>WNGI01005181.1_pt1 | contig 20649 bp, 16 predicted proteins | sample 5400621 | NCBI WGS metagenome assembly WNGI01 (sample SAMN13153374, study PRJNA577476) | soil metagenome | isolation source: 20 cm soil or saprolite under Garry oak tree replicate 1 | place: USA:California | collected 2016-06-15
GGAATAGAAACTCGGGATTGCGTCCTTTAGCTTGAGGGATCAATGCTAGCGCGAAAGCCAGCCTCATCGCCAGCAAGAGCTGGTCCTCTGTGCCGCCCGAGAATACTTCTTTCGGCCGAAACTCTCCCGCCTCCGGATCGAAGACCCTCACAGTATAATCGTCCTCTAGCTGGACTGCCTTGTATCGGCCCGAAGTGATCACTGGCAGAATCTGGCTCATGTACCTCTCGACCTGGGGCTTGACCCGGTTCCTCAACGATTCAGAAGCCTGCTCGAGTCCCTTGATAGAATACTTGACCACTGCCAGCTGTTTCTGTAAGAGCAGTACTTTCCGCTTCTGCTCGTCGACCTGCTCCTCTAGATCTTTGTTTTCTTCGAGGAACTGTTTCAGCTCGATGATACGCGTCATCGACTCTTCAATCTGAGTCTTCACACGAGACACTGACTCATTGAGACTGTCACGCATCTGGCTCGCCTCGTCTAGCAGCTCCGGTGAGAATTCAAGTCCCTTAGGTAGAGATGGGAGTGTAGTATTCTTGAGTTTCTTCTCTACCATTGCAATGTCGAGCTGGGCTTGGGCGAGTTGTCGTATCAGCTCGGGCTCTTCTCCCAGCCGTTTCTGGAGCATGTTGACACGTTCTGCTACAGCGCTGAGCGATTGTTTGTCTTGATTGTGGATCGAGGAGGCTTGTTCCACGACCTCTCTGGGATCAGTCAGACCTTGCAGGTAGCTAGAGTATGATTCGACAGAGCCTAGGACTTGCAGAATCTGGCTGGACCCTTGTCTGATCATGGCGTTTGCAACATCTCGATCTTTCTTCACTTCTCCTAACTCGTTCTCCCAAGAAACGAGTAGCTGAGCACTAGCTAGGCGGTCTTGTTGCTGCTTGGATGCTTCTGCTTGTTGCGATAAGGAGACGATTTGTCGAGTTAGCAGAAGTAGTGATACAACCGCAAGAGACCCCAGAGCTATAGATACTGCCGCAAAGCTCAGTATGAAAGAGAGAATCGCTCCTGCGCCTAAGGCGGCCGTTGCAATCAGGTAGGACCAGATTCTTCGAGGCTTGTCGGAAGAGACTAGCCGTGATTCATCAGCAATAGTAACTTTCTTGTTTGTCTCAGTAATCTGCGCCTGTAATCTCTGTTCTCGATCTTCGAACTGCACTATCTGAAGCTCAGCGCTCCGAACTTTTTCAAGAACTTCTGAGGCTCGTGCTATTGCTTTCTCTGTTTCGGCGAGATCGCCATACTTCTTGACCTCTGCCTCAGCTCTTGTAAGATCTGATCGTTGTGTGTCGACGCTGGCGAGCTGTTGCTTGAGATTGTTTGTGAGAAGACTCTTGTCTTCTATCTCTCGCTGAAGAGAGTCTCGTTCCTGGACCGCTTCACCGTACTCGTTCAGTGTCTTGTATAGAGTGTCAGTTTCAACGAACCGTTTCTCTTGATGCTGTTGATCCTTCTTGAGCTTCTCGACCTTTACATTCAGGTTGTCTAGCTGAACGCTTGTTTCCTTGTACTCCTTCAGCTGATCGTTGAGAGTCTCGAGACGCTGCTTCTCAACTGTGAGGTGTCCCGGGGTCCTACTCGTGCCTTCGATTCCATTCCGCTCATTATCGAGCTGATCCTGGACCTTGTTGAAGCTCTCGAGGTTTAGGAATACGTTGATGACCTTCCGGCGATCATCGAGCCGTTGTTTGATGAGCCGTTCGAGATCCTTCTGGGCGACAACGCTACTCGCAACAATCTCATCATACGTTATCCCTCCTAACAGCCGCTCAATTTCAGCTGTGACATCCTTCACGGAGCTGGCGAGCGCCTTCGTTGTCCCGTTAGATCGCACCTCAACAAGCGTGGCCCTGTTGGGCCTCGTCTTGTGAACCTCCCGGACTACGCGATACCGGTTCTCACCGATGTCGAATTCTAGGCGGACCTGTGCCTCCCCGTTCCCGTAGCTGATGATATCCTCGTTGCTCGGCATCTTGCTAGGCCGGATCACGCGGCCGAAGAGAGCATAGAGGACGGCATCTAGGATCGTGGATTTGCCGCTCTCGTTTAGACCCGTGATGAGAATAATGCCCTCGGACAGCTGGAGCGGTTTGGCGAGCTTCAGTTTCTTGAAGTTCTGGGCCTGAAGACTCACTAATCTCAGCTGACTCCCTCCTCTTGCAGCCTCGCAACCGTCGCCTTCCACGCTTCATGAACGAGTGGACGCTCCTCCTCCTTCACATTCGAGAGAATGACCTGGAATGAGCGACCGAGCTCTTCGAGTGGTGTGGTTCTTGGCAGCGACTCTATCGCCTCTGTTGTTAGAACATTCAGGCCGTCCTCGTCGAACTCGGTGTGGAAGAATCGGTCCTGGCAGTATGATTGTAGAGCTGAGCGCTTGTAGGTTGAGAGCTGGTCGAGAGATATTCGACCTGTCACTCGAATCCGTAGAATCTTCTCGGCACCCCGCCTCTTCTCTAGAACATCTTGTATCTGCCGTGTTAGACTTCCACCCTCACCGGTCACCCGGGAATCTAGCGTCTCCATTGGACGGGCCGGGGTTGTGTGGAATTCTTGGTTTAGTACGCCGGTCTTGTCTAGTTCGAGCCAGCAGAAGCCCTTCTCTTCTCCTTCTTCGTTGAAGCTGACCCGTTCTGTACTCCCAGGATACATGACAGTGGTGCCGTTGATCGTGTTCTTCTGATGCCGGTGAAGGTGTCCCGATGCGAACAGCTGATAGTTTCGGGGGATGGAGGATTTTCCGATGTGTGTCTCTTGTCCGAAGTATCCTTCGAACCCTTCTATCGGATAGTGTGTGAGGAATATGTTCACGTCCCCGTAGTGTGATAGTTCTTGTCCGGCCAGTGGGTCCTGTTCTGGGCTGAGACTGGGGTTGAGGCTCATGCCGGTGACGTTGACGTTCTCGCCTCCGAAATGGAACATTTTCGGTGTTGGGCGTGGATCGTGTAGGAAGTAGACGTGTCCCGTTTTAGCATGGACGGATAGGGGTGAGACTCCTTGCTCAATGCTCCTCGGAGTATCGTGATGGCCGCTGACTAGGACTATCTTGATCTCTTTATCGTGCAGCCGCTTGAATTGTTCAGCTACGTAGGCCCTTGTCGGGTTGCCGGGCAATATGCCGTCGTAGAAGTCGCCTCCTATCAGGAAGAGGTCTGGCCGGTTCTCGAGTGCAAAGTTGACTAGGACGTCGAAGCTGTGTTGGAAGTCGCGTTTTCTCTCGAATCTTCTGGGACCGTACTGGACGGCTGAGGGGTCGAGGTGGTTGTCGGCTGTGAGAAGGACGTGAACCGTCATAATCGCCTATCTTCCCAAACGACCCAGAACCCGCCCGACCGTCCCGTTCAACTAATGGGTTCCATATTAAATCTGGAGACGGACGAACCTGAACATTCTATCGGTATCATCCGGATCTATCGCGCGGAGTGCGTGTTTTCAGAGGCTCTACTCTGAGGGTGTTAGGCTGGAAGGCTGTTTGGCTTCGTGGCTCATAGTGGATCAGCGTGATAGTGGACATGTTTACGATTCCAAGGCGATTCTTTAGGGTGTTTCGCAAGGGGACCATCAAGTCGCAGCCCGTACGCCCGGCTTCCCCTCATCATCTTCCCACGGTGTTGGCGGGGCGGTTTTACTGTGAAAACCGGGGGTTTTTCTCCCGTTTCAGGCGTATACCCCTACCCCCTTCCCCGAACAGATTTCACGAAGGAAGTGTCACTTTCCTTGGGGAAACTGTTCGTTTCGTGCATGTTTGAGCCGGGTTTCTGATCATTTCTAATGCTCGGGCTTCTATCTGCGAGGTCGGAGGCCGGGGGATCCTGCTGGCGAGCCTTCCAAGCGGTCAAATGGATCAGTGTTTGGTCATTCATTGTTGACATAGCTTATCCAAGACGAAATGAAGTATGGGCCGGCCCAAATCTCGGCATTGGCTCTCTCAAGAGGTCAGAAGGGACCCGGATTGTGTTTTTCCGGTCAAGAACCTGAATTGCAATGCAGGTGTTGATGAGAACCCAGCCCAACCTGTAACTTGGCCATTCTATCCAAGGTTTCAACACAGCAATATCCCGTTCCTATAGTGATAGTCTTTCCAAGTGTAAGAGAATGACTGATTCAACTTCGAACAAGACTTGGGGCGCTTTCACGCCTGTCATGCCTTCGTTCATACGGCTCGTCGTCGGCGTCATCGTACTAGTGATCGTAGAAGCTGTCGTACTAGGATTCCCGGGAATATCGAACAACATTACCGGATCCTCCATCTCTGTCGCGAACATTGTGGTCTTCATGATCGGCCTCATCGTCTGCTTCATAGTCCTCAAATTCGGAACACAGCTCGCCAACACGGTACAGGACACATACAAGAATTACAAGGCCTGGGCACCGCTACTCGGATTCTTCTTCCAGATCGTAGCCATCGGAATACTCTACGCGGTGACCAGCGGGATCGCAACTCCATACTTCGGCGCAAATCAATGGGCCTACCCACTGATCTTCCTACTCATCGCACTAATTCCCACAATCAAAGTCGTTACCAGCATCGTCAACGCCCTCGATAATACTACCTCGTCCAACCATAGCCAGAACTAGCCCCAAATCCAGAGGACTGCGCTTCTTGTGGGCGCCTCCTCTGAACATTCACTCTTTTCTTTGCCCTCTCGACTGTTAGAGCCGCCCAACTGACATTCGAATTTGGCCGAGTATTCCCTATATCACATCACGTGCATCCTTCCGCCTCCGCTTGGACCATTGCAACAAACTGATCCGCTCAACTGTAATGCTGTAGCTGCCCACCCGGTGTCCAAAGCATTGGAACCGGTCGAACTTCGAACAGTGTCCCTGAAACCTCCGTCAGAATTTTGTTGTTGAAGAATGAAACTGTCAGCGACCGTGGCCTCGCTTGTGTCAGAAAATCCTGAAAAAACCAGAAGAGAGAGTGCGGCCGCGTACACATGTCCGCTGAAATTGGCTGACGCCGAGGCAATGAGATAGTTGAGGGCAGAGATTACGGTAGAATTCCTCGGGGATATTGAAGCTTCTTTTAGAGCGAGAGTGACGAGGGCGGTTATACTGATAGGCTCTGGTCCCAGAGAGTAGAGGGAATTCGACCTGAGAGTCTTGGTCAGGTTGAAACTGCCATCAGGGTTCTGGAGCGAGAGAAGATAGTTGACTGCTGATTGTTCTTTCGTTGCCGGTATGCTATTTGAGCTGACAAGACCTAGCAGAGCCATAGCCGTGTCAACGCTACTAGTTACCTGCTTGTTCGAGGCTGTGTCGAAATAGCCGAGGAACCCTCCGTTTGTTTGTTGGAACTTTGTGAGGTTTGTAGTCACGGAGGAGAGGAGGTTGAGCATGTGGAGGTTCTGGCTCTGGCTGAAGGTGTAGAGTATCTCGCCGGGAATGTCGGCCTCGGCGAGATTGCCGCCTCCGCCCCAGAACCAAGTCGTGGAGTTTTGCAGTTGGTTCTTTAGCCAGTTGTACGATAGTACGACTTTGGTACTGTCCTGGAGTCTTATCCACATGGCATAGGCGGCCGCGGCTGTCTGAGGTTCGGTGAAGCTTCCGTAGGATCCGTCTGACTGCTGGTGGAGCATCAGCCAGTTTATCGCCGCACTAATCGCATCGTTCTGACCTAGAGCCTCTGCAGTTTGAAGAAGATTGAACTCCACGAGTAAACATAGGGAGAGGAGAAGGATTGTTGTCACCTTCCAGCGACCTCGACAGCTGTCTGTTCTGGAATTCCTCAGCCGAGAGGACCGGTTCGTGATGGATGAACGGAACTTTACAGGGGCTCTGTTAATAGTCACCCAGGTGATTTGGAAACCATCCAGGAAACCGATCCCTCCGCTGTATGGTTCGCCGGCGATTACGATCCGATGACTTGTATTGCACTGGAGCCTCTGAACGGGGTCCCGTCCAACGTCCTACCCATCAACGTGGCTTGGCTGTCACCGAGTTGAAATCCCGTACTCTGGGTCTTGAATTGCAAGACCATATCGAGCAACCCGTCTCCATTCACATCTTGCAGAGACGAATGGACCGGTGACGCTTCTGTACCAGTTCTTCCGAACTTTACAGTCAGTGGATTCACTTTGGTTGCGTCAAATGTCGACGTTGAGAGAATGGCGACAGGAACAACGCCTTGAGACTTGAGATTGACGACCGGCTGGCTACCACCTGGTTGAACGTCTATGTTGACATTGAGGCAGTTCACGCCTATGGGCGGGGTCTCACCAAACGTAGCTGCAGGAGTCAGATACCAAGCCACAGTAGTGGATTGAGAGACGGGAATCATGTCCACTCCAACGAATGGGAGATCCCAGCAGATTCCGTCGAGGGTCCAGAAGCCCCAAGCTTCATCGCAAAATATGTTCGAAGCCGGACATCCTACACCGTTAATGGAGTAGACAAAGTGGCTTCCGAATGATGCGAAAAAGACTGCTCCGAGATTTCCCTTTGTGATGAGTTCTGTGACGTTGAAGAAGTTCCAGGTGGATGGCACTAATGTCTGGTTGTACCAGACCAGAGTTCCGTTCCCATAATTCAACAGAACATTCACCGAGGTAGTGTTCGCGCCTGGACTCGTTGAGGTAGCGTGTGCGAGTATTGGCACAAACCCAATGCTTCCTATGATGACGAGTAGTTGTATTGGCCTACGTAGTCCATGTGATAGAGCGGGCAAAGTTACCCGCTTCATCTCTCTGGGACTGGGGATTTAAGACTTGTGGGGTGTCCAGATCTCGCCGAATAGGCTAAGGCGTGCAGGTGACTATGGTTCTTGATCCGGACACTGGCGGACCATAATCGTTGTAAGAGTCGAAGTACCAAGCGACGGTTTGACCATTGGATAGAATGATACCATCCGCTCCTATGTTCGAGTACGACCACGCTTGGTCTTTGCTACAGAATTGCCATAAGTGCCAGAACGAGGACCCGTCCTGCCTCACTCCATCGATCGCGTTGATGTAATGCTCGTTGAGGGGGCTAGCGTAGTAGGCAGACTCAACCTTGCCGTTTGCGATGTACATCGTCAGATTGTAAAAGTTCCAGCCTACGGGAACTCTACTATCGTTGAACCATTTGCTCGTGCCGTTGCCAAAGTTGAGGAGAGCGTTAACTGCGATCACGTTGGCATTGGAATTATGACTCCCTGTGTTTTGCGTGGCATCGTCGTTAGCGAGAAATAATCTTTCAAGATCGTAGTAAGCGGCGACCTGAATTGCAACCAAGCTGATAGCTATGAGTAGGATCGCGATGAATAATTTGCGGTGTCGACTGGGGGCAGTCGATTCCGATTGGTTCAATTGCCTCCAAGCCCCAACCTAGAGCGTTGTGCCGAGTAGATGGCGCTTGGAACAATTGTTGCAAAGAAGAACGTGTTGCTTAGCTCATGCAAAATCGCAAACGGCGCACCTGTTATCATTCCGATCAGAAAGGCTTGGTAAAGGGAATTTGCCAAGAACAGATATGTTGCGAAGTTCGTAAGCGCATCGTACGCGAACGTGGTCACTAGGCCTAGGCCACCGAAGACGATGACAGAGTGCCAGAAGCCCCAGCTCGTAAACATTCGCCAGGGTCGCGTGGTTCTTCTCAACAAAGCTCCTGCAACGGCGTAGAAGCATTCTCCCGCTATCAAGAACAAGAGCAGTACAATGCCGTCCTGACCGTAAGGGTTGACGAAACCGTAGACGAGCCAGACAGAGACAGCAGTTGCCACTCCGACGTCCAGCCCGAAGAGGAATCCTGCGATGAAGATTAGCGAGTCCATTAGTTTGATGTTGGGTGCATCGATCATGAGATAGTTGGTGCTAAGTGACAGGGCTGTGAAGACGGCGATCACGGCCACTTTCATAATGGAGCGAGAGAATTGGTCGTTGCGGCCAGGTTCGATCAATTGCAAGCGGGCAAAATTGCCCGCTATCGTATATAGGAATTTCCCTTTGAGCCACACGAAGAGTTCAAATCTGCAATCATGATGCAAATAGCCAATCATGCGAATCGTATCTCTACTTCCCAGCGCGACAGAGATTGCGTTCGCTTTGGGTCTCGAAGAGCAAGTGGTCGCGGTCTCTCACGAATGTGATTATCCTCCCGAAGCCTCCAAACGGCCGATACTGACCAAATCGGCGATCCATCAGAAAATCCATGCGAGTCATGAGATCGACGAAGAAGTGGCGAGACGTGGGGGTGACATTTACGAGATCGACGAGAAGCTCCTGGAGAGTCTCAAGCCAGATCTGATTCTGACCCAAGAACTCTGCGCAGTCTGCGCCGTATCATACACCAAAGTCAAGGAAGCAGCGAGGGTCCTAGAGGCGGATACGAGGATTATCTCCTTAGAGCCCACAAGTCTCGAGGAGATCGTTGACAATATTCTCCTAGTTGGAAAGACTACGGGCAAGCTAGAGGGAGCCCGAGAATTAGGGTCTCAGCTATTATCCAGAATCCATGCAGTGAAGAGCAAGACACGCAATCTAAGATCTAGACCACGGGTGTTCTTCATGGAATGGCTTCAACCTCCATGGGCTGGAGGACACTGGATACCTCAGATGGTGGACTACGCGGGAGGCTTCGAAGGTTTAGGCCGTCTTGGTAAACCGTCCCATAGAATCGAATGGAGCGAGGTACTCGAGTATCAACCCGAGATTATCGTCCTGTCGCCCTGCGGGTTCGACTTGAACGGAGTCATAGGTGAACTCCATGAGCTAGAGTCCTACCATGGATGGGACAAGATACCCGCCTACAAATCTCACAGCATTTACGCTGTGAACGCGTCAGCCTACTTCAGCAGGCCCGGACCGCGAATAGTGAACGGTCTAGAGCTGCTCGCTCACATAATTCATCCCAAAGTATTCCCCGAAACAGCTTTGGCTCATGAGATGAAGAGGATCGACCTGAGCTTTCTCAAAGCCTAGTGTCTACTCGCTCAATCCGTTCAAGGGCCTCTTTCTCCATCTGTAGTGTTACATGCTCTATGCCAAAAGATTCTTTCAGCTTCGCGGCCACTTTCCCGATAATGATAGAGCCGTCGCTAATCTTGTCTGACCCTAGTGTTACGTGCCCGCTGAGCGCATAGAGTCCGGATGTGATCGTCCAGACATGTAGGTCGTGGACCTCCTTAACACCCTCGACGCTACGAATAGTCTTAGCGATGCTTTCGAGTTCGAGATGTTTAGGAGTGGCCTCAAGCAGAATGTTCGTGGAGTCCCTTACGAGGCCATATGCGCTTCTCATTATCAGAATCCCAATCAAGACCGCAGCTACCGGGTCGAACCCGGAGTAGCCAGTGAACACCACAACCAAGCTGCTGATTATCACAGCAATCGATGAGACGGTATCTCCGACCGCGTGAAGAAAGACCCCCCTGACGTTGAGGCTTGTCTTCCCAGTACGGGCTAGTAGTCCCGTCGTGGTAAGATTTCCCAAGAGGCCTAATGAGGCCAAGGAGAGAACGAGTGCTCCCTGAACTCTAGTTGGCTGCTGGAACCTCAGAAACGCTTCATAGATTATGAAGAAGGCTACGGCTATGAGGGTCGAGCCGTTGATTAGAGCGGCGAATATCTCGGCTCTGTGATAGCCAAACGTCCGCTTTGCAGTGTGTTGCATGCGTCCGAGCCTGAGTGTAAGGATGCTGACGCTGATGGCGAGAACGTCGGTCAGTACGTGGCCTGAATCACTTAGAAGCGCGAGGCTCTGACCAAGGAATCCTCCCGTGAACTCGATGACTACGATTACTGAGGATATGGCAAGTGCGATCCAGAGACGCCGCTCAGCGTTCTTTGAAGGGACACTCAGGTCGATGAGCAACGAGAGGACTTACAGCGGTCTGCGAATGGCAGTATTAGAAATGGTCGGGCGAGTTTCCGATATCTAGCGTACTAGAGTTGTCTGACTAGAGTCAGAAAACAAACTGAGAATTAATCGGGAAAAAGAAAAACTGGTAGGGACAGGCGTTCGATGCCCCGGCTGAGTCTACATGCTTTTCTTTTTCTTGCTCTTCTTCTTTGGTGCCATGTTATGTACCGAGTCCGACGACGTACGGATGTTGCATAATACATCTCCGGTCGCATACTTGTTCAAACTGTCACGTGATAGCCGGAGAAAATCATGACAGTTCGGCGGCATCGACTGCTAGATTCCGCGGAAGGAGCCTCCCGCGAGCGACCAGTATCTTCTGAGGATGAGCCCAGCGACTAGTCCACCAAGGTGCGCTGGACCTCCACCGCCTGCGAAAATGTCCAGACCCAGAAGGAAGATTAGCAGAAGCACCACTTTCAATCCGACTGCGGTCCCCATGATTCCATAGATTGCGCCGGACGCACCTACGGCACAGTCGGGGAAGAAGGCGTTTGGGGCTCCGGTCAGGGAGTAGCCGAGGAGATCGTAGCCTACGAAGCCGAGGCTGCCTACGAGTCCTGTTATGAAGAAGGTAGTTACCCAGCGCGATTTCGACACTTGTCCTTCCAGAATGAAGCCAAAGAAAACGAGGAAGAAGACGTTACTCGCTATGTGGAGAATGCTCGCGTGAAGGAAGATTGCAGTAAGAAGAGTCCAAGGGAATATCGGTATCGGGGAGTCGCACTGTGTGAGTAGAAGTACCAGAAGATTTCCGTTTCTCAATCCGGTGTCTATTGGACTGCCATAGTCCCCTACAACTCCTCCAACAACCACGTACATGGAGATGAGCACGAGAGTGATGATTATTGTCGGAGACTGTAAGTAGGCTTCGACCCCTCGACGTTCCGTGGATTCAGAGGTCGGTTGCAAGGTCTGTCACTTGGTTGCTGACTGTAGCTATTTAATCGGCCTATCCAACAGCGACGAACTGTCTTAACGCTGTCTCAGTTATCCGGGGATATTGTGATAGTCCAACAAGGTGGGTAGCGCGTTGCCGAAACAACTAGTTCTGTACATGTCGAAGGAAGACGAAGAATCATTCCTTCAACAATTGCGGTCATCTGGGAACTTGGTAATCCTTCCTGCAACTTCGTCCTCATCCGATTTTTTGCCGGTGACCGCTCTTCCGGAACCCTCCGAGGACGAGGCTACGAGAAAGTTCTGGCTACAGAACAGGGCTGTTAGTCTCCCAATAGTTACGGAGTTTGCGCCGGAGAAAAACTGCTTTGTGATCGACGGATTCCAATCCCCCGTCGTGGAGTTTCTCCGTTCATGGACAGTATCTCGTATGATGTTGGCGGGAGGGATCCGTGCTGACATGAACTATCTTGACGATGGTAGGCAAGACCTAGTTCCGAAGCCTGTCGAGTTCAGACACTGGTTTGATTCTATGCAACACTGGATTCGCAAGAGCTTCGAACATCTGACCCTTCTCACCTATGTGGGCCCAAGGGCGCAAACCTTCAGGGAAGAGGGAGGACTCCTCCACTAAAAACTGCAAAAAAGACAGGCCTGCGCGAGCCAACCGTTGGAGTCGCTGGTTATATTACGATAGATAAATCAACATGAGAAGTTGACTTACGCTCCTCGGGATCCTTCCGTTGATGGAATAGAATTACCCAAAACGCATTCATTTGTGCAAGAATTCCGGGTATGTGTTCGCAAGTAATCGCTCCTAGGATGTTGTGGACCTGCCTTTGAAATATTCCATCCGAGGCTCGGTGAGTGGAAGGCAAGAGTCTTGAAGCGGCCGAAGAGAGGAGCAGCTAGGATTCTTTCCTTCTCTATTCTTCTCTTGACGATCAGCTTAGGCTTTGACCACTCGGTTATCATCATCATGGAAGATCATGGGATACAGGATGTATGTGCCGGGAGTCCCCCTCCCTGTTCAGGTTCTAACGGAGACCCGTATACTGCTGGTCTCGCCAATAGTTACGCGATTGGGTCCCAGTATCTTGGAGTGTCGCACTTCAGTGAAGCCGATTACATGGCGTTGCTGGGTGGCGATACGTTCGGTTGTGGGAATACAGGTTGCCCTCCAGTGTCTAATCAGAACCTTGTGGACCGGTTTGAATCTGTCGGCTTAACGTGGAAGGGTTACATCGAGGATCAGAACGTTGCTAGCGGTTGCGATACGAGTTATCATGAACCGTATACTCCCGAGCATAATCCGTTTGTAACTTTCACAGACATTCTAAACAACCCGGCCCGATGTTCTAAGGTCGTACTGGCGAACCCGAGCAGTTGCACAGTAACTGACTGTTCTCTAATCAACGACCTGAATTCAGCTTCAGCGCCCAACTTCATGTGGCTCACACCAAACAACTGCAACAACATGCACGGGTTCACCGGTGTCTGCGCGGAGTCCATTCCAATGGGCGACAACTATCTGAGCGGTCTGGTGCCGAATATTCTGAAGAGTTACACTTTCACTAATACCCGCGCTGCATTGTTCGTTGTTTTCGATGAAGGTACTGGATGGTGTCCTCTCAATGGAAGCTCGGAGGACTGCGTCTACGCAGTCTGGGCCGGTCCGTTAGCTAAGACAGGATTCGCGACCAGCAACCTCTACAATCACTATTCATGGACTCGGACAATGGAAGTGAACTGGAACCTGGCCAGTCTTACGTCTAACGATGCGAACGCCAAGCCGATGACAGAGTTCTTCAAGACCAACACTCCCCCAGTGCTTACAACCAGTTTCACGTTTTCTCCCTCATCGCCTCAAGTGAACCAGCAGGTAACCTTCACAGCCACCGCCTCGGGAGGAACAGCACCCTACACATTCAGCTGGAGCTTCGGTGATGGAACGAACGGCAACGGCGCTACAGTGACCCACGCCTACTCGGCAGCAGGATCATACGCGGTGGCCCTAACTACGAAGGATAATGGTTCGCCTCAACAGACTGCGACTGCCCAGCAGTCTCTCACAGTTACGAACCCACCTCCTCCTCTTCTCACTGCTAGCTTCAGCTACAGCCCATCCTCGCCTCAAACTGGACAGACAGTCGTGTTCACTGCGTCCGCCTCTGGTGGGACATCCCCGTACGTTTTCAGCTGGAGTTTTGGCGATACATCAACCGGAACGGGTGCAAGCGTGACTCACAGCTACTCATCGGCCGGAACATTCGTAGTAATTCTTACAGTGAAGGACAGCGGCTCGCCCCAGCAGACAGCGACCTCCCAACAATCGGTCACCGTTGCGAATCCTCCGCCACCCCTAACAGCCAGCTTCACCTATAGCCCAACCTCACCCCAAGTTGCCCAGCAGGTGACGTTTAGCGGATCGGCTAATGGTGGAACCTCTCCTTACTCCTACAGCTGGAGCTTTGGTGATGGGTCGAATGGAGCAGGTGCTACCGTAGGCCACGCTTACTCAACAACTGGAACGTTCACGGTAATCCTTACCGTCAAAGATGGTGGAATACCTCAGCAGACTGCGACTTCTCAACAATCCATTACAATCACCAGCCCTCCTCTTACATTGACAGCTAGCTTCACGTACAATCCATCCTCGCCTCAAGCAGGCGAACAGATCACATTCACTGCATCTGCCGGTGGTGGAACGGCGCCCTATGCATACAGCTGGACGTTCGGCGACGGTTCAACCACAACAGGCGCTACTGTGAACCACACGTACTCGTCCGCGGGCACGTTTAACGTGCTTCTAACTGTAAAGGATTCTGGATCGCCGCAACAAACCGCTAGCTCCCAACAATCGGTGACTGTAAGTAATCCTGCTCCTTCACCTCTAACATCAAGCTTCACCTACAGCCCGTCATCGCCCAATGTGGGGCAGACAGTCTCATACAGAGCCTCAGCATCAGGTGGAACACAGCCCTACAGCTATTCCTGGAGCTTCGGCGACGGTTCGACCGGTGCTGGCGTTACTGTAACTCACAGCTACTCATCAGCTGGAACATTCACCGTGATCTTGACAGTGACAGACAGTGGTTCGCCCCAGCAGGGATCAAACTCCCAGCAATCTCTTACGGTCGTCAGTCCACCTCCTTCTCTTACGGCCAGCTTTAGCTACAGTCCGACCAGTCCTCAGTCGGGACAGACGGTCACCTTCACAGGTTCTGCGTCGGGAGGAACCTCTCCCTACACCTACTCTTGGAATTTCGGTGACGGGTTCACGGGGACAGGATCGTCAGTAACTCACGCATATTCCTCCACGGGGTCATTTACGGTTGTATTGACCGTCAAGGATAGCAGCTCGCCTCAACAGACAACGACAGCGCAACAATCCATAACCGTCTCCAGTGCGCCTCCTGTTCTGAGTGGTAGTTTCAGCTACAGTCCATCTTCACCTCAGGTCGGGCAGCTGGTAACTTTCACGGCCTCGGCTAGTGGTGGGACGACTCCTTACACTTTCAGCTGGTCATTTGGAGACAGTTCGACCGGAACAGGTTCGTCGGTGACTCATGCGTTTTCGTCCGCAGGATCGTACACTGTCACGTTGACGATCGGAGACAGCGGCTCACCACAGCAGACGGTGACCTCACAGAAGACGGTCACTGTATCTAGTACGCCTCCTCCATTGTCTGCGAGCTTTACTTACAGTCCTTCATCGCCTCAGGTTGGACAGCAGGTGACGTTCACCGCCTCCGCTGCTGGCGGGACGACCCCGTATTCATTCAGCTGGTCGTTCGGAGACGGATCGACAGGAACGGGTCCCATTGTGACCCACACTTACCCATCCACAGGATCATTCCCTGTCACCTTGACTGTCACGGACGGCGGTTCGCCTCAACAGACGGTGACCTCGCAGCAGACCGTTACAGTCAGCGGCCCGCCTCCGACGCTGACAACCAGCTTCAACTATAGTCCGACGTCGCCAGAGGCAGGCCAGCAAGTCACATTCACAGCCTCCGCGTCTGGAGGAGCATCGCCATATTCGTTCAGCTGGAGTTTTGGCGATGGGGGCAGCTCTGCATCAAATCCAGCGACACACACCTATTCATCATCCGGATCATTCACCGTTACAGTTACTGTCACGGATGCTAGTGGTGCCACTGCAAGCTCTAGCCAGACTGTCAGTGTGGCTTCTGCTCCGCACGTGAGCTTCAGCTACACTCCAACATCCACCGAGGCTACCTCCCCGGTAACCTTCACCGCCAGCGCGACAGGCGGGGTGGGCGGGTTTACGTTTAGCTGGACGTTTGGGGATGGTGGCACGTCGTCGTCTAATCCTGCAACCCATACCTATGCTAATCCTGGAAGCTTCACGGTGACGGTGACCGCAACCGACGCCAACGGTGCTGCCGCCTCTTCGAGTCAGACAATAAGCGTCGCAACAGCTCTCGGTGTAAGCTTCACTGAAAATCCCTCTTCTCCTCAAGTAGGCCAGTCTGTAACGTTCACGGCTACTACGACGGGTGGTGTTGGGACTCCCAGTTTCAGCTGGAGCTTTGGTGATGGCAGCAGCTCAACATCAAATCCTGTAACTCACAGCTACACCACGTCTGGCTCGTTCAGGGTGTCGGTGACAGCCACGGACTCCGACGGGGTCAAGGCAACATCGAGTCAGACAATCACTGTGGCTGCTGCTCTGAGCGCCAGCTTCACTTATAGTCCGTCTTCCCCGCAGGCGGGACAGACTGTTTCGTTCACAGGCTCTGCTAGTGGGGGAACATCCCCGTACAGTTACAGCTGGAGTTTTGGTGACGGGTCGACGGGTTCCGGTTCTTCTTTGACCCACCCCTACTCATCGGCGGGAACCTACACGGTTGTACTAACAGTCACAGACAGTAGTTCGCCTCAGCAGACAGCGCCCCCTCAGAAGACAGTTACTGTCACGAGCCCTCCTCCGCCCGTGAGCTCCAGCTTCACGTTCAGTCCATCTTCGCCTGACGCCGGACAATCCGTCTCCTTCTCCGGGTCTGCTTCGGGAGGAACTTCGCCCTACAGCTACTCCTGGAACTTTGGAGACTCGGGAACCGGCTCTGGAAGCTCAGCCAGCCACACCTACCAATCAAGCGGCTCCTACACGGTAACACTGACTGTTACAGATGCGGGAGGCCAGGTCGCGAAAGCATCTCAGACGATAACGGTCAACCCCGCGCTTTCTGCCAGCTTCACCTACTCTCCGTCAAACCCGCTTCCACTCTCGGCTGTGACGTTCACAGCCAGTGCGTCTGGTGGAAGCTCGCCTTACAGCTACAGCTGGGACTTTGGCGACGGAACAACAGCTACCGGAGCCTCGGTCAGCCACTCCTACCTTCTCCCAGGATCATACACTGTAACTCTAACAGTCAAAGATGCAAATGGACAGACGGTGACAACCTCCCAGACGATAACAGTCCTAACTTCTCTGGTCTAGTCCCTCAACCGTGAGAGACTTGTGACAGTTCGGACCCGATGATCGAAAGAACAATTAACGTCCTAACCCGCTTTCAAAATAGAGAAATTCTTGCCGTCGCAAACGGTTTTCAAACAAGTCGATCAATGGATCGACGCCCACAAGAAAGACCTTGTCGACCTTACCTGTCGCCTAGTTAACATAGACACTACTGTTCCTCCGGGGCTGAACTATCCTAGGGTATCTCAGCTCCTGGCCAGTGAGCTCAAGGACCTAGGTGTCACGCCGACGGTGAGCCTCATTCCAGAAGCGTCCATGCGCCGGAAGGTGAGTCCTGAAGTCGGCTTGAAGGGTCCAAGGCCCAACACCTACGCCACTCTCAAAGGTGAGAGCGAGGGACCGTGGGTCCTCCTCAATGGACATGTCGATGTGGTCCCGGCTGATCGGTCTGGATGGTCGCATGATCCGTTTGAGCCGGTGGTCAAGAATGGCAAGATCTATGGGCGGGGTGCTGCTGACATGAAAGGGTCTAATGCCTGCGAGATATTTTCTATGAAGGCGCTTGTTGAGACTGGTGCCAAGTTTCGCGGGAGGATTACTCCGACGTTTACCACTGACGAGGAAGTGGGCGGGTATAGCGGTGTAAATTATCTAGTTGACAAGCACGTAATTACTAAGGATGTGGATTATTGTCTCTCGGCAGATAGCGGGATTGAGGCGCTGCACATCGCGAGTCTCGGAGACGCTGAATACCTGATTACAGTGCATGGAAAGGCGGCTCATTCGGGACGCGGATGGACAGGCGTCAACGCCATCGAATATGGTGCGTCGTTGATTGAGGAATTGAAGAAGCTGGGAGAAGAGATCGGTAAAAGACGATCTCGGATCAACACGGAGCCGGGGTACGGTATTAAGAAGATGAAACCGGGACTGTACGTTAATACTGCGAAGGGCGGGTTGAAGGGGAATATTATTCCTGATACTTTCGAGATTCTTGTCGACCGCCGGTTCATACCTGAAGAGAGCGAGGCTCCAGTGAGGAGTGAGATCGCGGGTGTGGTGAAAGAGTTTGCGGCCAAGCATCGAGAAGTCAAGGTCTCGATGAAAATGATACTCAGCTACGATCCGATGCTTACACCGCCCAATCATCCGCTAGTCCGGACCGTCCGGAAAGTAGCCAGAAAGGTTCTAGGCAGAGACGCTCCACCTTGCGGTAGTCAAGGATCCACGGACATGGCAGCGGTCAGCGCCCTAGGCATCCCTATCGCGGTTCTAGGAGCAACACGTCAAGCCAGCAACATTCACGGAATAGACGAGCATGTTAGAATAAACGACCTCGTCAGCGTTACGAAGATTCTAGCGCATACTTTTCTCGAACTATTGTAAAATACTCTGCGAATAGAATGCAACAGAGCTTTCCCGCACGCTTGTTAGCCTAGAACGGGAAATAGATCGCCCTCAGTTCTGCGTCGCGAGACTAGTCAACATACCCTAATTTTCTAGAGGGTCTTTTCCTGACCAGATTTTAACATGAACCGCTCAACCTGTCCGTATCAACGATCCCAAATCTCCCACTGACCTTAACATCGTCACGGACCCTCAGCCGTTTCTAAGGCGTTTCCTAGGGAATATCTGGTCGTTGATGGGAATTATCTGCAATCAAGGGACATAGATCGAAAAGTTGTAGCCGCTATTCTTGAGATCTTCCCAGACACAAGGTTTGCGTCGCGAGGCCATCAGCCACCATTACGTGGCCCTGGAGGGTGCTATGTGCGCTCGAGCCCGGCATGGTCCCTTGTTCGAGATTCTCATGAGTTTCAAGGTCAACTTATAGCCGCGTTTCGCCTGATACCTCTCGTGCAAGCGCAAGATTGGGCTTCTTTCGAACGATTGCACAGACAGGCCAAATTCTTACTCCAGGCACGCCGCTACAAGGAAACAATAGAACTTGCACTGAAGGCCATCGCCCTCTTTCCCCAAGACCCTAGGCCATATGCACTGGTCGCCTTAGCCATGGCAGGACAAAAAGCAGTCTGAAGCACCAGAATGGGCCTTGAAAGCGATAGCGAGACAGCCCGAAAACGTATTGTGGCGAGTCGCACTATCCGACACATACACATTACGAGGGAAGTGGAAACAAGCTCTCAAAACCGATGAGCGAGGCTGTTACAATGGACCCCATGAATCCGAGATTCCAGTCAATGTTGGGATTGATCCTCGTGCATTGCAAGAGGCCCGCGGAAGGGGTACTGTATTTGAAAAGGTCGTTAGAACTTGATCCGACAAACGCTCTCACCCATCAGAGAATGAGCCTCGCCCTCTCCAAACAACTTGGTAAGAACAAACTCGCTGAAGAGCACTTGCGAAAAGCGCTTGAGCTTCAACCCGATAATCCCGTCATCAAGAACACCTTGGGATGGAGATTGTTGGGTCGAGGTCATCGGGAAGAAGCGGAGACGGCATTCTATGAGGCTCTGCGAGTTGACCCAACACAGGCAGCCTCTAAGCTGGGAATCGGAGCGCCCGCCGGAATAAAGAAGGGACGAACTGACATGATCCTCCGAATTTCATTACGGTTCTACAGTCTCCGCTACAGGATAATTCTGGTGCCCGCAGCCACAGTATCGGCGATCGAAATTCCACAGCTCATTCTTACCCACCTTGGATCCTGGATTTTCACGGCCGTCTCTCTGCCGATTGCTGTCTTATCATGGTGTTACATTTTCTCGTTGGTCTACGTTCGTGTGATCGGTAAGAGAAGAGGTCTCCAGTTTGTCTAAGACCCTCGATGCGCTGAGGAACCTCGCCGCCCATCGGCCTGACGACTTCGATGTGCGCATCGAGCTGGCAGAGCTTCTCAGCGCCGAGAAACAGAGCGATGAGGCCTTGCGAGTGCTCGATGAAGCGTTCGCGCTGAGACCTGACAATCCGGAGGCTCTGCGACTCTACGGACGAGTCTTGTACGACCTCAACCGATTAGCTGAAGCTAGGGATAAGCTGGAAACCGCTTCTCGAAAAGGACTGCCTGATGCGAAGTCGGATATGCTGCTGTCGCACATCTATGATAAATTGGGAGATCAACTGCGTGCCTATGAATTGTACAAGCTTGCAGTGAGACGCGACCGGGACTTAGAAGACCCATCCTATTTTGAAACGATTCAACAAACAGCACCTCCCATCGCGATCAGCCCGGGAAGCTCGGAGCGAGGGATGGACTTCGAGGGAGAAATTTCGCGGCTGACTTTCAAAGATGTCGGGGGCATGGACGATGTCAAGGAACAATTCCGGATCAACATCATTCTCCCGTTGAAGAACCCCAAGTTATTCCAAACCTACGGCAAGAGAGTAGGAGGCGGAATCCTACTGTTCGGTCCACCAGGATGCGGTAAGACGTACCTCTCCCGCGCTTTAGCGGGAGAATGCAACGCTACCTTCTACGGAGTAGGAATCCATGAAATCCTAGACAAGTTCCTAGGTGAGAGCGAGAAGCACATGCACAGTCTCTTCGAAACGGCACGACGCAACGCTCCAGCTGTGATATTTCTTGACGAAATTGACCTGCTTGGGCATAAGCGGACGGACGACAGCTGGGGAAGAGCCCTACGAGGAGCAACGAATGTCTTGCTAAGCGAACTGGACGAAGTAGGTAAGCCTGACAAGCCTATTCTCGTCATCGGAGCAACGAACACGCCGTGGAGTGTGGATACCGCCCTTAGGCGTCCAGGCAGATTTGACAGGATAATTTTCGTCCCTCCACCTGATCAAACTGCGCGGGAGGAAATTCTGAAACTCCATTTGCGCGAGAAGCCAATTGAAGACATCGACTATGCTAAGATTGCGTCCAAGCTCGACCAGTTCTCGGGAGCCGACATTCGAGACCTCGTCGACCGGGCTGTAGAACTCGCTGTTCGACGTGCAATGCGTTCGGGCAAAACTGAGCCAGTAACCAACCTCGACTTGTTAAGCATCTCCAAGGAGATGCGTCCGTCGACAATTGAATGGCTTGCGACCGCCAACGACTATGTCAGGTACAGCAATCAGAGTGGACTTTACGATCGAGTGAAAGAGTACATCGACAAGAACTGCTAAGCAGCGGCAAACGACCGGTAGGGCGCGGCCGCACAACATCATACAAGTGCATCTAGTCGAAGTTGTTCCTTGTCATTGGCTAAACTGCTATAAGCGGTCTCCGGTGCGTTTCGCGGATTTATGGAAAAAACAGTGCGTTTGCTTCTTCCTTCGCTAGCAATCATAGCGCTTTCTTCTCTATTGCCAGCATTTGCAACAGCCCAAGCGGTTGTCTTCTCACATAGTGACGGCATCAGCAACTGTCCCACGGGCACAGTCTGCAGCACCAACTGGAGCGGGTTCGCGGTAACCGGCTCCGGCGTCACCGATGCTAAGGGCTCCTGGATCGTTCCCTCAGTCACTTGCAGTAGCTCGACCACGTACAG
>WNGI01001429.1_pt1 | contig 20648 bp, 15 predicted proteins | sample 5400621 | NCBI WGS metagenome assembly WNGI01 (sample SAMN13153374, study PRJNA577476) | soil metagenome | isolation source: 20 cm soil or saprolite under Garry oak tree replicate 1 | place: USA:California | collected 2016-06-15
GCTTTGTCCTCGTTGCCCTGCGCTAGCACCAGCCCGATGTTATTGTGTGCATCGGCGAAATCCGGGCGCAGGCGCACGGCCTCACGAAACTCCGCCAGAACCTCCTTGCTATCTGCACCCTTGCGCCCAAGTAAGAGTCCGAGCATGTTGTGCGTTTCGGCGCGGTCCGGCTTCGCAGCCAACGCTCCGCGAATGCCTGCAATCGCCGTATCCCAGTCGGGCGCGGGACCGGACGAAGCGGAGATATTGATCCCGGCCTCGAATTGCGCCAGCGCTTTATCGAGATCGCCCGCGCGAAGATAAACGGTTCCGAGGTCGATGTATGTGGCGGGGAAGGACGGCAGGAGCGCCATCGCGCGTTGCAGGTTTCGTCGTGCGTTCTCTATCTGGCCCGTTTCGCCCAGAGCGGTTCCGAGAAAGGCATAACTAGCGCCTGCAGCCGGATCAAGTCGAACGGCCTCTTGCAGCTCGGAAATGCCTTTGGTTTTCGAACCGCTGTACCACAGCGCAACGCCAAAATTGTAGTGTGAGTCAGAAAGGTCCGGGCGGAGCGCGACGGCGCGCTCCAAGTGGACCAGCGCAGCAGGCAAATCTCCTCCTTGGCCTAGTATGAAACCGAGCAGATTCTGCGCGCCGGCGTGACGATCATCTTTACTTAGGGCTTCGCTGAGTAGTCGTTCGGCTTCTTTCAGGTCGCCTTGTGCGGCAGCCTGCTCTCCACGCTTGTAGAGGTCGTCTGCCGGACTCGCCAGAGGCTGGCGTGGCTTGCGCAGCGATGCAGCCTGCTTCTTCAAGGCCAAGCCGAGCGCATAATAACCTTCGTGGAATTCCGGATTGATGCGCACCGAGCTCTCAAACGCTTCGATTGCGCCCTGAAGATCTGCGCTCTGTTGTAGCGTCTGGCCGAACACGTACTGAACATCGGCGCTGTCCGGTTCGCGCTCGGCGACCAGCCGTACATGCACAAGAGCGCCCTTGGCATCACCTTTTTCCCGAAGAGCGACGCCCAGATTCAGGTGCGCCACTAGATTGTCAGGCTCCAGCGCGAGCGCTCTTTGAAAGGCCCCAACCGCTTCGGACAATTCGCCATTCTTGGCTAACGCCGATCCCAGGTTGGTGTACGCCCGCGCGTATTTCGGGTCAAGCGAGACGGCCTTCCTGAATTCAGCGACGGCGCCGGGCAAATCACCTCTCTCGAGTGTAGCGACACCTAACCAGTTGTGGGCCTCGGCAGAGGTGGGGCCCAACTGCACCGCGCGCTGAAAGGCTTCGAGGGCATGCGAGAAATCGTTCCGGTCCCAATATGCCAGGCCAAGCGCGACGTAGAGCTTGGGGCTGTCAGGATGTTGTTTTATTTCATCTTGAATCTGGCTGACCGATGCCGGCGCATTCTTACTCAGCTGTGCCCGGCCGGGCAGAATCGAACCCACCAGGAGAACGACCAAGCCTAGAGTTCGATTCACTTTCGCGCGACTGTCCATCGATCCGGGTCCGTCAAAGCTGCAAATGAGAGCTGGATGCGTTCTCCGTTTGGAGAGATTTCGCTATCTCCACTCGGTCTTCCGCTTTGTCTTTCTTTCCCATTGAGGCCAACAGCAGTCCCGGTTTGTAGTTCGCTTTGACCGACTTTGGATTCACGCGGACAGCTTTCTAGAGGCTGTCTTTCGCCTCGGAACACCGGTGCGCACTAGATGGCCAAGCTGCCCAAGGCCTCATATGATAACGCATGATCGGATAGCGCCGAAGCAAATCCTCCAAGGTTCGAATCGACACGTCACCCGACTTAGAACCGGCAGCAGATTGCGTCGCAGATTCTGTCTCGGCACCTTTCATGTTGTTTGACCACGGGAACGATGGGGGTAAGCCTGTCGGCGTCAAACGTGAGCTATAATGGCCTTCTCAAGATGAACTACTTATTGCGTGCACGGATTCTACTTGACAAGAATCTCGCGACGAGGCTTGCCATCACCACCTGATGCGCACGAGCGACAAGCCTTGCCTGGGCAAAGTGAATTGCAAATGGGCTTCGCCGTGCTCCATCAGAATCCACGCCGGCGAGGTGAGGAGCTGCAATTGTCCGGCGCTCTGCAACTGATCGTATTGCTCAGGGGAAGGAGATTGCGGGAATCCCATTTGCTTCCAAGCCGTGAAGGCATTGCTGTGATGCGCGTCAATGCGGAAATGTTCGACATGCGCGAGGTGCATGGATTCGGGAAGCCCGGTGATCACCAAGTCGTTCGGCGCAGCGGGGGCATCCACGTCCTCGTCGTGATAATTCCAGATCATGACTTCGATTTCCTGATTCATGCGCGTGGCAATGGCGCTGATATCCGACTGCTGCCGCACTCCGGCGCTGACGACCTGCTCGATGGGAAGCGCACCCGTGCTCGAAACCTTTACGCGTTCGCTGCCTAACAACCCGAACATCCGGAAGGCATTGAGCACCGGTTTGTCTATTCCATTGGTGGCCAGCTCGCGAAATCCTTCGAAGTAGGGCTGGTCTTCGAACTCGAAGGACCAGCTTACCGAGCCTGCAAGACGAACTTGCTCGCGGGCCGCCAGTGCGTAGGTGGCGTTCATCGCCTCGGCCGTGTAGGCGGCATACAAGGCACCATTGCGGTATCCATTCTGGGGATTGGTGCGTGCTGAACAGGCCGCGCAACCTTCCGGGTCGGACTCCCCCAGAATGATCGGGGTGTCACGCCACTCGGGAAAAGATTTGACGATTTTGAAACCCTGTTCTATGGATGCGAGCTGGCGCGCGATCCCCATCACCACGTGATCGCCTTGCCACGTTGGTGAGCCCTTGGGATGAAAAGAGATGAAGTCCAGTCGCGACCCGGTCTTTCCAGTCGCGTAGTTTCGCTGGCGCGCGCAATGATCGAGAAAAATGCGCAAGAATTCAGCCGCCTTCGGAGAAGCAGGGCCGGTGGAATCCGGGCCGCCCACGCGAGCTTTGGGAAGCGCTCGCAGAATGGCATCGGCCGAGTAGTCGTAGAGTTTGAGGAATTCCTCGGGAGTGCCTTGCCAGTAAGCGATATCGGGTTCATTCCAGACTTCCCACAACCAGGTTCTTACTTCCGCGTCGCCGTAGCGCTCCCCAAGATGCCGAACAAATTGAAAAACGACTTCCGACCACTTCTGATAGTCCTTCGGCGGGTAGGTCCAGCCGGTAAAAACTGAGCCTTGCGGAAAATTGTGTCGGTAAGGCTGTGGATGAGCGGAAAGCGCTTCCGGCATGAATCCGATTTCAACCAGTGGTTTGATACCGGCGGCTCGAAAGGAATCGAAAATGCGATCCAAAATTGTCCAGCTATAGACCGGCTTTCCCGCTGCGTCTTCCGTGTAGATATTTGTGGAGCCCCATTTTAAGGAAGCCGAGCCGTCACCGGTCGTTAAAAGATTGTGAACACGAACATACGCCGGCTTGGGGCTGAGAGCCGCGAGCTCGCCGAGTAATTTCTTCCCGTTGGAAGTGTAAGTGTAATTGGGCTCGTCATAGCCGAAATAATTCCAGATGGGGATCATCGGACCATCCGGCTGATCGGCGTGTACCTCGACTTTTATGCTTTGCACCGTTTCTTGCGAGCGGCACGAAGGAACTGCGGAGAACAGAAGCACGAGCGCACCAAGGAGTCGATACAAAGTTCACCTTTTGGGAAGAAGGCTAACGAGACCTTCTGGTCGCAGATTATAGGGTTGGTGTCGACGATTAGACAATACGTCGCCGGAATTCCAGGTTGACATCGGACCTCTTTCCGAATGCGCTAGACGCAGTAATAGTCATCGCCGCCTTGCGGCCAAAGCCAATGAACAGTGTCTTTACTCGATCGGCTGACGAATCTGCATGAAATCTGCTAGAACTAAAAGGGCGAACCACGCGATGAGTTTGGCTTTGCGGTTATCGTTCAGTTTTGTTCTCTGCGGTTTGTATCTCACTTGGCCTGCGCTTCGAGCCCAGCATCAACCAGGCCCAGCCGTCGCATCAGTAGAGATCGATGCGGATCGCGTCGAGGGTCAAATAAGCCCGGTGCTCTACGGCCAATTTGATGAATTTATGTTTGAAGGTGTGAAGCGCGGATTGACCGCTGAACTGATTCGCGATCGAAGTTTCGACGAGGCACCAAATGCGATAGGGCTGCCTCGCTTTTGGGAACGCGAACCAGATGACCGCAATGATGATCCAGGGTTGCACTTCCACTGGGACGACGCAGTGTATTACCCAACGCGCCACGAATTCATGAGTGAGCGAACCGAACATTCGCTGCGGGTGAATCTTACCGAAGATGATGGCCAGCGCCGGGGAATCGGCCAAGGGGGCATCCCCATTCGGCAGAGACTCCCTTACCATGGCTATCTGTGGATCAGGACCGATGCATTCAAGGCTCGCATCCATGTTGCGCTGGAAGCGGACAGGACCGGCGGGGAAACCTACTCGTCTGCGGAGATCAATGATGTTTTCGGAGATTGGAAGAAATACGACAATCAAACTGGCCATCAACGAATGGAACACCTCGTCGCCCGTGCCGAGCCAACACTCGATGGAGTCTGCCTTATACGCCGTGCGGCTTATGAACGTATTCGAGCGCAGCGACATTGTGGCCATGAGCGCCGTGTCCGACATGGTGAACGGGTGGTCGGGAGGAATGGTTTGCGCATCTCCGAAGCGTAAGCGGCGAGCGACTTTGCTGTGCTGATGGCACGAGTGCGTGCGGACGCGAAGGTCATCATCGAGAATGGCGCGCGGCCTGTGGCGGTCCTTCATGCCGCCGAGCCGGTGCGCCGCAGCATCTCCGAATGCAATCGCGTTGGCCAAAGCGCACGAAGATGAAACCGGCATTGCCCCGGTCCTCGATCCAGACTTCCCAGAAGACGTAGAAGCGATTCTCAGCCACCGCAAGCCGTGGAACCCGCCAGCGTGGGAATAGTCCCCGGTCTTTCAGTGCGAAGACGATACCTCCACTAATACCCTCACTTAGAGTTCCTACCCTTACTCGTCTCGTTGCGCCAACGCGCGGCAGGCCCCTTGCCACGGCAAGTTACCTCGCCCGAACCTCTCAGATCGACCAAGAGCTTCCGAATCCATTCGCGGCCAACACCGGAGCACGCACGCTCTATATCCGCTAGGCGAAATTCTCCGAGTTGAGCGCGAATGGCCCCCAAGACCATTTCGGCTTTCGCCCCTTTCGGGGAGCCTAGTTGACCAACACGTTCCTCAAATTCTCCATACGCACTCTTGAGAATAAAGAGAATGTAATTGATGTACGGCCAGGGATCGTGAGTACCCTGATGCCATCGCTGGGAACTTTGCTCCAGCGTTTCATAGTACCGGTCCTTGTTCTCCTCAATTACGCGTTCCAAGCTGACATAGCGTCCGACTTCGAAACCCAGGTGATAACACTGCAAAAGGAGTAGCAATCTCGAGACGCGACCGTTTCCGTCCCTGAATGGGTGGATACATAGGAAATCTAAGTTCATGCCAGCTAAGAGAATCAAGGGATGGATTCGGCGCTGTTCAAGGCAATCCTTCCACAGCGAAAACAATTCATGCATCTGTGTTGCAGTTCCACTCGCGGGAACAGTTTGGAACCGGACTCTTTGCCTTCCATCAGGCGACTTCTCAATGACATCGGAGTTTCTTTCCTTATATTGCCCCGCGTCCCCAACTCCGCCCCGAGTCAATCTGTGAAGTTCTCGAATCGTGTCCTCAGATATGGATAGTTGTTTACCCTGCTCGTGAATCCGTTTCAGTGCATCTCGATAGCCGCGAATCTCCTCTTCAGCTCTGTCGCGCAGTTGCTTGTGGCCAAATACAATTGTTCCAACGCGTGCCTGATCAGCAACCACTCCCTCAATCCGGTTCGACGAAATCGCGCTCTCAATCAAAGCGTGTTCTCGCAGGGCTTTGAGTGTCTGAGGAGATTGGTTTGTAAAAAGCTCTTGTTTTCCTCGCGCCTCTCCCAAGTCAGCTAAGTACCATGAGGTGTTCGTTGGAATCGCCTCGATTCCGGTCACACATTGTCGCAGCGTCCTCACGAATTCTTCCTTTCAGGGATACCGTTAGCTCGTCAAAATTGCGTGGCCAGTTCCGCTCTACTGCATTGCCGACGGATTCACGATGAATCCCTCGACCCAATGGCCATCGTGTTGAAAGGGCGGGGCACCTTCCGCGACATAACCATCATGCTTTCGTCCGACGATAGCGATTCCTGCAAGACCAGCGAGTAGCGCTTGCAATTTACGCCCGGCGTCTCCATGTCCGACACTCACTCGGATGAAAGAGGCCACGGCCTTTAGCAGCGTGGTTTGGTGGCGCATGAGGGCCTCCCAGTGAATTCTATCTCCGAGTGTTTGATATTCTTAAGGCCAAATTCGCGGCAAACCCAACCAGGACGCGGTTCGACGACGTTGTACACTGCAGGTATGGCTGAGACTGCCGCCTTGCAACGTACCGCTGTCGTGCCCCGTGGGGGAACGCTCGAACGTATCGTGCGGTTCTCCTTGCATCGTCGCTTAGGTTTCCAGAGGCCGAACAGCGCATTGCCGCAGGAACTCCTCATGCGAATCCAAAAGCCCATCCCATGTGGCTAGCCTAGCGTCGCCTCGGTGAATTTTGTGATGGGATGCAGTCGAATTTTGCGTTTGCCTTTCGATCGCCCGTGCCCGATGCTTCAAAACATACTGTGACTGTAGCTAACTTGCTGACTGCCCGAGAATGATGGGGCGTTGCGAGGAAGCTCAGCTCACCACACCGGTCGTCCTTGGTACGTCGAGAGAGCTGCGCTGTTTAGTACGGCTCGATCCATCCGGATACCGCGTCGTGTCCGCAGCGAGAAGTCTGCGACGACACTATGTTGTTGCCTCTGCTAGAAAGAACGAAAGAGCAAAATCCCCACTTTTTGCTGACGCCTAAAACCGGGGCGCGTATCGGTGGGGAGCCCCAGTGCGGGACACCGTTCGCTCACGAGGCTGCCATCCCCCAGCGTGCTCTCTTGCCTGGCGAGCAGTACCGCTTTCATTTCGACATGACCAAATGTATTGGTTGCAAGTGTTGTGTTGTGGCTTGCAACGAGCAGAACGGCAATCCCGCGGATATCAACTGGAGGCGAGTAGGTGAAATCGAAGGCGGTTGGTATCCGGACACCCAACGATTGCATTTGTCGATGGGATGCAATCACTGTATCGAGCCAACCTGCCTGACCGGCTGTCCCGTCGACGCGTATTCGAAGGACCCTCTCACCGGGGTGGTTCTGCATAGCCCCGAAATCTGTATCGGCTGCCAATATTGCACGTGGAACTGCTCGTACGGTGTTCCCCAGTACAACCCAGAGCGCGGAGTCGTGGGCAAGTGCGACATGTGTCACAACCGGCTATCGGAAGGACGCGAGCCAGCGTGCGTGGACGCCTGCCCGGAAGGCGCCATTCAGATCGAGATCGTCAACATCGCCGATTGGAAGCAAAACTATGCAGCAAGCGCCAACGCACCCGGACTTCCTTCGGCCGACGACAGTGTTTCTTCGACGCGCGTGACGTTGCCTGAGAATTTGCCGCCGAACATGCAGAAGGCAGACTTGAATCGTGTCAGGCCAGGGCATCCGCACTTTCCACTTGTCGTTATGACAGTGCTGACGCAGCTGTCGGTGGGTACGTTCACAACGATCTGGCTGCTCGAACTGTTCGGAAAAGCCACGCACCTAAGCATCGCAGCGATGGTTTCGCTGCTGGTCGGGGGTTTGGCATTGGGCGCATCCACAATGCACCTCGGGCGTCCCATACATGCTTATCGCGCTTTGAAAATGTGGAAGCGGTCCTGGCTGAGCCGTGAAGTTTTGATGTTCTCGTGCTTTTCTGGGATCGCTGGTCTTTACGCCGCTTTGCTTTGGCTCAGACTGCCCGGAAGCATGGTGCCCGGCGTGCTGACGTCGCTCCTGGGTCTAGCTGGGGTCACTGCAAGTGCGTGCATTTATCTGGTCCGAGCGCGTCCAGCATGGAACACCAAACACACAATCGCGGAATTTTATCTCACGGGTGCTTTGCTGGGTCCGCTTCTTGTAGCAAGTCTTGGTGTCGGTGACCGGCGCTGGCTGGTTGCGGCGGCGGTCGCGGCTGCAGGGGCGCAACTGCTGAATCAGGTCGTCAGATTTTTCTGGATGACTGCATCCGATTCGTTTGAGTTGCAAGCATCGGCCAGGCTGCTTTCGACTACGCTGGCCTCCAGGTTTCTAGCGCGGGGCGCCCTTCTCATCTTCGGAGGGATCGTTCTGCCGCTGCTCTTGTCGACTTCGTTCGGCACGTACGCTTCGCTTGCACTGGCCCTCGGCGGAGAAATTCTTGGCCGCTATCTCTTCTTTGTCAGCGTGGTTCCGAAAAACATGGCCGCTTCGTATCTTTCTGCCGGTGAGGCAGCCGCGTGAATCTAAAACGCCAACTCGGCTTGGACATCATGGAAGAGAAGTACGCTTACGCCAATGACCCTGTCATGGGCCATACCTCCCAGCAAAAGATTCCGGACAAATGGGTTTCCACCACATGTGGATATTGCTCGGTGGGCTGCGGGATGTTCATCGGAGTGAAAGACGGCCACGCGGTGAGCGTGCGCGGGAACCCTAACCATCCGGTGAATAACGGAAAGCTTTGCCCGAAAGGTCTTTCCGAACACTACACGCTTGAGGCCTCCAATCGCGCCGGTTATCCACTCTTGCGCAACAAACGAGGAAAACTGACCCGCGTTATGTGGGATGAAGCGTTGGCAACGATGGTGGAGAAATTCCGCAGCGTTCAAGAAAAGTACGGCCATGAGGCTCTGGGGGTTGTTAGCACCGGTCAGCTTGTCACCGAAGAATTCTACACTCTTGGCAAACTTGTTCAACTAGGTCTGGCAACGAAGAATTTCGACGGCAACACAACCTTGTGCATGGCGAGCGCTGTGTCCGGATATAAGCGCTCGTTTGGCAGCGACGGACCGCCAGGGACGTACGAGGACTTGACCAAAGCGGACGTAATTTTGCTTCTTGGCGCAAACATCGCGGACAACCATCCAATTCTCTGTCAGTACCTGGAGTCCAATCCTGGCGGGACGCTGATGGTGGCCGACCCGCGTGTAACCAAGACGGCGATGATGGCCGATTTATATCTGCCGCTGAAACCTCGTTCTGACATTGCTCTTATCAACGGAATGATCCACCTCCTCATTGAGAATGATCTCATCGATCGTAAATACATCGCCGCCCACACGACTGGGTTCGAAGCTCTCAAGGAATCTGTCCGTAGATACACGCCCGACTCCGTTTCCCGACTAACCGGACTCACGCCGGAGCAGATCTACAAGGCCACTCTGATTTATGGCAAGGCCAAAGCGCCCTTCATCGGCTGGACGATGGGAGTGAACCACAGCACCAAGGGCACGGAAACCGTCAACGTGATCAATAACCTTGCGCTGATTACGGGTAATGTCGGCAAACCGGGAGCTTCGCCTTTCTCGATCACCGGACAATGCAATGCGATGGGCACACGGGAGGCAGGATTTACATCGAGCCTTCCGGGCTACCGCAAATTCGAGAGCGCAACAGATCGGGAAGAGTTGGCGGCGTTCTGGGGCATCGACAGGGAACGCATACCAACTTCGCGAGGATGGGCATACCCCGACATCATCGAAGGGGCGGTCTCGAAGAAGATTCGCGCTCTATGGGTAATCGCCACGAACCCCGTGGTGTCATTTCCGAATCTCGGCGTATTGCAGCAGAGTTTGGACAGTGTGGATTTTCTCGTGGTGCAGGATGGTTTTCATCCCACGCCCACAACGGAGGTCGCTGACCTCGTCCTTCCTGCCGCCATCTGGGGAGAGAAAGAAGGCACATACACAAATTCGGAGCGTCGCGTAAGCAAGGTCAATCGCGCGGTGCAACCACCAGGTGAAGCTCGGACCGATTTCGACATCTTCTTGGATTTGGCAAAACGACTCGGCTGTTACGACGAGCTTTTTCCCGGATGGACTCAGCCCAGGGATGCCTTCGAGGAATGGAAGAGAGTTTCAAGGGGGCGCCTTTGTGACTATTCGGGGCTCGACTACGAGCTCATCGAACGTCATGGTGGAATTCAGTGGCCGTACCCAGCAAACACTGTCGAGGTAAAGACGACACGATTGTATTCCGACGGCCAGTTCTCCACCGAAGATGGAAAGGCTCGGCTGATTTGTGTCGCGTGGGAACCTTTTCCGGAGCAACCGAACGCGGACTTTCCTTTCGTGCTGAATACCGGCCGCACCGTCGAACATTGGCATACCCGCACGAAAACGGGAATCGTTCCGATCCTCGAACGTCTCTCGCCAAACGCGTGGTTGGAGATGAATCCCCGGGATGCGCAGTCGCTTGGTCTAAAGCCCCACGAACGCGTCGACGTAGTTTCTGCTCGTGGGCGCGTGAAAAGCGTCGAGCTCCGAGTCACGGAGATCATCGCGCCGGGCCAAGTCTTCATGCCCTTTCACTATGCTGAGGCGAATGCCAATCAGGTGACACAAAGCGCCTTCGATCCAATCTCGCGGGAGCCCAATTACAAACAGTGCGCCGTGCGCATCGAGAGAGCACTGATCTCTCCGCAGTATTGGGGCGTGCGTGGGAGCCCAAGAGTCAGATACGAAGTCGGACGGGATGGAACAAATTCCGTCGCACACAAGGAGATGAGATGAACAAGAAGAAATTCATGGAGAGTGGCCACTTCCCGACCCTCATCGCGGCGTTTCTTTATTTCGATGTCAGCTTCATGGTGTGGGTCATGCTTGGTCCTCTTGCTCCGTTTCTGTCCGAAATGCTCAAGCTCACCCCCTACCAGAAGGGCTTGCTTACAGCGATTCCCCTTCTAGGTGGGGCGTTGTTTCGGCCGGTGTTGGGATTTCTCGGCGAGCGTTTTGGCGAACGCAGGACCGGTCTCTTCGGGCTCGCTTTCACGTTGCTTCCGCTGATTCTCGGGTGGCGCTTCGCTCATACGGCCGCACAGTTCTATTTTCTTGGGCTCCTGTTGGGCATCGGAGGCGCGAGTTTCGCCGTAGCTCTGCCGATTGCCGGACGCTGGTATCCACCCGAGTATCAAGGGCTGGTGATGGGCATCGCCGGGGCAGGAAATTCAGGAACTCTTATTGCGACCCTATTTGCGCCCCGCCTCGCTCAGAAGTTCGGATGGGCCAACACTTTCGCCCTCGCCATGCTTCCTGTGATGGTTGTGTGGGTGCTCTTTGCTCTGCTCGCCAAAGACAGCCCACGCCGCAGTGAACCTCCCAAATGGAAAGCTATCGCGGCCATTTTGCGGGAACCCGACACCGCTTGGTTTTGTTTTTTCTATAGCTTTACATTCGGCGGGTTCGTGGGCATGGCCAGTTTTCTCACCACGTTCTTTCATGATCAGTATGGGTTGTCAAAAGTGCGCGCTGGCGACTTCACGACCATTGTCGTCCTTGCGGGAAGTTTCCTGCGGCCCGTGGGTGGATGGCTCTCGGACAAGATCGGAGGCTACCGTTTGCTCCTGCTGCTCTTGGCCGGCGTGGCGGGTTGCCTTGGGGGTGTAGGGAGACTCCCTGCGCTTCCCCTGGAGGTAGCGCTCCTATTCCTCGCCATGGGAATGATGGGCATGGGAAATGGAGCCGTTTTTCAGCTCCTGCCGCAGCGATTCCCAGAACGCGTTGGGATGCTCACCGGATTGGTCGGTGCGGCTGGCGGCTTGGGAGGCTTCTTTTTGCCTTTTCTTCTCGGCGCCATCAAGCAGCGAACCGGGCAGTATTCAGGAGGGCTTTTTCTTTTCGCAGGTGCTTTCCTGGCGGCTGCCCTGATCTTGTTGCAGCTCGGTACCAAATGGCGCGCGAACTGGCAAGAAGGATCGGCAGACCGGGCCGGTATCTTCTCGTATCGGAGTTTTTCGGGAGCTCCGACGGGAGAAACCGTGGAATGATGCGCGCACGCAGCACAGAGTTTTTTCTAGAGGGAGCTCTGACGATGGAAAAGCTTGTCGTGGTCGGGAACGGCATGGCGGGTGTTGCTTGCGTCGAACAGATTTTGAAGCATGCCCCAAGATTTGAAATCACCATCTTTGGGGAGGAGACTCACGTCAACTACAACCGCATCCTGCTCTCGTCTGTGCTTGCCGGGGAGAAATCGGCGGATGAAATCCAGCTCAATGGTCTTGAGTGGTATCAAGAACACGGGATTGATTTGCGCCTCGGCGTTCGCATTACAGACGTTGACGCCGAACACAAGACGGTGACCGGCGATGACGGCAGCATAACGCCGTTCGACAAACTCCTGATCGCTAGCGGAAGCACACCGCTGATCCCTCCGATGGACGGAGTAAGAAAGGAAGGCGTGTTCGTTTTTCGCAATCTGGATGACACCCGCGCGTTGCTCGATCACGCGGCGCCAGGCAAGAAAGCCGTGGTGATCGGTGGAGGACTGCTCGGGCTCGAAGCGGCACGCGGGTTGCAAGTGCAAGGCTGCGACGTGACGGTTGTCCACTTGATGGACACGCTGATGGAGCGCCAACTCGATTTCACGGGCGGCGGTTACCTCAAAGCCAAGATGGAATGTCTTGGCGTAAAAGTGCTTATGGAACGCAATACCACGGCGATTCTTGGGAATGGAAAAGCGGAAGGCGTGGCCTTTAAGGATGGGAGCAGCGTGGAGGCGGATTTTGTGGTCATCGCCGCGGGAATCCGTCCGAATGTGGAGCTCGGGCGCAAGGCGGGATTGCAAGTCAACCGCGGTGTTGTTGTGAACGACTACATGGAGACTTCAAATCCGGACATTTTCGCCGTCGGAGAATGCGTGGAACACAACGGCACCTGCTACGGCCTTGTCGCGCCGCTATTCGAACAAGGAAAAGTACTGGCTGCGACGATTACCGGGAACCGCGGTCCCGTTTACGGGGGGACCATGCAAGCAGCGAAGCTAAAGATCATGGGGGTGGATGTCTTCTCCGCGGGAGATTTCAGCGAGAAGGCTCCTGGCACCGATGCGGTGCGTTACGAAGATCCCGCACTGGGGATTTACAAGAAGCTGACCGTACGAGACGGCAAGCTAGCCGGCGTCATCCTCGTGGGAGACACATCGGACAGTCATCGCTACGTGGATTGGCTGCGATCGCAGACGGACTTGACGGCCATGCGCCGCCAACTTCTTTTTCCGGGACCTGCGAATGATGCGGGTCTGGATGTCGCGGAGATGGCGGACAGCAAGGTGGTTTGCGGATGCAATGGCGTCACCAAGGGCGCGATCATTCAAGCCGTGCATGAGAAGGGAATCAACACACTGGCGCAACTAAAGGATTGCACGCGAGCTTCAACCGGCTGCGGGAGTTGCACGGAAGTTTGCCAGCATCTCTTGAAAGCCGTTGCTCCGGAATTCCAGGAAGAAACAAAAAAGTCTCTCTGCAAATGTATTCCGTTCCCCGAAGACAAGCTTCGCGAGATTTTGCGGAGCCAGAGGTTGCGCTCCGTCCAGGAAGTGCTGGAAATCTACGGCAACGGTGTTGGCTGCGAAGTCTGCAAGCCGGCGCTGAGCTACATGGTGGACATGCTCTGGTGCGGTGACCACGACGAGGATCGTTCGGCGCGTTTCATCAACGACCGCGTGCACGCCAATATTCAGAAGGATGGCACATTTTCCGTGGTCCCGCGCATCCGCGGGGGAGTCACGTCGGCAAAAGAATTGCGCCGCATCGCCGACGTCGCCGAGAAATACAACGTGCCGATGGTGAAGATCACCGGCAGTCAACGCATTGACTTGCTCGGAGTAAAGAAAGCCGATCTGCCGGGAATCTGGGCCGACCTGGGCATGCCATCCGGCCAGGCCTATACCAAGGGTGTGCGCATGGTGAAGACCTGCGTAGGCACGGATTTTTGCCGGTTCGGCGTGCAGGATTCAACCTCCGCTGGCATCGAGATGGAGCGGCGCTTTGAGAATCTTTATATGCCGCACAAATTGAAGATGGGAGCGGTCGGCTGCCCACGGAATTGCGCCGAGGCCACGGTCAAAGATATCGGTCTCGTCGGTCAAGAGGGAAGCTGGCAGGTCGTCGTCGGTGGAGCCGCCGGCAAGAAGGTTCGCAAGGCGGACCTGCTCGTCACCGTGGAAACGACAGAGGAGGCGCTGCAGGCGGCCACCTTGTTCTTCCAGTATTACCGTGAGAACGCTAATTTCCTGGAACGAACGTACGATTTTGTGGAACGCCTGGGGATTGAAAAAGTGCGGCGTGAAACTGTCTATGCCCCGCTGGCAGTTCAACAGGGCTTACGGGAAAGGTATCGGAGATCCAAACGGCTTTCGCAGGATGCCTGGCTGGAAGGCGATACGCCCCGCCATCCAACGCAGTTTGTCCAGATTGAGCCGCTGGAAAAGGTGCAAGCATGAGCGGCAACAAACAATGGGTGCGTATTACGGAAATGCAGAATATCCCTCTGCGCGAAGGACGTTCCGTGAGTGTCGCTGGGCGCGAAATCGCCATTTTTAATCTTGGCGATCGTTTTCTGGCCGTCGATGGTCGATGTCCCCATAAGGGCGGCCCATTGGCGGAAGGCATTGTCACCGGCACGACCGTAGTTTGCCCTCTGCATGCCTGGAAAGTAGATTTGGAATCGGGCGCGGTCAAGAACACCGCAAGCCAGGCGCCCTGCATCGGAACCTTTCCTACGCGAATGGAAGAGGGTGTAATCCTGATCGAAGTGCCCGTCGAGCCCACCACTATGCAGGAGAGTCCCGGAGCATCCTCGGAGCCCGATCGGCCAATTCATTGGGTCAAATCGCGCATCATTTGCGAAGGTGGGCTGTGAATACAAGAAATGTTACCGCCAGGGCTCGCTTCGAAACGAAGCGGGACCCCGTAGAAATCTATCTCTGGCGGAATCATTCGACTACAGCCATTCCTCCAATGGATCGCCAGAAAATTGAAAGGACGAAAGACAGCAATCATGATCTACCAAGCATTGCGATTCTTAGTTGTGACAGTGCTTGCGTGTGCGAGCTTTCCGCTTTTTGCACAGCAACGAACGAATGGAGAACCTAACGCTCTGTCAGGGAGTGCCGAAGACAGCGCACGGCCGGAGGGAGACGCGATCCCCGGCGCAGGTGCAGATTCACCAGCGGAAGGCAAGAGTGCGAAACCTGAGTCATCATCGGCTCCTCTGCACAAGATTGGGTCGCTAACCGTGTCGGCGAGCTGGCGCCTTCGAACCGAAGCGTGGGATTGGTTTCAACCCACGACTGGCGAGAACGCCTATGCGTTTTCACATTCACTTCTGCGCCTGGGAATCGGCCAGAAGAGGGAGAGCGTTGAATGGCTGCTGGAAGGAGCTCAGGATGCCATTCTTGGACTTCCCACAACAGCCGTTGTTTCCGGACGCCAGGGCCAGCTTGGCTTGGGCGGTACCTACTTCGTTGCGAACGGCAACGGACAAAATAATGCGAATGGCTTTGTGAAGCAAGCCTACTTCGGCTTCAAGATTCCGGCGCAGGGCAATGTGCGTCTGGGCCGTTTCGCATTTCTTGACGGCGCAGAGGTAACGCCGAAGGACAAGACTCTCGCAACGCTTGTCAATACCCGCATCACCCAGCGGCTGATTGGCGACTTCGGTTTCTCCGCTGTGGGGCGGAGCTTCGATGGTGTGCGATTGGGTTTCGACGCGGGTAAAAGTAACATCACTCTTCTCGGTGCCCGGCCGACTCGCGGTGTCTATCAGATCGATGCCATGGGTGAGGTTCATGTGGACCTCTTCTACGGCGCGTTCACCGTTCCCATCAATTCCCATAGCAGCGCCGGAGAACTGCGAATCTTTGCGCTGGGTTATGTGGATGAGCGGGGCACGGTCCTGAAAATGGACAACCGTCCGCTTTCTCTTCGCGCCGCTGACAAAAATCAGATTCGCATCGGAACCTACGGGGCTGACTACGTTCACGTCTTTCATTCGAACACGCACGGTCAGTTCGATTTCCTGTTATGGGGAGCACTGCAGAATGGCAGTTGGGGAACGCAGACCCACGGCGCTGGCGCGTTTGTCGGTGAATTCGGCTGGCAGCCGGTCGTCCGCGTGCTCAATCCGTGGTTCAGCGCCGGCTACTCGTTTGGCAGCGGCGATTCGAATCCCACCGGCAATCACCACGGAACATTTTTTCAGGTTCTGCCAACGCCGCGTCCCTATGCCCGCTTCCCGTTCTACAACATGGAAAACAACGAGGATTTTTACGGCACGGCGGTCTTCCGCTTTCCTCGCGATCTATCGGTGCGCAGCGAACTCCACACACTCCGTTTGGCCGATGCGCAGGATCTTTGGTACGCGGGAGGCGGCGCTTTTCAGCCGCACACGTTTGGTTATACCGGTCGGGCCAGCGGGGGCAATCGCAGCCTGGCAAACGTCTGGGATGTGAGTTTGGACTGTCCCCTGCGCTACGGCTTGAGCATCACGACATATTACGCACATGCGTGGGGCAAGAGTGTGATGGCGAGTATCTATCCGACCGGCACTACTGCTCAGTTTGCATACGTGGAAACAAACTTTCGCTTCTAGGGAAGGTCGATGTCGAGCTCGAACTTTGACGGATTGCGCGTGCTGGCCTTAGAGAGCCGCCACGGCAAAGAGCTAGCCAAATTGATTGCTTCGTACGGAGGCCAGCCGACCGTCGTGCCAGCGCTTCGTGAAGTGCCACTAGCGTCTAGCGAGACACAGACCTTCTCCGCCGGACTTATCGGCGGTCAATTTCATATGGTGGTTTTCCTGACTGGTTCAGGCGCACGCGCCTTGATCACGATTGTCGAGAATGCTTACTCTCGTGAACTCCTGTGCGCCGCGCTCCAAAAAATGCAAGTGGTTGCACGGGGGCCGAAGCCCGTGTCTGTATTGAACGAGTTGGGAATGAAAGCTAACCTTGTGGCACCCGAACCCAACACCTGGCGCGAAGTCTTGCAGGTGCTCGATAGTGATGCCAACCCGCAGTCCGTTCGAGGTCTCCGTGTTGCTGTCCAGGAATACGGAGCACCCTGCAACGAATTGCTGGAGGGACTGAAAGCGCGCGGGGCGCATGTCACGACACTCCCCGTTTACCGTTGGTCTTTGCCCGAGGATACGACTCCTTTGCGACAGGCCGCGAAGTGCCTCGCTAACGGCGACATGGACGTTGTTCTTTTCACGTCTGCGGTGCAAGTCGCGCATCTCTTCCAAGTCGCTGCGGAAATGAGAATCGAAGAGTCTTTGCGGAACGGCATCGAGCGCACAGTGATCGTGTCGATAGGGCCGACCACGTCTGAGCGTTTGCGATCCATGGGACTGCACGCTGATTTGGAGGCCTCTCGCCCTAAGATGGGTTTTCTGGTTCGGGAAGCCGCCGAGCGCTCCGCTGAGATCCTCCATGAGAAGCACAGGCACCCCCCCTTGGATTTCTTGCACGAAATCGGGAGCCGGATGGCGGCCGCCTGTCCGCTGCGAGGCGTGTTGAGGCGAGTCGTAGATTTCGCAACATCCGTTGTGAATTCTGATTCGTGTTTTGTCTACGTCTTGGAGGGCGATGAGTTGGTGCTGAAGGCCTCCAAGAATTCTCATCCGGAGGAGGTCAACCGGTTGAAACTGCGCTTAGGGGAAGGAATTACCGGCTGGGTGGCAAGACACCGGCAACCGGTCGCTGTCGCGCGCAATGCCTTCCACGATCCCCGCTTCCAATTCTTCAACGAATTGCCAGAAGATCGCTACGAAGCTTTCTTGTCTGTGCCGGTGCTCTGCCGGGGGCGACTCGTCGGTGTGATCAGCCTGCAGCATCGGGAGCCGTACTCTCACAGCAAGCGGGAGATCCGATTGATGTCCACGATCGGTTTTCTCGTCGGCGCCGAGATCGAGTTGGCGCGTCTTGAAGAGAAAAGCTCCAGGCTCTCTGATGAACTCCTGTCTCGTAAGGTTGTCGAGCGTGCCAAAGGGATTTTGCAACGTGAATTGCGATTGACTGAAGAGGAGGCTTACTTTTCCTTGCGGAGGAGGAGCCGCCAACAGCGGAAGTCGATGAAGGAGATCGCGGAGGCAATTGTCCGCGGGGAAACAGGACGCAGCCAGAAAAGGGGCGGGAGCGCCTAGCCCGGGGCGACACGAGTAGGCCTCTAAGAAGCATTTCCCAAGTGTTCGAATGGCAGTTCGAATCTATACATGTTTCTAGCACTTCGCCAAGAACTCACGGCGATCATCAACAACTGCCGCTCTGTTGAGAGGCGCCCTCCGGGCTATTGCAAGTCCATCGATACGCATCTCGACAAGCGGATCCGCAATTGCCAAATTGTTCGTCATGGCCGGCGTGGATGAACCGTCTGGCATGTCTGCATCAACTGCTTTGCGCGAATACTGCCCAGCCACAGCCCCGATCACAAGCAATAGGGGTGCGGGAAGGAAGGGAGCTTTTGCCAAATCGGTGATGGTTGTTGGGTGAACCTGCTGTTGTGCCGAAGTGGCGTGGGAAACCAATAGACAGGGAGTCTGACCCTCCAAACCGGCGGCACGCAACTTTGCCTTCAAACCTTCATAGTCAGCGCCGGGCATGTAGACAAGGATCGTCGCGTCATTCGAGACAACATCATTCCAGTCAGGTACAGTCTTACCTGCACAGCAGTGATTGCTCAAGAACACTATCTTTGAGGCCAGTCTCCGGTCGGTCAGTGGAATCTGCGCCTGCGCCGCAGCGCCGAACGCTACAGTTATACCTGGCACCACTTCAAAGTCGATTCCTGCCTGGCGCAGAGCCTCCATCTCTTCGCCGGCTCGCCCGAATACCAGTGGATCTCCGGACTTCAGCCTGACCACCTCCCAGCCTTCTCTTGCAGCGTTAATCAGGAGCGAATGAATTTGTTGTTGGGTGACGCTTGTGTGCCCGCAGCGCTTGCCGACGCTTTCCACGTGTGTGCCGACGGGAATCAGGCCGAGAATTTGCGGTGAGACCAAGTCGTCATGAAAGACAATGTCCACCGTGCGAAGCAGGCGCAACGCCTTGACCGTAAGCAAATCGGGGTCTCCCGGACCAGCCCCCACCAGATGAACTTTCCCTTTAGTCACGTCAGCGTTACCGATCCACATCGCGGCAAGTCAAAGCCTGTCTCCACAGTGGGGCAGGGAGCGAGACTCCAAATCCGCTCATGCGAGCCTAACACTTATGCATCTAAGGGTTGCCATGAAAGAATTCATTCAACGGATTAGAACTCTTGATGAAGGGGACATGCTTTCACTCAGGCTCCTTTGATCCAGTTTACAAACGAAAGGCTGAGTCCAAGATAGCCCACCAGAGCACCTGTATAGGCTGGATGTCGAACGTGCCGGTACACTCCGCATCGAATGACACGGTGTTCATTAAGAATCTGAACTCACCCTGTGAAATACTTGCCCAGGGGGGCGATCGGCCGCCAGCGGAGAACGATTCCCGCGAGAACGGGTTAACGATGGCGCCGCCCAACAATTCGACGAATTGTCCTGTCGGTTCGGTTCCGATAGACCGCTCCATCTTTGCCAGCGGGGGAGATTCCATCTATTCCTTGTTAAGAATGAGGTCCAGAACACGGAAAATGACTTATGCCTGATTATCGGACATACTGATATTCAGACATCTGATGGGAGGTAAACATGGAATCGGCGAAAGTGGGGAAGCGGGGCGCAATCGTAGTCCCGGCCAAATTGCGAAGGCGTTTCGGCATTGAAGAGGGTACTGTCGTTATCGCGGAGGAACGAGAAGACGGCATTCTGATTCGCCCCGCCGTCGTGGTCCCGATCGAAAGGTACACTCCCGAGCGTAAGGCGGAATTTCTTCTCTCCAATGCGACCACTCGTGCGGATTACCGCAAAGCACGAAAAGAAGTCCAGAAGCTGGGCATAGACATAGACGACAGGGCGGCGCGATCGTTTGCAGAAGTTATGGGAGTCGCATTCGTTGGGACAGCGGGAATGTTGTTCCACGGATTTGTCAGAAAGCACCTGACTTTGGCTGAGCTCGAGGACGCAGTTGAGGAGTTGAGTAAGACAATCTGGCTTGCTCCGGCCGTTGTTGCTGAAGTGTTGAAGAAGGCTCGGGAGGCTGAGCGATGAAAAAGGAACAGATGGTCGGTACGAGGCTGCCTGACACAGTTGTTCGGGATCTTGAAGCAATAGAGGAAGTCGAGCAATCCGATCGCTCGACGACTGTAAGAAAACTTCTGTCTCGGGCGATACAGGACTGGAAGCTGGACCACTATTCGCGGCTGTATGGCAACGGCAAGCTCACACTTGCACGTGCTGCCCGTGAGGCAGGTGTCTCACTCTGGGAAATGATGGATTACGTGAAAACCAAGAAGATCACTGCACAGTACGATCTCGAGGATCTTCAGCGAGACCTGAAACTGTCGCCGCACGTGACCTAGTCTTGTGGCCCGAGATGCGCATGGCAAGGTAGTCGACGGTCGCGAAGTACCTGCGAAGCGCGTATGAAGTCTTCAGTGACTGATCGAGTAGCCGTAGGCGCGAATGGTTTCCACTGCCTCGCTCCGGCTCCCGGCGTCCACCTGTTTTAATATTCGATGGATGTGATTCCTCACCGTAAACTCAGAAAGATTCAAGTGAGAAGCGATTTCCTTATTTGTGAGCCCTTTGGCGACGAGAGTGACCAATTGCTGCTGCCGCA
>WNGI01008931.1_pt1 | contig 20644 bp, 15 predicted proteins | sample 5400621 | NCBI WGS metagenome assembly WNGI01 (sample SAMN13153374, study PRJNA577476) | soil metagenome | isolation source: 20 cm soil or saprolite under Garry oak tree replicate 1 | place: USA:California | collected 2016-06-15
GGTCACACACGACGCGGCGCTGGCCGCGAGGCTGATCGACGTCAATTTCACTTCGGCCGTGCGTGCTCTCACAGGGGCGGCGGAACATTTCGAATCGCGCGGTCGTGGGTTCATCGTCGCGATCGGATCCGTCGCTGGTGACCGCGGCCGACAGAGCAACTATGTCTACGGTGCGGCAAAGGCCGGTCTGGCCGTGTTCCTCCAGGGGCTTCGGCACCGACTCGCGCCGCGGAAAATCACGGTGCTGACGGTCAAGCCAGGGTTCGTCGACACGCAGATGACGTTTGGACTTCCCGGTCTCTTTCTGGTCGCGTCACCCGCCGCGGTGGGCGAGCAGATCGCGCGAGGCGTCGAGCGGCGTCGCTCGGTCATCTATGTGCCAGGATTCTGGCGCTTCTTGATGCTGATCATCCGACTACTCCCCGAGCGGATCTTCCACCGGACACGCCTGTGAGCCTTCGACTGCGCGATCACGACCGATTCGCGCTCGCTATCCTCGTCGCGATTGTCGCGACACGGGTTATTGGCAGCCTCACGCTGCCGATATACGACGATGCCTTCATCACCTTTCGGTACGCAGTCAACCTGGCCGAAGGACGCGGCTTCGTCTATCAGCCTAACGAGTGGGTCCTCGGCACGACCGCGCCTCTCTTTGGTCTCATTGGCGCTGCGATGCACGCGCTGGGTCTTTCGTTGCCCGTGGCGGTTCCGCTGCTCAACCTCGGCTGCGAGTTGGCCGTCGCCGCTCTCACGATATCGGTCGTGGCGAAGGAGCATGGCCGGCTCGCGGCGGTACTTTTCGGCGCGGCCTTCGCGCTCAGCCCGATGCTCGTGCGCATATCCGTCGGTGGAATGGAGGCAAACCTGTTCCTGCTAGCCACGCTGCTGTCGTTGCACCTGTACGCGCGTGGTTGGTCTCGTTATGCGGTAGCGATCGCCGCCGCGTCGTACTTCCTTCGACCGGAAGGCGTTCTGACCGTCGGCCTTCTCTGCATCATGACGGTCGGCTCCGGGCGGTGGCGACAAGCATTGGCGTTGTCCGTAATCGCTCTGGCGATTGTGGCGCCCGGTCTGCTGGCCATGCATCACTACTACGGCTCCATTGTTCCGCATTCCGTAATTGCGAAGGCGGGCGCACCGCGTGCTGCGCTCGTGCAGGTCGTTCGCTCTCTCGTCCTCCCCAACGCCGTCAGCGCTGCGTTACTGCTTCTCGGCATACCGGGTGTGTCCCGACTGGCGCGTTCGACAGGCCTGCTCCGCTCCATGCTGTTCTGGGTTTTGGCGTACCTTGCCGCGTATTGTCTTGCGCGACCTCAGATCTGGTCGTGGTACAGCGAGCCGGTTCAATATGTTCTCTGTGTGCTGGCTGGCATCGGCGCCAGCAGAGTGCTCGTGCGCTGGCGCGCGTGGGCGGAGGCTCGGTCCGAGCTCGTTGCCAGCGCCGCCGCGGCCGGCGCGGTGGCCATGTGGCTCGCGGTGTACGTCATGCAGGGCCGCAGTGGAGTGACACGGAACGTCTATCGCGCGATGAACGAGTTTTTCCGTCAGTATCCGACCGGCGAAGCGGTCATCTTCGCCGAAGATATCGGGGCGGTGGGCTACTACTCGCACGGACGTGTCTATGACGCCGCCGGCCTCGTCACACCAGATGCCCTGCGATATACCTCGGTGCCCGCACGCATCGATGCAGTGCGGCCGCGCTATTTACTCGTCAATGCGACTCGCGCGGAAATTACTATGCTTCGTGACGGCGGCTTCCTTCACGACTACACGGCCGTGCGCCGCTTCTCGCCATCCGGCGAGAGCACGGTGGTTCAAGATCCGCAGCAGTATTCGGCAGAGTGGGTGCAGAGCTACGTCTGGTATGCGCGCTCTGGAGACGCCGACCGTGTGGCGACTCGCGGGCTGATGAGACGCGAGCCGTGAGTACTCTGCTCGGCGCGCATCCACTCCTCGAGCACAAAGAAATACCACAGTCGCTGGGACACAGCTCCGCCATTCGGGACTGAAGCGAGCTCGCGGAGCAGCGGGTCTGGCCGGATCCAGCCAGCCTTGGCAAGCTGCGAGTCCTGGAGTCTGTTTTGGACGGTCGCGCGCCACGGTCCTGCGAGCCAATGCTCGACCGGGATCGTGAAGCCCCGCTTCCGACCTCGCGCGACACGCGGGCCGATTCTTCGGTGCGCGAGCGCACGGAGAACTGCCTTGAGCCGATAGCCATTCATGAGAATGTCGATGGGCAGGCTCCACGCGTACTCGACGACATCTTGGTCCATGAAAGGAGACCGGGCTTCGAGAGCATGGAACATCGTCGCGCCGTCGACCTTCGTGAGATACTCGGCGACGAACTGCGCGTGCCGATCGTGCTCCAGATACTCCTCGAGGACGTTACTACCGGAAGCCAGCGACCAAGGAACTGCTCGCTCGGCAACCGAGGCGTATTTCATTCGTTCGCCGAAAACACCGAGGGCGTGGTAGCCGGGCAGGCCGTCGTGCGCGACTGCCAACGCTCCAAGACCACCGACGCCGTAATCGACAAGGTGTGCGAGCCGACGCAGCCGACCACGCGCCCGTAGACCCCTCCGTAGCGAAGTCCATGCTGTGGCGGCGCCGCGTGGCGTCAAGCGCCCGATCGTCTGCGCGACACGCAGATGCCGATGTCGCGGATAACCCAGGAAAAAGTCGTCGCCGCCATCGCCAGTGAGCAGCACGGTCGCCGATCGAGAAACGGCACGTGACACGTGCAACATCCCGAGGGCGGAGGAACACGCGAATGGCTCGCCGTACGCAGCTACAAGCTCCGTGAGATCTGCCGGAATATCCGAGGAAAGCTCGAGCACCTCGTGTTCGATTCCAATGTCTCTCGCCGTACGCACCGCGGAGGAAGTCTCATCCGCCGGATGGCCGGGTGTTCCGATCGTGAATGCCTTCACGTCCGCACCAAGGGTCTTGACGGCCCAGCAAACGAGCCCCGAATCGATACCGCCGCTAAGCAGTGCGCCGACCGGGACATCGGCTTGCAGCCGCCGAGCGGTGGCGTCGAGAAGCAGTTGCTCCGTTCTCTCGACTACCTGATTGAGGGTGACGGAGCGCGAGGAAGTCTGCCTGGTTGGGGGCTGCCAGTAGCTTGTGGTGCGCAGCTCGTGCCCCGAGCGCCATTCAACGATGGAGGCGATCGGAACTTTTTGAACTCCCTCATATATCGAACGCGATTCACCGACGTAGCCAAATTCGAAAAAATCCGCGACCGCTTGCGCGTCGAGGTCTCGCGCGAAACCCGCTACGCGAAGTGCCCGGGCGGTCGACGCAAAAACGAGCTGTCCGTTTGCAAATGAGTAGTAGAGGGGCTTCTTCCCCAGCCGATCGCGGACGAGATAACAGCGACGTTCGACTGCGTCCCACAGACCGAACGCATACATCCCGCGAATGCGGTGGACCAAGTCGTTGATCCCCCAGTGCCGAAAGCCGTGAATTAGTACTTCCGTATCGGTACGTGTCCGGAAGCGGTGGCCGGCACTCTCGAGTAGCGCCCGAAGCTCGAGGAAGTTGTAACAGCGACTCGCCGATCGTCCGTGAACATCGGTTGACGACCCGCGTCGCTCAGATCGAAGATCGCAAGCCGTCGGTGCCCGAGGGTTGCGTGGTCCCAACATTCCACTCCCCAGCCGTCGGGGCCACGATGTGAGAGAGCGCCGAGCATCGTCTCGACGGCGGCATGTGCGGCGGTGTTGTCTCTCGCACCAATGACGCCGGCTATTCCACACATTTTCGAGCTCCGTATTTGGAGAGTCGCGGAACATCACGGCGGCGCACGATGCAATGCCTTGGCCACAGCGCGGTACGCGCTCATGAGGGTTGCTATCGGCCAAGACGCCGACGGCGTGACACTACCTGACGAAGCGTCGCATACGCGCAACACTACAGTCTGAGAATCGGGCTCGCGCCGGGGCCATGACACGCCACATAACGGCATGTGGCTCGGCGGGATAGCGCGCTCCTCGAGCACTGTGGCGTGCGCAGGACGACCCGGCACCCTAGGTGCAAAACGTGCTCGCCGCTCACCATAGAGTTGCCTGGAAACCACCTGATCTGCCCTCGAAGCCGGAGACCATAGCGGAATGGGAAAGGCCCAACGGTCCACGCGTCAGTCGCACGCAGAGGGGCTGGCGACGACGATTCGAGTGTGCATAACGGCGCCGTCTCTGCGTACGGTCGGTGGCCAGGCGGTGCAGGCCAGCCGTCTTTTAGCGCACTTTGGAACGCTTCGATCGTTGCGGCCGAGCTTCATTCCTCACGACCCTGTTCCACAGGGCTTCGTGGGCCGCTTCAATGGGGTGAAGTACGTAAAGACGCTCACTCGTACGCTCCTTTACATCGGCGATCTCGTTCGGGGCCTATACCGCTGCGATATCGTGCATGTGTTCTCGGCTGCTTACTTCTCATTCGTGTTCGCTCCGATGTGGGCGATACTGATCGGTCGATTGTATGGTCGCCGCGTCGTACTGAATTACCGCAGCGGCGAAGCCGCCGATCATCTCGAGAGATGGCGATGGTTCGCAGTTCCGATCATGCGTTTGGCGCACGATATCATCGTGCCGACCCCGTACTTGGTCGGCGTTTTCGCGGCGCATGGCTTGAGAGCTCGCGTCATTCCGAATTTCCTCGAGTTGGATCAGCTCACCTACCGTGAGCGAACGCCAATCCGGCCGGTCTTTCTGAGCAACAGGCTGTTCGAGCCGCACTACAACGTACCCGATCTATTGCGCGCATTCGCGCGTATTCAGAGTCGCGTGCCCGAGGCGTCGCTGCTCCTTGTCGGGTACGGCAGCGACGAGCGACTCATTCTAGAGCTGGTGCGGGAGTTACGGCTGCGCAACATCGAGTATCTGGGGAAGTTGCCACCGGCGGAAAGCCGTAAGGTCTATGACCGGGTCGACATTTACCTCTGCGCCACGGCCATTGATTGTTTCCCGAATTCAGTCATCGAGGCGTTCGCGTCGGGCGTCGCGGTAGTATCGACGAACGCCGGCGGAATTCCTCACCTCATAACTCACGAGCGCACTGGGTTGCTCGTCCCCATCGGCGACGTCGAGGGACTCGCGACGCAAGCGTTGCGGCTGCTCGAGGAGCCCGAGCTGTGTCGCACAATCACGAGGAACGCCTACCAGGAGGTTCGCAGCAAGTACATCTGGAGCGTCGTCGCCAGGCAGTGGGAAGATCTGTTTTGCGGCCTGATGCGGCGTGCACTCCCTGCGGGTGCGGCATCACCTGCGTCGGACCAGCAGCACGCTGTCGCATGATCGACTGACGATGCTCAACACGTCCGTCCGAAACGCGCGCAAGCTCAAGGGAAAAACATTGGCGGAGCTGTTCGTTCGCGGCTCACAACTGGTTGCATCCCGCTTTGAGCAGAGTTTTCTCTCAGGCGCGGCAGAGGAGCCGAAGCTTTGCGAGGTCTGCCTCACGACCACAGAGCCGTCCGCGCGCAGTCGTCTGCACATCGCGCCAATGGCAGAAGCCTTTACCGGCTTGGCCGAGCTCACGGCATCCGCGAATACCATTCGTCGGAGGTGGCCGGAGTCGGTTTCCGCACTGATCGCCAAGGCCGACGCGATCGCAGCCGGACATTTCGGGTTGCTCGGATATGACGATCTCTTCTTCGGCGAGCCAATCGATTGGCGCCTCGATCCAATTACCGGACGGCGTGCTCCGCTGCGTCACTGGAGCCGCATCGATTTCCTCGACTCCGCGGTCGTTGGCGATCACAAGGTCGTCTGGGAACTGAATCGGCATCAGCATTTCGTCACCCTGGGCCAGGCGTACTGCCTAACGGGCGATGACAGGTATGCGCAGGCGTTCACGACCCAGCTTGTCGGCTGGATGGATGAGAACCCGCCGACATGCGGCATGAATTGGGCGAGTAGTCTCGAAGTCTCGTTTCGCGCGATCGCCTGGATCTGGGCACTGGCACTGTTTCGCGACTCACATCGCTTGACCGAAAAGTTGCGAATGCGTGCGATCGGACTTCTGCACGTGCATGGCCGCCACGTCGAGCGGTATCTGTCGACCTATTTCAGCCCGAACACTCATCTCACGGGCGAGGCGTTGGGTCTCGTCTATCTCGGCACCTTCCTCCCGCAACTTAAGCGCGCAGAACGATGGCGCTGGTTGGGTTGGCGCATTCTGAACGAACAGATCAAGCGCCACGTGCTATCGGATGGAGTGTACTTCGAGCAGGCGAGCTATTACCAACGCTACACAGCCGATTTCTATCTGCACTTGTTCCTGATCGGCGGAGCAACGAGCGAAGACGTGGGCCATATCCGTGCGCCGTTGCACGCGCTCCTCGAGCATCTCGTCTACCTGCAGCGTCCGGATGGGACAACCCCGTACATCGGCGACGACGATGGTGGGCGGTTGCTGCCGCTCGATGACCGCAGGCCTAACGATTTCCGCAGCACATTGGCGACTGCCGCCGTTCTGCTCGACCGGTCGGATTTTCGCAACGCCTCGGCGTCGGCCACGCCGGAGTTGGTGTGGATGCTTGGACCCTCGGGCTTGAGCCGTTTCGATGAGATGCCGTCCGCCGAGCCGAGCGGAGCCTCTCGGGCGTTCTCCAATGGCGGATATTACGTGTGTCGCGACGGGTGGACGGAGGATGCGAATTACAGCGTCATGGATTGTGGGCCACACGGCGTCGACAATTGCGGTCACGCGCACGCGGACGCTCTTGCGATAGAGATTGCCGCTCACGGCAAAACGATTCTCGTCGATCCTGGCACGTACACTTATACGTCGCCTGTCGACGAGCGCGATCGATTTCGTGCGTCGGCGGCACACAATACCGTCACGCTGGACGGCGAGTCATCGTCGGCGGCGGCCGGTCCCTTCTCCTGGACTCACGTGGCGCGGTCGGAGCAGCGCGCGTGGCACAGCGCTTCGCGATTCGATTACGTCGAGGGCGCGCACGACGGATTTCATCGGCTCTCCGCGTCCGCCACCCACGTTCGATCGATGCTGTTCCTGCGGGGCGATTATTGGATCGTGCGTGACCAAGTCGAGAGTAGCGCGCCGCACGAGATCGTCGCGCGCTACCAATGCGCGGAAGGTGTCGGCGCCGAGCTGCACCCATCGTCGGCTGCCGCCATCGGCTCCGCCGGCGATGCGCGATGGCTGTTCCTCAGCGTCCATACGTCGGTTCCCGGGCAGTTGGCGCTGGAGCCGGGTTGGGTCTCTCCGGCCTATGGCCTGAAAGTACCAGCTCCGCGGTGCGCCTTTCGAATCGACGCCACACCTAACGCGGACCTGCTCACCGCACTGATCCCATTTTCGCGCGATGAATTCCGACCGGACGTGACGACACTGCAGACATCGCGAGGATCAGGGCTCGTGGTTCGCCGAGCGGAGAGCGAGGACATTTTGCTCATCGGAGGCCACGACGGCGCTGCCGCCGCGGAGTTGGAGACGGATGCGAGATGGGCGTGGGTTCGGCGGGCACCTGATGGTGGTGACGTTCGTGAGTTGATATTGATCGACGGACAGCGCGTTGCGTTGGACGGACTGGTCGTTTGCGACTTGACCGCACGCGCGCGCTGGCTCTACGCCCGTCGTGTCGGCGCAGGCTGGTTCATAGAGTGCGATGGAGCTGCCGAGCAGGTGACGATGACCCTCTGCGCGGGAGCGCCGACATGTGCGGCATCTGCGGCATAGCCATATCGCCTACCTCGCGTCGCCGGCTGGATGTGAGCGTGCTGGAGCGGATGCGCGATGTACTCACGCATCGGGGCCCGGACGGCGCTGGCACCTTTATCGATGGTCCGATTGGACTTGGGCACCGGCGACTCAGCATCGTCGACGTCGCGCATGGGGCGCAGCCAATGGCCACCGATGACGGCCGGTTTCATATCGTTTACAACGGTGAGGTCTACAACCATCCAGTATTGAAGGCGGAGCTCGAGTCCCACGGTCAGCGATATCGAACACAATGCGACACCGAGACGGTACTTCGCGTTCTCGCGCGTGATGGAGCGGCGGCGCCGCGCCACCTGCGAGGCATGTTCGCCTTCGCTGCCTGGGATGCGCTTTCGCGCGACCTCCTGCTCGTGCGAGACCGCCTCGGTGTGAAGCCGCTGTATTACGCGCACCTCGACGATGGATCGCTCTACTTCGCGTCGGAGATCAAGGGGATTCTCGCCTCCGGTGCTGTGGAAGCCGAATTGAATCTCACGGCACTTCCTGATCAGCTGGCGAATCACGCGACGAGTGGCACCGAGACGCTCTTTCGAGGAATCAAGCGACTTCCACCCGGACATGTGCTACGCTGGCATGATGGCGCGATCTCCGTCGAGCGCTACTGGAGCCTCAGCTTCGCTCCGATCGAGCAACCGATGAAAACGGTCGCGGAGTGTGTCGCCGAGTACTCGTCGCGGTTCCACGAAGCGGTCCGAATGCGTCTGATGGCGGATGTGCCGCTCGGCGTTTTTCTCTCCGGCGGGCTGGACTCGGCAGCGATCACCGCGGCAATGACGCGCTACGTCGACACGCCGATCAAGACATTCTCGGTGGCATTCGCCGAGCGTGAGGCCAACGAGCTCGCCTACGCGCGCATCGTCGCGAAGCGATTCCGAACCGATCATCACGAGATTCTGGTAACGCCCCAGGACTTCTTCAGTGCCTTACCAGAGTTGCTTTGGCACGAGGACGAGCCGCTCGCACATCCCTCGAGCGTGGCGCTCAACTTCGTCTCACGGCTCGCGGCGCGGCACGTGAAGGTGGTCCTGACTGGCGAGGGGAGCGACGAAACGCTTGCCGGCTACGCGCGGTATCGCTCGACGATCGCGCAGCTCCGATTCGGCCGGCGTTACGAGCAGTTCGCACCGGCCTTGGTGCGCCGTCGCCTGCAGGGCCTCCTTTCCACGCTGCCGGCGCATTCTCGGCTCCGCCGAGCGTTGGCGCGAACGTTCATCGCGCGACCCGCGACTCTCGCCGCACTGTACTTCGATAACTTCGCCGTGTTCCCACCGAGGGCCCAGCGGGCACTGTTTACCGAAGCGCGACGCGAAGAGCTCGGGCCGCTGGATCCTTATCGCATCATCCGCGAAGCGTTCGACAACTCGGACGCACCGTCGGTGCTCGGTCGGCTCTTGGATGCCGACATACAGACGTATCTCCCGGAACTGCTGATGAAGCAGGACCAGATGAGCATGGCGGCCTCGATCGAGAGCCGCGTGCCCTTCCTCGATCACGAGCTGGTGCAGTTCGCCGCATCGCTGCCTGACGAGATGAAGCTGCGCCGCGGTTCGACGAAGCATGTTCTCCGACGAGCCATGAGCGGCATCCTGCCTGACGAGATCCTCACTCGAAAGAAAATGGGCTTCCCGGTACCGGTTGCTCAGTGGTTTCGCGGAGAGTTTCGGCCTGTGGTAGACGAATTCGTTCTCGGACCCCGGGCGCTCGCGCGAGGGCTGTTCGATCCTGACGCCGTGCGCTCGGTGGTGGAGCGTGATCGTCGTGGCGAGGGCGCCGGGAATCACTGGGAGCGGATCTGGGCCCTCGTCAACCTCGAGATTTGGCAGCGTATTCACCTCGACCGTGAGCCGATCGGCGACATCTCTGCGTGGATGCTGCGGGCATGCGGCGCACAATCATCCCTTGCCCTCCAGCGTGCCTCATGAGCATGAACGTTAGTGTGTTCGGTCTCGGCTACGTCGGTTGCGTCTCGGCCGCATGCCTTGCAAAGGAAGGCCATGACGTCATCGGCGTCGACGTGAGCGCGACGAAGGTCGAGATGGTCAATGCGGGCCGCGCGACAATCGTCGAAGACGGAATTGCGGAGTTGGTGCGTGAGATGGTACGCGACGGTCGCCTGCGGGCGACGACGAGTGCCTCAGAAGCGGTACAGAACTCCAGCATCTCACTTGTGTGCGTCGGTACACCGAGTCGTGCGAACGGGAGCATCGACTTGCGCTATCTCGAGCGCGCCTGCCGCGAGATTGGCGAAGCGCTGCGTGCGAAGTCCGAGCATCACACCGTCGTCGTGCGCAGCACCGTCGTGCCAGGTACTCTCGAGGAACTGGTGGTCCCGACACTCGAGCGAGCGTCGGGACGACAGGCCGGCGTGGACCTCGGTGTGTGCGTGAATCCGGAGTTCCTGCGAGAAGGTACTTCAATCGCAGACTTCAATAGTCCACCGTTCACACTCATCGGGAGCAGCGATCCCTGTGCCGCCGAAGAGCTGCGCGCCATGTACGCGGGAGTAACCGCACCAGTCCACATCACAACCCCGGGCGTCGCGGAGATGATGAAGTACACGTGCAACAGTTTTCACGGAGTGAAGGTCGCGTTCGCGAACGAGATCGGGAATGTCTGCAAGGCGTTAGGCGTAGACAGTCATGAGGTGATGCGGCTGTTCTGCCTCGACACGAAGCTCAACATCTCGCCGGCGTACCTTCGTCCCGGCTTCGCGTTTGGCGGCTCATGCTTGCCGAAGGATCTGCGCGCCATCACTCATCGTGCACGTCAACTCGACGTCGAGACGCCGCTCCTTACGGCGACGCACGAGAGCAATCGCAAGCACATCGAGCGAGCGTTCGACATGGTGCTTGCCGCGGGAAGTCGTCGCGTCGGAGTCCTTGGACTGTCATTCAAGTCCGGAACGGACGACCTCCGCGAATCGCCGGTGGTGACATTGGTCGAGAAGCTGATCGGCAAGGGACTGCAGCTCTCCATTTACGATCGCGAGGTGACGAGTGCGCGCCTCATCGGCGCGAACAAGGAGTACATCGAGCGCGAGATCCCGCACATCTGGTCGCTCATGCGTGGCAGCGTTGGAGAGGTCCTCGACACGAGTGACGTCGTCGTCATCGGCAATGGCTCGGCGGAATTTCGCACGCTCGAAGCGAAGCTCGCGGATCGACATGTCGTCGTCGACCTCGTGCACGCATATCGGCCGCAAATCGCCCGCCCGGAGCGGTACCAGGGAATTTGCTGGTAAGGAACCCGTCACGTGAAGATTCTCTGGGTCAAGGCGAATAAGCTCCTGCCGGTCGACACCGGAGGAAAGATCCGGTCGCTCAACCTGCTCCGGCAGTTGGCCGCGCGTCACGAGGTTACGCTTCTTTCGTACTACACCGGCCGTCGTGATTTGAAGTACGAGCGCGACATCGCCGAATTGCTGCCGCGATCTCTCACCGTGTACACGGGCATTCCCGATACCACGGCACTCGCGCGTGGGCTGCAGTACCTGTGGCGCTTCCCCTCTTCGGAGCCATTTGCGAACTCGAGATTCGGCAGTCGCAAAGTACGGCGCCTCGTGTCCCGATTGATCACCACTCGGCAGTTTGACGTCGCGGTCTGCGATTTCATCATGCCAGCGCGCAACTTTCCGGAGACGCTCGCCACTCCTTCGGTCCTGTTCGAGCACAACGTCGAGTCGATACTCTGGCGCCGCCGAGCCGAGGCAGAGCGTCATCCGTTGAAACGGCTCGCCTACGACATCGAGGCGCGCCGAATGGAGCGGTTCGAACGACGGGCCGTCGGCCGATTTCATCGTGTGATCGCCGTATCGGAAAACGATCGTGCCGAGCTCGCGCAGTTCACCGAGGCGGGACGCATTGTCGTCGTTCCGACCGGCGTCGATCTCCAACAATTCGGAGCGATCGCGGGCGCCGAACCGAAACAGCCAGTCGTGGTGTTCCTCGGCTCCATGGACTGGGAGCCGAACATCGGTGGTGTGGAATGGTTTTGCCGTGAAGTGTGGGGTCACGTCGTCGCCGCCGTGCCCGCAGCCCGGATGAAGATCGTCGGCCGTATGCCACACGCGCGCGTGAAACAGCTGGCTGGTGCGACCGTCGAGGTCACCGGAGCGGTACCGTCCGTGCTCGATCATCTACGCCAAGCAGCAGTCTTCGTCGTGCCACTTCTTGTCGGGGGTGGCACGCGACTCAAGATCTTTGAAGCGATGGCGGCCGGACGGGCCATCGTCTCGACGTCGCTCGGCGCGGAGGGTCTCGAGGTTACGCACGGTGAGAACATTTTATTGGCCGACGATAGTGCGTCTTTCGCCGCCGAAGTGGTTCGAGTTCTTACCGATGATGTGCTTCGCCGGCGACTCGGACACGCAGCCCTGAGCTTGGCGGCGCGTCATGACTGGTCGGCCATTGCCGGGCAGTTCGAAGCTGCGCTTCGTGAGGTCGCTGGAGAGTCGACCTCGAACGGCACGCCTAACGTCTCAGTTCTGGGTGAGCCGGCACTGTCGTAACGACCTCAGAGGGTGCAGTCCCCAAACTCGGGATGGCGAAGCGCCCAATCGAGCAGTGCTGCACGTGGCCAAATTGCCATCGCCGTGGTGGGACGAAACCGCCCCTCATCATACAGTCGCTTGCGCGCCGCGCTTCCGCTGAAGACCCCACTCGATTCCGATGCGCGGCCGATGACGGTGACGAGCCCCCCATATTCCTGGAAGGGTCTATTCAACCATGCGAGGTGTGGGCTCACTCGATATGTGTCCGGCGAGTGAAGCCACGACTCGGCGATCAACCCCTTCACTTCAGGATGCAGCTCGAGTAACTGCGCAATGCGAAAATAAGAGCGATTCTGCTCGTTCTCGAGGAGCATGAGCCTGTTCTTGCGTCGCCAGGCAACGTGGTGGAAGAAAAAGGGACCGCGGGCGCGGCCGTGACGCGCCAGAAAAACAAGCACGCGCGCGAAGCTTCGCGGACCGAGCCGAATCAACCACGATCGTGACAAAACCGTGCGATGGCGCGAGCAACTGCGCGCTGTCGCTCGGTGATGGAGCGGCGAGAAACCGCAGCTCATCCGTCAGACAGCGAAGAACACTCTCGCTCAATGAACGTCGCGGCATCATGACGCCGTACCGGGAAACGGCGTGGAGCAGGAGGCAGCGCTCGAGTACCGCATTTTCATTATTGTCTACACCGAGCGATGTACGCAGCTCAACGACCTGATTGGCTGTCGCCGGATTCCGTGATACCTGATCGATGAGTGTTGTGCAATCCGACTCGACGAGTCCTCGCGCGCGCAAAGCGCGCGCAACCGCGGCGACGTCGTCGGCACGGAGCGCGGCGGTACAACTTTCTATGGCCGAGGCCAGCTCCCTGGCGACCGTGTTCCCGAGCCCGCCAACGCTGAACTATCGAGACGCATCAGCATCGACTTTGTCGCGATAGCCGACGCGGGCGACCGTCGAGAAAAGCGATGCTCCGGCGCCGAGCGCGCGTGCAACCGCACCGCGGATCCGACTAGGTTCTAGCACCCAATCCTCCGCGACGGCGACGACGCTCTGACCGAAATAGCGTTTGAAATCCGAAATGCCACCGAGTGGGTCATCGGCGCCGAAGTGACCTCGCGTAATTCCGCCGAAGTCGAACCAGCACGCGCCACTTCTGTGGCCCCAGCAAATGAGATCCCACCGTACTCGCCCTGATTGCACCCCCACGCGAAGGCCAGCAATGCCGCGTCGCTGGAGTCTTCACGATGAAAGAGGCCGACCAATCGCGACAGCGCCGGCTCAGTGTTGGAAAGCCGTATCACGGCACGCCAGTCAATAGCCGAAGGGGAGCCCCCAGTGCGGGCCATCGTTTCCGCCAGCAGCGCCGCGAGACGCGGTGCAGATCGCGGATCATCGATCGTTCGGATCTCGAGGCCATGTTTGCCGATTGCGCGCACGTGCCGGCGCGCTGTCGGGTGGATTGATGCGAATAGGGATTCGACGGAGCGATCGAGGTCGATGGCAATCGTTTCGGCGTATGTGCGTGGCACCTGGGCCCGCTGAAAACCTCGCGCGGCCAGGGCTCGCGCGTTCTTCTCGCGGGCGGCAACATCGCGATCGAACAACTCGATGACCAAACGCAGTACCCGTGCATCGCTTCGCGCGAGGTCCACGACGGCGTCGAACGCGGCGTCGCGGACATTGTCCGAGACGCGCCACATCAGGCGCTCGACGCGCCAGATGGCGTGACCGGGAAGCGCCCGGCTCGGGTGACAATGTATGGCGAGAGCCGCCGTGGGCCTCTCGGTGCCATCTCTGATGATCAGAAGCATCGAGTCGGCGCCGATACCGGCTCGATGCCACGCAGTGCGGTGCGGAAGGGGCAAAGATACACCGTGTTCCACGAGCGCCTGCTCGCGGCGCGCGCGTGTCGCGTCCTCGCGCCCGATTATCTCGACACGTACGTCCGCCGACCAATCGACGCGCGACTCAGACACTCGTCGTCGTCGCGGCGGCGCTTGCGGTCTTCATGTCGAACGCGGTCTTCGGCGGACTTATCGTTCGCAGGAGCGAACTGCCGCTCATCCATTCGGGCGGGGTAATCCCGAACATATCGAGAAGAGTCGGCGCGACGACTCGCAGCGAAATTTTCTCTGGACTCTCACGGTGACGGCGCTGCGCACTGCGCAGCCAAAACACTCCGTCTGGATGATGCATTCCACTCTTCGTGCCTTCCGGCTTATAGAAGTAGCGGAAGAACGGCACTTCGATCGACGTCCCGTTTACCGTGAGCTCCGCATCCTTGTCGAGGTGTTCGTGGATGCGACAACCGCTGAAGACATTGGTGCCATCGCGCACGACCTTCATTGCGGGTCGACCATCGACCATCACACCAGCCAGACGATGCTCAGCCGCCTGCGCGTCCTCCTCACGGTCGAATCGAACGTGGAACTCCTCTGACATAACGGGGAATGCCGTGTGCTCGCCGGTGACGCCGACGAATGCGAGCATGCGATCGAGCTCACGCGCGCGGTAGAAGGTTTTACCACCGATGTCTTCGTATAGGAGACATGGTTGTTGGCTCAACCCTGACGCGAGAATCACCGTGGCGTCCGTGCCGGCGAGAGCAAGGCATTCACCGATGATGGTGTCCATTTCGCGATAGCCGTAAAGGATGGCGGTCTCGAACTCGGTCTGCTCTTGCTCGGTCGGCTTCACCTTGAATGGCACTGGATCCATGTTCCGCCAATGCATGTGCTGAAAATGCGCCGTGCTATTGAGGAAGAACGTCGAGAAATCCGGCCGGTGCCGCTTGTAGTGAGCGCGGAATACGTCCCACTGGAGCTTGTCGAGTAGCGTCGCACGTCGCCATCGGTGTTGCCCACCGATCTCTCGGATCAGCTGACGTCCAATGGCAGCGACGGTCTTGGCAGAGAGGCCGTGACCGAGCATGAAGCGCAGAAATGCGATGTAATCCTCCCGCTTCAGCGGCACCCGGTCATTCGTGTATTCCTGCACATTGCGTTGCACAAACGCGTAATACGGCTGGAAGGCATCCGGATAAGGGGCGACACCAGTTGCCCAAGGATCGGGCAAGACAGCCCCGTTGATCGGTTGCTGATAGCTGAGATTCATGCTCCCGCAAATCCAGACCGATTTCCCTGCCTCCGAGAGGAGATCCCAAACGCAGGGCACGTCGAGCTTGTGGCCATCACCGAGATGGAAGATTCCGTGCTCGTTGTATGAACGACCGCTGTGTACAGTGATCCACTGTATCCAGGGCTCGAGGTTGGGTGCCGCCTCTTCCGCGTCGGTGACGTACACCTCCGACTCGCCGTACAGGCGACGGAAATTGGGTAGCTCGCCTTCTCCTATGAATCGCGCGAGCAGCGTCGGACTGATCTCATTGAATTCGAGCAGAATGACGGGGGATGACATCAGCAACGCTCCGGGTGATGGACAGCCGGTTGCAGGCCTAACTCTGTGAGGGGGCCGGAAGCAACCAACATGCCCTCTATGGGCCGCGCGCGCATCGATTGCAACCAGTTTCGGCACAAGCAGTTGTCGTGGCGCGCCAGCGCTGTAAGGCAGGCCACGACGCCCTCGAGGACGGCGGCGAGATGCGCGTGTGCAACAGTGTGCAGCGGCGGCGCACCTTAGCGGCGCGCTGAGGGACTAAACGGTCGCGTTGAACTTGCGTATAACGGTGTGTTTGACCACTCCATGAATGACGTCCAACGAGCATCGAGGCATTCATCGAAGGCGGGCTGGCATTTGGCGTGTCGTGGCTGGCGTCGCACTTCTACTCATATGTGCCGTCACGCTCACGCCATCGACTGGGCCTCCCTCCAGGGGATTCAGTATTTGCATCCGGTGCGGTGATAGCAACGGGCTCGATGTCTTTTACAACGTCGTTTTGTTCGTGCCGCTCGGGTTCGCGCTCTGGCGGGCTGGCGTGAATCGACGTTCGGCGATCGCGTTTGCCGCTGCGCTTTCTATTGTTATAGAAGTCCTCCAGTTGGCGTTCATCGCTGGCCGGTACTCCTCGCTTCGAGACATCCTCGCGAACTCCCTTGGCGCGGTTGTCGGAGTCATACTTGCCGAACACGCCGGGACACTGCGCGACCCTGCACCGGCGATGGCGCGAGCGCTCGTCATCGGTGGCGCGCTGACGCTGATTGTTTTCAATGGCGTAACGGCCTGGCTGCTGCGGCCTTCGTTGCCAAGTGGTCCGTGGTGGGCTCAATTCGCGCCCCGACAGCGGTTGTATCCCGACCACTTTCGTGGAATGATCCGCAACGTTCGTTTGGCGACGGCGAATCTCGAGGCGGGGAACCAAGTGGATGGCGCGACCGTTTCGGTGGTGCGCGCCGAACCCGAGATCGCCTGCCAGCTCGTAGCGGACGTCGTCGCCGGTCCAGTCACGGCGGGAGTTGCGCCGATTGCCGCGGTCGCGGACGAGCATAACCACGTGGTGGCTCTTCTGGCGCAGGTCGGCCGAGGTGCGATGTTTCGCGTGAGAATGCGTGCGGCGGACGCTGGTCTCTCCAATCCTGCCGTGCTTGTGAGCTCGGCAGTCCCGCCCGCGGGCGGACATGCCACCGTCACCGGGAGATTACGCGATGGTCGGCTTTCCGTCGAGGTACGAACGCCTAACGGCGCCGTCGAACGTGATCTCCGGCTCAGCCCGAGCTGGACATGGGCGCTGCTCGTGCCCGAGGGATTTTACCCGTCGACCGTAATGACAAAGACTGCCACGGCAGTCTGGCTCGCGGCTCTGGCGTCACTGCTGGGTTTCTGGTGTTCTCATGCCGGTACCAGACGAGAATCTCGCATTCTTCAAGGCGTCGCGTTCGTCGCGATGGTGGGCGCGCTCCTGGTCGTCCCGTGGGTTTTCCGGCTTCCGGTGAGCGACTGGAGTGAGTGGTTTGGATTCATCGCCGGCTTCGTCTGCGGGACACAATTAGCGCCGCCCAATCCGCGCAAAGGTCGCCGGAGCGCCACGGGAGCCGTTTAGGCACTCGTGCGGGGCGGTGGTTGACGGCGGCGCGGGAGCATCGAGCTCACGCCGGTGAGCCAGCCCTCGAACTCGAGTGCCGAAAAGCGCGTGCTGTCCATCAATCTGGGCAGTTGGAGTGGGTGAGCGCGCGACGTCGCGACACCCAGCTCACAAACCGTCGCGGATTCGACACGCTCCGAACGCAGCCAGTCATGGAACTCGGGTCGATGTATGCCACTCGGGTAGCAGAAGTGCGTCGGACTCTTGCCGGTATATTCACGGATGCAACGTGCATTGTCCCGCAGCTCGCGGTGAAAGAGGTCGCGATCTATAGGCGTGCGATGTCGATGTGTGTGCAACTGAAAGTCAAATCCCTTGGCAGAGAGCGTGGCCACTTCGGTGGGATTCAAGAGGTGCAATCGACGGGTCGCCAGGAGCTCGCCGTAATCGACGCCGAGCTGCCCCGCGACGCACATGGCCAACGCGTCGCGGTCCACCGCGGTGAAGTGATGCAACTTGGTGTGATCGATCAGTCCCCAATATGCCTCAGCTTTCTCGGCATCTACGGCGAGATTCCATGCGCGGTCCTCGCCAGTCAGAGGCTGCGCATACAGCGTATCGTGCCGCCGCTTCCACATGATGTACGCAAGTGCCAGATCGAAAATCGGCCTGTTGAACTGGCAATAGTACGTGGTGAGGTACACGGTGGCGGGGAAGCCATATCGCTCGAGCAGCGGCGCCGCTCGGACACCAAAGTCGTGCATCCCATCGTCGAATGTGATGCAGACGCTGCGGTCCGGGAGGGTGTTGTTGTAGAGCCGAGTGATCGCCTCCGCGAGCGGCAAGACATTGTATCGAGCGGCCTTGAGCAGTGCGAGACGCTGCTCGAAGGTCTCCACGCTGACGTACAGGCTGGGATTCCACTCATGCTCGTCGCTGATGGCGACGCCATGGTAACACAATATCGAGAGACGCGATCTGCGCCAGTCACTGTCACTGCAGAGGCGAAAGACACCAATGTCGCGGAGCATGCCTAACGTCTTTCGTCGGGTTGTGCGAAGCATTGTTCTCATGAGCACAGATTGTGGCCTTTCATCGGGATCGATCTGGATCAGGGGATCAACGCCAGACTTCCCAGCGGCCGCGCAGCCCGTTGATCGAGGCGACTACGACCGCGAGCTGGAGCATGAGCACCTCGCTCATCGCCGCGCCGCGCCGCCGACGGGCCAAGACTGCGATCAACGGGACAAGGAGCAGAAACGCCATCCATGGTTGATCGAGCGCACCTAACACGCGTACCGTCGTCGCGAGCGCCCACGCGCAGATGAGGAAGGCACAGTAAGGTGTCGACAACCGGAGCATTTTGTGACAGAGGAACTGGAGCCAAATAGGGTTCCGCAGCGGGTGCAGCACGGCCGGCATCCAGGCGCAGAGCTGGATGACGCCGGTTTGGGTTCGAACTTTTCGGCGGTATTCAGTGCGCGAGTCGATCACGCGCTGTTCGAAGGCACGAGCGCGCGGTGCGAATCCGACGCGATAGCCATCAACGACGAGACGCATCGGGGTGAACACGTCGTCGAGAATCAATCCAGCAGGCAACGGACGCCACAGCTCGCGGCGCATGGCACTGACGGCCCCGGTGACGCCAACGGCGGAATGCAGCTGGGCCTCGCACTCTCTCAGCCAGCGCTCGAACGACCAATAGCGCCGGGAAAGTGCACCACCGCTACCAGGCGGAATCTCGAGAGAACCGGATGTAGCCCCCATCGCAGGGTCGTCGAATGCCGAGACCAGTTCGGGAATCGTGTCCGGAGTGAAGCGCTGAGCAACGTCGGCAAAGACCAACAGAGTCCCATGACTCGCCCGAACAGCCGCGTTGAGTCCTGCCGCCTTCCCGCCGGGAGCATCCCCACGTACGACGATGACGCTCTTGCCGAACTCCTCGAACGCGCTGCCGTCGAATGGCCGTGCCGTCGCCGCATCGACGGCAATCACGATCTCGGTGAGCCGGAGGTCGTACGCAGTACGCAAGATGTCCACGACGCGGGCCCGCACAGCACCCTCATCGTCGCGGGTCGCCAGGATGACGGAAACTGGCGTCGACTTCGATTCGGGATACGGCGGTGAAACGGACATCCGAGGCCGGTGCGTGCGCAACCAGGCCATGGCACCAACGATGACGGGGTAGATCACCCAAACCGCCAGGAGCGTGGCCGCCGCCACCGTGGCAAGTGTGCTTAGCACCAACACAAACCGGTGGCGCGAAAGATCAGCATGAGGCTACACGCGGCGCGAGCAAGGAGAGAGCGTTAGAGGGCGACTGAGACGTGGCAACACGAATGTCGGGAACAGAAAACGCAGCACGCGTCAGCGTCCATGACCAGGTGCGGCTCAGCCCCTCGCGAAGATTGACGCTGGGACTGTACGCGATGAGGCTTCTCACCCGGTCCAGACTGGCGAGCGAATCGCGGACATCCCCTCGACGAGCAGGTTGATACTCCACTTCCAGAGACCGGCCGGTCACGTCGCGCACCAGTGCAATCAGTTCGTTGAGCGATGTCCGCCGACCAGCGCCCACGTTTACAGGCGCTCCGACGGCCGACAGCGGGGCGTGCGCCGCTTTGATGTTCGCATCGACTACGTTGTCGACATACGTGAAATCGCGCGTCTGTTCGCCGTCACCGAAGACGACGGCGGTCCTCTCTTCCAGTGCCGCGCGAAGGAACAACGGAATTACCGCCGCATACGGAGATGTGGGACTTTGGCGCGGACCAAAGACGTTGAAGTATCGGAGCGCGATCCCCTCTAGGAGGCCTCCCCGCGCGTACGCGAGCACATACTGCTCACTCGCGAGCTTCGATGCCGCGTACGGCGACCGTGGTAGTGGCTCGACCGCTTCGTTTTTTGGCAGAATGGGCGTATCACCGTACACGGAGCTCGAGCTGGAATAGATCATTCGCCGCACGCGTGCCGCCTGACATGCTTGTAGCAGCCGAACCGTTGCGTTGACGTTCGCGTTGTGCGAGCCCCACGGGTCGGCGAGCGATCGCGGCACACTCGGAAGTGCCGCCAGGTGATACACCGTCTCCACGTCATCCACCGCGCTCCGGCACACATCAGGGTCGCAGAGATCACCGACGATCAGATCAATCCGTCCATCGAGGTGGGTAATGTTCCCGAGATCACCAGTGGATAGATCGTCGACGACCCGGACGGCGCAGCCGAGCGCAACAAGGCGGCTGACGAGGTGTGAGCCGATGAATCCGGCTCCTCCCGTGACGAGACATGTTTGACCGTTCATTTGACGTCTCTCAAGCGAAGCTCAATGAGTGGCGGGTCGCGACTCCGGTCAAGAACGCGCGCGCGCGCGTATGCGCGCCTGGGGACAACAGGCAACGCATTCAACTTTCGTACGATCC
>WNGI01002061.1_pt1 | contig 20643 bp, 16 predicted proteins | sample 5400621 | NCBI WGS metagenome assembly WNGI01 (sample SAMN13153374, study PRJNA577476) | soil metagenome | isolation source: 20 cm soil or saprolite under Garry oak tree replicate 1 | place: USA:California | collected 2016-06-15
CAGGGCAAGGTCGAAGAGCTGAAGGATACGCTCGCCGCCGCGGGCGCGACGCTGCTGCTGTTCGACGAGAACCTCACGCCGGTACAGGGCTCACAGCTCGAGAAGCATATCGGGGTGCGAGTGATGGACCGCACGGAGGTCATTCTCGACATCTTTGCGACACGCGCGCGGACCAGCGAGGCCAAGCTCCAGGTGGAGCTCGCGCAGCTCGAGTATCTGCTGCCGCGCCTGACCCGCATGTGGACACACCTGTCGCGTATCCGCGGCGGTATCGGGCTCCGCGGACCGGGTGAAACACAGCTCGAGACGGACCGCCGCCGGATTCGTACCAAGATCTCCGTGGTCAAGAAGCGTCTCAAGGATGTCGCCGAGCATCGCGCCAATCAGCGCCAGGGCCGGCGCGATATACCGACAGCCGCGCTTGTGGGCTACACGAACGCCGGAAAGTCGAGCCTGCTCAAAGCGCTGTCGGGACAGGACGTCTTCATCGAGGATCGCCTGTTCGCTACGGTGGATACGTTGGCCAGAGAGGTCGATGTCGGTGAAGGCTACCGATATCGACTCACGGATACGGTGGGGTTCATTCGCAAACTTCCGCACCATCTGGTGGCGTCCTTCAGGGCAACACTAGAAGAAGCCGAAGACGCCGACCTGTTGTTGCACGTGATTGATGCTTCTCACCCTGGCTGGGAGGATCAGCTCGACGTTGTCGAAACCGAAACGACGAGCGTCTCTCCCAAGCGCGTGATTCACGTCTTCAACAAGGCTGATCTCTTGCCGGACCGCGAGGCGTTCCTGGCGCTGGTGCGCGAGCGCTATCCGCACGCTGTACTGACATCAACCGTACGAGACGAAGGCGTCGAACAACTGCGTCGAGCATTGCGTACCTCCGCGCAAGCACTCAGGCCCATCGCAGAGATTCGGGTTCCGGTGACGGATGGGAAGTTGCTGGCCACGCTCCATAGAGATGCCGAGATTCTGCATCAAGAGCAGACGAACGGCGTGGTGACGCTGCGGGCGCGCATCGAGGCTCGGCTGCTCGGCCGGCTGCGCCAGGAAGGTGTCGAGGTGGTGCTGGGATGAAACGATACGAATGTTTGCTGCTGCCGTTGGTTCTCGTGCTCACGGCGTGCAACAATTTCCTCAACGTCACGAATCCGCCGCCACCGGGCACGCCCATGCTGTCCCTGGTCGGCAACTTCACGAGTCCCGTCTACCTCACCGCGGCGCCCGCGGACACGGCGCGGTTGTTTGTGGTGGAGCAGGGCGGACGGGTGCGCGTGCTGCACCACGACACGATCCAGTCGCGCCCGTTCCTCGACATCAGGGGTCAGATCGCAGCGGGTGGTGAGCGGGGCCTCTTGAGCCTCGCGTTCGATCCGCGGTACGACACGAACGGCCGCTTCTTCGTGTACTTCACCGACGCCAACGGCGACATCCGCATCGTGCGCTACAACGTCTCGAGCGATCCCGACAGCGCCGACGAGGCGACTGCCGATACGATTCTCAAAGTGCCGCATCCTCAGAACGCCAATCACAACGGCGGGCAGCTGCAGTTCGGGCCCGACAGCATGCTGTGGGCTGGCACGGGCGACGGGGGCGGTGGCGGTGATACCGCCGGCAACGGTCAGAACAAGCACGCGCTGCTCGGCAAGCTGCTGCGGCTGGACGTCAGCGGCGTCAGCGGCTACACCATTCCCACCGACAATCCGTTCGCGACCGACCCGAGCGCCGCGCCGGAGGTGTGGTCATACGGCCTGCGCAATCCGTGGCGCTTCTCATTCGATCGCCAGACCGGGGACCTGTACATCGGGGACGTGGGGCAGAACCGCTACGAGGAGGTCGACGTCTCGTCCACGGCGGTGCAACCGGGCCGCGGCGTCAACTTCGGGTGGAATATTATGGAAGGGACGCACTGTTACCCGAGCGATCCGTGCACAACCGTCGGCCAGCTGCCGGTGGTCGAGTATCCGCACTTCGGCGTGACCTGTTCGATCACGGGTGGCTATGTCTACCGCGGGAGCGCGTTACCCGTGCTGGTCGGCAATTACTTCTATGCCGACTTCTGCGACGGATCGGTCCACAGCATCAAGTATCCCGGTTCGACGAATCCGGGCAATTGGACCTCGTTACTCTCGCCGGGCCAGAACATCAGCTCGTTTGGGCAGGACGCGCGCGGAGAGCTTTACATCCTACAGCTGGACGGGCCGGTCTGGAGAATAACTCCGAGACCCTAAGAACCACCCCACGGCCATTCCTCCCAACGCTCCAACCCACTCATGAATCGGCGTCGGTTTGAGTCCCGTCAAAAGGGGGACCATCAATAACCCCGCGATGACGAGCCCCATCGCGAGCCAACCCCCTTTGCCGTTCGATCCCCGCGCCGCCCAGAATCCCACGCCGATTACGCACCCCACCATCCACAGCGTATTGATCAGTCCGAGCATCCACGGCGGCCGGCCCGCCGGGTAGTAGATCAGCTTCCAGCCGTCCCCGATGGTGTAGCCGAGATGGCAGCGCTCGGTCGCATTCATCCGCAGGCACAGGCTCGGGTCGTCGCGGGTGGAGGCGATGAACGTGGCGGTGAAGGTGTCGCCGGGCGCGACGGGTTTCATTGCGTCGCGCAGGCGCAGGTCGGGTTGCTCGAGGGTCCAGTGCACTGCCGGCATGTCGTAGCGCAGCGTGAGGTCGGGGCCGTCGACGGAGAGAAGCAGCACCCGGTCGTCATTGCGACTGAGCACCACGATCAGCGGCGATGTGCGCGGGGGAGGATACGGGGCGGCGACGGTGCGGACCTCGAGCGAGCGCTCCGCTGGCGTGATTTTGAGGACCTCGCCCTCGTAGTGGCCGAATTTTGGGGAGTTGGGCGTCGAAACAATGTGGTAGGGGCGGGGAGGAAATGTCTGCTGCAGCATCGTGCCGGTGCCGTACCACACGAGCACCGCGATGAGCGCGGTGAGGCGGGCCTGCCAGGCGCTGCGGCGCGGCGGGGCCCATAGCCAGATCGGCGCGGCGACGACGAGGAGCACGCCGAGTGCGGTGCTGATAGTGTTGCAGACGATGTCGCCCGCGCTCGGATCGCGGCCCGGGATGTACTGCTGCGCGAATTCGACTGCAAAGGAGAGCAGCGCGCCGATCGCGACGACGCGACTCGGCAGGACGCGGGCGAGGGTGAGCGAGACGCCCAGCGGGATGAAGAGGATGAGGTTTTGGATCAGCTCGGCGAGGGCGGCGTCGCCGGAAGTGAGGGTGAAGGACCAGCCGAGGGCGAGCTTGGCGTTGCCGCCTGGGCGCAGGGTAAAGAAGAGGATGGCGGCTGTGGAAAGGGCGGCGAGAACGATGGGGACCCGTTTTTTCACGCACGGAAGTTAACGAGGCTGGGTTTGGGTAGTACCGCCTTCACTGAGTTTCCAGCACGCTCCGCGCGCGCGCCAGCAGGCCCGGCGGGGAGATGTGCTGCGTCGAGTGCGAGGCACTGTAGCCGGAGCGGACGCCGACGCGCGCGCTATGCCGGGCGACGAAGCCGAGCGCGTGCTCGATGCTGGCGGTGAGGCGGCGCATGATCCGCGCCGCGGCCAGGGTGCTGGTGGCGGGGGCGAAGACGGCGAACTCGGTTTGTCCCGACCGGCCCACGGCGTCGGAGGTGCGGCCGGCGCTGCGGAGCGCGGCGGCCATCCGGTCGTCGTCGGCGCCAGTGGGCGATGGCTGCGCGGGCTGGAACACGGCGCAGGCGAGGGTGAGGCCGTGGCGGGTGGCGAGGGCGGCCAGCTCGCTCGCGCGGCGCGCCAGCTGCTCGGATCGGGTGAGCGCAGCTGGACAGATGAGCAGAATCGGGGTGGCCAGCGCCAGGGCGTGGAGTTTCAGGCAGACGCGGTAGTCGGGCGCGGCGAGCCCCGCGTCGAGCAGGATGGCGTGGGGCTGGTCGTCCTGTTGGGCGGCCTCCGCGGCTTCGTGCTCGCTCTCGGCGGTCACGACGCGGAAGCCACCCTGGATCAGCGCGCTCGACAACTCCGCGGTCTGTCTCGCCTCAAGACCGGCGAGCAGGACCAGGGGCTTGGGAGACATGGCCAGCGTATGTTTCGACATAGGGTTGCGTGGATGGAGACGAGCCGCAACGTCAGCTTTTGGAGGCGGCCGCACAATCCATCTTCCGGAGTGGATCGGAGGGTGGGAGGGGGCTAAGTGCCGCACGATCTCCGGCCTAGCCAGTGTTGTTGCGGTGCGACATATTGGTCGGTCCCTTGGTCTTTCAACGAGCCAGGAGTGTACTAGGGGGTCACTTTTTTGTCGGGAGCGGTTGGTTAGTGGAAGCTGAGTCTTTCCACATCACAAATCAACATGTTGATAACGCCCCGCTCGAGGTGCCGACACCCTCGCGGAGCGGGGTTTCGCGCGCGCCGTTGCGCGAACAGCGCAACCCGCCGGCGCGGCTCGGCCTGCAACGCCGCGCCCAGTCGAATTTTCGGCGCCACTTCTTCAGGGATCTGCGCCGTTTCGTCTTTCTGCTCACCGGCGATCTCGCTTCCTTCTATGTGATGCGGGCGCTGGTTCGCGCCATGCGTGACTCCGCGGTCGTAGGTGAAACGGTCACCGCTACCGTGCAGCGCTGGCTGCCGGTCGGGATCTTGAATGGGTGGCAGTACGCGGCTGCGCTGTTCGTCGGCCTCCTTGTGCTGGGCAACTACGGGCCGGGTGACCAGCGCCGTGATGCGAAACGCTTGTTTCTGGCCTGCGCCCTGGCGACGGCGCTGCCGCTGTGGATGACGATTTGGACCCGCGGTCTCGAGATGGTCGCGGTCCAGTACGGGCTCACCACCGCTCTCGTATGGCTCGGCCTCGTGACGGAGCGGCAACTGCTCGACTCGGTCGTCCGTCGCGTGCGGCCACGGCCTCACGACATGCTGTCCACGCTGTTCGTTGGCCCGTCGGAGGCGTGCCGGGCGACGTCCGCAAGCACTGCGTTTGCTCCGGACAGTGAGTATCGCACGATCGGGTTTGTCGACACGCACATACCACCGGCACCGTCGGCGTTAGGGCATATCGTCGACTTCGCGGCGGTCGTTCACGACACGCAGGCTGAAGCGGTCGTCATCTGCGGCTATCTCACCGACGCGCGGTTCCACGATGTGGTGGATGCGGCGTTGACCGCCGGCTGCAAAGTGCTGGCGATGCCGCGCAGCATCGACATCGCGGGTGTGGAGCCGAAGCTCGTGTGGCGCCACGATCAGCCGCTGGTTGAATTGACCACGCCGACGTTGCGCGGCGGACAATTGATTATCAAGCGGTTCGTGGATCTGATCGGCGCGAGCATCGCTCTGGTGGTTGCCTCGCCGGTTATGCTCCTCGTTGCGGCAATGGTGAAAATGGACTCCAAGGGGCCCGTTCTCTTCCGGCAGAATCGCGTGGGGCGGGGCGGCCGGTTGTTCAAGATTTTCAAATTCCGGACGATGGTAGCGGGTGCGGAGGAGCGACGGGAAGCGTTGCAGGAGAAGAGCATTTACGCCGATCGACGCCTCTTCAAGCTCCTCAGTGATCCTCGACTGACTCGCCTAGGCGGCTGGTTGCGGCGTACCAGCCTGGACGAGTTGCCCCAGCTCTTTAATGTGCTGAAGGGCGAGATGTCGCTCGTGGGGCCACGGCCGCCGATTCCCTCTGAAGTGGATCTCTATGAAGCGCACCACTACGCGCGGTTCGACGTCAAGCCGGGCATGACGGGGCCGTGGCAGGTGGCGGGCAGAAATGTACTCACGGACTTCGAGCAAATCGTGGCGCTCGAATCGCGCTACATCCGTGATTGGTCGTTATTTGGTGACATTCTCATCCTCGTTCGGACGTGCTGGGTAGTCCTGGGGATGCGCGGCGCGCTGTGAGCGCGCCCGCCCACGCTCTCAACATCGCAATGCTGTCCGCGTCGTACGCCCCCGAGCCTACCGGGATCGGCCCGTATTCTGCGGACCTAGCCGAGGCGTTAGCGTCGCGAGGTCACGCCGTGCGCGTCGTGGCAGCCTTCCCGTTCTATCCGGCTTGGCGTTCTCAAGTACCCGGAGGCACGTTCTTGCATCGTACCGAGCGCCGCGATGGCGTACGGGTGACGCGGTGTCGTGTCTATGTCCCACGGAACCCGCGGCCAGTGCGTCGCGTGCTGCACGAAGTGAGCTGGATGTTCGCCGCAATGGGGCCGGTGGCGCGGCTCGTTGCCTGGGCCGACGTCTGGCTCGTCGTGAGTCCTTCGTTTGGAAGTGCGGTGTTGGGCGCGTTGCTCGCTCGGGTGTTTCGAGCGCGAGTCCATCTCCACGTTCAGGACGTCGTCCCCGACATTGCGATGGAATCGGGGCAACTCGGCTCGGGGCTGGGAGTGAGACTGGCGAGGCGCGTGGCGCGCTGGACGTACCGAAGTTTTCCCTCGTTTTCCGTGCTGAGCGAATCGATGGCGGCACGCCTTCGCCTACACACAGGTGGGGCTATGGCGCGCCAGCTAATTGCCCCAAATTGGGTGCGCCGCTCTGGCGTTACAGGGTCCCACCATCCAGAGCGGTTGGCCGGACGGCCCTACGCGCTCTACGCGGGGAGCTTCGGACGCAAACAGGATCTGACGTTGCTCACCGAAGCGGCGAGGTTACTGGGGGCGCGGCGGGGACCAGCGATCGTGGTCCTCGGAGACGGGCCCGGACGCGACGTGTTGACGCAGGCGGGGGCAGGAGTGGTGTGGCTCGGATTGGTCGACGAGGCGACGTATGGGAGCGTCCTCGAGAACGCGCTCGCCGGGATCGTCGCATTAGCTGCGGGAGTAGGTGATTCGGTGGTGCCGTCGAAGCTTGCGGCCTACTTGGGTGCTGGGCTACCGGTCGTGGTGGCAGCGGATGTCGAATCGGAGGCCGCGCGAGTGGTAGCACGAGGCCGCTGTGGCATCTTAATAGCACCGGGCCGCGCGGATCAGCTAGCCGACAGTCTGTGGCAACTCGCTCAAGACCAGGGGGCCTGGCAGGCGTTCGCGACGGCTGGCAAGGCGTACGCGCAAACGAATTGGGAAAAGGACGCGATTGTGGGGCGAATCGAGGGTGCTTTGGTCAAAACAGCTCAGGGGATCGATTCATGAAACGAGCCGTGGTTTGTGGCGCCGGGGGATTCATCGCAAGCCACCTGGTGAGACGCCTTAAGGCCGATGGATACTGGGTGCGCGGTGTTGACATCAAGCATCCCGAGTTTTCCCCCACCGCCGCTGATGAGTTTCGGCTTCTCGATCTTCGCGAGCCCCGCAACTGTGAGGAGGCGGTTCGAATCACTGAGGGACCGCGGCCGGAGTTCGACGAGGTCTACCAGCTAGCAGCAGATATGGGGGGAATGGGTTTTATCCATTCCGCCGAGTCGGACATCATGCGCAATAACGCATTGATCAATATCAATATGGTCCATGCCGCGGCCAGTTCTGGTGCGAAACGTTACTTCTTTTCTTCGTCGGTGTGCATCTATCGGGACATGGCTCCGGGAGAGGCTGAGCTGAGGGAGGAGCAAGCGTACCCGGCAAATCCGGACAATGAATATGGGTGGGAGAAGCTCTATGCCGAGCGAGTAGCAACCGTCTTTGGTCGCCGTCACAAAATGGCCGTTCGGATCGCCCGGTTTCAGAATTGCTACGGCCCTGAGGGGACCTGGACTGGCGGGCGAGAAAAGGCGCCGGCCGCGATCTGTCGAAAAGTCGCTGAGGTAGAGGATGGTGGTGCGATTGAAGTGTGGGGAGATGGCACAGCGATCCGATCCTACACATATGTGGATGACATGGTCGATGGTATTCGACGCCTGACGAACTCCGACGTGGAAGGGCCCACGAACATTGGACTACCAGAGTATGTATCGGTCAAAGATTTGGTGGCGACCGTAGCTGACGTAGCGGGGAAGAGCGTGCGCACGAAGTACGTTAGTGGTCCCGTTGGAGTGCAATCCAGGAACTTCAGCAACGAAAAGATCTACTCGACTGGATGGAGACCCAGGTTTTCGCTCCGTGATGGCATCGGACGCACCTACCCTTGGGTTGAGAAGCAGGTACTCGCCCGCTCATCGGTCACCACGAGATGAGGCCAGAGGATGCGATACGGCCACCTCAAGCAGCCTTCGGCTAACACAAAGTCTGATCCTCGATCACAGTTCCTCGCCAGCGACCTATTGTCCTTGCTGGCATGTCCGAACTCACGGAGAGATGGGGAATCGTGTCGAGGATCGCTATCCTACGAGGCTCCCGATCTCTTGGTGTGCGGGACGTGCGCGGGATCGTATCCTGTCGAGGACGGGATTCCCGTGTTGGTCCCGCCTTCAAATCCCGATTCGCGATCGCCGGGCTGGGAGCGTCAACGAGAATACTTTGACAGTGGGCTTGACCCGGAATTCGAGATTGAACGTCCGGAGGCTGGTGGCCGATTCTACCACTACGTGCTCCTGACAAAGTTTCGGCACGCATTCAAGCGCCTACCTGTGGGTGCCGCAACCGGTCCGGTTTTAGACGCGTGCTGTGGTTCCGGCGTATTGTCGGAGTATCTGGCGGGACGTACCAATCAACTGGTGGTAGGATTCGATTTTTCAGTGGGAGCCGTTCGGCGGGCGTGCGAACGCGCCCGTCGTCGCGGGTACCCGTTCGTGGGTGTCGTCGGGGATGCTGACGCCCCTCCGTTCCGAAGTCGTGCGTTCTCCCTCGTCGCCATCCACGATGCGCTGCATCACCTTGATGATCCACTCGGAACACTCGAGCGAATCGTCGACCTGACACGGGACATCCTAGTTGTCATGGAACCATGTGTTAGTTGGGTCACCCGCATTGGTGTGCTCGTCGGCATCAGCGTCGATGTGGAGGACGCGGGCAATCCCGTTCGGCGGTTGGCTCCGGAGCCCCTAGCCGCTGCAGTTCGGAAGGCGGGGTTCTCCGCAGCAGAGGTACACCGTTACCTCCTTTACTACCCGCACCAACCCGGGAATTTGTATCGTCTGCTCGATCGTAGGCCATTGTACGATCTCGGCCGGTTGGCGGTCACCGTTGGGTATCGCGTGGGTGCGCTCGGGGGCAACAAGCTTCAACTCCTCGCGCACCGTTAGGGTTGTCCCGTGGGGTCCATTGTCGTGTTTCTTCCGAATACAAATACTCTCGACCGGAGTGCGACGCCTGACCGTCCTGCCGGCAACGGTCGTCTCAGCTCGGAGCCATGAAACCGACGCGTCGCATCCTCATCTATCGACTCGGGTCCCTCGGCGACACCGTCGTCGCTCTTCCCGCGCTGCGGCTTGTCGCGAGGACCTTTCCGGACGCGGAGCGTTGGGCGCTGACCAACTTCAGCGTTAGCACAAAGGCAGCACCGATGGCGTCAGTGCTCGAAGGCACCGGGCTGGTGCACGGCTACCTGGAGTATCCCGCCGGTCTGCGAAATGCCGGCGGTTTGTTGAAGCTCCGGCGGGATATCCGCCGCTTGAGCCCTGAGGTGCTTGTGTACCTGGCCGCGCCGCGCGGTCGGGTCAAGGCTTGGCGCGATGCCATGTTTTTTCGCGCCTGCGGAATCAAGGATGTGATTGGTGTGCCGTACCGGGCAGATCAGCAGAGATCGCGGCGCCTGGATACTGGGTTGTTTGAATACGAGGGAGCGCGACTGGCACGTTGTCTCCAAACGCTTGGCGATGCGCACCTCGATGCTCCGGATGCTTTCGATCTCGCGTTGTCCGACGCAGAGCATCAGGGAGCGAGGAGTGCGCTTGGAAGTTTGGCGGACGGGAAGCCTCTTCTCGTGGCCAGCATGGGCGCAAAGGTGGACGTTAAGGATTGGGGAGACGATCAATGGACTGCGTTACTTACTCGTCTTGGTGCGAAACTGCCTGGTTGGTGTCTGGCGATGCTTGGAGCTGCGGACGAACAAACACGGACCGAGTCATTGCTAGCGAACTGGCCCGGTCCTAAGGTCAATCTCTGTGGTCAGCTAAGCGTACGTCAATCCGCTGCCGTGCTTACCCACGCGAAGCTGTACCTTGGCCATGACAGTGGTCCAATGCATCTGGCTGCGGCCGTCGGCGTTCCTTGCGTCGCAATATTCAGCTCTCGTAACCTGCCCGGCGAATGGTTTCCGCATGGAGAGCGGCACCGCGTGTATTATCACATCATTTCCTGTCAGGGCTGTGCGTTGGACGTGTGTGTCGAGCGGGGCAAGGCCTGCATTCGCTCTATCACCTTGGATCAAGTGGAACGCGGTGTGCTCGCGCTAGCGAAGCAAGCGAGACCCCGGCAAGCGTGAACCTTCTCAGTGTTGGTGTTTGAATGTGCGGCATAGCGGGAGTGGTCGGGCCGACGACGTCCGCGCTGGTGAGCGCCGAGCGCGTTGCGCGCATGGTGCGGGCGATGAGACACAGAGGACCAGACGACGATGGAGTGTACGATGCGCGCACTACCCAGGCGACGTCGGATTGGGGAGCGGTGCTCGGCGCTTGCCGGCTCGCTATTCAGGATCTGAGTCCCGCGGGCCATCAGCCGATGGTGGACCCGGCGACAGGATCTGTCATCGTCTTCAATGGAGAGATCTACAATTTTCGTGAGTTGCGAAAAGGCCTGTTGCGGGACGGGGAGATTCTCCGGTCGGACTCCGACACCGAAGTCGTGCTGCGACTTTTCCTTCGAAAGGGGGCGGCGGCTCTCTCCCGGCTCGAAGGAATGTTCGCACTGGCCATTTGGCAGCCCGTCCGTGGGGAACTGTTTCTCGCTCGCGATCGGCTCGGGGTAAAGCCGCTGTACGTCAGCGAGCAGTCGGATTGTGTGATCTTCGCATCCGAGCTGCGAGCCCTTCTAGCCAGCGACTGTGTCCCACGAGTTCTCAGCTCCGATGGCGCCGATTCATTCCTCAGATTCGGAGCGACCAGGGAACCGCATACCATCATCAAGGATGTCTACGAACTGCCCCCGGGTGCATGGCTCCAACGATCGAGCCGCGGTAAGGCACAGGGGACGTTCTGGACCATGGCGAGCTCTTCACGCGGCGGATCACCGGCTGACGAGATGTCGACCTATCGTGACGCCGCCGCTCGAGTTCGAGAGCTGATTCTCGATAGCGTTCGTCTCCGGTTGGTCTCAGACCTGCCGGTGGCGACCTTCCTCAGTGGTGGGATCGATTCGTCCTGCATCGTCGCTGCAGTGCGGGAGGCTACCAACGAGGCGCCGGCGACGATCGGTGTAACGTTCAAGGAAAGCGCGTACACCGAGGTGAAGTACATGCGGGCAGTGGTTAATCACTTCGCGTGTCGCCACATCGATTACGAGTTGAGCCCGGATGAGTTGCTGGCAATCGTGCCGGAAGCCGTGCGCGCGATGGACCAACCCACGTTCGATGGCATCAACACGTTTGTAGTGTCGAAAGTCGCCGCGCAGTCCGGGTTCAAGGTCGCATTGTCTGGGGTGGGTGCGGACGAGCTGTTCGGAGGCTATCCAAGCTTTCGTGCCGTTCCGTTGTTGGTGGCGAGCAGACGCATCTTCAGGGGAGCCGTTGCACGACAGGTCGGGGCAACCCTTGCATTGAGCGTCGCGGTCGGGGAGAGGCGCAACAAGCTGCGTCGCTGGTTGCGGCATTCGGACGTACAGGGGGATGCGTACGATCTCGTGCGAGAACTGTTCTCGCAGCGCGAGCGCAGCCAGCTGCTTAGACAAGGGAGGGTCGAAGGGCCATTCGACTGCGGTGACGAGGTAGGGCCACTCTCATTCGGTGACGTCTCGCGGCGGGAGCTGTCCGACTATATGCGAAACATTCTCCTGCGCGATACTGATTGCTTCGGGATGGCATGTAGCTTGGAGATTCGCGAGCCGTACTTACATCGCCCCCTGGTTGAGCTGCTGTTAGACCTGCCAGATACGTGGAGAGCGAAGGGTCCTCGGAAGGCGTTGCTGCGGGCGGCGATGGCTGATTTACTCCCGCCTGTAGTTGTTCACCGGCCAAAACGTGGGTTCCTCTTGCCATTCCGAGTCTGGCTCCAGAACGGTCCACTCCGCGCGGAGGTGGAACAGGCCCTGCTGGGGTCCGAGAGGAGTCTCTTGGACTCCATGACAGTGCGGGGCGTCTGGAACGCGTTCCAGACTGGCAAAACGTCCTGGAATCGCATTTGGGCGCTCTATGTGCTCCGCAAATGGGTCCACACCAATCTTGCTGGCTGAGGGGATGGGCAGGCCCGCCATTATGAACGCGGCTTAATGCGAATCATTCAGGTGATCGCGAGCATAGCGCCACGCCTGGGAGGGCCATCCAAGGCAGTTGTGGAGATGAGCGCCGCACTCGCTGCTCGTGGTCACGACGTTGACCTGGTCACAACTCCGCTGACCGGTCGAGGCTCCTGGCTGCCGCTTCGGGAGTCGCCGACAGCCGATGGCGTGCAGGTTGGCAAGCGAATCGCTCAAGATGGCTATCACATTACGTACTGCGCCGCAACGTGGCCGACGCGGTGGGCCACGTCGGGACAGATGGTAAGCGTGCTGAAATCGTTAGCTTCGGCGGCGGACGTCATTCACATTCACTCGTTGTATCTGTTTTCAACTCTCGTGGCGTCGCGACTCGCGCAAGCTCGGGGAATTCCTTACGTGCTGCGGCCGCATGGCACTCTCGATCCCTACATTCGCCGTCGGCACCGGCTGCTCAAGGCAATCTACCATGCGATCATTGAGGATCGGACTTTAAAGAACGCTGCGGCGATTCACTTTACGTCTGATGAGGAGTGCCGTCTGGCTGCGCCAATCTTGCCAGCGCGTACCGTAAGTAGTGTCATTCCGCTCGGGGTGAACACGCTGCAGTACGCGAACCTTCCCGAGCGAGCCGCTGCGCGTGCGTCATTCGGGATTCCCGGGGACGCTTTCGTCCCGCTCTTTCTCGGCCGCCTAAACCACAAGAAAGGTCTTGACATTCTGGCCCCGGCTTTCGTACAGCTCGCCAGGACCTTGCCGAACGCGTGGTTAGCACTCGCCGGCCCAGACGACGACGGATTGGGAGAGCAATTCGTCCAGCGGTGTCGAGAGGCTGGAGTCGCGGACCGGCTTATTCGCCCAGGCCTGTTGGATCCAGCGCGTGTGAGGCTCGCCTTCGCGGCAGCAGATTTCTTGGTCTTGCCTTCGTACTCGGAGAACTTCGGGGTGGCAGTAGTCGAGGCAATGGCGGCCCAATTGCCTGTATTGATCACCGACAATGTCAATATTTGGCGCGCTGTCCAGGACGCTAAGGCGGGTATTGTAACTCGTGCAGAAAGTCCCTCAATTGTGGAGGGAATGCTCGCACTTGCACGACTGTCGCCGGGCGAACGTGCTGCAATGGGTAAGCGTGGACGTGTGCTCTGCCAAACCACGTTCTCGTGGGAAAAAACCGCGCAGGAGCTAACGGCGCTTTACGCCCAGATTGTCAAGTAGAATTGCGCACGCGCGTCCTGGTTGGAAACCGACTGCGCTCAAAGGCCTTGCTATCGATGAGGAATCGGAACCAGAATCCCTGCAATACGTGAAAGATCAATCCCTCTCGGCCATCGAGGAATCCGAGGCAGAAGAAATACCTGTACGCAAAATATGAGAACGGTCGCCAGAGCCTCGGAAGCCGACTCCACAGACGGTCCTTCAGCCACCTTTTTCGATTGATTGGCGAGCCCATCAACGCTGGTTCGAGTCTCCTGGCACCGGCACTTGGGTTAAGGATCTCCTCGGCCTCGGCGCTCGACCAACGGTTGTGTCGATCAGTCCAGCGCTCCAATGGCGCGCGATTATCGTCCACGAACCAACCCTGCAGCCGCTGCGTTGCTCCGGCGGCTATGAAATGCTGATCATATCGACGATCTTCGCACCATCCGCGCTGCGGGCGGTACATGCGGAGATGCCATGTTGCATTTAGTCCGCCATGGCGCATCTCCCGGCCCAAGAAGACAACCCTCCGGCGCATGAGGAAACCATTGGTCTCGGCTGACGCCGCCGAGACTCTGGAGGAGATTTCTGTGGCCAGCTCGGGCGTCAGGTACTCGTCAGAATCAAGGTGGAGAATCCAATCAGTGTTGGCGTCAATCTGCTCGGATGCCCAGTTACGCTGATCGCTGTAGTTGATGAATGGGCGTTGCAGAACGACGGCACCTTCACGCCCCGCCACGTCGACCGTGTCGTCCGTACTGAATGAGTCCACGACTAGTACCGATTTGACGAGAGTCCGGGCGGACATGATGCAACGGGCTATCGTCGTTTCGGCATCACGCGCCACAATGACCAAGGCAATATTCGGCCTTTGAAGGAGCATCACGAGTGCCGAACCGTCGCCTCAAGTTGCGCATAGGAGCCCTTGATACGGAGGCCGTATAGGCGAATTGACAACCAAAGCACGGCGCCTAAGAGCGGGAAATTACGCACCACCGCTCCCGCATACTCGGCTAGACCACCCTGGTTAGCATAGACGACGGTAAACACGCAGAAGAAAAAGATGCCAAACACGTTCCGATGGAGCGTCCATCCTAGCTTTTTGAGCGCAAGCAGCAGGCCGAGAAACGCTAAGAAGGGAATGACTAATAGGCCCACGATGCCATAACCGGCGTAGCTTTGCGCGAGTATCGGTACGGTCGGGTATTTCCCTCCTTCCGGGTCGATCAGACCCAACTGGACCAGGACTCTGTAGCCCTCAATTTGACGCGGTTTGTTGGGGTATACGAAGGAGGGTAGAAGTCTGGTGAACGTCGGCCAAATGACGTCGCCCCCCAACGTGTTGTGCCGGCCGACGCTCGCTATGACGGGATCGATTTGCTGCACAGACGCGTAACGCCCCAGCAACATCTGCCCGGTACCTTGCCCAAAGTAATTGTAATAACCCTGCGCAAATTCCCCAGATGCGAGTCTTTGATAGCGAGCGAAGTTACCAGTCGCCACCGCTTCGCTGACACCCCGCTCGATCAGAGCCACCCGCGCCCGCCATGGCATTTCTTGAATTCCGAAGATTCGAAAGGTATGAATCATCGGCGCAACGATTCCGGCCAGTACCACAAGCCCGACTGCTCCCGATGCGACCTGACGGCCTGTCGCGCCCCCACGGTAAAACACGCTAGTGGCGAAGTAGGCGACGATGGGGAGGGCTACTGCCGTCTTTGAATTGTCTATCAACCCCATCACAACACACATTACCAGAATCAATACGAGATGTGCGTCGACCGACCGCCGACCGTCAGTTTGCCCAAGCACCATGGCAGTGCGCGCGATCACAGCCATGAGCAGCAGGTTCCAAAAGACTGCAACCCCTCCGAACCCGGAGCCGTCCGGATCTTGGAAAAGGCGATTTAGGAACCAGAACAGGGCGCCAAGAGCGAAGGTCGAGTTCGACAGTGATCTGAGCAGCTGGGGATCAGCAACCGAGCGGAACACCGGCTTTCCAACAGGGATCGCCAGCGATATCAGCACGGCAATGAGCAAGGCTAAGGAGCCTACGGCAAGGACAGCGAATGACTCAAGCGGCGCATAGAGATATGAGTCGAGCGGTTGAAGCAAGACCGTCTTCGCGACCAAAGCAACTATGACGTTGCCGAGCACGAAAAAGAGCGCCAACCAGGCTCCAGAGTGATAGGCGCCCGCAATTCGAAATCCTGCGAGTCCCGAAATGCAGGCGATTAGTGCAAGTGCTACCACCACTGGGCTTGCACCCAGAGCAATCTGCAACACGACGCATGCCACAATGAGTCCCATCGTAGCTCGTCCGAGAGAAGCAGTTCTGAGACGTAGCCAGATCTTCGGCTGTTCCGTTATCGGGCGGCGTCGAATCACGGCGACTTGACTCATCGCCTTGAGTCGACCTCACCTGCGACCAGCTCGTTGATGATTCCCGATAGCACCTTGGCGGCTAGCGCGACAACGAGCAGAATCCGTCGCGCCAGCGTGGCACTCCTTAAATGGGCAAACGGCCCAGGGCTGCTCACCGGCGAAACTCACCGACGATGAGCCAGCCGGCGCGGCTCTTGAGCCATTCGTCGATCGGTCCGGGAACAAGGGGGATCATCCGCTTCGCCATATGCGTGATCGACAGCCGCTGGAGCGTCATCCCCTCGCGAGCGAACAATTGGACAAACTCGCGCTTGCGAAAATGACGATGGTAGTAGCCGTCGGTGTAGAATCTTTGAACGCTCGCGAAACCGTATCCCTGTGCGACCTTCCCACGCAGAAGAAGCCAATACAGGCCTTTCAGCCAATAGCGAAGACTGTCGCGATTATACACCATGCAGAGCACACGTCCTCCAGGCCGGAGGACGCGAGCGATCTCGGCAACGACGGCTTCTGTATTGTGACTGTGGTGAATGACGCCCCACGTGTAGGCGAAATCGAACGAGGCATCGGCAAAATCCATATGCTCGGCGTCCATACGCCGCACGTCGATGGTGAGGCCCAGGATCTCAGCGGCTTGGCGCGTCAGGTCGACCGCTTGATCCGTGATATCGATGGCAGTAACGAGCGCTCCCCCGGTCGCGAACAAACAGGCCGCCGCACCCGCACCCGAGCCAATCTCTAACACGCGCTGGCCGGCGAAGGCTTCGAAGTCAAACCGCTCCGCGAGATACGGGTTAGTAGCGAGGTACATCCCGGTGAGATGCGTTGCGATGTCATGCGGACTCGGGAGCCGCGACTGGGCCTCCCAAGCCGCGTAGGTCATCGGCAAGCGTTCCCACCACTGGCGATTCAGGTCTTGGTGAGATGTGCCGACATTGTCGGTATGCTGTCGTGCTCTGAGAAAGGGATTGTCCGGCACAGTTACGACCGTCGCGCCACTGTGAGGAGGTTTTGTGTGAACACCGCGCTGGTATCAATTACGCCCGTCTCAATCGCTATGTATCCAAGTAGCCCAATGCGGATCAAGTTCCATAGGATGAGCCTGACTGTACTCTTAAGACCGTGTGGCACTGGCTGGTCTTCGTAAGAAACGACGCTTTGGAATCCACTGGCCTTTAGTAGTTGGGCTAGAGACACACGAGTGAACGCTAGTTCGTGAGTGAAATCCCAATAACGCATTCGTGATCCAAAGGGACTCTCGGCATTCGGCGCGTGAATGATCCAGCGGCCCGTCTCTGTAAGGACGCGTTGTATCTCGTCAATAAGGGTCATTAGCTCGGTCTTATCGAAATGCTCGATCAAATCGAAGGTGACAATAACATCGATCGAACCTGTACCCGTTTCGCTCAGAACCGACATGACGTCGCCATGTTCCACACCACGAATCCCCAAGTCTCGCGCGGCACTTACCTGTTCCGGAGAAGCATCAATGCCCCGTGCGTTGGTATACCCAGCCTCGTGCATAACGTGAAGAAATGCGCCATGCCCGCACCCGAGTTCCAAAATCTGAGATTGCCTGTCAATCGGGAAGTGTCTCTTGACAATCCTATGAAAGAGCGGGAAGCGCGGGCGAAGTCCTGCAATTGTTCGTGGAGCCAGGGGTTTGTCACGGCCCGTCACGTACCGATCATAAATCCGCTTTCGATACGAGTTCCCGGTGTCAGAGCGCATAGCGTTTTTGAGTGATGAGCTTGATGAGAGGAACTGGATTCAAGGCGGCAAAGAAGTTGCCGCCCGGCGAGCTGTCACAAAGATTGCTTGCAGCTCGCACCGTGTATGTCACCAGCACTACGTCCATAAATAGCAACGACATTCCAACGCTTGCCAAATTGTGGCTTTGTCCGAGGAGCGTTGCCGCCAACAGCAAGGCACCTCCTGCGGCGCCTGCATAGACAAGGGCGGCACGCAGATGTCGGTTCGCCGCCTTTAGGACGATCAAGCTGCCATACCACAGGACACTTGCCACTGAGCTTGCAAGTAGCCAATAGAATAGAGAGTGGTCCATGGTCACTCTTCCACGGGTCCAGAATTGAAGGACCCAGGACCCCGTGAACGCGAAGAACGTTGCCATGCACAGGGCGAGCCAAAACGCCGCGCGTATTCCATGTTCGTAGAGCGTCCGCAGCAACTGACGATTGCCTAGACCAAATGCTGCGGCCAGCTCCGGCTCGGCCGCTTGGCTAACTGTTGAAACCAGCTGAAACGTGAAGCGAGTCAGGGTCCGTAGCGTAGAGAACGTGACTACGGCAACTGGTCCGATAACGCTGCCCACGAGTAACACCATCCCTTGGATGTTGAGTGCTTGCGCCAACGGCACGCCGACGTTCGCCAATGCTGGATGGATCAGGGATCTAAGATGAGACCTGGCGGCGTGGGTAAAACCAAAGCGTAGCCAAGGGTGGCGTCGCGTCAGCAAGATGGCGACCGATGGAGTAACCACCGCTCGAATGGAAAAAAAGGACACCGCAGCAGCTAAGGGGCCAAACCCTGCTAAGGCAACGACCCAAACGCTTGCGTTCTGAAGAAGGAGAGTTGAGTAGTAGATCGTGACATGGAGCGCATAGTCACCGGTCGCACGAAACCCGGCGTGACTTATTCCCTCGGTGAGCTTAACCAGCGCCTCAGCCGCTAATAGCCACAGAATCCAACGTACGTCCGCCGTTGCCAGGATGGAGAAGTGGAACCAACGACCCAATGGTAAAAGAAACGCAGCGACGCCAGTAAGGAGCACGCCTACTGCAGCCAGCGGAAAAACGAGCGCGCACAAACTGTGAAATACGGTGAGTGCACCCGTCGAATCCTCGCGGGCTACCCGAGCTGTCATGTCGTTCGCTGCAGATTGCGAGAACCCGAGATCCGTCATAGACAGGTAAAACGGAAGCGCGAAGATAATTAACCACTCACCATACAATTGTGCTCGCCAGAAATGCAGTAGAATTGGCACCCCAGCAAGTTGTATTACCGCGACGACAGCCTGCCCGTAGAGATTGGCACTCCAACCGTGAAGTAGCCGCCGGATCACATTGCGATCCACGATTATTTCTTCTTCTCGCTCTTAAGTATGGGCAACACTTCCCGGACCGTTTCGGTTAGGTCGGTCCGCAACTTGTGGGCTGTAGACAACAGGTCTCGATACGGCTCGTTCTGAGTACGCTTTGCACGCTCGAAGTAGTCAGCGCTGAATGTCCAGAAGAGAGAGAGGACGCCGCCGAGAATGAGCGCCGTCAGGGCCCACAGACTTCGTGTCGGCCCGGACTTGCGCTGGGGTGGCACGGCAATGTCTATCACAGTGATGACGGGTGTGTCATTGACCTCTTGAATTCGTGCGGTCTCGTATTCACGCCGCAGCGTGCGGTAGAGTTCTTGGCGCAAGTCCACTTGGCGCCGTAATTGACCTTCCTCGAAGACGAGCTGAGGAGATTGCTGCCACGAGCGGTTCGCCTGATAGAAGCGTTTCAGCGCCTCTTCCGCATCGCGCAGCTCCTGCTCGACAGATGCAACGCGTTGTTCGGTGAATTTGCGACGCTCACGAGCTTGAGATTGCCGAGTTTGAGTGTTGAAGTCGTTCAAGTAGCTGACCAATCGTTGTAAGACTGCAGCCGCGAGATCCCGGTCTGGCAATGTTGCCTTTACAGTGACAATGTTCGTCTGAGCGTCGACGGTGACCGAGATCAACGATGCCAGTTTCTTCGCTGCGCGCTCCAGGCTGTCCGGGCGATTGCGCCTACCTTTTTGAAGAATCGTAAGCAGGGTGGTCGAGTCCGACGGATTCTCGGGGGTCAACGTGTTGCCGTATGTCGCCGTCAACAACCGATCTAGAATGGCCTGGCTCTTCACGACTTCCGCGTAGAATCTGGGCGACTGGCTGGCTTCAGAACCAAAGTTGATGCCCAGCTGGCCGGCAATCCCCGCCAGACCCGCGGGAAGATTTGTTTCCGTAGGGGCTTCTGGAACGAACGATGTGCGCGCAGTATAGACGTTCGGTACAAACAGGGACACCACGACAACGACGATCGTAACGATCAGCGGTATGCCTAGCGCAGAGCGCCACCGCTTCAAGATCGCGTTTAGCGTCTCGAAAATGCTGGTGTGATCATCGAACTCGGGCGCTTGAATCGCTGGGTTCGTGGCCATCGTTCGATCACCGCCTATTTCTTCGAAATCACGATGATCGCAATGGAACTCGCCAGGATCTGCGCGATCGCTCCAAAAAGCGATACGTAATCAGTCTTGGCCTGCTGCGGATCCCTGAATGGCACCAAGATTCGTGAACCAGGGCCTGGTGTTGGATTGCTTGAGAAGAACAGCGTTCTCCGACGGGTTCGTGTCTCACCATTCGCCTGCTGTACACTCACGCCGCCCTTATTCGCCTTTTGACTGAAACCACCGGCGGCGGACAGGTAGTAATCCAGTCCCGCCCCGCGCCGGTACAACACGCTTCCCGGTGAATTGACGGCGCCGACGATTTTTACGCTCGGCTGGTACTCGGGGATGTTGACCGAGTCGCCCGGCTGAAGGATCATGTTGTCCCGCGCCGAGTGGTCTTTGAGTGCCTTTGGGAGATCGACGTTGATGCGCCCCGCGTCCGCCGTCGCTCGGGTAAATCGAATCCCTTCGGGATACGCCTGCGGTGTGAGGCCTCCCGCTCGCTCGAGCAGGTCGGTCAGCCGATCATCCTTCGCCCGGAGCGCATAGTCTCCGGGGAAACGCACCTGCCCGGTGATCGTGACGGTGCGTTGTAACTCGAAGTTGGGCTGGCGGAAAATCAAGACGTTGTCGAACGGCTCCAGCTGCACATCTGGCGCAGTCCCGGTCGC
>WNGI01002137.1_pt1 | contig 20643 bp, 20 predicted proteins | sample 5400621 | NCBI WGS metagenome assembly WNGI01 (sample SAMN13153374, study PRJNA577476) | soil metagenome | isolation source: 20 cm soil or saprolite under Garry oak tree replicate 1 | place: USA:California | collected 2016-06-15
TCGCCGCCCACCGGTGTCCACGCGAGGCCGGTGGCGACGCCGACCTCGGGGCTCCGCCCCGCCACTTCGCTCTGCACCTTGGGCTGGCCGGCGTACTTCTCGAGGTTCTTGATCGAGATCCGGACCGCCCCGGCCCGCCCCTCCACGACCTCCAACGCCGCCTTGCGGAGCACGCCCTGGATCTCGCGCTCCAGCTGTCGCACGCCCGCCTCCCGCGTGTACTCCGCGATCAGGCGTTCCAGCGCCGCGTCGGCCAGGCTCGCGCGCTCGGGCGTGAGCCCCGTTTCCTTGAACTGCCGCGGCAGCAGGAAGCGCTTTGCGATCGCGAGCTTCTCGCCGGGCGTGTACCCCGGTAGGGTGAGCACTTCCATGCGATCGAGCAAGGGGTCGGGGATCGGCGCCAGGCTGTTGGCGGTGGCGATGAACATGACGCCCGAGAGATCGAACGGGACCTCGAGGTAATGGTCCACGAACGAGCCGTTCTGCGCGGGGTCGAGCACTTCGAGCAGGGCCGCGGTCGGGTCGCCCCGCACGTCGGCGCCCATCTTGTCGACCTCGTCGAGCATCAGCAGAGGATTGCGCGTCTCGCAGCGCTGCAGCGCGTGGATGATGCGACCGGGCAGGGCGCCGACGTAGGTGCGGCGATGGCCGCGGATTTCGGCCTCGTCCCGTACGCCGCCGAGCGACACGCGGGTGAAGCGCCGTCCCAAGGCTTCGGCGATGCTCTGGCCGAGCGACGTCTTACCGACGCCGGGCGGCCCCACGAAGCAGAGGATGCTGCCGCGCGCCTGCGGGTTGAGCGTGCGCACCGCCAGATACTCGAGGATGCGCTCCTTCACCGCCTTCAGGTCGTAGTGGTCGCGATCGAGGATCTCGCGGGCGGCCTTCAGGTCGAGCCGGTCCTCGGAGGTGCGGCCCCACGGCAGCGTGGCGAACACCTCGAGGTAGGTGCGGGCCACGTGGTATTCGGCCGACTGCGGCGACATCTGGCGCAGCCGCTTGAGCTCGCGGTCGGCCACCTTCTTCGCCTCGGCCGACAACCCACCTTCCTCGAGCCGCTTCCCGAGGTCGGTGAGCTCGTCGTCGCCGTCGTCCTCCCCCAGCTCCTGACGGATCACGCGCAGCTGCTCGCGCAGCACGTACTCGCGCTGGTTCGCGTCGAGCCGGGATTTCACCTTCTCCTGGATTTGTGTCCCGACCTCGAGCACCTGCAGCTCCTGCCCCAGCAGCTCGGCGAGGCGCTCCAGGCGGCGGTTCACGTCGTCGATGGAGAGCAGCTCGGCCTTGGCGGGCAGCGCTAGGTCGAGATTCGCGGCGGCGAAGTCGGCGAGTTTCGAGCCGTCGGTGATCCCGGCGAGCACCTCGTGCAGCTCCTCGCCCAGATACGGCGCGATGTCGATGACGCGGGAGAACTGCGCCTGCACGGTGCGCTTGAGCGCCTCCGTGCGGGCATCCTCGGGCCCGGCGGAGGCGAGCGTTTCGTAACCTGCGACGAGCCAGTGCTCGGCCGGCCCGACGTCGATCAGGCGCGCGCGCTCGAGGCCCTGGACCATCACGCGCACGGAGCCGTCGCCGAGCTTGAGCATCCGGACCACGGACCCGAGCGTCCCGACTTCGTACAGCTCGTCGGGCCGCGCGTGCATCACCGCGCCTTCGGGGGGCTCCCCGCCGGCGAGCGGCTTCACGATGCCCAGCAGCAGGCGCTTGTTCCCCTGCACCACTTCGTCGATCAGCTGCACCGCGTGCGGGTCCGACAGCGCCATGGGCAGCACGACGTGCGGGTACACCACGAGCTGGCCGAGCGGGAGGATCGGCAGGCGGTCCATCTACTGCACCTTCACCGATTGCGGTCCCGACATGCGCGCCGGGATCTTGGCGAGCCGCACCTCGAGGAAGCCGTGCTCGTAGCTGGCGCGGATCGACTCGGGGTCGACGGGCACCGGCAGCCGGAAGCGGCGCTCGAACGGACCGACCTGCACCTCCATCGCGTGGTAGTGCGGCTTCCCCTCGCGCCGCGGCTTGCGCTCGCCCCCGATCGTGAGAATGCCGTCGGCGAACTCGACCGTGAAATCCTCCGCGCGCATCCCGGCGATGTCCATGTAGACCACGAGCGCGTCCTCCAGCTCGTAGATGTCGGTCGGCGGCTTCCACTTGGAGGAGGCGACGAAGCCCACCGGTCGGCCGTGCGCGACCTCGTTGAAGTAGACCTCGAGCTCGTCGGCCAAGTGCACGGTGAACGACCCCGAGCCGCGCGACGGCCGCTCAGCCACGGCGCGCTCCCACGGCCTGGCGGGCGGGTGCCGCGTACAGAGGAAACTGATCCGTCAGCTCACGCACCTCGGCCTTGACGCGCGCCAGCGTGGCGTCGTCCTGCTTCGTAAGGACCGTGTCGATCATTTCGGCCACCCTCTCCATCTCGGGCTCCGTGAAGCCGCGCGTCGTGACGGCGGGCGTGCCGATCCGGATCCCGCTGGTCACGAACGGCGACTGCGGGTCGCCGGGAATGGTGTTCTTGTTGACGGTGATGCCCGCGCGATCGAGCAAGGCCTGCGCTGCCTTGCCCGTCAGGCCTTTGGGTCGTAGGTCCACGAGCATGAGATGCGTGTCGGTGCCTCCCGACACGATCGCGTAGCCGCGCTCCACCAGCGCCGCGGCCAGCGCCTGCGCGTTCTTCACGACCTGGATCGCGTATTGCTTGAATGCCGGAGTCATCGCTTCCCCCAGCGCCACGGCCTTGGCCGCGATGACGTGCTCGAGCGGGCCCCCCTGAATGCCGGGGAACACCAGCTTGTCCACGTCCTTGCCGTACGCCTCCTGACAGAGAATCAGGCCGCCGCGCGGACCGCGCAGCGTCTTGTGCGTCGTGGTCGTGACGATCTGTGCGTGCGGCACGGGCGACGGGTGGATTCCCGCGGCCACGAGACCGGCGAAGTGGGCCATGTCGACTACGAAGATCGCTCCGACCTCATCGGCGACGCTGCGCAGCGCGGCGAAATCGATCACCCGGGCGTACGCGCTGCCGCCGCCGACCAGGATGCGGGGCCGCTCGCGGCGGGCGATCTCGCGCACCTGATCGTAATCGATGCGCCCCGTGTCTTCCCGCACGCCGTAGGCGGTGGGGCGAAACAGCATCCCCGAGAAATTGACGGGCGAGCCATGCGTCAGGTGGCCGCCGTGGGGCAGCGCCAACCCGAGCAAGGTATCCCCGGGCTTCGCGACGGAGAGGTAGGCGGCCATGTTGGCCTGCGCGCCGGAATGCGGCTGCACGTTCACGTGCTCGGCCTTGAACAGGGCCTTGGCGCGGTCGATCGCGAGTTGTTCTACCTCGTCCACGATCTCGCAGCCGCCGTAGTACCGTTTCTTGGGAAGCCCCTCGGCGTACTTGTTGGTGAGCGCCGTGCCCATCGCTTCCATCACGGCCATGGTGGCGAAATTCTCGCTCGCGATCAGCTCGAGCCCGTGCTCCTGGCGCTCCACCTCGCGCTGGATCAGGGCGTAGATGGCCGGATCGGCCTGAGCGAGGTGCGCGCGCCGGTCAATCATGGTCGATCTTGGCGACGCGCCGCGCGTGGCGCCCGCCTTCGAACCCCGTGTCGAGCCAGCGGTGCAAGATCGCCATCCCTTCCTCCTCGCTCACGAACCGCGACGGCAGCACGAGCACGTTCGCGTCATTGTGCTTGCGCGCCAGCTCGGCGATCTCGGGGGTCCAGGCGACGGCGGCGCGCACGCGCGGGAACCGATTGGCCACGTACGCCATGCCGAGCCCCGTCCCGCAGGTGAGCACGCCGCGGTGCGCCACGCCCCGGCTCACGGCGTCGGCTACGGGCTTGCCGAAGTCGGGAAAGTCGTCCGCCGGGTCCAGCACCTTCGGGCCCACGTCCACCGGCTCGTAGCCCAGCCGGCGCAGCTCGTCCACGACCTTCTGCTTCAGCTGGAAGCCGGCGTGGTCCGCCCCGACGTACACCTGCTCAGACATGGGTGCGCCGCACCTGCGCGATCGTGGCGATGCGCTGCTCGGCGAGCCGGTCCGCCGCGCGGTAGGTCGGGATTCCTTCGTCGCGCGCAATCTCGAACACCCGCAGGATCGTATCGTAGATCTCGCCCGCCTTGTTGCGCGCCCGCTCCGCGGACCAGTCGTGCAGCTCGGCGTTCACGTTGATCAGCCCGCCGCCGTTGATCACGTAGTCCGGGGCGTAGGTGATGTGCCGCTCCTCGAGCAGGTCGCCGTGGCGGTCTTCAGCGAGCTGGTTGTTCGCCGCGCCCGCCACGATCTCGACCTCGAGCCGGCCGATCGTCTCGTCGTTGATCACGGCGCCCAGCGCGCACGGCGCGAACACGTCGGCCGGCACGCCGTAGATCTCGGCCGGCGCGACCGCGGTCGCCCCGCACTCGTCCACCACGCGCTTCACCCGCTTGGAGTCGATGTCCGTGCACACGAGCTTCGCCCCTTCGGCGTGCAGCAGCGTGGCGAGATGGTACCCCACGCTGCCGCACCCCTGCAGCGCCACGGTTTTCCCCGTGAGGCGGTCCGACCCGTAGCGGTACGCCGCGCACGCCTTGATGCCGCGATACACGCCATACGCCGTCACCGGGGACGGATCGCCCGACTTGCCGATCAAGCCGGTGACGTGGTTCGTCTCCGCCTTGATGTACTCCATGTCCGAGGTCGACGTACCGACGTCCTCGGCCGTGATGTAGCGGCCCTTCAACGACTCCACGTGGCGACCGTGCGCCCGAAACAGCGCCTCCCGCCGGGTCGTGCGGTTGTCGCCGAGGATCACGCTCTTGCCGCCGCCCAGATTGAGTCCGGCCACCGCGGCCTTGTACGTCATGCCGCGCGCCAGGCGGAGGCAGTCGACCAAGGCTTCCTCGTCGCTGCCGTAGTTCCAGAATCGCGTGCCGCCCAGGGCGGGGCCGAGCACGGTCGAGTGGACGGCGATGATGCCGCGATAGCCGCACGACGGCTCATAGGCGAAGCTCACCTGCTCATGCTCGTGCTCGGCGAGCAGGGAGAACAGCTCGAACGCACCAGCGGCCCCGGGCTCGCGCCCGGGGCTACGCTCCAGGATAGAGGCCGCGGGCGATGACGAGCCGCTGGATTTCGCTGGTGCCTTCATAGATCTCGGTCACCTTCGCATCGCGAAACAGTTTCTCGACCGGGAAGTCGCGCATGTAGCCGTACCCGCCGAACAGTTGGACCGCCTGCGTCGTGACCCACATGGCGGTCTCCGAAGCGAACAGCTTGGCCATGCTCGCCTGCGTGGTGATGGCCTCGCCGCGGTCGCGGCGCGCCGCCGCCGCGTGCGCCAGGGCGCGGGCCGCCTCGACCCGCGTCGCCATGTCGGCCAGCTTGAACTGCACCGCCTCGAACTCCCGCAACGGCTGCCCGAACTGCCGCCGCTCGGCGCAGTAGGCGAGCGCGTGCTCCAGCGCCCGCCGCGCGATCCCCACCGCCTGGATCGCGATCCCCAACCGGCCCACGTCCAGCCCTTCCATCGCGTACACGAACCCCTGCCCTTCCTCACCAAGCAGGTGGTCCGCGGGGAGCCGGACGTCCTCGAGCGCGATCGCGGCCGTGTTCGAGGCGCGCAGGCCCATCTTGTCTTCCGGCTTCCCCGGACGATAACCCGGGGCATCGGTCGGCACAATGAATGTGGAGATCCCCTTCGCGCCGCGCCGTGCTTCGGGCCGGTCGGTGCGCAGCATCACCATCATCACGTCCGCGGTGCCGCCGTTGGTAGCCCAGGCCTTGGTGCCCGACAGCACCCACTGGTCACCGGCCAAGAGCGCCCGCGCCGAGAGCGACGCCGCGTCCGAGCCCGATTCGGGCTCGGAGAGCGCGAAGCCGGCGAGCAGCTCGCCGCGGGCCATCGGTTTGAGCCAGCGCTCCTTCTGGCGGGAGGTGCCGTGCCGCAACAGCATGGTCGCGGGGATGGCGTTGTGGATCGAGACCGAGACCGCGATGCTGGCGTCGGCGGCCGCGAGCTCCTCCAGCGCGAGCAGATACGTGAGGGTGTCGAGGCCCATCCCGTCGTACTCCTCGGGCGAGGACATCCCGAGGAAGCCGAGCTTGCCGAGCTCGTCGAGCACGTCGCGCGCGAAGTGTGCGGTGCGGTCCCACTCCGCCGCGTGCGGCTCGATGTGGGTGCGCGCGAACTCGCGCGCCAGATCGACGATCTGGCGCTGCGTCTCGGAGAGGCCGGCGGCCTCAATCGCGATAGACATAGAAGCCCCGACCGGTCTTGCGGCCCAGGCGCCCCGCCGCGACCATCTTGCGCAACAGCGGCGCGGGCCGGTACTTGGGATCGCCGAAATCGTGGTGGAGGATGTCGAGGATGTGGACGCACACATCGAGGCCGATCAGATCCGCCAGAGCCAGCGGCCCGACGGGGTGGTTCATCCCCAGTTTCATAATCTGATCTACCGCGTCGGGGGTCGCCACGCCCTCCATCACACAATAGACGGCCTCGTTGATCATCGGCATCAGCACGCGATTGGAGACGAACCCCGGCGAATCATTCACGACGACGGGTGTCTTATGCAGCGCCTCCACGACCTCCACAACCCTTCCAACCGTGGCATCCGCCGTCTCCATGCCCCGAACCACCTCGACCAGCTGCATCACCGGCACCGGGTTCATGAAATGCATCCCGATCACCTGGCCGGGGCGCTTGGTGTGCGCGGCGATCGTGGTGATCGAGATCGACGAGGTATTGCTGGCCAGGAGCGCCGCCGGCGGCGCCAGCCGGTCCAGCTCGCGGAAGATCTTGAACTTGGTCTCCGCCTGCTCGGTCGCCGCTTCGACGACGAGGTCCGCGTTCCGGAGGTCGTGGAGGTCGGTGGAGGTTGTGATCCGGGCCAGCGTGTCGGCTGACTGCTGAACGCTGATGGCGCCTTTCTTCACGAGCCGCTGGAGATTTGCGCCGATCGTTGTGAGCGCCCGCGCGAGAACGTCAGGCGCGACGTCGATCAGCGCGGTATCCCACCCATGTTGCGCGAACACGTGGGCGACGCCGTTGCCCATCGTCCCGGCGCCGACCACCGCGACCCGGCTCATGCCGCCAGCTCCGCCTTCCGTGACCTGCGGCTCCACGTGACGAGCGCGGCCGTTCCCGCCAGCATCACGAGGGTGGTCACGATCCCGCCCTCGGGGCCGAACGCGCCGCCGTCGATCCAGCCGTGCGGCCCGGCGCGGTACGCGACCGCCGGCGAGGGGAAGACGTAGCCGCTCACGGGCGCCTCGAAGCCGAGGGCGAGCGTCGCATTCCAGCCGAAGTGGGCGCCCCACGCGAGCGGCATCCCGCCGGGTGAAAGGAAGGCGCACGCCAGCCATACGCCCGCCAGGGCGACGTTGACCGTGGAAAACGCCGTGGCGCTCGGATTGCCGAGGTGCGCGAGACCGAAGCCGATGGCGCCGAGCGACGTGGCGGGCACCGCGCCCACGGCGTCGGCGAACCGGCGCAGCGGGTAGCCCCGAAAGGCCAGCTCTTCGGTGAGCGCGGCGAGCAGGAACCCGGCGCCGAGCGGGACAGCCCCTCTCCCCCAGCCCGCCCAGTCTCCCGTGTTGGTGACGGAGGCGCCGCCGACCAGTACCGCGAGCCCGGCCGCGCCCGCGGCCATCCCCGCGCCGAGCAGGACGCCGCCGAGCAGCCCGGCCGGCACCCCGGCGCGCGGCCGCCAGCCGAGGTACGCCCACGAGCGGCGGTCGAGCACGCGGCCGACGAGCAAGGTCGCGAGCCCGAATCCGACCGCCCCGGAGAGCGAGGTCCACGCCAGCGCCCAAGCCGGGCTGGGGTCGGGCCCGAAGCGGGAGACCGCCCAGCCGGACGCGCCGCCCGCAATACCGAACGCCACGATCCACCCGAGCGCGGCAGCGGTGCGTTTCGCCCGGTCCGGAAACGAAACGCGCGCCGTCATAGGCGCGCGCGGAGGGGACTCACGGTGGATCGCAGGATCAGGATCGCGATACACAGCTTCAGCAGGTCACCGAGCACGAACGGCAGGGTGCCGAGTCGCACCGCGCTCGCGGCGCTCCCCGTCAGGATCAGGAGCTGCGCCAGGCCGCCCAGATGAATGAGCGCCAACCCCGCCACGAGCGCCAGCGCCAAGCGCCCCCACGCCTTGCCGTCTCCCGCGATCCGCCCGACGGCAAACGCCGCGACGGGATAGGCGAGCAGGTAGCCACCGGTTGGTCCCACGAGCCGGGCGAGCCCGGGAAGACCGTACGGCGTGAACACCGGCAGGCCGAGCGCGCCCGCGGTCAGGTACAGGATCAGGCTCGCCGCACCCAGCACCGGCCCGAGCAGACCGCCGACGAGTAGCACGGCGAGGGGCTGGAGCGTGAGCGGCACGGGCGTGCCGGGGAGGGGGATCGAGACCTGCGCGGCGACCGCGACGAGCGCGGCGCCCAGGATGACCGCCACGCTGCGGCGCAGCGCCAGCGGCTGAGCGGCGAGCACGGCCGACGAGGATACCGGCATCAGAACATCTCCACGCTGAGGGCCACCGCGTTGCCGCCGCCCAGGCACAGGGTGGCGAGCCCGGTCGTGCGGTGGCGGTCCTTGAGGGCGTACAACAGGGTCGTGAGCACGCGCGCACCGGACGCGCCGATCGGATGCCCCAGGGCGATCGCGCCGCCGTTGACGTTGACGCGCTCCCAGTCCCAGCCGAGCGCCCGCCCGTCGGCCAGCGCCTGCACCGCGAACGCCTCGTTCGCCTCGATCAGGTCGTAGTCCGCGATCTGGGTCTTGGCCTTCGCCATCAGGTTCCGGACCGCGACGATCGGCGCGAAGAAGAGATCCTTGGGCTCGCCGCCGCCCGTGGCGTAGGCCGTTATGCGCGCGAGCGGCGCCAGCCCGTGCGCCTGGGCGAAGGCGAGCGACGCCACTACGAGCGCGCTGGCGCCGTCGTTCAGCCCCGGCGCGTTCCCAGGCGTGACCGTGCCGTCTTTCTCGAACGACGGCGTGAGCGCGGCGAGCGCCGCGAGCGTCGTGTCGGCGCGCGGGCCCTCATCTTTCTCGATCACGCTGGGTCCCTTTTTCCCGGGGATCTCGACTCCCACGGTCTCGGCCTTGAAGTGGCACGCCGTCATGGCGGCCACGGCTTTCTGGTGACTCGCGAGCGCGAACGCGTCCTGGTCCTGGCGGGACACGCCCGCCTTTTTCGCGCTGTACTCCGCGAGGTTCCCCATGTGCGTGTTCGAAAACGAGTCCCACAAGCCGTCGTGGATCATGCCGTCGACGAGCTGGCTGTTTCCCGCCTTGATGCCCGCGCGCATCCCGAAGACGTAGTGCGGCGCGTTGGACATCGACTCCATCCCGCCGGCGACGACGCACTGTTCGTCTCCGGCCTTGATCGCCTGAGCCGCGAGCATCACCGCCTTGAGCCCCGAGCCGCAGACCTTGTTGACGGTGAGCGCCGGAATGGTGCCGGGCAGACCGGCGTGGATCGCCGCCTGGCGCGCCGGCGCCTGGCCCACGCCTCCCTGCAGCACGTTCCCCATGATCACTTCGTCCACGGCGGCGGGATCGATTCCGGCCCGGCGCACCGCCTCGCGGATCACCAGGGCGCCGAGCCGCGGCGCGGTCAGCGGCGCCAGCCCGCCCAGGTACTTGCCGATGGGCGTGCGGCAGGCGGAGAGGATGACGGGGGTCGTTTCGTCGCGTGACATACGATCCGATGGTCGTGGATCGGGGCGTGTAGGGGCGCGGCATGCCGCGCCCCTACAGAACCCCGTGTCCGTTCATATTAACGACGCCAATGCCCTCGTGCGAACCTCTTCCCCCAGCTTCGCCACGAATTCGTCCACCGGCAGCAACACCTGCTTCTTTCCCTCTCCCCGCAAGCGCACGGCGACCGTCCCGGCGTCGGCCTCGCGCTGCCCCACCACCGCCATGTAGGGGACCTTCTGCGTCTCGCCGTCGCGGATCTTGTAGTTCAGGGTCTCGCTGCGCTCGTCCACCGTGGCGCGGAGCCCCGCCGCCGCCAGCCGTTGTTGCACGGCGCGCGCTGCGGGAATCTGGGCATCGGCGATCGGCAGCACACGCACCTGCTCGGGAGAGAGCCACAGCGGGAACGCGCCGGCGAAATGCTCGATGAGAAAGCCGCAGAACCGCTCCAGGGTACCGTAGATGGCGCGGTGGATCATCACGGGGCGGTGCGGCTTGTTGTCCTCCCCCGCGTACTCCAGCCGAAACCGCTCCGGCAGCTCGAAGTCGAGCTGGATCGTCGCCCCCTGCCACTCGCGGCCGATCGCATCGTTGAACTTCACATCGATCTTCGGGCCGTAGAATGCGCCGCCCCCCTGGTCGATCCGGTAGGTCAGGGCGCGCCGCTTGAGCGCCTGCTCGAGCGCGCGCTCGGCCTGATCCCACGTCGCATCCGAGCCGAGCTTCTTGGCCGGGCGCGTCGCCAGATCGAGGCGGTAGTTGAGCCCGAACGTCTTGCCGAGCACCAGCTCCACGATATCGAGCAGCCGGAAGATCTCGTCTTCGATCTGATCGGGGCGCAGGAACAGGTGCGCGTCGTCCATCGTGAGACCGCGCACGCGCAGCATCCCGTGCAAGGTCCCGGAGCGCTCGTTGCGATACACGTTGGCGATTTCCGCCAAGCGGATCGGCAGGTCGCGGTAGCTGCGCTGCTGCGCGGCGTAGATGAGAATGTGCATCGGGCAGTTCATCGGCTTCACCCGATAGCGGACGTCCTCCGCCTCCCCCTCGCCCGCCGCCATGGGCGGGAACTGATTCTCGCCGTAGAGCGGCAGGTGCCCCGACTTGAGAAACAGCTGCTCGCGCGTGATGTGCGGCGTGTACACGAGCTGGTAGCCGCGCTCCAGGATCACGTCCTCGATGAAGCGCCGCAGCTGGAACTGCATCATCGCGCCCTTGGGGTGCCAGAAGATCAACCCGGGCCCGACGTCTTCCTGCACCGAGAACAGATCGAGCTGCTTGCCCAGCACCCGGTGATCGCGCTTGCGCGCCTCCTCGAGCCGCCGCAGGTACGCCTCGAGGTCTTCCTTTGTGAACCACGCCGTGCCGTAGATGCGCTGCAGCATCTGGCGGCGCTCGTCGCCGCGCCAGTAGGCGCCCGCGGCGTGCAGCAGCTTGAAGTGCTTGACCTTCCCGGTACTCGCCACGTGCGGCCCGCGGCACAGATCGACGAACGGGCCGTTGGTGTAGACCGAGATGACCTCGTCCGGGCCCAGATCGTCGATGCGCTCGAGCTTGAGCGGATCGTCGGTGAAGCGGCGCTTCGCTTCCTCGCGGTTCACTTCCTCGCGCACGAACGGGTAATCGGCCTTCACGACCTCCACCATCTTTTTTTCGATCGCCTCCAGATCCTCCGGCCCGAACGGCCGCTCCACCGCAAAGTCGTAGTAGAAGCCGTCCTCGATCGGGGGCCCGAACCCGATCTTCGCGTGCGGGAAGAGCTGGCGGACCGCCGTAGCGAGCACGTGCGCCGAGGAATGGCGCAGCACGTCCAGCGCCTGCGGGTCCTTGTCGGTGAGGATCGCGACCTGCCTGCCGTCGGTGAGCGGCCGCGCCAGGTCCCACACCTGACCGTCCACGCGGACGGCGACCGCAGCCTTGGCGAGCCCCGGGCCGATCGCGCGCGCCAAGTCGGCGCCGGTCGCACCCGCGGGCAGCCGTTTCTCGCTCCCGTCCGGGAGCGTCACACGGATTTCCCGAGCGGTCATCGCGTCAGTTGACAGGCTGGTCGGCCGGTGTGGTCGGGGACGCGGTCGCGGAAGCGGGCGCCGTGAGCGGCGACAGCGTGCGGCCGTCGCGGAAATACAGCGCCAGCGCGACAACCAGTAGCGCGCCGATCGCGACCCAGCGCACGATGCGGCTCGTCGGCAAGACGTTTGATTCGTCGGCCATGGGGGAATATTCTACCTTATTATAAGGAATGCCGCAGCCCAAGTTCGAGCTTCCGCCGCAGTACGACCCGCACCACGTCGAGCCGCCGTTGTACCGGCGCTGGCTCGACCGCGGGGTGTTCACGGCCCGCGCCGACTCGTCACGCGAGCCGTACGTCATCGTCATGCCTCCGCCCAACATCACGGCGATCCTGCACACGGGCCAGGGGCTCAACAACGTGATCCAGGACGTGCTGATCCGCTTCGAGCGCATGCGCGGACGTGAGGCGTTGTGGCTCCCCGGCACCGACCACGCCGGCATCGCCACCCAGAACGTCGTGGAGCGTCTCGTCGCCAAAGAGGGCAAGACCCGATTCGACCTCGGACGCGAGCAGTTCGTGGAGCGGGTGTGGGCCTTCGTGCGCGAGACGGGCAACACGATTCTCGAGCAGCTCAAGGTGATCGGCTGCTCCTGCGACTGGAGCCGCACCCGTTTCACGCTGGACGAGGCCTACTCGCGCGCGGTGCGCGAGGCATTCGTGCGGCTGTGGGACGAGAAGCTGATCTATCGCGGGCACCGCGTGATCCACTGGTGCCCGCATTGCCTCACCGCGCTCTCGGATGAAGAGGCCGAGTCCGTCGAAACCAGCGGGAATCTCTACCACATCAGGTACCCCCTGGCCGACGGCACGGGCTTCATCACGGTGGCGACGACGCGCCCCGAGACCATGCTCGGCGACACGGCGGTGGCGGTGCACCCCGACGACCCGCGCGGCCGACCCTATCTCGGGAAGAAGGTCCGGTTGCCGATCGTCGGGATCGAGATTCCCGTCATCGGGGACGAGAGCGTGATCCGCGATTTCGGGACCGGATTCGTCAAGGTGACCCCCGCCCACGACGCCAACGACTTCGAGATCGGGGTGCGGCACAAGCTCGACATGCCGCTCATCATGCGGGAAGACGGCACCATGGGGGAGGAGCCGGGGAAGGGAGCAGGGGGAAGGGTCCCCGCACCCCTCCGTGGACTCGACCGGTTCGAGGCGCGCAAGCAGATCGTGCAGATGCTCAAGGCCCAGGGACTGCTCGAGAAGGTCGAGCCGCACCAGCATGCGGTGCGCCATTGCTACCGCTGCGACACGGTCGTCGAGCCACGGCTCTCGGACCAGTGGTTCGTGAAGATGCAGCCCCTCGCCGAGCCGGTGCTCGCCGACTATCGCCGGGGCGCGTTCCGCATCATCCCCGAGCGGTGGCGCGCCACGTTCGAGAATTGGATGGAGCACATCCGCGACTGGAACATCTCGCGCCAGCTGTGGTGGGGTCACCGCATCCCGGTGTTCACCTGCGTCAAATGCAAGCACCAGTGGGCCGACCGCACCGACCCGACGAGCTGCCTCAAATGCGGCGGCCCGGTGGAGCAGGATCCCGACGTGCTCGATACCTGGTTCTCGTCGTGGCTGTGGCCGTTCGCGACGTTCGGCTGGCCCGAGGCGACGCCGGACCTCGCGCGGTTTTACCCGGGCCATACTCTGGTCACCGCACCGGAGATCCTATTCTTCTGGGTGGCCCGGATGCTCATGTCCGGCTATCACTTCATGCACGCGCCGCCGTTCGCGATGGTGTACCTGCACGGCACGGTGCGCGACACGTTGCACCGCAAGATGTCCAAGTCGCTGGGCAACGGGATCGACCCGCTGGACGTGGTGCGGCTGTACGGCGCCGACGCGCTGCGCTGGACCCTCGTCGCCGGCAGCTCGCTCGGCGCGGATGTGATCCTCGACCCGGGTGACTTGGACACCACGTTCGCGCCGGGCCGGAACTTCGCCAACAAGCTGTGGAACATCGGCCGGTTCATCCTGGCGCAGCTGCCGGAGCGGGTCCAACCGCTCGCCGGGCTCGACGTCACGGCCCTGCCGCTCGCCGACCGCTGGATCCTGTCGCGCGCGCAGGCGACGATCCGGGAAGCCACCACGTCGTTCGAGCAGTTCCGGCTGGACGAGGGAGCCAAGCGCTGCTTCGACTTCGTGTGGAAGGAGCTCGCCGACTGGTACGTCGAAGCGGTCAAGCCGCGGCTCGCCGCGGATCCCGGTGCGGGGACCTCCCTGCGCGACAAAAAGACGCAGTCGCTACGGGAGGTCCCCGCACCGGTGTCCGCGGCCGTGCTCGCGTACTGCTTCGACACGGTGTTGCGGCTACTGCATCCCGTCGTGCCGTTCATCACCGAGGAGCTGTGGCAGAAGCTCCCGGGTCGCAGGCCAGAGGAGCTGCTCATCGTGGCGGCGTGGCCCGAGCCGCAGGCCGCGCTCGCGAACCCCGAGGCCGACCAGCAATTCCCGCTGGTCCAGGAAACGATCTCGTCGATCCGGATGTTACGCGCCGAGTACCGGGTGCCTCCCAAGGTTCGGCTGCAGGCAGCGGTGCGGCCGAAGAGCGACCGGGCGCGCCAGGCGCTCGCCGGAGAGCGCGACACGATCGTGCGGCTGGCGCAGCTGTCCGAGCTCGCCTTCGACGGCGCGCGCGCCGGCGTGGGGGCACACGCGGTCCTGGCCGACGGCAGCGACGTGTTCGTCGCGCTCGAGGGCGAGATCGACGTGCAGCAGGAGTGCCGCCGGCTCTCGGGCGAGCTCACCCGGCTCGACCAACAGCTCAGTGCGCTCGGAACGAAGCTCACGAACCAGAACTTCGTCGCCCGGGCGCCCGCCGAGGTGGTCGCCCGCGAGCGCGAGAAGGAGCGGGCGTGGCGCGACCAGCGGCAGGCTCTGGCCGACAAGCTCAAGTCGCTGGGCTGCTCGTAGCGGCCGCGCTCGGGGCTGGGGGCGCGGGGGGCGGGTGCGCCCGGCAGGGGGAGCCGCCGGGCGGCCCGCCCCATACGACCCCGCCCCAGATCGTGCGCGTCGTCCCCGAGTCGGGCGCCGTGGTCCCGGCTCTGAAGGGCGACGCGGTCATCCAGTTTGACGAGGTGATCGAGGAGATGCCGGGCTCAGCGGGAGGCGGCGGTGGCGGGGGAGCAGCGGCGCCCATCTCGGGCCTGGCGCATCAGATCGTGCTGTCGCCGGTCGCGGGCGACGTGCGCGTGTCGTGGCACCGCAGCGCGATCCACGTCAAGCCCGCGGAGGGATGGAAGCCGAATCGCGTGTATCACCTCGAGCTGCTCCCGGGCATCACCGACCTGCGGCGCAACATCATGAAGAAAGGGACGACGGTGATCTTTTCGACCGGCGCCCCCCTGCCCCACGCCGCGCTCGCCGGCACGGCGCTGCAGTGGGTCGAGCAACGAGCGCTGACCGCGGGTGTGATCCGCGCCGCGCCGCTCCCCGACACCGTCGGCTACGTCACCCTCACCGACTCCGCCGGCGACTTTCACCTGAGCGACATTCCGCCGGGGCGCTACCTGGTGTGGCTGATCCAGGATCAGAACAACAATCGCCAGCTCGACCGGCGGGAGCCGTTCGACTCCGTCACCGTCGCGGTCGATTCCAGCGCGAGCGCCGTGCTGTGGGCGTTCGCGCACGACACCGTGGGCCCGCGCATTCGCGGCGTCGATCCGGTGGACTCCGTCGCGTTCCGCATCCAGTTCACCGCGCCGCTCGATCCGCGCCGGCCGCTCGACACCGCCGCAGTGCGGGTGTTCGCGCTCCCCGACACCACGCCCGTGGCGGTGCGTGCGCTGTTCACGAGTGCGCAATACGACTCGCTCCAGGCCAGGGCGCGCGCGCTGGCCGATTCGTTGCGCCGCGCCAAGGATACGACGGCCCGCGCGAGAGCCCCGGCTCCGCCAGCCCCGCGGGCGCCCGCTCTCGCCGGGCCCCCCCCTCCCCCCCGTGCGCCTATCGGTCGCGATACCACCGCCGCGCGGGTGGACACGACGAAGATCCGGCAGCTTCTGAAGCAGCGTCCCGCCCCGTCCGACAGGCTCGTCGTCCAGACGGCGCAACCACTCGCGCCCGACAAGAAGTACTTGATCCGCGTGCGCGACGCGACCAATCTGAACGGTGCCGTCGCCGCCGAGGCCCATGGCGTGCTCACCGTTCCCGTGCCGAAGCCCGTCCCTGCGGCCCGCGATACGACCCGCGCGCCGCGCGACTCCACCAAGCCGCCGTGAGCTCCGCCCGGCTCTCCCCCGACCCCCGCCGCCGGCTGCCGGCCGTCGAGGCGTTGCTCGCCGAGCCCGATGTGGCCGCGCTGCTCGCCACGCACCCCCGCAGCCTGGTGGTACGTGCCGTGCGCGCGACGATCGACGCCGCCCGTGCCGACGGGGGAGCGATACCGCCGGAAGGCTGGGGCGCCGCGGTGCGCGCCCGGACCCACCGGCTCGCCGCGCCCTCGCTCGAGCCGGTGATCAACGCCACCGGCGTCGTGCTGCACACCAACCTCGGCCGGGCGCCGCTCGGGCCCGCCGCGATCGCCGCGCTGCGCCGCGTTGCGGGCGAATACTCGAACCTGGAATACGATCTCGCGCGCGGCACGCGTGGCTCACGCCACGCGCTGTGCCGCGACCTCCTGGTCGAGCTCACCGGAGCCGAGGACGCGCTCGTCGTGAACAACGCCGCGGGGGCGCTGCTGCTCGCGCTTTCGGCGCTCGCCCGCGACGGCGAAGCGGTCGTGTCGCGCGGCGAGCTGGTGGAGATCGGCGGGGCGTTCCGCATCCCCGACATCATGGCGCGGTCCGGGGCGAGGCTCGTCGAGGTCGGAGCGACGAACCGGACGCACCGCAAGGATTACGAGGGCGCGATCGGACCCGCCACCCGGCTGCTCCTCAAGGTGCACCGCTCCAACTTTCAGGTGACGGGCTTCACCGCCGACGTGCCGCCGCAGGAGGTCGCCGCCATCGCCCGCGGCGCCGGGGTCGCGAGTCTGTTCGATCTCGGGAGCGGCCTGCTGCTCGATCTCTCGCCGTGGGGGCTCGCGGGCGAGCCGACCGTGGCCGAGGCGCTCGCCAGCGGCGTCGCCGCCGTCGCCTTCTCGGGCGACAAGCTCTTGGGCGGACCACAGGCCGGCATCCTGCTCGGCGCCAAGGCCGCGATCGAAGCCTGCCGCACCGATCCGCTCGCCCGCGCCGTTGTACCGGGATCCGGAGCGGGCTCGCGTGGAGATACCGGTACTGCGGATGTTGACCGAAGACGTCGAGCAGATACGTCAACGCGCGGAGACGTTGCACGGAGGCGTGGGCAAAGACGCCGAGGTCATCGAAGGCGAATCGGAAGTGGGCGGCGGGTCGTTCCCCGGTGCCAAACTCAAGACGTGGCTTGTGGCGCTGACGGCTGACAAGCTGAAAGCCGACGGCGTGGCGGCGCGGTTGCGGGAGGCCGATCCCCCCGTCATCGCCCGCATCGCGGACGACCGCGTGGTCCTCGACCCCCGGACCATTTTCCCCCACCAGGTCGAGCAGGTCGCCCGCGCGGTGCGTGCCGCCCTCGATGCCTGAGGGCCGCCACCGGGCGGTGTTTCTGGACCGCGACGGCACGATCGCGGACGACCCCCCTCCCGGCTTTCTGCACGAGCCGGGCAAGGTCCGGCTGCTCCCCGGTGCCGCGGCCGCTATTCGGCGGCTCAACGCAGCGGGCTGGCTCGTGGTCGTGGCGACCAATCAGTCGGGCATCGGACGCGGGCTGTACGACGCGGCGACTGCCGCAAACCGGGAGTGAAGCTGTTCCGCGACGCCGAGGCCGCGCTGGGGATCGACTTGCACGACTCGTACTGGGTCGGGGATCGCTTGAGCGACGTCGAGCCGGCGCGCACGCTGGGCGCCGGCGCCGGGCACGGGATCCTCGTCGCCACGGGACACGGCGCGCGGCATCGCGCGCAGGCGCATGCGCTCGGGCTTCTGCTCGTCCCCGACCTCGCGACCGCCGTCGACCGGATTGTGCAGGGGAAATAGGAACGGCAGATTGCGGGACGACATGGAGGCACACCCGCCCCGATCGGGAGTCTGCGCGCTGGCGCTCTCGCTGCTGCTGCCGCTCACCCAGCTGCCCGCGCAGCAGCTGCGGCACGCCGCGTCGCCCAAGGGCTCGATCGCGGTCGGGGCCACCATTCGGGACTCGCTGGGACGGCGCGACGTACTGCTCGCCGCCGAGAGCACGTACGCGCAACAGTGGAAGCTCGCCGGCACCGCCGGTCAGATCGTCACGATCGATCTCGTCTCCGACGCGTTCGACGCGTACGCCTTCCTGCTCGGCCCGGGGCTCGACAAGCCGCCGCAGGACGACGATTCGGGGGGCCGTTGCAACGCGCGGCTCACGGTGCGGCTGCCGCAAACCGGCGATTACACGATCGTCGTCACCACTACGGACAAGGTCGCGACCGGTCCATTCTCGCTGAGTGTCAGCGCCGGCACGAAGCCCAAGTCGCTGACTCCCTGCCCGCGGTGACGCCGGTCCGCGTAGCGGTGCTCGTCTCGGGGGGCGGCACGAACCTGCAGACGCTGCTCGACGCGCTCGCGGATTCGAACGTCGCGCGCATCGCCCGCGTCGTCTCGAGCCACGCCGCCGCCGGCGCGCTCGAGCGGGCGCGCCGGGCGGCGGTGCCCACCAGCGTGCTCGCCGACCCGAGCGACCCCGCTCAGGTCATCGCGAGTCTGGGTGACGCCGGACTCGTGGTACTGGCCGGATATCTCAAACGCGTCCCGCCCGCGGTGGTCGCCCGCTTTCGGCTACGGATGATTAATATCCATCCGGCGTTGCTGCCCGCCTTCGGCGGCCCCGGGATGTACGGGCGCCGCGTGCACGAGCGGGTGCTCGCCAGCGGTGCCGCGATCTCGGGCGCAAGCGTGCACTATGTGGATGAGGAGTACGACGACGGCCCGATCATCGCCCAGTGGCCCGTGCCCGTGCGTCCGGGGGACACCCCAGAGACACTGGCCGCTCGCGTGCTCGCAGTGGAGCATCGCTTGTTACCGTTGGTCGTGCTGGAGCTGGCGAAGCGCGGGGTGCCGAGGGATCCCGTGCGACTGTTTCCAGACGGATCTGCGTTCGCGGCCAAGAACGACCTTTCGGTGAGACTGCTCGATGAATGACGTGCGCGCACAGTGTCCCCATCCTGAAGGATGGGCTCGGCGAAGCACAACGCTGAAGCGTGTCCACGCCGACCTGATCCAGGCGGTGGCCGAGACCTGGTGAGAGCGTTGCTGTCGGTCTCGGACAAGCGCGGCATCGTGGAGCTCGCCCGCGAACTGGTGACGCTCGGCTGGGAGATCGTCTCGACCGGCGGCACCGCCGAGACGCTGCGCCAGGCCGGAGTGCCGGTCATCCCGATCGACGCGGTAACCGGGTTCCCCGAAATGATGGAAGGCCGCGTGAAGACCTTGCATCCCAAGGTGCACGGCGGCCTGTTGGCGCGGCGGCGGCATCCCGGCGATCGCGCCGCCCTGCAACAGCACGGCATCACGCCCATCGATCTCGTCGCGGTGAACCTGTATCCGTTCCGTGAGACCATCGCCAAGCCCAATGTTGGCTTCGAGCAGGCGATCGAGCAGATCGACATCGGCGGCCCGTCGATGCTGCGCTCCGCCGCGAAGAACCCGGGCGCAAGCCCGGGGGGAGCCGGGTCTTTGGAGTTGCGCCGGCAGCTCGCCGCGAAAGTCTTCGCCCACACCGCCGCGTACGACGCGACTATCTACAATTATCTGGTGAAGGACCAGCCCGGCTGGCCCGAGCGCATCACGCTGGCGCTCGAGCGCCGCCAGGAGCTGCGCTACGGCGAGAACTGCTGGACGTGGACGCCGCGCTCGCCGCGGTGGCGCCGTGGAGCGGGTCCGATCGCGTGGCGTGCGCCATCATCAAGCACACCACCCCATGCGGCATCGCGCTGGGTCGGGGACCCGCCGAGGCGTACGAGCGGGCGCTCGCGACGGACCGCACGTCGGCGTTCGGGTCGGTGATCGCCTTCAACTCGATGGTAGACCGGGCGGCGGCCGCGGCGCTGCGCGACCTGTTCGTCGAAGTGGTGGTCGCGCCGGCATTCGCCGACGATGCGCTGAGCGTGCTGCGGGAGAAGAAGAACCTGCGCGTGATCCGGCTCGCCGCCGATCCCGACGCCCCGGGCTGGGATTTCAAGCGGATCCGGGGCGGCCTTCTCGTGCAGGAGCGCTCTCGGCCCGGCACGGTCGGCGCCGAGTCCAGCTGGAAGGTGGCTACCCGGCGCACACCGACCGAGGCGGAGTGGCGGGACCTGCGGTTCGCCTGGGCCGCCGTCGGCGCCGTCAAGTCGAACGCCATCCTGCTCGCCAAGGAGGAAGCGGCGATCGGCATCGGGGCCGGGCAGATGTCGCGGGTGGACGCTTCGTTTCTCGCGGTCCACAAGGCGCGCCAACAAGGGCACGATCCGGCGGGCGCGGTGTTAGCTTCCGACGCGTTCTTTCCCTTCCCCGACGGGGTAGAAGAAGCGGCCCAGGCGGGGGTCCGGGCGATCATCCAGCCGGGCGGCTCTGTGAAGGACGCGGACGTGATCGCCGCCGCCGACCGGCACGACCTCGCGATGGTGCTGACCGGCCTGCGGCAGTTCCGCCATTGACCGACATGACGAGCATGCGCGACCAACTCACGTCGTCCCCGAACGCCGAGCGCCCGCCTTACGTGGCGGCGCTGTGCGTGACGCTGGGCGCCCTGCTCCTCTATCTCGCGACCCTCGCGCCGACAACGCAGTTCTGGGACGCGTCAGAATACAGTACCGCCGTGCACGCCCTCGGCATTCCCCATCCCCCCGGGAACCCGCTCTTCATTCTCCTGGCGCACGCGTGGGGACTGCTCCCGCTCGGCGCCGACTACGCGCGGCGTATCAACCTGCTCGCC
>WNGI01001279.1_pt1 | contig 20631 bp, 19 predicted proteins | sample 5400621 | NCBI WGS metagenome assembly WNGI01 (sample SAMN13153374, study PRJNA577476) | soil metagenome | isolation source: 20 cm soil or saprolite under Garry oak tree replicate 1 | place: USA:California | collected 2016-06-15
CCCTCCCCCTAGTACCAGCTCCACCGCGAGGCGCAACTGTGTTTCGTACTCCCTTGGAAACGGCCGCTCCGCGGCTTTGATCAGGAACCCCGGCCGATTGGCGGCGCCCGCCAGCTCGACCACCCCCGGCGCGGCGCGCTCGATCACGTTCACGATCGGCCGCAACGCTTCCCCCTTCCCCCTTCCCCCTTCCCCGTAGTACCGGCTGGCCACCTCCGCCACGACGCGCTCCGCCTTCACGCGTCCGGCGAGATAGCCCTCGAGCACCGGTCTAATGGAAGAGGTTGCGAACGAGGTCATTGCCGATCGCGAACAGCATTAGGCACAGAATGATGAACAGTCCCACCTGCGAGAGCCGCAGGCGCACTTCCAGTGGCAAGGGCTTCCGGCGTACCGCTTCCGCCAGCACGAAGGCGATCTGGCCGCCGTCCAGCACGGGAATCGGCAGCAGGTTGAGAATCGCGAGGTTGATCGAGAAGATCGCCACGAACGGCAGCAGCCAGTCTACGAACCCCAGTCGCGCGGCCTGGCCGGACAGCTGGCCGATCATGATCGGGCCGCCGAGGTCGCGCAGCGAGAACCGCCCGCGCAGCATCTGGCCGAACACCGAGGCGATGGCCCCGATCTGCCGGCCGGTCCCCACGACGCCGAACCGCACTCCTTCACCGAGCGAGACCCGCGTGTAGCGGGTGGGCCGGTCGTTGAACGCGCCGATGAACCCGATCGTGACCGGTTTGCCGGCGATGGTGTCGAGCCGCGATTCGGGCACGACGGTGACGGCCACCGTCTCGTCCCCGCGCCGCACCACGAACGGCAACGGCCGCCCGGCGTGGCTGCGAATGGCGGCCAGGAGATCGGTCCAGGAACGCACCGTGTCGCCCGCCGCGCGCACGACCAGGTCCCCGGCCCGGAGCCCCCCGCTGTACGCGGGGAACCCCGGCTGCACCACGCCCAAGCGGGCCGGGATGAGCGGAACCACAGCGCCCGCCACGGCCCGCCGCGCATTGACGTCGCCGAGCCGCGCGTGGATCGGGGCGCGCCCGGCCGCTTCCACCATGAGCTCCGGGGGACCGGCCAGCACCGCGTCGAGGAACGTATCCCAGCTCCGCACCGCGGTGCCGTTGACGCGCACCAGGCTGTCGCCGTGCGTCAGCGCGCCGAGCGCCTTGGCCTCCGGCGGCAGCGCCGCGACCGCCACCGAGTCCACGCGGGTGACGGCCAGCTCCGGCGTGCCCACCACGGTGGCGATGCCGACGAAGATCACCAGGGCCAGCACCAGGTTCATCGTGACGCCGGCGCCGAGAATCACGAGCCGGCGCCACACGGGCTTCTGGTCGAACGCGCGGGCCCGATCCACGACCGCACCGCTCACGCCCTCGAGCTTCTCGAGCCCTTCGTCCTCCAAGCCGGCCATCTTCACGTAGCCGCCGATGGGCAGCCACGAGATCCAGTACTCGGTCTCGCCACGGCGCCACGACACCAGCGGCCGCCCGAACCCGAGAGAAAAGCGCAGCACCTGGACGCTTAAGGCTTTGGCCGCGAGGAAGTGCCCCAGCTCGTGCACGAAGATCAGCACGCCGATGACGACGATAAAGACGAGAACCGACGTCACGCGCAGGCCGCCTCCCGCGCCAGCTGCCGCGCGGCGGCGTCGGCCGCCAGCACGGCTTCCAGCGAGTCCGCGGCGCCCCCGGGATGCGCCTCGAGCACGCGCTCGATCACCTCGGCGATGCGGCCGAACGTCAGCCCGCCGCCCAGAAACAGCTCGACCGCGACTTCGTTCGCCGCGTTGAACACCGCTGCCGCCGTGCCGCCGGCCTTGCCCGCCGCCCGGCCCAGGGCGTACGCCGGGAACACGTTGGGAGGCACCGGCTCGAACGTCAGGCTGCCGATCTCAACCGGATCGAAGCGCCGCGCGCCCGCGTCGGCGATGCGCTCGGGGTGCGTCAGGGCGTAGAGAATCGGCAGCTCCATCGTCGGGAAGCCCACCTGCGCGAGCACCGAGCCGTCCACGAACTCGCAGAACGCGTGCACCACCGACTGCGGATGGATCACCACCTCGACTTGGTCGATGGCGACGCCGAAGAGGAAGTGCGCCTCGATCACCTCCAGCGCCTTGTTGACGAGCGTCGCCGAGTCCACGGTGATCTTGCGGCCCATCTTCCACGTGGGATGCTGCAGCGCCTCCGCGACCGTGGCGGCCGCGGCGCGTTCAGGGCTCCAGGTGCGGAACGGGCCGCCCGACGCCGTGAGGATCAACCGGGCCAGCTCCGTCGGCCGCCGCCCCGTGAGGCACTGCAACACCGCGCTGTGCTCGGAATCCACGGGGACGATCTCGCCCCCGCCCTCCTGCGCCGCGCGCGTCACCAGGTCGCCGGCCATGACCAGCGTCTCTTTGTTGGCGAGCGCGACGCGTTTGCCGGCCTTGAGGGCCGCAAGCGTCGCCTCGAGCCCCGCCGCCCCGACGATGCCGTTGACGACGATCCTCACGTCGGGGCGCGTCGCCGCCTCAACGAGACAGGTGTTCCCCTTCCCCCATCCCCCTTCCCCCGCAGTTCCCCCATTCACCAGTCCGACGTACCCCGGCCTCCACTCCGCCGCCTGGCTGGCGAGCAAATCCTTGTTCGAGTACCCCGTCAGCGCCACGACGCGGAACCGCTCCCGCTGCCGCGCCAGCACCTGGAGCGTCGAGCGGCCGATCGAGCCGGTCGAACCGAGGACCGCGACGCCAACGGTCACAGCTGGAAGACCAGATAGAGGAGGGCCGTCGCCGGGACGGCGAAGTACAGCGAGTCGAGCCGGTCGAGCACCCCCCCGTGCCCGGGGATCAGATCGGAAGAATCCTTGACCCCCGCCTCGCGCTTGAGCAGCGATTCCGCCACGTCGCCGACCTGCCCGAACAGCGCCACGACGATGCCGACAAGCACCAGCTCGAGGCTTGTGAGCGACACGGTGGCCCGGGCGGGGAGCAGCGCCTTGTAGGCGAGCGCGGCGGCGACGCCCGCGACCAGCCCGGCGATCGCCCCGGACCACGTCTTGTTGGGGCTCACCACGGGCGCGAGCTTCGGCCCCCCGAGGGCGGTCCCCACTGCCATCGCCGCCGTGTCGCACACCCACATGACGACCAGCGGCAGCGCGGCGTAGGCGAGCCCCACGCCGGGGTTCACCGTGGCCACCGGCCCGTACCGGAGCAGATACAGAAAGCTGAGCAGCCCCGATGCGTACAGCGGGCCGAGCACCGTGACGGCGATCGCGGCAAGGGGCCGCTCGGTCGGCGCTCGCACCCGCAACGCGGCGCCGAACACGCTCAGGACCCACATCGCGCCCAGCGTCAACAGCAGCGTGGCATCCGTTCCGCAATAGAAGCAGTGCACGCCGAGCGCGGTCGCGGGCAGGCCCAAGTACCCGAGCACCGGCAGCGCCGCGGCGCCGAGCAGCCCCAGCTCCGTGAGAGGCTCGATGCCCCGTCGCCGCGCCAGCGCGTACACTTCCCAGGTGCCCCGCATCCCCAGCAGCGCCAGCAGCAGCGCGAGCAGCCACCCGCCGCGGTAGATGCCCCACAGCGCCACGGGGATGGCCACCGCCGCGAACACGATCCGCAGCAGCAGATTGCGCGACATCAGGCGCCGACTTTGCCGAAGCGCCGCTCGCGCCGTTGATAGTCGAGAATCGCCTCGAAGAGATGCCGGCGGGTGAAGTCGGGCCACAGCACACCGGTGAGGTACAGCTCCGCGTAGGCCAGCTGCCACAGCAGGAAGTTGGAGAGCCGTTGCTCGCCGGAGGTGCGGATCAGGAGATCGGGGTCGCCCCACGGCGCCGTGTACAGACGCTCCGCGACCGCGCCTTCGTCCACTTCCTCGAGCCGCCGCGTGCCCCGCAGCACCTCTTCGGCGAGCAGCCGCGCCGCCCGGGCCAGCTCCGCCCGCGACGAGTAGGAGATGCACAGGTTCAGGGCCAGGCGCCGCCCGCTACGCGTCTCGCGCTCGATGCGCTCCACCGCCTCGAGGGCCCCGCCCGTCAGTCGGCCGCGGTCGCCAAGCACACTGACCTGCACGCCCTGGCCCTTCAGCTCCTCGATCTCTTTCGCGATGTACTCCTCGAGCAGCCCCATCAGGGCGGAGATCTCGCTCGGCGGGCGCTGCCAGTTCTCGTCCGAGAACGCGAACAGCGTGAGCACCTCGACCCCCGCCTCGATCGCCCCTTCCACGGCCTCGCGCACCGACGTCATCCCCGCGCGATGGCCGAGCGGCCGCGGCAGCCGCCGCTCGCGCGCCCAGCGCCCGTTGCCATCCATGATGATGGCGACGTGGCGCGGCACCGCGCCGTTGACCTTGACCCGCCCGAGGAGATCGTCCGGCACCTCAGACCTCCATGATCTCCGCCTCTTTGCTCTTCACCGTCTCCTCGACCAGCTTGAGGTGATCGTCGTGGAGCTTCTGCACGTCCTTCTCCGCGTGCTTCTTGTCGTCCTCGGAGACGTGCTCGGTCTTCTTGATGCGGGCGATCGCCTCGGTGCGCGCGTGGCGGATCGCCACCCGCCCTTCCTCGGCGAACTTGTGCACCACCTTCACCAGCTCGCGGCGCCGCTCCTCCGTCAGCGGCGGCAGGGGAATGCGGATGAGATGGCCGTCGTTGGCGGGGTTGAGCCCCAGGTCGGACGAGAGGATCGCCTTCTCGACCGCCTTGATCAGCGATTTGTCCCAGGGCTGCACGGTGAGGAGCTTGGGCTCGGGGGCCGCCACGCTCGCCACCTGGTTCAGCGGCATCTCGTTCCCGTACGCTTCCACCTTCACGAGATCGAGGAGCGACGTCGTCGCCTTCCCGGTCCGCACGGTCGCGAACTCGCGCTTCACCGCTTCCACCGACTTGTCCATGGCCTGCTTCGCCTGCCGCACGTGGTCCTGGATAGGGGTCATTGGACGATGGTGCCGACGCGCTCGCCGGCGAGGATCCGGGCCGTCGCGCCGGGCTGGTTGATGTTGAACACCACGATGGGCAGCGAGTTCTCCTTGCACAGCCCGAACGCGTTGGCGTCCATCACCGCATAGCCCTTGACCAACGCGTCCTGGAAGGTGAGCTGCGGGATGAACGTCGCCTTGGGGTCCTTTTTGGGATCGGCCGTGTACACCCCGTCCACGTTCGTCGCCTTCATCAGGACCTGGGCCTCGGTCTCCAGGGCCCGCAGCACCGCCGCCGTATCGGTGGAAAAGTACGGGTTCCCGGTCCCGCCCGCGAAGATCACCATTCGGCCCTTTTCGAGATGCCGGACGGCCCGCCGCCGGATATAGGGCTCCGCCAGCTCCTCCATGCGGATGGCGGTCATCACCCGGGTGTCCACACCCTTCTTCTCCAGGATGTCCTGGAGCGCCAGAGCGTTGATCACCGTGGCCAACATCCCCATGTAGTCGGCGGAGACGCGGTCCATGCCCTGCTGGCTCGCTGTGGTGCCGCGCAGGATGTTGCCCCCGCCGACCACCAGCCCCAGCTGCACGCCCAGCCCCGCGACCGCCTTGAGCTCGTCGGTCAGCCGGTCGATGACCGCGAAGTCGATCCCTGACCCGCCGCTCTTGCCGCCCGCGAACCCCTCGCCCGAGACCTTGAGGAGGGCGCGCGAATAGGCGAGCCGCGGGGAAGGCGCCACTCACGCCCCCCCGAGCTCGAAGCGCACAAACCGCCGCACCTGGATGTTCTCGCCGGTCTTGGCGGCGAGCTCCTTGACCATGTCGCCGATCGTTTTGCTGCCGTCGCGCACGAACTTCTGCTCCAGGAGCGCGCGCTCCTCATAGAAGCTATTGATCCGCCCCTCGACGATCTTCTCTTTCACGTGGTCGGGCTTCTTCTCCGCGGCGACCTGCGCGCGGTAGATCTCCCGCTCCTTGGCGATCACGTCCGCGGGGATGTCTTCGCGCCGCAGGGCGATCGGCGCCGTGGAGGCGATCTGGTGCGTCAGGTCCTTGGCGAGCTGCTTGAACTCCTCCGTGTTGGCCACGAAGTCCGTCTCGCAATTCACCTCCACCAGCACGCCGACCCGGCCGTTGTGATGCACGTAGGAGGCGATCAACCCCTGCGTCGCCTCACGTCCGGCCCGCTTGTCGGCCTTGGCCACGCCCTTCTTGCGCAGGATGTCGACGGCCTTGTCGATGTCGCCGCCCGCTTCCTCGAGGGCTTTCTTGCAGTCCATCATTCCCGCGCCGGTGCGGGCGCGGAGCTCGGCCACGAGCTTCGCCGGGATCTCTTTCACGGTCGTCACACTCCTCACTCCTCGTAAAAACGCCGCCCTCGCGCCGTGGGGCCGAGAGGGCGGCGGGTGGTTGCGGCGAACGCTCCGGCGCGGCGCCGGTTAGCCCTCGGCCCCACCGGTGGGCTCGCCCGCCGCGGGCACGTCTTCCGTCTTCAACCGGGCGGCGATCGCCTCCGGCTTGGGCCGGCGCTTGCGGCGCGCGGGCTTCTTGTGCGCGTCGCCCCCCCCTTCCGCCTCCGCTTCGACCCCCGTCTCGGTCGAATACGTCACCGCTTCGCCTTCCTCCGTCGTCTCCCGCAACGGCGACTGGCGCCGCGCTTCGGAAATGACGTCGGAGAGCGCCGCCGTGATCAGCGAGACGGCGCGGATCGCGTCGTCGTTACCCGGAATCGGGACGGTGATCACCTCCGGGTCGGCGTTCGTGTCCACGATCGCCACGACGGGGATGCCGAGCTTGTTCGCCTCGTTGATCGCGATGCGCTCCTTCTTCGCGTCCACGATGAACAGCGCGCCGGGGAGCCGGCTCATGTTCTTGATCCCCGAGAGGTACTTCTCGAGCTTCAGGCGCTCGCGATCGAACAGCAGCTGTTCCTTCTTCGTGTGGTGCTGGTACTCGCCGTCGGACAGGCCCTGTTCCAGGTCGCGCAGCCGCTTGATCTGCCGCTTGATCGTCTGAAAGTTCGTGAGCGTGCCGCCCAGCCACCGTTCCGTGACGAAGAACCCGCCGCAGCGCTGCGCTTCCGCCTGGATGATCCCCTTCAGCTGCTTCTTGGTGCACACGAACATCACGCCTTCGTTGCGCAGCATGACGGAGCGCAGCAGTTCCTGCGCCTGCTGCAGCTGATGCAGCGTCTTCTGGAGGTCGATGATGTAGATGCCCGAGCGCTCGGCGAAGATGAAGCGCCGCATCTTCGGGTTCCACCGTCGGGTCTGGTGCCCGAAATGGACCCCCGCTTCGAGCAGGTCCTGCAACTGAGGTTGTGCCATGCCAGCCTTTCCGGGTTTTGGTCCGCCGCCGCTGTCATCTCCCGCGCCACCCCGGCGCACCGGGGACCCAACGCGGGATCAAGCGGCGTGAGAGATTACCGCTTCGAGAACTGGAACCGCTTCCGCGCGCCGGCGCGGCCGGGCTTCTTGCGCTCGACCGCCCGCGGATCGCGCGTCAGCAGCCCCTGCTCGCGCAGTTTCTTGCGATGCCGGTCGTCCGCGAGGCACAGCGCCCGCGCGATGCCCAGCCGCATCGCCCCCGCCTGGCCCGTCACACCACCGCCCCGGCAATTGCCCTTCACGTCGAAGGCGCCGAGCGTGTCGGTCGCGGTGAACGGCTGCTGGATGTGGGCCACGAGCGAGGGGCGCGGGAAATAGTCGCCCAGCGTCCGCCCGTTGATGTTCCACTTCCCCGAGCCCGGGGTCAGATAGACGCGCGCCACGCTTGTCTTGCGGCGCCCGATGGCGTGCCAGCGCAGCTCCGGCGTGATCGCGGTCATGCGGACGCTCCGACCACCAGCGGCTGGGGCTGCTGCGCGGCGTGCGGATGCGTCGGGCCGGCGTACACCTTCAGCATCTGCTTCACTTTCTGGCGCGACAACGTCGTCTTCGGCAACATGCCCCACACCGCTTTCTCGATCACCCGCTCGGGGTGTTTGGCGAGGACGGTCTTCACCGCGGTGAAACGCTCGTGCCCCATGTAGCCCGTGTGCCGGAAATAGCGCTTCTGCTCCACCTTGCGTCCGGTGAGTTGCACCTGCTCGGCGTTCACGACGATGACGCAGTCGCCGCCGTTGATGTGCGGCGTGAACGTCGGCTTATGCTTGCCGCGCAGCACCTGGGCCAGGCGGCTCGCCAGGCGGCCGAGCGGCTGACCGGCCGCATCGACCACCCACCACCGATGTTCGATGTCTTCCACGCGCTGCGTATACGTCTTCATTCCGCGCCCTGAAAAATGACAGACTGGCAGTATAGTCGGGCCCTAAGCGTGTGTCAACTTGAGGGTTCCACGTTTTCGAGCGTCACGAGCGGCGCCCCTTTTTCGACCGCCTGCCCTGGCGCCACGTGGACCGCCGCCACCATCGCCGCCCGCGTGGCGCGCAGCTCGTTCTCCATCTTCATCGCTTCGACCACCACGAGTCCCGCTCCGGCCTCGACCCGCTGCCCCACGGCGACCTCCACGCGCACCACCAGGCCGGGCATCGGCGCGACCACGATCCCGCTTCCGCCGGCCGGGCGCCGGGTGCCGGTCAGCGTCCGGATCTGCCGCGTGCGCTCGTCCACCGCTTCGACGTCGAAGCGCTGCCCCACCACGCCCAAGACCCAGCGCTGCCCGCCCTCCTCGCCGACACCCTCCAAGGGCTGCGCGGCCATCGTCCAGCTGTGCCCGGCGAGCAGTAAATGGTGCAGCGGCGTCCCGGGGACGGGGGCGAGATGTGCTTCAACCGCCACCCCGCCGACCGTCACGCGGTTCCCCTCGATATCCACCTCGAAGGTCTGGGGGCCGATGCGCACGTGGTACTTCACGGCTCCCCCTCGAGAACCACGACCGTCTCCACCTGCGCCGTCTGCGGAAACAGGTCGAACGCGCGCACCGCGGCAACCCCGTAATTGACGCTGAGGCGGCTGAGATCGCGCGCCAGGGTCGCCGCGTCACGGGAAACGTAGACGAGCCGCCTCACCGGCTCTCCGGTAAGGCGCAGTGTCACGTCCCAATGCAGTCCGTCGCGCGGCGGGCTGACGATCGCGGCATCCGGCCGCGCCAGGCTCGGCAAGAGATCCTCCGCCTTCCCGGCAACGAGCCGCACCGCGCCCGGCAGCCCTCGGGTGCGGGCCCACGCGATCGCCTTCTCATCCGCGTCCACGCTCACCACGGCCGCCCCTCGCTCGGCGAGCAGCGCGGCCGTGTCCCCGATTCCGCCATAGAGGTCCCACACCGCACGCCCCGCGACGTCGCCCAGCTGCTCCACCGCCCAGCGCCGGGCCAGCATTGCCATCTCCGGATTGACCGGCTCGAACGCCGTCGGCGGGAACCCGGTGGCCGGTCCCGCGATGACGCGCGCCGCGCCTTCGGCCGGCTGCCACCAGCACACGACGTGCTCGCCGTCGGACAGGGCCGCGCGCAGCTCGGTGGCGGCGAGCCACGGCTCGCCCGCCGATTCGGCGAGAACGTGGCGACGTCCATCGCGGTCGAGCCGCAAGGTGAGTTGTGTGCACTTGGCGGGCAGCAGGTCGAGATGCTTGCGCAGCTCCCGCCACAAGGTCATGAGCCGGAAGTCGGCGATCTGGCAGTCGACCAACGCGAACACGGTGCCTGAACTGTCGTAGGGATGCAGTCCGACGGTCCGACTGTCCGACCGTCCGACGCTTTTGACCGCCATCGCGACCTTCGTGGAATACCGCCACTCCTCCACCGCTTCCACGATGTCGGGGTCCGCGACCTCCATCTTGCCGATGCGGCGCAGCGCGTCGCCGACGATCGCCCGCTTGGCGGCGAGCTGGACGTCGTAGGCGAGGTGCTGCAGCTGGCAGCCGCCGCAGCGATCCTGGGTGTAGTGCGGACACGGAGGGGTCACGCGGGCGGCGACCGGCTCGAGCACCGTCTCCAGCTCGCCGCGGGCGAAGCTCTTGTGCAGCGTCAGTCCATCCGCCTTGAGTCGCACCCGCTCGCCCGGAGCCGCGCGCGGCACGAACACCGCGCGGCCGTCCGCGAGTCGGCCCACGCCGTCGCCGCCGGCGGCGATGCCGGTGATCGTCACCATCTCGCTCACTCGCGCAGCCCTTCGCGGCGTGCGGCATCTAACCAGGCGGACTGTCTGACAGTCGGACTGTCGGACTGGAAATCAGCCTTCGCCTCCGCCCGCCGTTCATCCGCCAGCATCGCGGCGACCACCGCGACCGCCTGCACCAGGTCGGCCGGCGGGGCGGCCTGCAACAGCTGCGCCCCGATCCGCTCGAGGTATGAGATGTCGATCTCGCCCTTGAGGAACGTGGGGTCGTCCATCACGCGCAGGTGGAAGCTCTGCGAGGTCGGCAGCCCGACGATCACCAGCTCGCGCAGCGCCCGCCGCATGCGGCGGATCGCCGTCTCCCGCGTCTCGCCCCACGCCAGGAGCTTCGCCAGCAACGGATCGTAGTACAGCGTCACGTCGTTCCCGGCTTCGACGCCCCCGTCCCAGCGGATGCCCGGCCCGGAGGGGACCCGCAGGTACTGCACCTTCCCCGACGCCGGCAGAAAATCGTTCGCTGGATCCTCGGCGGTGATGCGGCACTCAATCGCGTGGCCGCGGGGCTCGAGGCCGCCGGTGCCCCCGCGCACCCGCATCGGCTCGCCGCCCGCGATGCGCAGCTGCTCGCGTACCAGATCCACCCCGTACACGAGCTCCGTCACCGGGTGCTCGACCTGGATGCGCGTGTTCATCTCGAGGAAGTAGAACTCCCCCGTCGGCGCCAGCAGGAATTCGATGGTGCCCGCGCCCAAGTAGCCCACCGCCCCCGCGGCCGCCGTGGCGGCTTCCCCGAGGCGCCGCCGCAGCGCGGGGGTGACGGCGACCGACGGCGCTTCCTCGATGAGCTTCTGGTGGCGGCGCTGGATGCTGCACTCGCGCTCGCCCAGGGATACCACGCGGCCCGAGCGGTCGGCGAGGATCTGAATCTCGATGTGGCGGGGGCGCTCGAGGTACTTCTCGATGTACACCGCACCCGCGCCGAACGCCTTCTCCGCCTCGCTGCGCGCGGCGCGGAGTGCGGACTCGATCTCGTCGAGCGCCCGCACCAGCCGCATGCCCTTGCCGCCTCCCCCGGAGGCCGCCTTGAGGAGCACCGGCAGCCCGAGCCGCTGCGCCTCGCGGCGCGCCTCGGCGAGGTCGCGCACGGGGCCAGGGCTGCCGGGAACGACGGGAACGCCGGCGGCCTGCATGCGGCGGCGCGCCTCGGGCTTGTCGCCCATCGCCTTCATCGCCGCAGGCGGCGGCCCCACGAAGACCAGCCCGGCGTCCTGGACCGCTTTCGCGAACGCCTCGCGCTCGGAGAGAAAGCCGTAGCCGGGATGGATCGCCTGGCAGCCGGTCGCTTTCGCGGCCGCGATCAGCTTGCCGATGTCGAGGTAGGACTCGGCGGCGGGCGGCGCGCCGATGGCGACGGCGGCGTTGGCCGCGCGCACGTGGGGCGAGAGCCGGTCAGCGTCGGAATAGACCGCCACCGCTTCGAGCCCTTCTTCATGGCACGCCCGGATGATCCGCAGGGCGATCTCGCCGCGGTTAGCGACGAGGACGCGGGAGATACGGACATCAGACATCAGAGCTCAGACTTCAGCTGAGGTTCTGATGTCTGACGTCTGACGTCTGATGTCGGCCTCACCTGCGACACCCGACCTCCTTCGCCACACCGTAGGTCGCGAGGCTCCCGCACAGCGACGGCGTCAGCGCCACCGCCCGATGGTACAACGTCAGCGCCGGTCGCGCCCAGGGATCATGCGCCTGGATCGCGAGCTGCAGGGCGGCGAAGCCGAAATCCTGCGGCGGTACCGGATCGCGCGTCGCGCCGGTCCCCGCCACCCACACCAGCGGTCGGGTGGTCCAGCGCACGCGCGAGCCGTCGTCGGGGGGACGCGGGAAGCCCATGCTGGCGCAGACCGGGCGCCGCGCCGCCATCACCTCGATCCACGGCAGCGTGCGGCCGCGCCGCGGCGGTCGCGGCAGCCGCAGCTCGGCGGCCACGCGCCGGCGCAGCACGCTGTCGGTCGTCCACATCGCGTACGGCACGACCGTGATGTCCGGCCGCAGCCGGCGCGCGAGCCGCAGGTACAGCGCCGCGTAGGTGTGGGAAGGATCCGGCGTGAACAGCACGCCGCCGCGTGGGCAGGCGCGCAGCAGGTTCTCGCCCAGCTCTTCGAGCACGGGGGTGAGCCGCGCGCCCGGCGGCAGCTGGCTGAAGCTGCGCACGCCGGCATCGCCGCCCTCCAGCTCCCAGGCGAGCACGGCGCGCTCGCCCCAGGCGAACACGCGAAACACTCGCGCCGAGTCCGCCCGGGCGGTGCTCGGCTCGAGCCCGGCGGCGCGCGTGAAGGCGAGGTCCGCCGTGTCGAGCAGAGCCCGTACCCCCATCGTGTCGCCGGTCACGGCGTGGCGATGGTAGTCCCCAGCGACCCGCAGCAGCCCCAACCCGAGCTGAAACCACGCGTCGGCATCGCCCGAATCCCGGGCGACGCGGGCCCGCAGCGCCGCGAGCGAATCCGCGCCGGCCGCCGGCGCGGGGAGGGGGGCCTGCAACAGCGCCACGGCCAGCGCGCTAGAGAGGAATATTGCCATGCTTGCGCGATGGATTCCGGTCGCGCTTGGTCTCCAGCGTGGCGAGCGCCGCGATGAGGCGCGGCCGCGTGTCCCGGGGATCGATGATGTCGTCGAGGTAGCCGCGCGCGGCGGCCTGGTACGGGTGCGCGAACTTCTCGCGATACTCGTCGATCTGCGCTTCGCTCGCCTCCCCCTTGTAGAGGATTTCGACCGCCCCCTTCGGCCCCATCACCGCGATCTCGGCGGTCGGCCAGGCAACGTTGTAGTCGCCGCGGATGTGCTTGGAGTTCATGACGTCGTACGCCCCGCCGTACGCCTTGCGCGTGATCACCGTGAGCTTCGGGACCGTCGCCTCGCAGTAGGCGTACAAGAGCTTGGCGCCGTGCTTGATGATGCCGCCGTGCTCCTGGGCGATCCCCGGGAGGAACCCGGGCACATCCTCGAAGGTCACGAGCGGGATGTTGAACGCGTCGCAGAAGCGGATGAAGCGGGCGCCCTTGACCGACGCCGCGATGTCGAGCACCCCGGCGAGGACCGCCGGCTGGTTCCCCACGACCCCCACCGGCCGCCCCGCCAGCCGCGCGAACCCCACCAGCAGGTTGCCGCCGAAATCCCGGTGCACCTCGAAGAACTCGCCCTGGTCCACGACCCGGCGGATCACGTCGTGCATGTCGTAGGGCTTGTTCGGGTTGTCGGGGACGACTTCGAGGAGCCCTTCGTCCCGGCGGTCGGCCGGGTCGTCGCTCGCCCGGCGCGGCGGGCCGTCGAGGTTGTTGGACGGGAGATAGCCGAGCAAGGTGCGGATCGCCGTGAGGCTCTCGAGCTCCGAGTCGTGGACGAAGTGCGCCACGCCTGAGGTCGCGCCGTGCGCGTCCGCGCCGCCCAGCTGCTCGAAGGTGACTTCCTCATGCGTCACCGTCTTCACCACGGTGGGCCCGGTGACGAACATGTAGGAGACGTTCCGCACCATGAACACGAAGTCGGTGATCGCGGGGCTGTACACCGCCCCGCCGGCGCACGGCCCGAGCACGGCGCTGATCTGCGGCACGACGCCCGACGCGAGGGTGTTGCGCAGGAAGATCTCGGCGTACCCGCCGAGTGACGACACCCCTTCCTGGATGCGCGCGCCGCCGGAGTCGCTGAGCCCGATGATCGGCGCGCCGTTCCGCACGGCGAGGTCCATCACCTTGCAGATCTTTTCCGCGTGCGCCTCGGAGAGTGAGCCGCCGAATACCGTGAAGTCCTGCGCGAACACGTACACCAGGCGCCCGTCGATGCGGCCCCACCCGGTGACCACGCCGTCGCCCAGGAACTTCTGCTCGGCAAGGCCGAAATCGGTCGCGCGATGTGTGACGAAGCGGTCCAGCTCGACGAACGTGCCCGGGTCGACCAGCACGTCGAGGCGCTCCCGCGCCGTCATCTTGCCCTTCTCGTGCTGCGCCTGCACCCGCTCCGCGCCGCCGCCCTGCTCGGCTTCAGCGCGTTTGCGTTGCAGCTCTTCGAGTTTGTCTTGGATGGACATAGAGGGAGAATCTACACCTCTATGCCTCTACGGCTCTGGCTGAGGAACCTCTACCGGAGCCGCTTCGTCCTTGGGGAACCCGGTCGCGGCCAGCACGATCCGATGGTGAATCGGATCGACCTCCAGCACCTTCAGCTCGACCGCCTGCCCTTCCTTCACCGCGTCGGCGGGATTGTGGAGGTCGGGGATCCCGAGCTGCGACATCGGCACGAAGCCTTCGATGTCGTTGCCGATGTCCACCACGACGCCCTTGTCCATGAGCCGCAGCACGCGCCCGCGCAGCTCCGTCCCCACCGGGTACGTTTCGCCGATCCGCAGCCACGGATCCTCCTGCGCCTGCTTCAAGCCCAGCGAGATCCGCTTGTTCTCGGCGTCCACGTTCAGGACCAGCACTTCGACCTCGTCCCCCTTCTTGACGACTTCGGACGGGTGCTGCACGCGCTTCGTCCACGACATGTCGGAGATGTGAATCAGGCCGTCGATCCCCGGCTCGATCTCGACGAACGCGCCGAACGACGTGAGGTTGCGCACTTTGCCCTTGAGGCGCGTGCCCACGGGGTACTTCTGCGGCAGCGCCATCCACGGATCCTCCTCGGTCTGCTTCATGCCGAGGGAGATCTTCTCTTCCGTTTCGTCCACCTTGAGCACCACGGCTTCGATCGTCTCGCCAATCGACACGACCTTGGACGGGTGGCGCACGTTGCGGGTCCAGCTCATCTCCGAGATGTGGACGAGGCCCTCGATCCCCGGCTCCAGCTCGACGAACGCGCCGTAGTTGGTGATCGAGACCACTTTCCCCTGCACGCGCGTGCCCACGGGGTAGCGCTGGGCCACGTCGTGCCACGGATAGGTCTGCAGCTGCTTCAGGCCCAGGCTGATGCGCTCGCGTTCCCAGTCGATGTCGAGCACCTTCACCTCGAGCTCCTGGCCGATGTGGACGAGCTCCGAGGGGTGGGAGACGCGGCCGTAGCTCATGTCCGTGATGTGCAGCAGGCCGTCCACACCGCCCAGGTCGATGAAGGCGCCGAAATCCGTGATGTTCTTGACGACGCCTTTGCGCACCTGGCCGACCTGCAGCTCTTTCATCAGGACGTCGCGCTTCGTCTTGCGCTCCGCCTCGAGCAGCACGCGGCGCGACACGACGATGTTGCGGCGCCGCTTATTGAGCTTGATGATCTTGAACTCGAAGGATTGACCGAGCAGCTCGTCGATGTTGGGCACGCGCCGCAGCGCGATCTGGCTGCCCGGAAGGAACGCGTCCACGCCCATCAGATCGACGACGACGCCGCCCTTGATCTTCTTGACGAGCGCCCCCTGCACCGCCTCGTCCTTCTCGTAGGCCTCGCGGATCCGCTCCCACACCCGCATGAAGTCGGCCTTCTTCTTGGAGAGGACCACCGCCCCCTCCTGATCCTCGAGATGCTCGAGGAACACTTCGATCTCGTCGCCTTCCTTGAGGCTCTTGGGATCCTTGAACTCGTCGATCGAGACCGCCCCCTCCGACTTGAAGCCAACGTCGAGGATCACCGCGGTGTCCGTCACCCGCAGCACCTTCGACTTGACGATCTCGCCTTCCTCGATGTTGGAGAGCGTCCCCTCGTACAGCTCCGTCATCTTGGCGATTTCTTCGGGGGAGTACTCTTCGTGCAGGTCGGTCCGCACCCGGAGGTGAGACGTCTTCTTGGGCGCGCCTTCGGTGGGGGTCTCCACGTCCTGAGCTTCAGCCAGCATCAAGGGTTACCGGTCCGGTTGTGCGTTTGAGCAACGGCGCCCCGCAAACCACCCGGGGCAAAGGAACACGCTAAGCTAGCCGGGGAAGCGCTCGCGCGCCAGCGCCACCACGCGCGCAACTTGCTCGTCCAGCGATACATGCGTCGTGTCCAGCAAGACGGCGTCGGGCGCGGGCTTGAGCGGGGCCACCGGGCGCCCCCGGTCCGCATCGTCCCGGGCGGCGAGCGCCTGGCTCTCGCGGCGCAGCCGCTCGGCGTCGGGCGCCTGGCCCCGCTGCGTCAGGCGGCGCCGCGCCCGCTCCTCCGGGGTCGCCGTGAGAAAGATCTTGAGCGGAGCGTCAGGGAAGACCACCGTCCCGATGTCCCGCCCGTCCACCACCACGCCGGCCGGGTGCCGCGTGACGGCGCGCCGCTGCTCGGCGTTCACCCACGCGCGCACTCCCGGCAACGCGGCCACCGCGGACACGTGCGCCGTCACGCGCTCCGACCGCACCGCTTCCTCCACGTCCACGCCGGCGACCGTCGGGGTGAACTCCCGGCCCACCAGCGCCAGCGCGATCGGAAGATCCCGTGCCAGCCCCACAATCCGCTGGGCGTTCCACCCTTCCCCCTTCCCGCGTCCCTCTTCCCCGAGATTGTCGAGCGCCGCCAACGTGAGCGCGCGATACAACGCTCCCGAGTCGAGGTGCGCCCAGCCGAGCCGCTCGGCGACCCGCGCCCCGGTCGATGACTTGCCGGACGCCGCCGGGCCGTCAATCGCGATGACGCGCACCCTTCCCCCTTCCCCCTCCCCCGATGCGCCGCAGATCCTCGAAGAACCGCGGATAACTGATCGCGACCGACGCCCGCTCCGACAGCCGCACGTCCGCGCCCGGCACCGTCCCCAGCACGGCGAACGCCATCGCCAGGCGGTGGTCGCCGGCCGTGTCCACGCGGCCGCGCGGTGGGCGGGCGGTCCCCCGCACCCGCAGGTCGTTGCCGCTGGCTTCCGCGTCGCCGCCCACCGCTTGGAGATTCGCCGCGATCAACTCGAGGCGATTGCTCTCCTTGACCCGCAGCTCGCCCACCTCGCGGAACACCGTCTCAGCCCCCGGCCGGGCCCGGCTCGCGAGCACCGCCAACACCGGCACCTCGTCGACGAGGGTGGGGACCTCCGCCGCGGTGACCTCGGTGCCCCCGAGGCGCGCCGGGCGCACCAGGAGATCCGCGACGGGCTCGCCGCCGGCTTCGCTCAGGTTCAGCCGCTCGACGCGCGCGCCCATCCGCTCGAGGACGATGAGAACGCCGGTGCGCGTGGGGTTCACCCCCACGTTCTCCAGCAGCAGCTCGCCGCCCTCGGCCAGCACCGCGGCGACGACCAGGAATGCCGCGGACGAGATGTCGCCGGGAATCACCAGGCGGTATGGCGGTATGGCGGACGGGGGGTCGGCGGGCACGAAGGACACCGCGGTGCCGTCCACCTTCACACCGAGGCCCAGATGAACCAGCAGGCGCTCGGTGTGGTCGCGGGAGCGGTACGGCTCGCGCACGGTGACGGCGACCCGGCCGGTGAGCCCCGCCAGGAGCAGCGCGCTCTTCAGCTGCGCGCTGGCGACCGGGCTGGCGTAGTCGAGCGGGGCGAGCCGCCCGCCGCGGATCGTCAGCGGCAGCGAGTCGCCCCGCTCTTCCTCTATATGCGCCCCCATGGCCCGCAGCGGCTCGGTCACCCGCCGCATCGGTCGCCGCCGCAGGGAAGCATCGCCGGTGAGGCGCGCCCCGAAGCGCTGGCCGGCCAGCAGGCCCAGCGAGAGGCGGGCCGTGGTCCCTGAGTTGCCGCAGTCGAGGGATCCCCGGGGGCCCGAAAAACGACCGCCCTGCACCGTCACGACCGCGCCGTCGCGCACGGTGGACACGTCGACGCCCAAGCGGCGTAGCACGCGCGCCGTGCTCTTCACATCGTCGCCGCTCAGCAGCCCGGACAGCTCGCTGCGGCCCCGGGCGAGCGCCGCGACCATGAGCGCTCGATGGGAGATGCTCTTGTCGCCCGGGACGCGCACCGTGCCGCTGACCTTCACGCGTCGAGCCCGCGCCGCCATTCAGCTGCCCGCGCCAGCCAGGCCCGCAGCCCGGCGACGTCCCCCGCCTCGAGCGCGCGCTCGACTTCCCCCAGCGGCTCCTCCAGCGCCCGCAACGCCGGCAGCAGCTCATCGCGGTTGAGGAGCAGGATCTCCGTCCACATCGCGGCGTCACTGGCGGCCAGGCGCGTCGTGTCGCGCGCGCCGGGGCCGAGGGCCGCGCCCGGCGGAGCCCGGCGCGCCAGGTAGTTGCCGAGCAGCGACGCGACGATCTGCGGCACGTGACTGGTCACCGCCAGCTGGGCGTCGTGGCGCGCCGCATCGACCACGACCGCGTGTGCCCCGCCCACGGATTCCCAGAAATGCGCAACCTCCCGCGCCGCCCCTTCGCCCCCGGCGGCCGGCGTGACGTACACCATCGCGCCCGTGAACAGATCCGCGCGCGAGGCCTCAAAGCCGCGGCGGTGCGTGCCGGCGAGCGGGTGGCTCCCGGCGAAGCGCGTCGCCAGGCCCAGCGCTTCGGCCCGGGCGACGATGCCGCGCTTGACCGACCCGACGTCGGTGACCAAGGCGGCGGCGTGGAGATGGGGAGCGAGGGCAGCGAGTAGCTCGAGGTTCGCCGCGGGCGGCGCGGCGAGCACGAGCAGATCTACGGCGCGGGCCACATCACGGGCCGTGGCCGGGGCGTCGTCGAGGGCGCCCTGCTGCACGGCGGCGGCCCGCTCCGCCGGCAACGGCGACCAGGCGAGCACGCGCGACACGCCGGCGCGCTTCGCCTGGCGCGCTAATGAGCCGCCGATGGCGCCGAGGCCGATGATGCCGAGGGTCGTGGGCCGCACGGGAGGGAAGCTAGCGGGCCTCGCGGAACCCGTAAACGCGACGGGCGGCTCCTTCCGGAACCGCCCGTGGCGCCATGGTGAACGACGTGGAGTCGCCCTAGTTGATGTACCTGAAATACACGAGCTCGGATGTGTTGATCACGATTCCGCCGGCATCGCGGGCCACCACGTGCCACCGGCCCGGCTGCTTGCCGACGAAGCCGAAGACCAACCCCACGGCGGTCGTCGTTTGAGAAAACTCCTGAGCCCAGGTCGCGCAGTCCGCCGGGGTGGCACCGCAGTCCGCGGTAGTCGCCCCGTTACCGAATTCCACGATCACGTCGTAGGAGGCCGCGCCAGCAACCGGCCGCCACACGAGCGTCGTCAGACGCGGGAAGTGGTCGAAGGTGAAGGAATTGAGTTTGACCGTCCCGCGCGCGCTCGTGCCGGAGGCCGTGAAGACCACCTCGTTTGCCGTGGTGGCGTCATCGTTTCCTTGCACGACGGCGACGAGCCCGGTCGTGTTCACACTGGCGGTGGCGCTGGTGGGGTCTGAGCTCGACCACGTCACCCCGGTGGACGGCGAGACTTCGAGCTGAATCCCCGTGCCGTCCTGCATGCTGAGGCCTGAGGTCTGCGTGAGCGGCAGCGTGATTCCGGGCATCGCCATCAGCCCCTGGCTCGAGGGTCTGACCAGCAGTGTGCCCAGCACGCCCGTCGCCGTGAACGTCTGGGGGCTGCCGTCGGCGAGGGCGGTGACGTTGAGAGTGTTCGCTCCGGGCGTGGTCCCCAGCACCCACGGCGCACTGGCACACCCGGTCTCGCTGTCGGTGCGCCGCACCGCCGAGCCGCCGCCGCCGACCGTGCCACCCCCCGACGCCACCGTGAACGTGACTTCCGCGTCGCCGAGCGGGCCCGGGGTGTGATGCGTCGTGGTCAGGCAGACTTGCGGATCGAGCGGCACGGCCGTGCCGGCCACCGCGCTCTGATTGTCCGTGTCCACGGTCTTCGTCATCGCCGCGGGACGCGCCCACCCGAAGCGGCTGAAGCCGTCCGTGCTCCCTCCGGCCCCAAAGTCCACCGCATGCAGCGAGCGCGGTGTCACCAGCCGGGCGATGCTCCCCCCCACCGACCGCCAGCCCGCGTCGACCAGGCCCCAGAGGCCTCCTGAACGCCGTGCGGCCACGGCGGTCGGCGTGAAATCCCCACAACTCAAGAACCCTGCGGGAGCGCTCGCCAAGGGCACGGCGCGAGCGAACTCGACGCCCTCTTCCTGCCGATACAGCTGGAATGGCGCGTCGGTCTCCTCGAGCTGCGGCCGTTCGAAGCACACCCCCGCGATGACCTGCTGCGCGAACGTCGCACCTTCGGGCACATTGAACGGCCCGAAGCGGTGCAGGTCAGGATCGGTCCGGAACCGGTAGCAGCCCTCCAGCTCCAGCAGCCCGCTGCCGAAGCACGTGTCGGTCGGATCGTTGTCGTGCACGGGGATGCGCTCGATGATCACGACGACCTGCGTGATGCCCGCGGCGACGGCCCCCGTCGGCAGCCAGTTATCCGGGAAGGAAGCGCCGGCGAATCCGGTGTTCGTCGTGACGATGGTCGCGACGTTGCCGACCGACCGTTCGACGTGATCCGGGTTGGTGGCGCCGAACGCGCCCTGCTCGAGGCGCACGCTGATCGGCAGCGTGCGGCCGTCCTGGAACGGCACGACGTCCCCGGTCCGCAAGTTCTTCACGCCCTGGTCGACGGGATCGACGTCGAGGAAGCCGAGGATGCTGCCCCCCGGTGCGCCGCGCACCTGGATGCGATAAAACTTGCTGGCGTCGAGCCCAGGCAGCGCCTTGGTGTCCCAGTTGCGCGTGTACTGCTGGTTCGCGAGATCGAGCACCATCGGCGCGGGGCCGAACACCGGGTTTCCCACGCACGTCGCCGGCGGCGTCGGAGGGAGAAGCCGTGGGTCGTGGTCGAGGATGCACACGTCAACG
>WNGI01001280.1_pt1 | contig 20628 bp, 21 predicted proteins | sample 5400621 | NCBI WGS metagenome assembly WNGI01 (sample SAMN13153374, study PRJNA577476) | soil metagenome | isolation source: 20 cm soil or saprolite under Garry oak tree replicate 1 | place: USA:California | collected 2016-06-15
GCGCCCTGGGCCGCTCGTTCCGGTCGGTCGGGGGCCGGCTCATCGACGACGTGATCCAGACCGACGCGGCGCTGAACCCCGGTAACTCGGGCGGGCCGCTCGCCAACGGCCGCGGGCAGGTGATCGGGGTGAACACGGCCGTCATCCTCCCGGCGCAGGGGATTTGTTTTGCCGTCGGGATCAACACCGCGAAGTTCGTGGCCGCGCAGCTGATCAAGGAAGGGCGGATCCGCCGAGGCCGGATCGGGGTCGCCGGGCAGAACGTGCCGCTGCGCCGCCTCGCGATCCGGGAGCACGCGCTCGACGTGCCCGGGGGCATCCTCGTGACGTCGGTCGAAGCGGGCAGCCCCGCCGCGCGGGCCGGAGTGGAGGCTGGAGACGTGATCGTCGGCTTGAACGGCCAGACGGTGGGCGGCATCGACGACCTGCATCGCGGTCTCACCAGCGCGGTGGTCGGGGTGACGATTCCGATCGTGATCGTGCGGGGCACGGAGCGGCGCGAGTTGGGGATCGTGCCGGAGGAGAGTCCGTCGCTTCGGGGTTAGATTTCACGCCCTCATGCCCGCTCCCCGATCACGTCTCAGCATCATCTTTCTCACCGTCTTCGTCGACCTGATCGGATTTGGCATCATCATTCCGATCCTGCCGTACTACGCGCAGCGCCTCGGGGCCGGCGGCTTCGGTCTCGGGGCGCTGCTCGGGGCCTTCTCCCTGATGCAGTTCGTGGCGACCGCCGTGCTCGGGCGCACCTCGGACCGGGTCGGCCGCCGTCCGATTCTGCTCGCGACGATGTTGTGCAACGCGGCGGGATACCTGTTGTTCGCGGCGGCGCACTCCTACGCGTTGCTGTTCGTCGCCCGCGTGGTCTCCGGCTTTGCCGGGGGCAACATCTCCGCCGCGCAGGCGTACATCGCGGACATCACGTCGCCCGCGGAGCGGTCGCGCGGTATGGGGGTGATCGGGGCCGCGTTCGGACTCGGCTTCATCGTCGGTCCCGCGGTGGGGGGCCTGTCGGCGCACTATCTCGGTCATACCGCCCCGGGGCTCGTGGCGGCCGGGTTGTCGCTCGTCAACTTCGTCTCCGCCTATGCGATTCTTCCGGAGTCGCTGCGGCCCGAGCACCGCACCACCCGCAGCACCTGGGACCTCTCCCACATCGGCGCCGCGGTGCGCGACCCGCGGCTCGGGCCCCTCATGGCTGCGTGGGCGATCGCGCCGTTCGCCTTCGCCGGCTACTCCGTCGCGCTGCCGCTGTGGGCCGGCGTGCAATTCGGCTGGCACGAGCAGCAGCTCGGCTGGCTGTTCACCGTGATCGGGACGACGGCGGCAGTGGTCCAGGGCTATCTCTTCGGCAAGTTGGCGCGGCGCGTCGGGGACCGGGCCCTGCTCATCGCGGGCGGCTTCGGCATGGCGCTCGCCATCGCCGTGATCCCCGCGCTGCACACGACGATCGCGCTATATGGTTGGACGGTCGTGCTCGCCTTCTCGAACAGCATCTTCGGCCCGGCTGCGTCGGGGCTGGTGTCGATTCTCGCCGACCCCACGGAACAGGGCACGGTCCTAGGCGCTGCGCAGGCGCTCTCGGCGCTCGGGCGCCTGCTCGGGCCCGTGGTGGTCGGCAGGGTATACGACGGGTCGCACACCGCCGCGTTCCTGGCGGCGGGGGCCGTGATGGCGCTGGGGGGGGTGGCGACGCTGCGGGTGTCTAAGAGTGAGCAGGGCCGAGTGGTCAGGGAGCAGGCCATGCAAGGCTAGATCTGTGCCTAGCCTATCCCCTGCTCCTCGCCTCATATTTTCCTCCCCCCTGAAGGAGTAGGCCGCGCATGCGCGTATATAAGACCGCGGAGATCCGCAACGTGGCCGTGGTCGGCCACGGCGCGAGTGGCAAGACTTCCCTGGTTGACGCCCTCGCGTTCGTGGCCGGCACGAGCAAGCGCCACGGGTCCGTGAAGGACGGCACCGCCCTCACCGACTACACCCCCGACGAGATCGAACGCAAGTACTCCATCAACCTCGCCCTCGGCGTCGCCGAATGGATGGAGACGAAGCTCAACCTGATCGACACCCCCGGATACCTCGACTTCACAGGCGATGCGCTCGCCGGCGTGTGCGCCGCGGACGCGGCCGTGGTGGTCGTGTCGGCGACGGGAGGCGTCGAGGTCGGGACCGAGAAGGTGTGGGACTACTGCGAGCAACGCGCCATCCCGCGGGTTTTCTTCGTGTCGCTGATGGACAAGGAACACGCGGACTTCGAGCGGGTGTACCGGCAGATCAAGGCGAGCCTCACGCCCAAGGTGATCCCGGTGGAGATCCCGGTCGGCGAGGGACCGGAATTCCACGGGATCGTCAATCTCTTCTCCCAGAAGTGTCACCTCTACAAGAAGGGCACCAAGACGGGCGAGTACGACGAAGTGGAGGTGCCGGCGGAATACCGCGAGCGGTTCGAGCGGTACTCGAAGGAGCTGATGGAGCGCATCGCCGAGACGGACGACACGCTGCTGGAGCGCTACCTGGGTGGGGAGCAGATCGGGCGCGACGAGGCGATCGCGGCGATGAAGGCGGGCATGGCGCGCGGCGAGCTGTACCCGTTGTTCTGCGGCGCGGCGGACCTGACCTACGGCGCGCGGGCCCTGCTGTCCAAGATGGTGGAGCTGTTCCCCTCTCCCAACGAGCGCCCGGCGGTAGAGGCGCACAAGTGGGGGAGCGCCTCACAGGTCACGCTGCGGGCCGACGACGCGGGGCCGTTCGTGGCGCAGGTGTTCAAGACGATCTCCGAGCCGCACGTCGGCGACGTGAGCTTCTTCCGGCTGTACTCGGGGACCGTGAGAAACGGCCAGGACGTCTACAACGCCCCGCGCGAAGCGTTGGAGAAGCTCAATCATTTGTGCGTCGCGGTGGGGAAGGATCGGATCGAGACGGCGGAGCTGCACGCCGGCGACATCGGTGTGGTCGCGAAGCTGCGCGACACGCATACCAACGACACCCTGTCCACCAAGGACGTACCCGTCGTGGTCCCGAAGATCCCGTTCCCCGAGCCCGTGCTCACCGAAGCGATCGAAGTGAAGCAGCGCGGTGAGGAAGAGAAGCTCTCGAACGGGCTGCACAAGCTCCACGAGGAGGACCAGACGTTCCAGCATGAGTACAACGGCGAGCTGCAGCAGACGCTGATCCGGGGCCTCGGGGAGCGGCACCTCGAGATCATCGTCGGGCGGCTGGCACGCAAGTTCGGGGTGCACGCGCTGATTACCAAGCCGAAGGTCGCCTATCGCGAGACGTTCAAAGGGAAGGCGGAGGGGCAGGGCAAGCACAAGAAGCAGACGGGGGGCCGCGGGCAGTACGGTGATTGCTGGATCCGCATCGTGCCGCTGCCGCGGGGGTCGGGGATCCAGTTCGCCGATGAGATCGTGGGTGGGGTCATCCCGCGCCAGTACATCCCGGCGGTGGAGCGTGGAGTCCAGGAGGCCGCGGCGCGTGGACCGATCGCGGGGTATCCGGTGGTGGACTTCAAGGTGGAGCTGTACGACGGCTCGTACCACGACGTGGACTCGAACGAGATGTCGTTCAAGATGGCCGGCATCCTGGCGTTCCGGAACGTGAGCCCGAACGCGCGTCCCGCGCTGCTCGAGCCGATCCTCGAGCTCGAGGTGTCGACGCCGGACGAATACCTGGGCGCCGTGATGGGCGATCTGTCCTCGCGGCGCGGCCATATCCTCGGCAGCGACAAGGACGGCCGCCTGACGCAGGTCCGGGCGCTCGTGCCCGAGGCGGAGCTCGATCGCTATGCCACGACGCTCCATTCGCTCACTCACGGCCGGGGAACGTACCGGCAGAAGTTTCACGTGTATCAGGAGGCCCCTCCCGAGGCCGCGCACAAGGTCGCAGACGCGCGGAAGAAGGAGCTGGAGCAGGCGAAAGCGTCCTGAGAGGAGGAGAGCCGTGAGACTCGGACTGTTCATCCTGTTAGGCGCGGCCGCCGCGGGCAGTTGCAAGCCGATCGAGAAGCGCACGGCGCGGGACTCGACGGCCGTGGCTACGGAGACGATACCCCGCCCGCTTGCCGCCCCGCCGGCACCCGCCGCCCCCGTCGCCACGAAGGTCACCGTGGTCCAGGGGTTCCTCACGCCGGAATCCGTGCTGCACGACAGCGCGCAGGACATCTACCTCGTCTCCAACATCAACGGCAGCCCCACGGCGAAGGACAACAACGGATTCATCAGCCGCGTCAAGCCGGACGGCGCGGTCGAGAATCTCAAGTTCATCGAGGGCGGGCGGTCGGGGACGGTGCTCAACGCGCCGAAGGGACTCGCGCTCGAGGGCGACACCCTGTGGGTGGCCGACATCGATGTGGTGCGTGCGTTCAATGCGAAGACCGGGGCGCCGATCGACAGCGTGAGCCTCACCAAGCTTGGCGCTGTGTTCTTGAACGACATCGTCGTCACGTCCACGGGCGCGCTCTACATCACCGACACGGGTATCCGGTTCGACGACATCGGCAATGTGCTGCACCCGGGCCCCGACCGGCTGTTCCGCATCGGGCCCGACCACGTCGTGACCGTCGCCCTGCGGGGCGATACGCTGGGCCGTCCCAACGGGATTGCCCTCGATGTCGTGGGCAAGCGCTTTGTCATCGTCGAGTTCGGCGGCAAGTTCCTGCTCGCCTGGAAGCCCGAGGATCGCGCGCCGCGTGTGATCGCCAAGGGTCCGGGGGGATTCGACGGCGTCGTGTTTGCCGGCGGCCACCTGCTGGCGTCGAGCTGGAGCGACTCTACCGTCTCGAGCTATGAGACCGGCGACGAGGTCAAGGTGATCACCGGAGTGCCGAGTCCCGCCGACATCGGCTACGACGCCAAGCGCAATCGCGTGCTCGTCCCGATCTTCACCGGGAACCGCGTGGAGATCTGGCAGCTCCCATAGTCGTACCGTGCAACAGTCCAACCTTTCGCAGCGCGACCTTGGCGCCGCGGATGTCTCGCGGGTAAGTGTAGCGGGCGAGCCACATTCGGGCGAATCGGGAGTCCCCCGATCCCCTTCCGGCGCGGCCGCGATCTTGCTATGTGTGATGGTGTGCGCCGCGAGGGGCGGCGCGCGCATCTCGTGAGAGGTAGGTGAAGTGGTAGATCTCGGTCTCGCCGCTCATCCTCGGCAGATCATTCGTCTCGTGTTAGCCGACGATCACATTGTCTTTCGCTCCGGACTGCGCGAGTTACTGTCGAAGCAGCCGGACTGCGTGGTGGTCGGCGAAGCGGGCACGGGAGAGGACGCCGTCGCCCGCGTGAAAGAGGAGCGCCCGGACGTCGTGCTGATGGACTTGGTCATGCCTGGGGAGGGAGGGGTCGCCGCCACGCGCGAGATCGCCGCGCTCGGTCTCGGCGTCAAAGTTCTCGTCCTCACGGCCCTGCCGCAGGATCCGCAGCTGCTCGAGGCGTTCGAAGCGGGCGCGCGAGGGTTCATCGAGAAGACTGCCTCAGTCGAGGAGCTGACCCGGGCGATCCATTCGGTGAACGCGACGCATCTGTTCCTCTGCCCCGACGCCGCGAAGCTGCTCGTGCTGCAACGCTATCGCAGCGAGGGCCGGGTCGAGGACGAGAAGGCCGCGGCAGGTCACCTGAGCGAGCAGGAGCGCCAGGTGCTGGTCCTGCTCGCGGAGGGCTATACGGTGCGGGAGATCGCCGCCAAGCTGACCGTCAGCCCGAAGACGGTGAGGAGCTGCCGCGCCCGCCTGCGGGACCGGCTCGGCCTGCGCCAGCGCCCCGACCTGGTCGGGTTCGCTCTGCGTACCGGTCTGCTCGAAGGGGCGGTAAGCGGCTAGCCGACGAGTACGGGCTCGAGCTGCGGGAGCTTGGGCCGGTCCTTCTTGGGTTGCTTGTAGCGGTACAGTTTCCCGGCGTAGTTCCGCAGCACCACTTCCCTGTCGGTGAGCTTCACGACGTACTCGGGCAACAGGGGAATCTTGCCGCCCCCGCCGGGCGCGTCGATGACGAAGTGCGGCACCGCGAGCCCAGAGGTCCAGCCGCGCAGCGCCTTGATGATCTCGAGCCCCTTCTCGACGGTGGTGCGGAAGTGCTCGGCGCCCGCCACTTGATCGCACATGTAGATGTAGTACGGTCGCACGCGCGCCGCGAGCAGCCGCTGCATCAGCACCTTCATCACGGCGGGATCGTCGTTCACGCCCTTCAGGAGCACCGTCTGGCAGCCGAGCGGAATCCCGGCGTCCGCCAGAAGCCCGAGGCCCTTGACCGCGGCCGGCGTCAGCTCGTCGGGGTGATTGAAGTGCGTGTTGATGTAGAGGGGGTGGTACTTCTTCAGGATGCCGCACAGCTCCGGCGTGATCCGCTCGGGGAGGTGGCAGGGGATGCGGCTGCCGATACGCAGGACCTCGAGATGGGGGATCGCGCGCAGACGCTTGAGGATGTCCTCGATGCGCCGGTCCGAGAGCAGCAGCGGATCTCCGCCGGACAGAATGACGTCGCGGATTTCGGTGTGCTGCTCGAGGTAGCGGAACGCCGACTCGAGCTGCGACATCGGGATCTTGCTCGGGTCGCCCACCTTGCGGCGCCGGGTGCAGAAGCGGCAGTACGAGGCGCACACGGGGGAGACGAGGAACAAGGCGCGGTCGGGATAGCGGTGGGTGATGTTCGGGACCGGGGAGTGGGCGTCCTCGGCGAGCGAGTCCACCAGCCCGTCGTGCACCTCGAGCTCCTGGAGGTCCGGGACGTACTGCCGCCAGATCGGGTCGCCCGGGGACTTGATCAGGTCCACCATGGCGGGCGCGATGCGGAACTCGAAGTTCCGGGCGGCCTGCCGCAGGCGCTCGAGGTCCGGGAAGTGCTCGGCGCCGAACTTGGCTACGAGCGCGTCCAGAGACGCGAGACCGCGCTTACGCAGTAGTTCTTGCCAGGACTCCATGCCCCAGATCCTTGAGGTAGATCACCAGGTCGTCCCCCGGCGCGTAGTAGCCCGGAATCGTGGCCACCCGCGCGTAACCGCGCCGCTCGTAGAATGCGCGCGTCGGCGCGTAGTCCCCCCGCGACGAAGTCTCGACTACGACCAGCCGACAGCCATCCGCCGTCAGCCGTGCCTCCACTGCCTCCAGCACCGTGGTGCCGACGCCCTGATGCTGCCGGGCGGGGTCCACCACGATCCAGTACAGATCCGAGGTGGATACCGTGCCGGGCGTCGGTCCCCAGCACGCATACCCGATGAGCTCCTCGCCCTCGTATGCGCCCAGGAAGCGATAGTCGTCGTCGCCGACGAGGCTCGCGTCCAGCAGCTCCAGGGCGGTGGCGACCTCCTCCGGCCGGAACACGCCGGTGGCCGCCGTCAACCGCTCAAGTCGTGCGCGCTGCGCGCGACCGACGGGACCGAGGGACCAACTCACGCGCCGCCTTCGCGCCCTGCGCCTCGCGGAGCGCCACCTCGGCGATCCGGCGCACCAGTTCCGCGTAGTCCCACCCCGCCGCTTTCGCCATGCGCGACAGACCGGCGTCGTCGTTCAGGTCGGGGTTCGGGTTGACGTCCAGCACCCAGGGACGACCGGCCTCATCCACGCGCAGGTCCACGCGCCCGTATCCCTTCCCCTGCATCGCCCGCCACGCGGCCTCCGCGACCCGGACGAGCCGCTCGGCGAGCTTCTGGGGCACGCTGGCGGGGCACACCGGCACGCTCCCCAGATCGTCGGGAGAGCCCGAGTCCCACTTCGCCGCGTACGTGAGGATCGGCCAGCTCCCCGCCGGCATGGTCGAGAAATCGATTTCCGCCAGCGGGAGCACGCGGGTTCCCACGAAGCCGACGTTGAACTCGCGCCCGGGGACGTACTCCTGCACGAGCACTTCGTCGAACTGCTCGGTCATCGCGGCGACGCGCGCGCGCAGCGTCTTGCGGTCGCTGACGACGGAGCCGCGGTCGAGCCCGGCGCTCGCATCCTCGGCGGCCGGCTTGACGATGGCGGGGAGCGGGAAGTCGTCCTCGATCTTGCCCTGGGCCAGCGTCCACCGCGGGATCGGCAGGCCGGCCTGGGTGAGGATGGCGTTGGCCATCGCTTTGCGACGACACGCGGCGAGCGTCCACACGCCGGCGCCGGTGACCGGGACGCCTGCGAACTCGAGCGTCGCGACGACGTGCTCTTCCCATTCGCTCCGGCCGTGCACGCCCTCGCACAGGTTGAAGGCGAGATCGGCCCGGCGCGCCGCCTGGAACCAGCGCATATCGTGCCGGACGGGGAGCTTGCGAACCGCGTGTCCGAGCGCCCCGAAGATCTGGGCGACCTGGTTGACGGCGCGCGCCACACCGCGCACATCCTCGGGCGTCCAGTCCTCGGCGCCGGGGTCGTAGAGCACCACGACCCTCATGCGGTGGCCGTCGCCGGTTGTGACAGGGAGGCGGGTGAGTGTCGTGAAAGAGCGGGGGCGTGATCCGCGTGCAGCTCCCGGCCGGTGAGGCGGAGCCAGGCGATGCGGGCGACCTCCTGGATCAACTCGTCATAGGAGAGCCCCGCCGCTCGTGCGGCCTTCGGAAAGCAGGAATTCATCGCGGGGTCGGGGATGATGCCGGGCAGCGGGTTCAGCTCGAGGACGTTGGGCACGCCGAACCGATCTACCCGGATGTCTATGCGGCACCAGTCTCGGCACCCGAGGGCGTGGAAGGCGTCCAGCGCCGTGCGCTCCACCTCGCGGTACAGCGCGGCCGAGATCGGCGCGGGGCATTGGAAGATGGCGAGCGGCCGTTCCGGCGTGTCCCACACCCATTTCGCCTCGTAGCCGTACACCGGCGGCGCGCCCGGCGGCAGCGTGGAGAAGTCGAAGCCGACCACCGGCAGGCAGTGCGCTTCGGGTCCGTTGCCGAGAATCGCGACCGTGAACTCGGGGCCCGGGAGATACGTCTCGACGAGCACCGGCTCGGCGTACTGGTCCAGGAGGATGCCGACGCGCTCGGCGAGCTGCGCCGGTGACTCGCACAGGTTGTTCGCGAAGACGCCTTTACTCGACCCCTCGGCGACGGGCTTCACGAACACCGGATACGGCAGCGTCACGCGCGTGGCGTCCTCGGCGCGCTCGAGGCACGCGAACGGCGGCGTCGGCACGCCGCGGTAGGCGAGCAGCTCCTTGGCCCGGCCCTTGTGCAGCGCCAGCGCGAGGGCGAGCGGATCGCTCCCGGTATAGCGCACGTCGAGGTACTCGCAGATGGCCGGGATGTGCGACTCGCGGTTCTGCCCGTGGAGGCCTTCGGCGATGTTGAAGACGAGGTCGGGGCGAGTCAGGGCGAGCCGATGCGGGAAGGACTCGTCGGCTTCGAGACAGCTGACGCTGCCGAAGCGCGAGAGGGCGCGTGCCACCGCGTCGATGGTCGCGGGCTCGTCCCACTCGGCGAACGCGTCGCTGGCACTGCGTGACTGCTCGACGCTGCTGGGATCCGGCTTCTGGTTGTATGCGAGACCGATGCGCATGTGGTCTCGGGTGACCTCCTAGAAAAAAAGGCCGCGCGATCGCGGTCCGGACTCGACAAAAAGCGTTGTCACGTAACACAATATGAAAAACCGGAGCGATGCGCAATAGGGAAAAACATCAGACATCAGATTTCAGACATCGGAAATTCCGACGAAGCTGTCGACTGATGTCTGACGTCTGATGTCTGATGTCAGACCTTGTGGTAGGCGACGCGCGCGGCTTCCTGTTTGTCGTCGGCGATGTAGATCGCGAAGTCGGAGAAGAGCGCGTGCGCCTCGCGTTGCAGCACGCGGAGACAGGCGACGGCCATGCGCCGGATCTCGAGCTCGGCGCCCTCGCCGCACCGCAGCTCGAGCATCGTGCGCCACGCGCGCGCGTTGCCCGACACCACGATCTTCACCTCGGTGGCGTTCGGCAACACGCTGCGCGCCGCCTCACGCGCCAGCTTGCGGCGGTGCACCTTGTCGGTCACCCACGCGTGGCGCTCCAGCAACGCCTGTACCGCGCGGACGTAGGCGGCCTGCGCGTCCGTGACCTCTCGCTCCCATTCCGCTTCGAGCTGCGCATCACCGAGGATCGCGGGCGGCACAACGAACGCCGCATGAGACTCGTCGACGTACCGCTGGGAGAGCTGCGAGTATCCGAAGCCGGCGCGGTGTCGCACCAGCTCGTGAGAGCAGGAGCGCGAGATACCCTCGAGCAGTAGCACGTACACGGCGTGCTCGAGCACCGAGCCGTGACCCTGCTTCTTGATGTTCTCGAGGTACTCGGCCGTGGTGCGATTCACCGGGTTGTGCTGGCTCATGTAGCAGATCCGGCCGGCATACTCGGCGAGCCGCTCGCCGTCCGAGGCATCGCCCCGCCACTCCACCTTGAGGTGCTCGGGCTCGAGGAACTGGGGGCGGCCGATCAGGGTGACGCGCGGGGCGCGGAAGATTTCCATTCAGGTGCCAGGGTTCGCGAGATCCAGCTTCCGCACGCCCCACGAGGCGTTCCGCTCGGTGTCCCGCAGACGGCGGGCGACGTCGTTCGGAATGGGCGCGGCGTCGGAGCCGACCTTGAGATCGACGAGGGGATCCCAATCGGTCGCGGGAAGTATAACGCCGGGATTGAAGACGCCGCGCGGGTCGTAGGCTCGCTTCACCTCGCGGAACAGCGCCATGACCTCGGGGCCGTAGAACCGCTCGAGCACCCCGGCGCGCAGCCGACCGACTCCGTGCTCCCCGCTGGGCACTCCCCCGAGCTCGACGAGCAGGTCCGTTGCCGCTGCGTACAGCGCGGCGAGCGCCTCCCGCCACTCGGGCCGCGTCGTATCGGGAAGCGCATTGACGTGGACGTGCCCGTCGCCGGCGTGCCCGAAGATCGCCACGGCGGTGCGGTGTCGCTCCGCGGCGGTGCGGATACCGCCGATGTAGGCGCCCAGCCGGTCGAGCGGGACGCAGCCGTCCTCGATGACCTGGAGGGAGCGCTGCGTTTCGGGGAGCCGTGCGAGGGCCGGGCTCGCGAGCCGCCGGACGGCCCACAGGCGCTCGAGCCCGGCGCGATCCACGGCCGTCTCCACGTGAATTGTCCGCGCCTTCAAGCCCCGCACGGCGTCGCCCACGGCGCCGCGGGCCGCCGCCGCGGTCTCGCGCTCGAACTCCACCAACAAGAGCCCCCCCACTGCCAGCTCGCGCGGCAGCTCCTGTCCCGCCTCCCTCACGAAGTCCAGGAAGGTGCCATCCAGCAGCTCGACCGCCGACGGGTTCAGCGCCACGAGATAGGGGACCGCGTCGGCCAGCGCGTCGAGGTTCGGAAAGCCGAGGACCACGCCGCCCACGTCCGGGGGGATCGGCTCGAGGCGCCATTCGACTGCGGTCACGATTCCGAGCGTGCCCTCCGCTCCGATGAGCAGGTCCAGCTCGTCCGCGGTCTCTGCGTAGCGGTCCAGCGCGTAGCCGCTCGAGCTCTTGCGGGTGCGGGGGAAGCGGTCTCGCACCAGCTCGCTCGCCGCGGGCTCAAGATGCCAGCGGGCCGTGCCGTGCACACCCCGCTCCACGCGCCGGGCCGCCCCGTCGTGGTCGACCACCTCGACGGCCTGGATCCAGCGGCGCACGCTCCCGCAGCGCACCGAACGCGGGCCCGCCGCGTTCGTGGCGACCATGCCGCCCGACGTCGCGAACCCACCCGAAGACGGGTCGGGCGGCAGGCGCAGGCCGAACGGGCGCGCGGCCTCATTCACCTGGGACCAGGTCACCGATGCGCCGACCCAGAGCGAGCGCTTGCTCCAATTCGGGACCAGCCAGTGGAACCCCTGACTCAGGTCCACGACCACTCCCCGGCCGACGCTCCCGCCCGGCATCCCACTCCCTGCGCCGCGCGGCACGAGCGGCGTGCCCGTCGCCGCCGACCAGCGCACCAGTTGCTGCGCCTCTTCCACTCCGTGCGGGACGGCGACGCCCGCGGGGACGATGCGGTAGATCCCGGCACTCTCCGAGTAAGCGGCCCGGAGACGGGCGTCGGTCGAGACAGAGGGCGGCATGCTCGGCATAGTGCGCGGTACGCGGTGCGCGGTTGACGCCCGGAAGTTACCGCTCACGGCGCACCGCGCACTATTCCTGCTTGACACCGTCTGAGTGCCGAGTGATGCTTGACGCCTCATGACTGACGGCCCGCGCGCGCAGCTTATCCACATCGAGACCGACCGGCGGCTCGGCCACGAGTGGGACGAGTGGGATGGACGGCCGCTCCCGGGCGGCGGGGACTTCTCCGCACCTCCCGGCCTCTTCTTCCGATATGCGGTGCTGACGATGGGTGTGAGCGGGGCCGCGCTCGTGGGACTGCTTTACGTGCTCGCGCCACGCCTCTCACTTCTCTCTGCAGCGCTGCCTCAGCGGCTGGCGTGGGTTCTGGTCGGCGCGCTCGCCGTGGCCGCGCTCTGGTTCGGCATCCTGCTGCTTGCGTTCTATGGCCGCGCCACGCCGCTTCCCGAGCGCCTGCTGGAGCGGGGCCCGTTCCTGCAGCTCATGAACCTGTCGTCTCTCGTCGCGCGCGCGTTCGGCCGCCGCGACTGGGTGGAGCACGCGGCCATCGACGTATACAACACTCTGGCGGAGCGGCGCCGGCGGCGCGTGGGCAAGGGGGAGCTACTGGTGCTGATCCCGCGCTGTCTGTCGAAGCAGGCGCTGGACGGCGTGCTCGCGATCGCGGGCCGCTACGAGGTGCCGGTGTTCGTTGCGACGCGCGGCCAGCTCGCCCGCCGGGTGATCCGCGAGCGGCGGCCGCGGGCCGTCGTGGCGGTCGCTTGCGAGCGCGACATGATGACCGGATTGCGGGACGTCGCCGGCAAGCTGCCGGTGCTCGGGCTCACGATGCAGCTGCCGAACGGACCGTGCCGCGACGCCCAGCTCGATCTCGGCGTGATGGATCGCTGGGTACGGTCGCTGGTGGGAGCGTGAGCGCGCCCTAAGGCGTCGCCGTCGCGGACCCGAATCGGTGCGTGGCGCTGTCGACCAGCGCTTGGGCGAGCTTGTGTCCGGCGTGATCGAGAGGGACTGCGGCTTCCAGATCCCGCTCGGGCCGCGACGGGTCGACGCGGGGACGATACACGGCCTCGATCGTCAGAATCGACTCGCTAGGGACGTACGGGTCTACCCAGCAGCGCAACTTCACCGTGCCAGCGAGGTCGGGGACGTAGTGGCCGTCCCGGATGGACCGGTGGTCCCGGGTATCGTACCAGTCGGTCTCGAGATAGCCATCGACCGGGCTCGCCCGTCTCACCCGCAGGCTCTCCGCAGCCACCAGCGTCGCGAGGAAGGGAATCACCCGCTCGCGCCGGGCCATGACCACGACGCGGGCCGTCTCGGGGAACGGTTGGAAGTCGGGGCGCGTGGTTGCGGGGTTACACGCGGCGAGAATAGCAACGAACGCGGAACGCGTTCGCATTTAGTGCTCGTGCTCCTCGTGCTCGTGCGCCTTGGCGCGGTCGTCGAGCTCGGTCTGCATGGTCTTCGTGGGCACGCCGGCCGCGTGCTCGAAGGCCATCTTCCCGCCGACCGCTCCAGTCCAGATGATCCCGACGAAGCCGGCGAGCGAGAGCGCGCGCAGCCCTAGCTCTTCGCCTTGGGACAGGCGGCCCCGCCGGAACAGCTTATAGGCGAGCACGGCCGTGAAAATGCCCATCGTCACGAGCGCCAACGTCTCATGATCCTCCATGAGCTCGTGGATCGCGTCGCCGTGATCGATGACGTCCTCGGCCTGTAATCCCGCGACCACGGCGGCCCATCCGCCAACGACGCCCGCCCACAGGGTCCACAGGGCGGCCGCGCGCAGCGACTCCCGCTTCGTGAGCCAGGCGCCGAAGTCGAAGAGCACGGTCGCGAACAGCAGGGCCGAGGGGAGGCCGTTCAGCGCGGCATGCCAGCGGGGCCAGTCGTAGCCGAGGAAGTGCACGAGGACTCCTGTTAGAGGCCGAGGTCAGATACAGTAGGGGGGTCTGCCGAGTAATCGTAGAAGCCCTTGCCGCCCTTGCGGCCGGTCATGCCGGCGAGGACCATGCGTTTGAGGAGAGGCGGCGGTGCATAGCGCGCCTCGCGGTACTCGTGGAACATGATTTCCGCGATCTTGTGCGTGGTGTCGAGCCCCACGAAGTCGAGCAGCGTGAGCGGGCCCATCGGGTGGCCGCACCCGAGCTGCATCGCGCGGTCGATGTCGGGGACGCTGCCGACGTGGTGCTCCACGGCGCGGACGGCGTCGAGCAGATATGGGACGAGGAGCAGGTTGACGAGAAACCCGGACGCGTCCTTGGCGGCGACCGGCTCCTTGCCGAGCGATCTCGCGAAGGCGAAGGCGCGGGTGTAGGTCTCGTCCGACGTCGTGACCGTGCGCACGACCTCGACGAGCTGCATCAGTGGGACGGGGTTGAAGAAGTGCAACCCGACGAAGCGGTCGGCACGCCGAGTCGCCGCGGCCATGGCAGCGATCGTGAGGCTGGAGGTGTTCGAGGCGAAGATCGTCGCCGGCCCGCACACACCGTCGAGCTCCTTCCAGAGGGTGTTCTTCAGGTCGAGATCCTCCGTCACCGCTTCGAGCACGATGTCGCGGTCCTTGAGGTCGCGGGTCGCTGTGGTGAAGGAGAGTCGCTTCAGCGTCGCGTCGCGGTCAACCGTGGCCAGCTTCCCCTTCTCGACGAACTTGGCCAGCGACTTTTCGATGTTGGCCCGCGCCCTGGTCCAGATCTCGGGCGCCACGTCCCGCACCAGCGTCTCATAGCCCGCCGCGGCGGCGACCTGCGCGATCCCGGTACCCATGAGGCCGCACCCCAGCACTCCGACGCGTCGAATGTCGGTCATGGCAACAGGCTGCGCAGCTCGTCGGCCAGCCGACCGAACGCCGCGCCCGGGCCGGGCAGCGCCGCCTCGGGCCGCAGCTCCCCGCGCTCCATCCGGTCGAGGACCTGCTCGAGGCCCACGTGGACCTGCTCGCTGTCCCGCCGGTGGCCGCGCGCGTACACCAGAGCCAGGCTCGCGGCGGCGACCACCGGCAGCGCGGCCCACGGCAACAGTACGCCCAGAGCCGGGGCGAGTGCGGTCGCGAGGGCACCAGCTGCGAACAGGACGGCGGCGCCGACCAGGCGCTGGCGGCGGAGATTCCGCACGTCAGCGCGGAGCTGCGCGTGGCAGAACCCGGTCTCGAGCTGCGCCGCGCTGCCCGCGATTTCGGCGGCGCGGGCGAGGGCGAACTTCTTGCCGCCCGCGCCCAAGGCCCGCTGTATCGACGCGAAGGCGCCCGCTTTCGGCTCCCAAGTAGTGTGGTCGGTGAAGCGCCGCTTCACTTGGAGCAGCTCGTTCCGCTCGAGCCAACCGGCCAGCGCCCGCTCGACCGTGGCGCGCTCGCCGGGCACCACACGGCCCGCGGTGAGGGCAGCCGGCCCGGCGAGCCACGCCAGGGGCCCTCCCCTCGCCGCCGGCTCGACCAGCGCCCGGGTCTGCTCCTCGAGCAGCGCCTGCCGCAGGTGGCCCGCCGGAATGCCGACTTCCTTCCCGAGCGCAACGACCTCGTCCCGCGTCAGCCCCTCGCCGATATCGCGCTCGCTCGCCTGCAGCTCGGCGGCGCGCTGGATGATCCGCTCGAGCGCCTCGCGGCCGATCAGCTCGCCCGCCATGCTACGCCTTCACCTTCTCCTCGCTCCGGCTCGCCGGCAGGGCCTCGCCCGAGGCCCGCTGGGGCAGGGCTGGAGGGGCGGCGGCGTCGGGTCGCCTGGCGATCGCTTCGAGGAACCCCTTGAACAAGTCGATCGGGATCGGGAAGATGGTCGTGGAGTTGTTCTCCGAGGCGATCTCGGTGACCGTCTGGAGGTAGCGCAGCTGGATCGCCGCGGGCTCGCTGCCGATGATATGCGCCGCCTGCGCCAGCTTCTCCGATGCCTGCAGCTCACCCTCGGCGTTGATGACCTTGGCGCGGCGCTCGCGCTCCGCCTCCGCCTGGCGCGCGATGGCGCGCTTCATCTCGGGCGGTAAGTCCACGTCCTTCACCTCCACGGCCGACACCTCCACGCCCCAGTCCTCGGTGCGCTTGTCGATGATGTTCTTCAGGATGTCGTTGATCTTCTCGCGGTTCATGAGCAGCTCGTCGAGCTCGGTCTCGCCCAGCACCGAGCGCAGCGTGGTTTGAGCCAGCTGGCTCGTGGCGTAGAGATAGTTCTCCACGCCGATCACGGCCTTCACCGCATCCTGGACCCGCATATAGAGGACGGCGTTCACCTTGATCGAGATGTTGTCGCGCGTGATCACGTCCTGAGGCGGGATGTCGAGCGCCACCACGCGGAGTGAGACCTTTTGCATCTTGGCGAACAGCGGCGGCAGGTAAATGAGCCCGGGCCCCTTGGCGCCCCAGGACCGGCCCAGGAAAAAGTAGACCGCACGCTCGTACTCGCGCAGCACGCGCAATCCGGAGAACAGGTACAGGATGATGGCCCCGATCGCCGGGATGAGAATGCCGCCCATCTGTCAGTCCTCCTCGTTCAGGCGGGAAACGCTTCGACGATCACGGCCGCGCCCTGGCCGCCGCCGATGCAGGCGGAGCCCAGACCGTAGCGCTGCTTGCGCTGCCGCAGCGCATGGAGCAGGTGGATCGTGATGCGGGTGCCGGTGGCCGCGAGCGGGTGGCCGATGGCAATCGCGCCGCCGTGCACGTTGGTCCGCGCGCGATCCAGGCCGAGCTCTCTCTCCACGGCGAGATACTGCGGGGCGAACGCCTCGTTCACCTCGACCAGATCCATCTGCTCGAGCTGCATCCCCGCCCTGGCGAGCGCTTTGCGCGCCGCCGGCGCCGGGCCGATCCCCATGTACCTGGGCTCCACGCCGGCGACGCCCCACGCGACCAGGCGGCCGAGCGGCTTCAAGCCGTGCGCCGTGGCGAAATCGGCGCTGGCGATCACGGTGGCCGCCGCACCGTCCACGATCCCGGAGGCATTCCCGGCGGTGACGAGCCCATCCTTCTTGAAGTAGGGCTTCAGCGACAGGAGCACCTCTAGCGTCGTGTTGGACCGCATGTGCTCGTCGGCCCGGAACTCCGCGGTCTCACCCTTTTTCCCCTTGACGGGCACCGGTACCACCTCGTCCTGGAACACGCACGCGTCCCACGCCTGCTTGGCACGTTGCTGCGAGGCGAGGGCGATTTCGTCGACTTCCTTGCGGGTGAGCTTGTAGCGCTCGGCGAGACCCTCAGCGGTCTCGGCCATCGAGAGGCCGCACTGCGGATCCTTCAGGGCTTCCCACAGGAGGTCTTCGAGCGGCGCCGGGGGGCCGAGCCGGATGCCCCACCGGGCGCCACGCACCACGTGGGGCGCCTGGCTCATCGACTCTGTGCCCCCTGCGAGCACCGCGTCGGCCTCGCCCAGCAGGATGAGCTGCGCCCCCTGGGTGATGGCCTCGAAGCCCGAGCCGCACAGCCGGTTGACGGTCACCGCGGGCACTTCGATCGGGAGGCCCGCCTTGAGACCCACGTGGCGAGCGCAGTAGATGGCGTCCGCCGAGGTCTGGAGGGCGTTTCCGAAGACCGTGTGGCCGAACTCCTGGGCCGGGACGCGCGACCGCTCGAGAGCGTGCCGCGCGGCGACGGCGCCGAGCTCGGTGGCCGTGTGGTCTTTGAGGGTGCCGCCGAAGGTCCCGAAGCCGGTCCGGACGCCCGAGAGGAACACGACGTCTTTGGTGGAACCCTGGGTCTTCATCGGAGAGCGGAATATACTGCCTGTGCGACCGCACGCGTGGTCGCCGTGCCTCCGAGGTCCGGGGTTCTAACCCCTGCGGCGAGTGTGTCTTGCACCGCCCGCTCGAGCGCACGGGAGGCCTCCCGTTGTCCCAGCTGCTCGAACAGGAGAGCACCCGCCAGGATCGCGGCGAGTGGGTTCGCGATCCCCTTGCCCGCGAGCGCAGGCGCCGAGCCGTGCACCGGCTCGAACAGCCCAGCACGGCCTGGATGCAGATTGGCGCTCGCCGCAAGCCCGAGCCCTCCAACGAGCCCCGCCCCGAGATCGGAAAGGATGTCTCCGAACAGGTTGGTGGTGACAATCACCTGGAACCGCTCCGGCTCCCGCACCAGCTCGAGCGCCAGGGTGTCCACATAGCGGTGCTCGGCCGTGACACCTGCGTACTCGGCGGCGACTCGCTTGAACTGGTCCTGCCAAACCCGATGAGCGGGCACCGCGTTCGACTTGTCGCTCATGGTGACGAGCGTGCGGCCGTGTGCCCGAGCCCACTCGAACGCGGCTCGGATGATGCGCTCGACACCCTTTCCGGTGTTCACATCCTCGGCGACGTACTCGTCGCCACCGACGCGACCGCGCCCGAGATAGACGCCCTCGGTGTTCTCGCGAAAGATGACGAAGTCGATGGGGTGGGCGGAGCGAAGCGGGGTCAGATCAGGATGCAACAATCGAATCGGTCGAAAATTGATGTACAGATCGAGTCGAAACCTCAGGCCCAAAAGGATGTCCCGTGCGTGCTCGTTGCCGGGCACGCGAGGATCGCCGAGCGCGCCCACGAAGATCGCGTCCACATCGTCTCTCAGGTGGCGGAACGCGGCCTCGGGAAGCGTTTCCTTGGTGCGGAGGTAGTGATCGGCCGAGTAGGGGAGTCGTTCCCACGCTAGGGCGAAACCGCGCTGCTGGGCGGCGGCGTCGAGCACGGGAATAGCGGCGTCGACGACCTCGGGGCCGATCCCGTCGCCGGCGATCACGCCCACTTCGTACCGCTTCACTCTTACTCGAATCCCGTCGGCCGGCCGCAGCTCACGCAGTAGGCCCACCCCACGTCCACCTCGCTCCCGCAGGCGGGGCAGCGCAGCTCGCCCGACGGCGGCTGCCCGCAGTGCGGGCAGAAGTTCACCTTGCGGGCGCCAGGCAGCGTCCCGCCGCAGTAGGCGCACTGCGGAGCCCGCGTCTCCGACTCGTCCAGCGAAAAATGCGATGGGGCGAGCGGCTCCTCCTCGGGATCGCCCGCGTCCTCGAGCTCCGGCAGGGACGCCTGGGTGGCGGGGGAGGGCGAGGGGGAAGGCGGGGCATACGCGCGCTCGCCCTTGAGAAACCGCTCGGCGGCGATGCGGTTGATCATCACCTGGGAATCGGGGAAGTTACGGAACAGCGCGGTGTCGGGGTTCGAGGTCACCGCCTCGCGCTGCAACGCTTCCAGGACGTCGGCGGGCTCGAGGCGCGCGTAGCCGCGCTCGCCGGCGAGCAGGCGCAGCACGGTCATCTCGTAGTCCTGATGCGTCGCGACGTTCAGCTTGGCCCGGTTGGAGCGATACGGGACGAGGCGTTCGTACAGCTCGGCCGTCGCGAAGGGCACGGCGAGTTTCCCCGGGCCGGCGTCGGCCAGGGCCTCGACGAGCCGCCCGAAGAGCCGATCCAGCTCATCCGCCATGCGGCACGTTTCCCGTTTCCCGTCTCCCGTCTCCCGTCATCTCCACTCCTTCACCCATCGATCGTATAAGACAGGAGTCACCCCGCCCTGGCCCAGCACCTCGATCCCCGACGGGTCGCGGTACGCCTTGCGATAAAACACGTGCGTCACGCCCGAGTTGATGATCAGCTTCGCGCACATCACGCACGGCGAGGCGCTGATGAAGACCACCTTGTCGCGCACGCTGCCCGGCGCCTTCACGAGCGCGTTCATCTCGGAATGGATGCAGCCGCAGCTCCCGGGGACGGCGGAGTCGCATTTGTTGGGCAGGCCGCGGGCGTTGCCGTTGTACCCGATGGCGAGCACGTTTTCGAGCAGCTGGTCGGTGACCACGGTACCGACCTGGAGGCGGCTGCAGGTAGAGCGCTTCGCCAACTCCTCCGCCATGCGCATGTAGACCTCGTACAGCGGAATGCGCTGCACGGCGGGCGCCGCGGCGCTGTCGGGGAGCACGTTCAGGTGGTGGGTGTTGGCCGGCACTTCGTCCTTATAGACGCTCATGCAGCTCCTGGTCCGGGTCGTAGTCGGGCCCCACGCTGCCACTGCGGGCGCGTTGCCGCGCCAGCCAGGCGTCGAAGCCCGAGGGGATGAGTCCATTGGAGCGCTCCTGGCGCTCCGCGGCGCGCATGGCGAGCTCGTTGACGTACTCGTTCTTGGGATGGCCCGCGTGCCCCCGCACCCAGCGCCAATGCACCGCGTGGCCCGCTTCCGCCTGCACGAGCTTCTGCCACAGCTCGAGGTTCTCGATCGCGCCGCCCTTACGTCTCCACCCCCGTGCCTGCCAATCCTTGACCCACGCCGACATGCCCTTGATCAGGTACTCCGAGTCGGACACATAGACGATAGCGGCGCGCTGCCACTGCCGGCGCACCCACTCGAGGACCGCGATGGCGCCGGCGAGGGCCATCTTCTGGTTGGTCGTGCTTGGCGAACACTCGAAAAAGTCCCAGCGCGCGAAGCTATCCCCAGCCGGCGCCTCGATCAGCGCCGCGTTGCCGCCGGGATTGGGCGGCTCTCGCCCGTTGCCCAGGCAGCTCTCGTCGGCGTGCACCAGCACGCGCGGCGGCGGGGCGGCGGCGGCCATCTCAGGGCTGAATGACGACCGGAATGTCGGTGTGTCGCAGGATCTCCTCCGCGTGCGACACCACGACGCCGCTGGGCCGGCCGTTCTCCCGGGTGACGTGCGCGCCGGCGAACAGCGCGTCACAGCCGGTGCTCTTGATCACCCGCGCGACCACCTCGCCGGG
>WNGI01004666.1_pt1 | contig 20624 bp, 19 predicted proteins | sample 5400621 | NCBI WGS metagenome assembly WNGI01 (sample SAMN13153374, study PRJNA577476) | soil metagenome | isolation source: 20 cm soil or saprolite under Garry oak tree replicate 1 | place: USA:California | collected 2016-06-15
GGCAATTACTTTACCCAATTCGGCCCTGAGCCTGTGCTCTTCGTCCACGATCCCTCGCCACGGAGCTCAGGGCCTTTGTTTGGCTTTGCCGTTGGCTTGACCCAACCGGTCGGCAAAGAAGGCAGCTATCAGTTCCGTCTCGAACTGCGCGATGCCATCACGGGGCTGGAGCGCTTGACTGGGCCCGCGGATCCCGCAACGCTGCTTGCGCCGACCGAGATCAAGAGCTACCACCACTTCTCCCTGGTCATCGGGCTCGACGTGGTCCTCGAGAAGGCGCGCGGAAGGCGCTACTAGTTGCGCGGAGCGGTGCTGGCCGGCGGTGCGGCGAGCCGGTACGGCGGTCTGCCCAAAGGGTTGCTCGATGTTGGCGGCCGGCGCATTCTCGATCGCGTCGTCGACGCGGTGCACGCGGTGACCGGCACCCCGCCCCTGCTCGTGGCCAATGCGCCCGACGCGGCTGCGTGGCGTCCGGACCTGGAAACCATTCCGGACACACGTCCCGGCTATGGCAGCCTCGGCGGGATTTACACCGCAGTGGCGGCCGGTCCCGACCCGGTGCTGTGCGTCGCCTGGGACATGCCGTTCGTGTCGGAGGGGCTGCTGCAATCCTTGAAGGCCGGCGCCGAATCCGGCCGCTACGATGCCTATCTTCCCGAGAGCTCCGGCCGGCGCGGGCTCGAGCCACTGTGCGCGGTGTATGGGCCGCGCTGCCGCGCGGCGATCGAGCGGCGGCTCGACAGTGGCGACTTGAAGGCCATATCCTTCCACCCCGACGTGCGCGTCGGTATCCTCTCCCTCGCTCGAGTCAAGACGTTCGGCGACCCTGAGACGCTCTTCTTCAATGTGAACACGCCCGCCGACCTCGAGCGGGCGGAGGCCCTGTGGCGGCAACACGCATGATCTCGGTGATCGGGCTCAAGAACGCGGGCAAGACGACGTTCCTGGTCGCGCTCGCGGCCGAGCTCGTGCGCCGGAAGTTCCGCGTGATGACGATCAAGCACGGCTCGCATCCCGCGGAGATGGATCAGAAGGGCAAAGACACCTGGCGCCACTGGCACGAAGGCAGGGCGGAGCGCGTGTTGATGGAAGCGCCCGGGCAGCGGGTCCTGTTCGAGCGCACGCCGGCGGAATCCGATCCGATCACCCTGACGCGACGCTACCTGAGCGATGCCGACATTGTGCTGGTGGAGGGGTTCAAGCGGGCGCCCCTGCCCAAGATCGAGGTGTATCGCACGGTCGCGGGCCCCAAGCCGATCTTTGATCCGGCGGTGCACGACCCCGCCGACTGGGTCGCGATGGTCACGGACGATCGCGACGTCCGCGCTCCATTTCCGGTATTTCGCTTCAGCGATACCGCGTGGCTCGTGAACGTGGCGAATCTCGCCTGGGACAGCGCGAAGATTTTGCCACCATGAGCCCCCTGCCCACCCCCCCCACCCCCGCCGAGGCGGCCGGTCTCATCATCGGTCACTTTCGGCCGCTCGATCCCGTGCATCGGCCGCTGCGCGAGGCGCTCGATGCGGTGCTTGCCGAAGACGTCGCGAGTCCAATCGATTTGCCGCCGTGGGACAACTCCGCGATGGACGGCTACGCGGTGCGCAGCGCCGATCTCACGGGCAGCACTACGGATCTCGACGTCATCGAAACGGTGCCCGCCGGTCAATTCCCCACGCGGAACGTCGGAGCCCGGCAGGCGATCCGCATCTTCACCGGCGCGCCGGTCCCGGAAGGCGCCGACACGGTGATCCGCCAGGAGGACACCGCCCAGTCCTCCAACGGCACCGTGACCATCACGAACGCGCGCGACGCTCGCAAAAACATTCGCCGCCGCGGCGAGGATATCAAAAAGGGTACGGTCGTCCTGGAAGCGGGCACGCCGCTCGGGCCTGCGCAGCTCGGTGTGCTCGCCTCGATTGCGCGCGATCAGGCGCTGGTTCATCGGGCGCCGCGCGTCGCGTACTTGGGATCGGGCGATGAGATCGTCGATCTCGACCGCAAGGACGAGATCCTTGCCGGCAGGAAGATCGCGAGCTCCAACTCTTACACCCTCGACGCGTTGATCCGGCGGTCCGGCGCCGACCCGGTCAATCTCGGAATTGCGCGTGATACCAAGGAGAGCTTGCGCGAGCACCTGCAGGGAGCCGCGCGCGCAGATCTGGTGGTCACGACCGCCGGCGTCAGCGTGGGCGAGCATGATTTTGTGCGCGACGTGCTGCAGGAAATGGGCGGTGAGCTGAAGCTCTGGCGCATCGCCATGCGGCCCGGCGCGCCGGTCGGCTTCGGCATGATCGGCGGTGTCCCCTGGATCGGCCTGCCGGGAAACCCGGTGAGCACAATGGTGACGTTCGAGTTGTTCGTGCGCCCCGCCATCCGCCGGCTGCAGGGTCATCGGTTGCCGTTCCGCAGGACAGTCAGGGTCGTGGTGCGCGAGCCTGTGACACTCGGACCCAAGCTGCGACACTACCTGCGCGTTATAGTAGAGGATGGTGAGGCGCGTTGGACAGGACCGCAGGCGTCTGGCATTCTCACGAGCATGGCGCGCGCCAACGCACTGCTCATCGTCCCCGCCGACATGCCGGTGGTCGCCGCCGGCACGGAGCTGCAGGCACTGATCCTGGACGATCCCCGGCACGTGGCGGAAGCGCCGTATTGATGACGGCGTCGCCAACCGTGCGCCGTGCACTCCGGCTCGTGGGCTATGTGCTGCTCACGCTGCTCGTGTACTGGGCCAACGCCCTAACCCCGCCGGCCGCGCGGCTGGGGATCCTGTACATCGTCCCGGTGTTGCTCGTCACGTGGACCGATGGGCTCCGCTGGGGCATCGTCATCGGGATCGCGTCGATCGCGCTGCGTGAAACGGTGGCGTGGGATCAGATGCCCGCCGACACGCCGCTGGGCTGGCGCATCGCCAACGGCGCCTCATATGTCGCGGTGGTCGCGGTGGCGATGGCGGGCCTGCAGACGTTGCGCCGCAGCCAGGCGCAGCTCGCTCAACTCGTCATTCAGGATCAGCTCACCAATGTCCTGAACGCGCGCGCCTTTTCCGAGCGCCTCGGTCAGGAGCTGGACCGCAACCGGCGCTATCCGCGCCCGCTGGCGCTGCTCTACATGGACCTCGACAACTTCAAGGTCATCAACGACACGCACGGCCACCAGACGGGAGACGCCGTGCTGCGGCTCGTCGCCGACGCCATGCGCTCGTCCGTGCGGCACGCGGACGTCGTCGGGAGGCTGGGCGGCGACGAGTTTGCGGTGCTCATGCCCGAGACCGACGCGCCGCTGGCGGACGCCGCCGCGAAGCGGCTCGTCGCGGGACTCCGCAACGTGTTCAAGGGAACGCCCAACGTGACAGCGAGCATCGGGGTGGTGTCGTGTACGGCCACCGATGCCAGCACCGACGATCTGCTGCGCCGCGCCGATCAGGCGATGTACGACGCCAAGAAGATGGGTAAAGATCGCGTGGTTCAGGTCGCGCTTTGATCCTGCTGCTCCTCGCGCTCCTCCAGGCGAGCGCGTCAGACTCCACCCCTCAGCTTGCCTACACGCTCTCGGTCCCGCCCGACCGTCGGGCGTACGCGGTCGAGCTGGCGATCACGCATCCGCCCAATCCCAGCCGCCTCGTCATCCCCAACTGGGCGCCGGGCGCTTACCGGCTGATGGACTCGTGGCAGAACATCAGCGGTTTCGTGGCCGTCGATAGCGGCGGTGCACACCTGCCGGTGCGTCAGGACTCGCCGATCTCCTGGGTGGTGGACACCAGGGGGGCGCGACGGATCATCATCAGCTACCGCGCCGGCTTGCCCGACACCGTTCAGTGGCGCCGCCCCAACAATCGCTGGTACCTGCGCGCGACTTCGGGGGTCGTCGATGGGCCGCGCACCTTCATGTATCTGGATGGTGCGAAGCTGTTGCCGGCCGTGCTGACATTCCGGTTACCTCCTCGGTGGCGGGTGGCAACCGGCCTGCCCACGAGCGACAGCGCGACCTACTGGGCGGAGAGCTACGACGTGCTGATCGACTCCCCGGCGATGGTGGGGTCCTTCCTGTCGTATCCCTTCACCGCCGACTCAACGCCGCATCGCGCCGTCGTCGATCTCGGCGGCGCGCAGGCGCATGCGGGGGGGGTGTTCGTCGACATGCTGCGCCGCATCGCGCAGACCGGTATCCGCATTTTCGGCAGCGCGCCGTACAAGGACTACACGTTCATCTTCGTGGGCGGACGGGGGGGCGGGCTGGAGCACCTCAACTCCACGACGATCGGTGTGACGACCGGGACGCTGGCGCGCAATCCGCGCGGCGCCCGCACTGTGAGCGCACACGAGTTCTTCCACGCGTGGAACGTGAAGCGCGTCCGCCCGATCGAGCTCGGGCCCTTCGACTACGAACACGAAGTGCGAACGGTGAACTTGTGGTGGAGCGAGGGCGTCACCGACTATTACGCCGATCTGATCCTGGCGCGTTCGGGACTCGAGACCCCCGCCGACTTTGCGCAGGGCATCGCGACCTCGATCGGCAACCACCGCGACAACCCGGCTCGACTGCGCGTTTCGCCCGAGCGTTCATCGTGGACGGTGTGGGACTCTCCCGCCGTCAACGACAGCTACGTCATCTCCTACTATCTCCAGGGCGAGCTGCTCGGCTTCCTGCTCGATCTCGCGATTCGCGACTCGAGCGACAACACGAGATCGCTCGACGATGTCATGCGCCATCTCGCCAGTCATTACTCCGGCGCGCACGGTTTTACAAAAGACGATCTCGTCGAGTCGGTCAGGCGTACGACAGGGCACGACTTCGCCGAGTTCTGGCGCCGGTATGTGAGCGGCGTCGACGAGATCCCGTGGAACGACTATCTCCGCGCGGCAGGATGGGAGGTCGCGTTCAGCGAAGAGCAGGCGGTGGATGCGCGCATCGGCTCGATCCCTCCCGCCGTCCAGGGCGGGCGTTGGCGCGCCGTCGCAACCCCGGGCAGCGCCGCCGCCGCCGCCGGCCTGCGCACGGGTGACGAGCTGGTGCGCATCAATGGCCGCCAGATCATCGACGGGACGGACGTAACCGCCGTCGTGCGCGCCGCCCGTCGCAACATGGCGGTCGCGGTAGACGTGGTGCGCGACGGCCAGCCGCTCACGATCCGATTCCACGCCGGTTTTTACCAACGCGTGCGCGCGCGGCTGCGCGACCTGCCCGTGCCGACCGAGAAAATGCGCCGCATTCGCGCGGGACTGCTGCACCCATGAGTCAGCGGATCATGCAGCTCGTCCTGATCTTCACGTCGATCTTCTTCATCGTCGATCCGTTCGCCGTCATTCCGTCCTTTCTCGCCATGACGGTGCGCGACTCGCCGGCGCAGCGCCGCGTGCTGGCGCGGCGCGGGGCGTGGACGTGTGCGATCACCCTCACGCTGTTCGCGCTGGGCGGCAGCATGATCTTTACGATCTTCGGGATCACGATCGGCGCGTTCAAGATCGCGGGCGGCGTGCTGATGGGACTGAACGCGCTCGACATGGTGCAGGCGCGCCGCAGCCAGCAGCGCGAGACGGCGGTCGAAACCGCGGAGGGAATTCAGAAGGAGGACATCGGTATTTTGCCGCTCGGCGTGCCCATGCTCGCCGGGCCCGGCGCGATCTCGACCGTCATGGTGTTGGCGCTCGGCGCGAAGACGCTCGCGGCTACTGTCGCGGTCTACGTGTCGATTGTCGTCACATCGCTGCTCACCTATTTCGTCCTGTCAGCCGCCTCGCTGGTCGAGCACCGGCTCGGACAGACCGGCATGCGCATCCTGACGAGACTCATGGGGCTCGTCTTGTTGGCCATTGCGGTGCAGTTCATCCTCGACGGAATCAAGTCCACATTTCAGTAGTTCGCTCCGTTGATCTAGTCCATCGGGTTGAGAACTGCAGTGCTGATTTTCCCTCGTTGGGTCGATTGTGGGCCGAAATGTCGAGCCGTACTCTTCCCCTACATCGGCGTTCGTAGACTCTTTCCCGACAGGGTATTAGATGCCTGCTCCGCTTGCCAATGCGCTGCTGATCGAAGCCCCCGCTAATAGCCACTTCGCTCAGCTGCATCGCGATCCGCAGGCCCTCACGGATGCCGTCACGCTGTACTTGGAGACGGGCCTGCGGCGCGGCAACGGAGTCGTCGTCATCGCGACGCCCGAGCATGTCGATCGCTTTCTCTCGCGGCTCCGCGAGCGCGATCTGGATCCCAGCCGCTTCCTCAAGTCCGGCCAGCTCGAGTTGCACGACGCCGAACTGACGCTGAGCAAGTTCATGTGCAATGACGTGCCGGTTTGGACGGACTTCCAGCGTGCGATGGGGGCCGTTTTCGATCGGGTACAGGCGTTCGGGCGCGGGACGACCCGAGCATATGGCGAGATGGTGAATGTGCTGTGGCATGAAGGAAAGCAGGGAGCCGCCATAAGCCTCGAGGAGTACTGGAACGAGCTCGCACGCCTGTACCCGTTTTCTATGTTCTGCAGCTACATGCTCGACACGCAGGATGATGATTCGTACAGCGGGCCGCTCGAGGAGATCGGCCGGACCCATTCGGACATCGTCGGCACGGCGGAGGACGAGCGGTTTCGCATGGCGCTCGATTCTGCGAGCCGGGATGTGTTCGGCGTTCCATTGTCGCAGATGGTCGGATTCGCGAAGCATCGGGACAGTGGCGAACAGCGGTTTCCCAGCGGGCAGCGCACGATGCTGTGGGTAAAGCGAAACCTTCCCTCTGCCGCGGCCGCCGTGCTGGAGCGGGCGCGCCGGTACTTCGAAGCCTCGCTGAAATAACGCGCCGTGACGCTCCTGGCCGAGGCACCGGCTGGCCGGCACTTCGCACAGTTCCATCGCAATTGCGACTCGCTCAGCGAGTCCCTCTCCGCATTTCTCGAGGGCGGGATCCGACGCGGCCACAGCGCCGTGGTGATCGCGACACCCGAGCTCAGAGACAGCCTCGTTGCGCGTCTGGCCGCAGACAAGTTCAATCCCAAAGCGCTGGCTGACTCGGGCCAGCTCGACCTGATCGATGCCGTCAGGCTGATGGCGCAATTGATGCCCAACGGTCCTCCCGAGTGGGCCCGCTTTCGCGCCACGCTGGTGCCGGTGCTGTCGCGTGTCCAGTCGTTCGGCCGGGGCATCCGCATCTTTGTGGAGATGGGGAGCATGCTCTGGAAGGACGGCAACACCGAGGCCGCGATACGCCTCGAGGAGCACTGGAACGCGCTCGCGCGACTCCACACGTTCGCCTTGTTCTGCGGTTACACGCTCGACACGCAGTCCGAAGAGTCGTACGCGGGACCCCTCGAGGACATCGGCCACACGCACACCGATATCCTGGGAAGCGAAGAGGACGAGCGGTTCGGCATCGCCCTCGACCGGGCCAGCAAGGAGGTTTTCGGCATTACGCTATCGCAGATGGCGGGAATGACGAACCACGACGGGGCGCGGCGCTTTCCGAGCGGCCAGCGGACCATGCTGTGGGTGAAGCGCAACCTGCCGCTGTCGACGGCGCAGCTGGCCGAGCGCGCGCGCCGCTACCTGCAGGAGTTCTTGCCGAAGCGCTCCTAGTCCCCGGCTTACATCCGCTTGTACCTCGGTCCGCTGCCACCTTCCCGCGGTGTCCAGCGCGGGCCCAGCACGTCGGTGGCCTTGCAGTCCACGCAATTGGGCGCGTTGATGCGCAAGCCCGACTCCGTCGCCTCGTACACACCGGCGGGGCACATGTGGGCGTAGAACCGCGCCACCTCCAGCGGCACGTCACTGCCGGCGATGAGGTGGCTCGGGACTGTATCTCGCGTCGCGTTTCCCGACTTGAAGACCGCGTCGACCTTGCTGATACCCGGCGTCGTTGCTCCGGCAGAATTCGGGGATGACCGGCGCGGCACCTCCGCATCGGCATGCATGCGATACTTGCCGCCGGGAAACCGCCCGCCGGTCAGCGTCATCAGCGCCGCCTGGAACCCGCCCAGGTAGAAGCCATCACGGAACGCGAGCCGCATGTTGCGCGTGCGATAGAGATCGCTCACGACGTATGACGCATTGACCAGCCGATCGTACTCGGCGAGTGCGGCGCCTGTGTTGAGATGCTGATAGATCGCACGCGCGGCGTAAATGCCGGACTGCATCGCGTAGTGGATCCCCTTGAGCGAGGGAACGTCCACAAATCCCGCGGCGTCGCCCAGGATGACGATTCCCTCGCCCGAGCGGCGCTCAGGGAGCGCATAGAAGCCGCCCTCGGGGATGGTCTTCGCGCCCCACTCCACCATCTCACCACCAGCGAGCAGCGACCGCAGCAGCGGATGTTGCTTGAAACGTTGGAGGAGCACGTGCACATCGAGATTCGCATCGCGGTAGTCGAGCCCCACGACCAGGCCCAACGCGACGAGATTCGGCTCGAGTGGATAAATAAAGCTTCCGCCGAACGCGTCTCTCGGGAGCGGCCACCCCAGGGTGTGAATCACGCGGTCGAGCGGCTGCTTCGTTTCCCACAGCTCTTTGACGCCGAGCGCAAAGATCTGCGGATTCTCCGAGGGAACGTGCTGCCGCTCGCACCACGCCTGCGCCAGGAGACCACGCGTGCCGCCGGCGAGCGCCGTGACCTTCGCCGTCAGGTCGTTCGGCGCCGCACCGCCGGGCGTCGGTTTGCCGTCACGATCGAGGCCTGCCGCCGCGGTCCGCACGCCGGCAACCGCCTGCCCGCGCACGAGCAGCTGTGCCGCCGGGAACCCCGTAAAAATGGTCACGCCGAGCGCTTCGGCTTTGGCGCCCAGCCAGCGCACGATCTCGCACAGTGACGCGATGTAGTAGCGGCGATTGTGCATCGTGGGCGGCGTCGGGAGGCGCAGCTTGCCGCTCCTGGTCAGCAGGTACACTGCTTCCTTGTCGACGGGGCGGCGGAATGGAAAATCGGAATCCTGCAGCTCGGGAAACAGCTCGCGCATCGCTCGCGGATTGACCACGGCGCCCGAGAGGGAGTGCTCGCCGAGCGCTTCCGCTTTCTCGAGCACGCCGACGTTCAGCTCTGAGCCATCCGCCCTGGCGAGCTTCGCCAGTTCGATCGCGCACGACAGCCCTGCCGGCCCCGCGCCGACGATGACCACATCCAGTTCCATCGTGTCGCCCGCGCCGTCGGATCCGGCTTCGATAATGAGCTGATCGAGCGGCAGGCGCGGCTGGTATTGGGCGGGGACGAAGCTATCCATGCAGCTTGCGGATCTCCTCGGTGAGCTTCGGCACAATCTCGAACAAGTCTCCCACAACGCCGTAGTCGGCGATTTTGAAGATCGGGGCGTCTTTGTCCTTGTTGATCGCGACGATCACTTTCGACGTGCGCATGCCGGCGAGATGCTGGATGGCTCCCGAGATGCCGACGGCGATATACAGTGACGGGCTCACCGTTTTGCCCGTCTGGCCGACCTGATCGGCGTGGGCGCGCCACCCCGCATCGACGACGGCGCGAGAGGCCCCGACCGCGGCACGGCCCCCGAACGCACGAGCCAGCTCCTCGAGCACCTTGAAATTCGCAGGCTCCTTGAGTCCACGGCCGCCCGATATGATCACCTGGGCTTCGGCGACATCGAGGGTCCCCGCGGGCGCCGCCTTGATCTCGCGTACCACCACGCGACTCGGCACCACGGGGGCAGTCACCGCCACGATCTCCGCAGCACCCGCCTTGGGGCGCTCGACAGGCGTGAAAATGTTGGGACGCACCGACAGGACCGCCGGCCGCGCCGCGACTTTTGCTTTGAGTAACGCTTTGCCCGCATAGACGGGCCGGGTGACGACCAGGCCGTTACTGTCTGCGCTCAGGTCTGTGAGGTCAGCCGCTACGGAGACACCGAGCTTCGCCGCGACCCGCGGCGCAAGATCCTTCCCCGTGGCGCTCGCGGCAAACACGACCGCCTCATATCCCCCGTGCTTGATGCGCTCGGCAAGTACCTGGGCGCATCCCTCGGGATCGTACTTGGCGAAGGACGGATTGGTCAGCGTGACGACCTTGTCGGCACCGAATCTCCCGACCTGATCGGTTCCCTGCACTGCGCCGGTACCGCACACGACCGCCTCGACTGTCCCGCCGAGCCGCTGCGCGGCGGTCACGACTTCGTAGGAGATCTTGCGGAGCGCCCCGTCGCGTTGCTCCAGTACTGCGAGAGTCGTGCTCATAGCACCTTCGCCTCTTCGCGCAGCAGCCGGACCAGCTCAGCCACGGCACCCGCGCCCTCACCCACGATCTTCCCTTCCTTGCGCTCGGGCGGCGGGGTGAGCGCCGCGATCTCGATCGTCCCTGCTCCCGGCCGTACGGCCTTGACCTCGAGCGGCTTTTTCTTGGCGGCCATGATCCCTTTGAGGGCGGGATAGCGCGGCTCGTTCAACCCTTTATCGACGGTGAGCAACGCGGGCAACGGAAACTCGACCACCTCGATGCCACCTTCGATCTCGCGTTCGGCGATGCCCTTCAGTCCCTCGATATCCAGGTGGGACACCGCGCTCACACACGGCAGACCGAGCAGCTCGGCGACGATCACACCCACCTGATGGTTGTAGTCGTCGATCGCCATCCTGCCGAACAGAATCAGGTCCCAGGTGCCGCTCTTCAGCTCGGCGGCGATCAGGCGTGCCGTCTCGAAGGAGTCGGCGGGGGTCTGGTCGGTTTGCAGAAGCACGCCGCGATCGGCCCCCATCGCCAGGGCGGTCCGAATCGTCTCTTGTCCGGCGGCGGGGCCAAGGCAGATGACGACCACCTCACCGGTCCCTGCTTTCTCCTTGCGCCGCAGCGCTTCCTCGACGGCGAACTCGTCGTAGGGATTCATGACGAATTTCACCCCGGCCTCGTCGAGGCTCTTGCCGTCCGCGGCGATTTTCACGCGCGTCTCCGAATCGGGGACGCGCTTGATACAGCAGGCAATTTTCATGTGGGGAAAAGCTAAGCTAGGGCTTCACCATCCGGAACACAGTGATGCCCCAATCGTCGGGATCGTCGGGGGGATCATCATTCCAGTCGGCGTGCGAGTGCGAGCCGTCCGACGCATAGCGCAGCACGTAGGACCCGGCAGGCAGCCTGATCGCCCCTTCAAACATGCGATTCTTATCGGCACCGCCCGCAGGCTCAGTCGCGTCGTATTTCATCACCCAGACCGCCCGGCCACCGCTGTCTTCGATCCAGCCGTAGTCGAACAGCTGGCCGTCGCGGCCTTCGCCCAGCGCATACACGCGCAGGCGCGTTGTTCCCGTGAGCTGGAAGGTGGCCCGTGCATTCTCGTTGTCACCCATATCGATCAACTGCGCCACGACCCTTCCGCCCGGACGGGCCCCGCGCTCGAACTTGGTGACGTCGTTTGGATTCAACCGCCCGCTGGCCGGGAAGACGCTCACACCCCAGTAACGCGCCTCCGGTGGTGGAGCCGCGTTCCAGTCGTCGTAGGAATGCGACCCATCGCTGCGGTAGTACACCAGGTAGCTGCCGGGCGCGAGATGCAACGTCCCGTCGAACAAACGGTTCTTGTCGGCCCCGCCGGCGGACTCGGTGTTGTCCACGCTCATCGTCCAGATGCGCGCGTGATTGTCCGCGTCGACGATCCAGGCGTAGTCGACCAGCTCCTCGCCGCTGGCTTCGCCCAGCGCATAGATGCGCACATCCATCGGCCGCTTGAGCGTGAATCCTTCGGCGCGCCGCACCTCGTTGCCGACCTCGACGAACGACACGATCGTCTGGCCTGCGGGAACGGGTTGGTAGTCGAATGTCTTTACGGCCGCCCGCGCCGCCGGGTCGGCGATCTTGAGCGTCAGACCCCACGACTCGGGGTCGGTGGGTGGCACGGTGTTCCAGTCGTCCGGTCGGTGCGTGTCGTCGTCCGCGAAGTAGGCGACGTAGCGTCCGGGCTTGAGGTGCAGCGTCTCATGCGCCACGCGATTCTTGGCGGCGCCACCCGCGGGATCGGTATCGTCGTACGTCATCGTCCAGACGCGCTTGCGCGTGTCGGCGTTCATGATCCAGCCGTAATCGAAGGCCTGATCGCGCCGCAGCTCGCCTACTGCATAGATCTCGACGCTGGTCGGCCGAGTCAGCGCAAAGCCGCGTCGATCGGTCGCGTTGGGCCCCGGTGACAGGCTCACGATGGAGGTTGCGCGGAATGCGGCGCGCGCCGAGTCGAGCCGTGCTTCAGAAACCGGCTCGCCCGGACCGGTGATCGCCACCGCGAACTCCTTGTACGCGCCATTCTCGACGTAGGTGCCTCCAGCGTTCGCTCGGCGTGCCAGACGGACGAGGTCGTGAAATCGGTGGGGTTGAACGAGACAGACGCGGCAGCGTAGGAGGCGTAATGGGCCTCGTAGACGCCGGCCGGGAGCCGCACGCTGCCGGAGAAGCGCCGCAGCCCGTTCGATTCGCGGCGCGTGTCAGCCGCGCGCAGATCCCATACGACTGTTCTCGTCGTGGCGTCGAGAATCCACGCCGCCGCCGGCCACGTCGTCTGCTCATCGTCCTGCCAATCTGCCTCGTCGCGGCTCTGCAGCCGGTCAGGCCACGGTTCCGCGCCAACAGCGGTGATTCGCAATTCCTGCGGCGCGGTCAGCATGAATCCGGAAACGCGGTGCTCCCGCGGCGGGAGATCGCGGATATCGACCAGAGTGGGGCTTTGAGCGAGGGCGAGCAGCAGCGCCAGAGTCATGGCTGTCACAACGTGCTGCGGCGCAAGGTGGTTTCTAGTTAAATGCCGACAGGCCCGTGATTTCCTGCCCCAAAATCAGCGTATGCACGTCGTGGGTCCCCTCGTAGGTGTACACCGATTCGAGGTTTGCGAGATGGCGCATGGCCTGGTACTCGGCCAGGATGCCGTTCGCGCCGAGCAGGCGGCGGGTCTCGCGGGCGATGTCGGTCGCCATGCTCACGTTGTTCCGTTTTGCGAGCGATACCTGCTGGGGCGTCGACTTCCCCTCATCCTTCAGGCGGCCGAGCTGGACGCAAAGCAGCTGGGCCTTCGTGATCTCGGTGAGCATGTCGGCGAGCCGAGCCTGTTGCAGTTGGAACCCCCCAATCGGCTTGCCGAACATGACGCGCTGCTTCGAGTAGCTCACCGCTTCGTCGTAGCACGCCATGGCGGCGCCGACCGCACCCCACGCGATGCCGTAGCGCGCGGCGGTGAGACACAGGAGCGGCGACTTCAGACCACCCGACTTGGGCAACAGGGCGTCCTTCGGTACGTGCACGTCTTGCAGTACCAGCTCGCTCGTGTCGCTCGCGCGGAGCGACAGCTTGCCTTTCTGGTCTTTCGCGGAGAAGCCCTTGGTGTCGGTCGGTACGATGAAGCCGCGAATCGAATTGGGATCATCGATCTTGCCCGCTTTCGCCCAGATAATGGCGGCCTGAGCGGTGGAGCCGTTCGTGATCCACATCTTGGCGCCGTTCAACACCCAGCCGTCTTTCGTCTCTTTCGCGACCGTGATCATGCCGGCGGGATTAGAGCCGTAGTCGGGCTCCGTGAGTCCGAAACAGCCGATGACTTTGCCGCTCGCCATCTGCGGCAACCATTCCTTCTTCTGATCCTCGGAGCCGAACGTGTAGATCGGGTACATCACGAGCGCGCCCTGCACCGAAGCGAAGGAACGCACGCCGGAGTCGCCGCGCTCGAGCTCCTGCATGATCAGGCCATACGCGACGTTGTTCAATCCGGCGCAGCCGTACTCTTCCGGGAGATTGGCCCCGAAGAGTCCGAGCTCCGCCATGCCGGGGATCAGCTGTTTGGGGAATTTGCCGGCGACGTACGCCTCTCCTATCACCGGCATGAGATGCTCATCCACCCACTCGCGAACAGTGTCGCGGATCGCGCGCTCTTCTTCGCTCAACAACCCATCGACGTCGTAGAAATCCACTCCTTGAAACTTCGAAGCCATCAGTCACAAGCTCCCAGAAAAGTTGCTCAGACGGCAAGTTACAAGTGGTCACAAGTGCCAGTGAAAGCCGCAAGCTCAGCTACAAGCTCGCAGCTTGAAGCCACTTTGCAACTTGGCGTCTTGGCGTCTTACTCCGCGGCTTGTGGCTCTAGCCTTGGGGCTTTCCGGGCAAACGCCGCCGTATCCGATGGCTGGAACCGTCGTCGATTCGAATCCCACCGGAAGAACGTCACCTGCACGGCCGTGGGATCGATCGTGACGACGTTGAAGGACACCGGCCGGCCGCCACGCGAGCGTTTCGACAGCGTGCCGGCGGTGGAAACGACCACTTTTCCTTCCAGCTGCTCCGCGCCCTCCTGATGGTCGTGACTGCACAGCACGATTTCGGTGCCCGCCTCGGCGACGCGCCGCTGTGCCGTTTTCCAGCGGGCCAGGCCCATGCGATTCGACAGCGGGCCGCGCAACAGGTTGTGGTGCATCACCAGCACCCGGGCGAGCCCCGGTTCCGCCTGGCCGAACACCGACCGCACCCGCTCCACCTCGCGCTTCGGCAGGTGGCCTTTGACGGCGATGTCGCGCAGCCGCGGCGTGAGCGAGCCCCACGCGACGCCGTGCGCGGTGAGCGCCGACGCAATCACCGCCCCGCCGGGAATTGTCAGCGTCGGCGTCAGCTCGGCGCCGAGGTAGCTGCGGTACTTCTGGTAGACGGCGTCCTTGCTGAATGGAATGAATGGCCGGCGCCACCACTGCACGTCGTGGTTGCCGGGAATCGTGAGCACGGGAGCGGTCTCCCGCGCCCGGTTCGCGAACGCGCGGCCGCGCTGGAATTCGCCGTGCCGGGCGCGCTGCGACATATCGCCGGCGATGACGATCGCGTCGGGGCGCAGATCCGGCAGCATGCTTTCCAGTGCTTCGACGACCGGGATGTCCGCGACGCGGCCGAAATGCAAGTCGCCAATGTGAACGATCTGGATCGTCATGACTCGATCTGGAGGGTGTACGTCAGCGTCGCCTCGCCCCCCGTCGGCACCTGCATGCGGAAACGCATCTCGGTGGACGACAGCTTCTCGGGCGGCACGCTGCTCTCGATGATCTTCCAGTTTCCGAACCGGGCTTCACGCACATCCACGGTAACCGCATCGCCTTTTGCATTCGTGATCGTCACGCGGTAGGCTGCGGTCACGCGCTGCCGGTTCGGTAATCCCTTTCGCAGTGGCGGCAGCTGCTCCTGAGTGTAGTCGGTCTGCACCCGCTCTGCCGTGATGTCGAACGCGTCACCCGACTGCACGCGGAGGTCGCGTCCGGGCGCCGTGTGGTCGTTTGCCGCTTCGCCGATCAACTGAACGCGACCGCTCGAGTCTGCTTGATAGAGCTGCAGGGTGCCTGCGGGAAGTGGGCGATCGCCGAACGCGGTCTTGGGTGCGCGCTTGATCGTGTACCACACCTGCACCGGCACCCGATTGGGCTCGGGCATCGGGCCGATCCAGCCGCGCCACGGCAGCACGCCAGGCACGATCAGCTCTTGAGCTACCGGCGCGGAGCTGCGAGGGAAGAGCGCGGTCGCGATCGGCACGCCGGGTTCGATCGTGAGGCGACCGGGGAGTTGGTAGACATGCGTTTCGCCGACTGCCTCTTCGGTTGTTAGAGCCTGCTGCAGCGCCACGACGGCTCCTCGCGACGCCACACCGTCCACGGCGTAGGATTCCTGTTCAGACTTCGGTTGGCGCGTCCGACGAATCGCACCCGCGACGAGCTGCACCTCGGCGCTGTCAGCGCGGAGATTTTGCGAGGTCACGGTTGCCGTCCCTGACACCTGACCCCTGGTCCCTGTCACGATCACCTGGTACAGAGCCTCCCACGTCACGCCCTGCGCCACGTACGCGATATCGGTGCGCTGGCGCGCGCGCGACGCGTCGAGCACGAGCTGCGCCTCGGGTGTCGTTCGCACGAGCTCGGCGGGGAACAATGGCTCGCCGGGTGGGCTGAGCAGCATGCGGCCATCCGGCAGCTTGTACTGCGGCGGATCGGCGCGGACGACTGTGGCCCGAACCGTATCGCCCTTGGCCCGCACAAACGAGAGCGTCTGACCGGCCGCCCGAGCCAGCACATCACTCGACGTGCTGGGATAGCGGACTGTGGCGGAGTTTACGGAGACCGATGTGTCGGTGGAAAACAGAGTCGCCGGATCGAGGCCCTCGAGCCGCAGCGCCACCGCATTGCGTCCCTGCTGCAGGGCCTGCGGGAAGGTGCGCCTGACCACGACGCGACCGTCTCGATAGATGGAAAGCGATGTCTGAGCAACCAGTGGAGCCGCGAGAGCAATCAGAGCTCCCCCGCACCATGCACCACGCACCACGCACCTATTCATGTCATCCACTCCAGAGCGACGCGCCTAGCAATGAGAAACGTACAGACGTACCACAGAAGCACACCGCCTGCCACCACGATTCTAGCGGTCCGTTCGACGGGCAGCGTTACGGCGACGTACACCGCAAGGGGTAGAGTCGTGCCGATGGCGACCAGGCGCGCGACCCGCGTAGCCCGGCGCCCCAGCAGGCGCGCGCAGTTGGCGCACAAGCCACCGATCGCGATGCCTGCGGTGTATGCGCCGCACTTCGCGCACGGATGACTAGGCCCTAACCCGCTTGACCACGGCGTGGGCGAACTCGGCCGTAGCAATGCGACCTCCCAAATCCGGCGTGCGCACGTTGTCCGTCACGATGGCCGCCTCGATGGCGCAGCGGAGACGTTGCCCGGCCTCCAGCTCGCCGATGTGGTCGAGCATCATGGCCGCCGCGAGCATTTGCGCGGAAGGATTCGCGATCCCCTTCCCCGCGATGTCGGGCGCGGAGCCATGCACCGGCTCGAAGATGGCCGCGTGCGTGCCGATGTTGGCGCCGGGAGCGAGCCCCAGGCCGCCCACCAACCCCGCTGCCTCATCGGACAGAATGTCACCGAACAGGTTCGTCGTGACAATCACGTCGAACTGCTCGGGCTTGATGACGAGCTGCATCGCGGTGTTATCGACGATTTTGTCGTCGCACGCGATGGTCCCGGCGTACTGCTCGGCCACACGTCGCGCGACCTCGAGAAACAGCCCCGACGTCGCCTTCAGAATGTTGGCCTTGTGAACGATCGTGACTTTCTTGCGCCCGTGTGTCTTGGCGTACTCGAAGGCGTAGCGCGCGATGCGCTCGCTGCCCTCGCGCGTCACGATGGACATCGCCTGCGCCAGCGCGCGGCGATCGCCGCCGATCTTGAACGTGTGATCGAGCCCGACGTACAGCCCTTCCGTGTTCTCGCGAATGATGACGAGATCGACGTGCTCGTAGCGGCCGCCCGGGACGATCGTTTTCGTCGGCCGGACATTGGCGTAGAGGTCGAACTCCTGGCGCAGCGCGACGTTGACCGAGCGATAGCCCCCACCGACCGGCGTCGTGAGCGGGCCCTTCAGGCACAGTTTCGTGCGGCGGATCGAGTCGAGCGTGGCGTTGGGCAGCGGCGTGCCGCCCTTGTCGACCGCCGCCATGCCGCCAAACTGTTCGTCCCAGTCGAACTGCATCCCCAACGCGTCCAGCACCTGCAACGTCGCCTGCGTGATCTCGGGTCCGATGCCGTCACCCTGAATCAGCGTTGCCTCGCGGATGCTCAAGGCATGCCTGGGGTCAGGGCCTTTACAGCGCGCGTGAGCGCAGTCCAGGGATCCTCTCCCTGGCCGCGCGCGACGGTCCGCCAGCCGATCTTACCGACTCGCGTATCGACCATGATCATGGACAGCTCCGCGGTGGCGACTGGCGGATTGGTCGGGGGATGGCCCGGCGGTACGCGGAACACGAGTCCGGCAGGGATCAGCGCATAGCGCCCGCCAACCAGGCCGAGCAACGTCCGCAGCTGGTACCGAAGGGGATCCGGGACGTCGATGAGATTCTCGGCTCGCAAGAAGGACGTCCCCATCTGATCGGGGTCCGCCACAATGCCGGCTCCACGTCGCGCGATGTGCCGCAGCTCGGGGGGGCCGACCCAGCTGACTTCTGGTGCCCGAGCGCCGAGCAGCGTCGCGATGATGCTGTCGCACTTGTTCAGGGTCGCGCGCCGGTCGGCGAAGAGCGCGTCCCAGTGGAGCGTGTCCTCGGCACCGACGAGCTCCAACGGCGTGAGCGCGACGCGCTGACCGGCGAGTCCTGCCGTGGGTAGGGGCGCTGTGGGGGGTACCGGCGCCGGCTTCTGATCGGCCTTCTTGCCGCCGCAGCTCAAGCCGGTGCCAAGCGCCACTACGCACCACGCACCACGCACCAAGTTCTTGGTTTTTAACAGGTTAGTCACGGCCCGAATCTAAGCGAGCGTGAGGCCACCGTCCACTATGATCACCTGTCCGGTGATATGTCGTGCCGCCTCGCTACACAGAAACAGTATCACGCGGGAGACGTCTTCCGGCTCCGCCACGCGTCCCAGAACCGACTCGTGCTCGGCGCGTTCGAGCACCTCGCGCGGCAGTTGGGTGAGCAGCTCCGTTTTCACGAATCCGGGGGCGACCGCGTTCACATTGATACCTGCCGACCCCAGGTCGACTGCCGCGGCCTTGGTGAGACCGATGAGCGCGGCCTTGCTCGCCGCGTAATTCGCGATCCCGAAGCCCGGTCTGAACGCCTGATGGCTCGCGACATTGACGATCTTGCCGAAGCGCTGCCCGCGCAGCACCGGCGCTACGGCGTGAATGCAGTTGAAGGCACCGCTCACGTTTGTGTCCATGACTTCCTGCCACGCCTCCTCGGTCAGGCGCCACAGTGCTCCGTCGTGCGTTATACCGGCATTGTTGATGAGATAGTGGACGCCACCCAGCTTGCCTTTCACTTCCGCGATGAACTGCTCCACGGAAGTCATCTTCCGGACGTCGCAGACGGCGGAGTAGCAGGGGACGCCGAGCGCCTTGATCGCCGTTTCGGTGAGCAGCGCCTGCGCGCCAACATCGCGTCCCGGCAGCTCCAGATAGTTGAATGCGACGCCGCATCCCGCCTGGGCGAACTCGAGGGCGACGGCGCGGCCGAGTCCCGTCGCGCCGCCGGTGACGACGACGACCCTGCCTCGGAAGGTTTCAGCACTCACTCGGGGTTGGGGCCGTTCCTGAACTGCCGACGCAGCGGTGCCGCGCCCGCTCGACGACCAGGGGTACGACGGCGAGGAGCTCAAGCGATTCGAACCTATGTTCGAACTTGAACATCGGCAAGCGGCGCCACAACTTAGCCCACGTGCGACTGCTCAAAGTGATAGTGTGGGGAATGGTGGCGTTGTTGGGCGCTGCGGCGTTCGCCGTGCTCGCCCTGTCCCGTGGGGAGACCATCAATGCGGCGTGGCTGCTGACGGCGGCCGTCTGTACCTACGTCATCGGCTATCGCTTCTATTCGAAGTTCCTCGCTAATCGGGTCTTTGGACTCGACCCGCTCCGGGCCACGCCGGCTGAGCGCTTCAACAACGGCCATGACTTCGTACCGACAAACAGGTGGGTGCTGTTCGGCCACCACTTTGCGGCGATCGCCGGGGCGGGCCCGCTGGTCGGGCCGGTGCTCGCGGCGCAGTTCGGCTTCCTGCCCGGCACGCTATGGCTCGTGATCGGCGTTGTGGTTGGCGGGGCGGTGCAGGATTTCACGATCCTGTTCTGCTCGCTGCGCCGCGACGGCAAGTCGCTCGGCCAAATGGCGAAGGAAGAAGTCAGCAGGGTAACGGGGGTAACGGCCATGGTCGCGGTGCTGGCGATCATGATCATCCTGCTTGCGGTGCTCGCGCTGATCGTCGTCAACGCGCTGCGGGCGTCGCCGTGGGGCCTGTTCACCATCGCCTGCACGATTCCCATTGCGCTGCTCATGGGCGGGTGGATGAAGCGCTGGCGGCCGGGCAAGGTCGGCGAGGCATCGATCGTGGGCGCGCTGCTGCTGCTCGTCGCGCTTGTCGCCGGGGGTCGAGTGGCGGCGCACCCGGGCCTCGCCGCGGCATTTACGCAGAGCGGGACATCGCTCACCTGGATGATGATCGCCTACGGCTTCATTGCGTCGGTGCTGCCGGTCTGGATGCTGCTGTGCCCGCGCGACTACCTCTCGACGTTTCTCAAGATCACGACGGTGGTCGTGCTGGGGATCGCGATTCTCGTCATCCTGCCGCCACTGCGGATGCCCGCGTTGACGCCGTTTGCCACGGCGGGCGAGGGGCCCGTGTTTGCCGGCAAGCTGTTCCCCTTCGCGTTCATCACGATCGCATGCGGCGCCATCTCCGGCTTCCATTCGCTCGTCGCCTCCGGAACCACGCCGAAAATGATTTCGCGCGAAACCGATGCGCGGGTGATCGGCTACGGCGGGATGATCATGGAGTCGTTCGTCGGCGTCATGGCGATGATCGCCGCATGCACACTCGATCCGGGTGTCTATTTCTCGATGAACACGACGCCTACCGCGTTGGCATCTGCGTCGCACGTGCTGCAGCAGGCGGGATTCGTCGTCACTCCGGAGTACATGCAGGCGCTGGCGCAGCAGATGGGCGAGCAGACTTTGATCGCGCGCACCGGCGGCGCGCCGTCCCTCGCGGTCGGGATGGCCCACATCTTTTCCGGATTCACCAGCGCCCTGGGCGGCAAGACGTTAACCGCGCTGTGGTATCACTTCGCGATCATGTTCGAAGCGCTGTTCATTCTGACGACCATCGACACGGGCACGCGCGTCGGCCGCTTCATGCTGCAGGAAATCGTGGGGC
>WNGI01004971.1_pt1 | contig 20620 bp, 14 predicted proteins | sample 5400621 | NCBI WGS metagenome assembly WNGI01 (sample SAMN13153374, study PRJNA577476) | soil metagenome | isolation source: 20 cm soil or saprolite under Garry oak tree replicate 1 | place: USA:California | collected 2016-06-15
CCGATCGCTATGAAGGTGGCAATGAGCGAGGCGAGACCGGCACTCATGAGCGGTAAAGGGACGCCGATAACAGGTGATATTCCGAGGGCCATGCCAATGTTTATGAAGATCTGAAACATTAAGCCGCCGACCACCGCCATGATGACCAGCATGCCCATGCGGTCGGGTGCTCGCCGTGCTCCGGTGATCAAGCGCGACAGCAAAACCGCGTAGGCAATAAGAACTAGAACACAGCCTGCGAAGCCGTAGTTTTCCGCAGTTACGGCATAGATGAAATCGGTATGTGGCTCGGGAAGAAACTTCAGGCTGCTCTGGGAGTGCTCCGCTGAAGAATGGGAACCGACCAACCCGCCCTCACCGACGGTAAGAATAGATTGCCAGGTGTGGTAACCGATGCGGCGCCTGTCGGCGTTCTCCGGATCAAGAATAACGTTGATGCGTTCCTGCTGATAATTTTTCACCATGTTGGTCTTGATGCCAACCCAGTAAGCAACAGGTAGCATCACGGCCGCTAGAACGACAGCGGCGATGACAAGCCGCACGCGAATGGCTGAAAGGAAAAGTACAACAGCAAGCAGGGGAAAGTAAGTCAAGACTGAGCCAACATCAGGCTCAAGTAGAATGAGGGCGATTGGCAAAGCGAGGATCAACCCGCCGACGATGATCTCTTTAATGGTTAGCGTTTGCACCCGGTTTTTTCCGAAGTAACGCGCGAGCATCATTGCCGTCGTTACTTTCACAAATTCGGAAGGTTGAAACTGACCGATTCCAGGCACTTTGATCCAGGCGCGCTGGCCGTTGATCTTCAAGCCGACGCCCGGAATTAGCACAATGACTAGCAGGACGAGTCCGAAGATATAAAACGCAGGAGCGATGTTGAGGAGACGTCTATAGTCGGTGAAGGCGATGGCAAGCATTGCCACAAGGGCAATGGCCAGACCGATGAGCTGTTTGATCCAGTAAGTTTCGGTTGGTTGCGCATAGCGAATCTGGAGAGTGCCGAAGCCGACTATAGTGATTGCCAGCAGGGCGAGCACCCAATCAAAATCGCGCCAACTACGTTTGTGAATGATTGCTGACATAGTTCGTAGTCAGTTGTCAGTGGTCAGTTGTCCGTTGTTGGTCTTAGGTCTTTGGTCTTGGGTCTTAGGATTGGGTCTGAGATCTGAGATCTGTGATTTTTTAATTTCTATTCGCAAAGACCCAAGACCAAAGACCCAAAACCAACTACGGACCACGGACAACTGACAATCCCTACTTCTTAGCAATCTGCTGCGCTCCGGGCGGTTCCTCATGTCGCGTCTTGCGATAATAAGCATCGTAGACTTTTCGAACCGCAGGCGCCGCGTGCTGGTTGCCGAAGCCGGAATTCTCGATCAGCGCCACCATCGCAATTTCGGGTTTGTAAGCCGGTGCATAGCTAACGAACCAAGAGTGGTCTTTGTTTTTGCCCGTGTCCTTGCCCAAACCCACCACTTGGGCCGTTCCTGTTTTTCCGGCAATGTCGAACCCGGCCATCTTTATGCCCGCGCCAGTACCGCCATTGTTGACAACCGACCACATACCTTCCACGACAGCGTGGTGAATGTCTTCAGGAATTGGCAACACTTTAGGATTAGGTCGAGAAGAGTCGAGCGGTTGAAAAGTTACACTCGGCTTATAGTCGGGCGACCCGGGACTTCCTACAGCCCGGATTTCTCTCAATAGATGCGGTATGTACAGCCGACCTCCCATCGCAACCCCGCTAATCGTCCGCAATAGGGAAATGGGCGTAATGATGTCCAACACCTGGCCAAATGAAGCGTAGACGGTATCAATATCCCGCCACTCAGGATCTTGAGGGAATCTCTTTCTCTTAAACTCTCGCGATGGCGTAAAGCTAACAACCTCGTTTGGCAGATCGATACCGGTGCGTTTGTTCAGGTCAAACTCGTCGACCATCGCCTCAATCCCGTTAATGCCCATCTTCAACCCCAGACGATAGAAGTAACCATCGCATGAGTGAGTAATTGCCGTTTTGAGATCAGGCGTACCGTGATTCCCCATGCAACGCGTAAATTTGTTACCGATCAAGATGCCACCACCACAAGCCAGGTTCGAATGCTCTAACGTGATCGCTCCCTGCTGTAACCCCGCCACCGACATTGGGATTTTCCACGTTGAGCCCGGCGGGTAACGACTTTGAATGGCACGATCCAGCAATGGCGTTTCCGGATCATTTAAGAGACCGGCATATTCTGCGCGTCCCTCCTTTGTGCCGATTCGGGCGAAGAGGTTTGGATCAAAAGTAGGATACGATGCAAGAGCCAGGACCTCACCGTTGTTAGGATCCATAACTACGATCACCCCGCGGCGCGTTACGGAATTTTCCAGTTGTTCTTCGGCGGCACGTTGTAAATCCAAATCGATGGTCGATATCAAATCTTGCCCCGGTATCGGAGCTACCGTTTCGATCTCATCTTGAATTCGTCCTCGGCTATCTACGACCACTTCACGATAGCCATCTTTACCGCGTAGATACTCGTCGTATATCTGTTCGAGCCCGCTCAGGCCTATAACGTCGCCAGGTTTCAGACCTTTGTCTTTATAGGACGGCTGTTTTAATTGCTCCGGACTTATCTCTCCGACGTAACCAAGCACATGCGCGAGCGAGCCATTTGCCGGATAACGGCGCTGTGGTTGCTGCTCAACGCGCAACTCGGGGAATTCGAGGTTATGGGCCTCGACCCAGGCAATGTCTCCGAGCGATGCACCTTGCTTCACCTGAATCGACTCGAAGGCTGGCATCGACTTCACCAGCTCGAAACGATCTCGCAAAATCTCCGCATCAACTCCCAGCCCTTCGGATAACGGGGTGACGAGTGAGTTGAGATCCTTGCCCTTCACGTCTTCACGCGAAAGGATCACGCTATAGATCGGAAGCGAATCCACAATTTTGTTGCCGTCGCGATCGAATATTGCGCCTCGAGGCGCGGGGATAGGCAGACGCCGCCGCCGCTGGTTTTCGGCAAGTCCTGCGTAATGTTCACCCCGAACAACTTGCAAAACGTAAAGCCGGACCGCGAGCAGGCCAAGCATGAGAACCACAAGGGCCTGAATGAACCTGAGCCTGGCGCGAAGATTTTGAGAGTTGTCTTCGAATTTCATCTTCTTCTCATTGTTCCTGTAGTGCGCCGGGCGACCTTTCGACGCGACGCAAACTGCCGGCGTTGGCTGGCGCGTTCGGCGACAACCGAGTCGAGCATATAAAGAACCAGTGTGCCGACTGCGGTCGTAGCAATCAGTTTATAGGACAAAGTCTGCATAAACGGAACCGCCGGCGGATAACCCAACAATCGATGCCAAAAGACATAGATGCTCGCGTCCATCACCGAGGCTGTCGCTAGTACCGGAATTCTCACCAGGGGATTCTCCAGGTTTACGCGAGTCGCCGCGAAGTAGATAACATAGGCCGTCAGCGTTTTCGAAAAACCACCGGCTCCTATGAGTCCACCGCTGGTAGCGTCGACAATGAGGCCGGCCATCGTGCCCACCAACAATGCCTGCCAGGCATCACGTTGCAGGGCGATGTAAACAACTACTACCAGGGGGAAGTCGATATAGGAGAGAGGAGGCCAAACTGCGCGCAACGAAAGCTGCAGCACGATGGAGATGGCTAAAACTGCGGCGATCTTAAGCTGCGGCATCGTAGAGGTATTGCATCACTTCTTCGTCTTTTCCACATTCGGCAGGGTCTGTTCAGGGACAGCTCGCGGCGCTGGTCGATAGAGGAGTACCGCAACGTCTTCCAACTCTTCGAGCCGGGCACTTGGTCTGATAAGAATCTGGTGAGCCTGGGTCGCGGTCCCGTTTTTAACATCCACGACTTCTCCAACATTCAAACCTGGCGGATATATTCCGTCCTGACCGGTCGTCATTACGTAGTCACCTGTTGAAACTTTTTCGAGACCTGAAACATAGCGCATTTCTATCAGTCCCATATCAGGACGTCCTCTAACTGAGCCCAGCGCGCCTGATTCACCCAATTGCCCGACGACGGCCCCCGCGCCTGCTTTTTCGTCCGTGATCAGCATCACCTGTGCCGCCCAGGGGCTCACAGTGATCACGCGGCCAACAATGCCGGCTGCAGTTATTACCGGCATGTTGATAGCAACTCCGGAACTGCTGCCGCGATTGATCGAGATTGTATTGAACCAGACGGAAGGATCGCGAGCAATAACGCGAGCCGGTACGCTATCGTAGCCGGTTTTTTCCTTGAGGTTGAGTAGACCTCTTAGGCGCTCATTTTCCAACGCCTTTTCCCTGGCATTGTGCAGCTCGAGTTCTGCCTGGAATAAGCGCTGTTTCAGATCTTCGTTTTCCTGTGCAGTGCTGTGAAAGTTAAAAACTTGTCGGAAGAAGCCGGAAGTTGCACCCCCCGCTTTGGAAGACACGTTTTGAAATGGCGAGGCGAAGCTCTGGGCCCAAACTCTAATAACGCGTTGTCTGGACTCACTGTCCCGTGCGTCGACCGCCATGATCACGAGATTGCCGAAGAGCAAAATCACGAGCCAGATTGGCGCCCGCTGTCGAATCTCTCTTTGTGTGCGAACGGTGGCCACTGATTAAATCCAAAGCCCAAAGTCCTGGGGCTAGATTCCAACAATTCCTGCTCCTGTCGTTACATGCCGCTCGTCATAGTATTTTCCCACTTGACGCGTTTCAGCAAATCGAAGTCAGAAAGCATTTTGCCTGTGCCCAGTACTACGGAGGCCAGCGGGTCATCCGCCAGCGAAACAGGCAGCCCGGTTTCGATTGACAACCGCTTATCTAGATTCTTCAATAGTGCCCCGCCGCCTGTCAAAACGATGCCACGTTCGACGATGTCTGCCGAAAGTTCGGGGGGCGTTCTTTCGAGCGCCACACGCACTGCATTAATAATCGTAGAGATCGAATCGGCCAGAGCTTCGCGCACTTCTTCGTCGCTAATAGTGATCGTTTTAGGAATCCCCTCAATCAAATTGCGCCCGCGAACCTCGTAAGACAGTGGCTCGTCAAGTGGGTAAGCAGAGCCGAGTTCGATCTTAATCGCTTCAGCCGTTCGCTCTCCAATCAACAGATTGTACTTTCGTTTGATGTATTGAATTATTGCTTCGTCCATCTCATTACCTGCGACGCGCACAGCGCGAGAATAGACGATGCCGCTCAGGCTGATCACTGCGATGTCGGTCGTGCCACCACCAATGTCCACCACCATGTTGCCATGTGGTTCAGTAATCGGCAGTCCGGCGCCGATAGCCGCGGCCATCGCTTCTTCCACCAGATACACTTCGGAAGCTTTGGCGCGATAGGCGGAATCCTCAACGGCGCGACGCTCAACCTGAGTGATCTCCGAAGGGATGCCAATCACCACGCGTGGACTCACCCAGGTTTTCCCGTTGTGCGCCTTTCGTATGAAGTGTTGCAGCATCTTCTCGGTGACTTCGAAGTTGGCGATTACGCCATCCTTCATTGGCCGGATCGCGACGATGTTGCCGGGAGTTCGTCCCAGCATGTCTTTCGCGTCGCGACCAACAGCCTCCACCTGGTTGGTTACCTTGTTGATAGCGACGATCGAAGGCTCTGAAACAACAATGCCGCGCCCTTTTGCATAAACCAGCGTATTTGCGGTACCAAGATCGATTGCAAGGTCGCTGGAGAACAGACTAAAAATAGATTTGAAAGCCATCTAGTGATTCACTTCCCGTGGTTGTAGGATGAAACTTCGGTAGGGTAGGCGGTAAATGTAAGCAGATAGTGGGTCGAAAGCAGCAAATAGTGATGGCCAGATGTTTCTCAGAGTATCCTTTGATCTCTATAACGACCGGCCCCCTATTCAGTTTTTCCTTATCACTACTTACCCCCTAGACGCGCCCAAACACGTCCGAACTACTAAGATACACCGTTTTTTGTTTTTTGTGCCATTTATTAAAGGTCATCGGCGGGAAACCTTTAACGGCAGTTTGAGTAAACCGAGCGGGGAGCCCGGTGTCAGGAAAGAGTTAATCGGGAGAAGTAAATCGTAATCCTGAATCCTTCTTTGCTAAATCACTCCGCTACTAGCGACTCGCCGTTTCCACTATCAACATTGTCAACGAGTGCTGGATCGCCATTAACGCTGTCTTCGGTGACCTGAGCTATTCCCGTCGCGTATCGAACGCAATTCTTGCTAGCAGCTTTTGCTTCATACATTGCCGTGTCGGCGCAGGAAATCAGTTGCTGAGGCGACGAAGCATGCAGGGGAAAGGCGGCGACACCAAAACTGGCGGTCAGCGAAAGCTGCAGACGCCTTCCGCCGGTAAATTGGAAGCGCAAAATCTTACCGCGAATGCGTTCGGCATGCGATCCTACCAGGTGTCCGTGTTCGTCGTTGACCTGTTTGAAGTCGTCCAGATCCAGGAAGAGCGCGGCTACACTTGTGCCATAGCGACGAGCCCGCCGAATCTCATTCAACAGGAACTGCCGCAGGTACCTGGCGTTGTGTAGTTTGGTTAAGTCGTCAGTTTGCGAAAGCCGCTCTGCTTCGGCGATGCGTACCGCGTTAGCCAACGCGGAAGCGATCGGGAGTGACAGAGAATCAAGCAAAGCGATCTCCGCCTTCTTGAATGAATGGGCCTCACGGAGTCCCTCGATAACTCCCAGAATTCTTTCACCACAAATTAAAGGCACCGCAACGACGTGATGCCCACCTTCCTTCTTCCTGATAATACCCATACCGGCGGCGGCAAGTTTTGCCGATTTAGATTCTGAACCGAGAGGTAAATCAGATTCGCCGGTCAACAAGCGATGCCACTCTTCGTCCGTTCTCACCCCAGCAGCATCTCCGAGTTTCACGACTGCAATTGCTTCAAGGTTGGAGCCCTCAAAACCACCTGCTTCGGCAAACACGTAAATGGCCCACCGATCTGCTTCTACTAGTTGCTGGAGTCCGGTCAACGCGGTGTGTGCGGCGCCACTTTGATCGCCGATGAAGTGAAGAGAAGAAACGAGGTCAAATGCTGAACGCAGACTGTTAGCTTTGAGCTTACTTGGTAGCGAAAGGGACCCTGGCTCAGTCGGTTTTTGGACGATATCGGGCAGGCGCAGTGCACCTGTGGCCCCGTGTCCTTCAATCTCACGCAATAGGGCCGGCAGTTGAGCCGCCTTATCGGCGATTGCACGAAAGCCCAATCGTTTAAGCGTTGCGCCGTCAAGGTTGCGAAGGTTCAGGCTCTGATAACCGTTTGTGTGACGACGACACGCAACGAGGGGCGCTCCCGGCCAAAAAGCCTTTGCGTGGGCAACAGCGGTATTCATTTCGACCATATCCGCGCCGGTTACAACCTCATATAAAACTGCCAGGGGAGGTGGCCCAAGAGTTTCCGAAGAGCCATGACTTTTCTGCTCCCGGGCGAGCGCGACTTCGACTTCCACTTCGCGAAGTCCTTCGATAAAAGTCTTTACGCCGGCCGCGCGCAACGCCTCGATCAACTCGTAGGCAGGGGCTTCATGCGCATCTGTGAGTAGTATTACGTGCCTGGACATCCCCTGTATTCCTTAACCCCTGCCGCGGTCAGCGCGTGCAGCAAGCGGTACCTTGTACGGACTGCTGTTGCCTTGTGCATCTTGAGCCTCAACGATAACTTCGCGCGCGCTGGGCGACGCTGTGATCTGCATCTGGAAAGCTCCGTCTGAAGTCACTATTGCCTCGCGTCCACCGACACGAATGGTCGTACCCGGCTCAGCGCGTCCCCTAAGGAGAAATACGTTGCCTCCCAGTAGTTCTGCGGCGAGGTCGGAAACTGGAACCTGCGAACCTGAACCGCGCGGAGCGATGATAAATTTCTGCGGATCGCTCCAATCGCTGGCTTGCCCGGTCGCTGCTGTTGCCCGCACGCGCCAGAAGTAGACACCAGGCCGAAGATCACTCGCGCCAAATTCGGTTGAGACCAACTGATCGCGCTCGATGACTTTGCCGTCGGCGACGAAGAATGGAGAGGTTGCTACCTCAACTCGGTAATAGGATGCCGTACCTGATTGTGGGCGCAACCATTTCAAGGATACGCTGGCGGCGCCGTTTGTTCCGGCAAAAACCCTTTCGAGGTCATGCGGTTCGGAAGGCAAGGGGACCTCCAGCAATTTTTGCGGTCGCGAGACGGTTCCAGAGGGATTTATGGCAACATATTCGCCGCCATGAAGAGATGTCTTTTCACCGGCTCGGTTGGTGGTTTCAACCTGGCCGCTATTAACACGAATCTCTTCCGTTCCTTCCGGGTTGACGCCAAAACTTGCTCCCGTCTGTTCGCCGAGTTCGCTTTTTGTTTTTGGCGTTTCGACGACGTTCGTGGCCCCGTCAGGCTGTTGCTCCGTGCGCACATACATCTGGCCGCTATCGACCACCACGTGAACATTTGCTTTCTTCCCGTCGGAAGCGCCGGCATTGTCTCGCACAATGATTGTGCTGTTTGGACGCACGACGAGCGTCGAACCGTCTGCCAGGCTAATACGCGCGCGGCCGCTGGCCTGGGTCTGTACCGTGTCGCCGGGATAGAGTTCGGTATCACTGGTGGCGGAAATTGTCTCGCGGGTTGCGGCGCGTACGACTCGGACGTCGCCCTCAAAGGAAGTAAACCGGGCGCCTGCCGGCTGCTTTGTCTTCAAGCCGACATTCTTGAGTGGATTACCATACTTCCAAACGTAGACCGCACCGCCCGCGGCGACGACACAGGTGATCAGGAGGGCTATGATCAGATAGAGAAAACGCTTCTGAATAACCCACCAATCAAAAGCAAAGCGATTGGTTTTATTGGTCATTATTGAATCGACTAAAGGGCAGGGATTAGCAAAGTTGAGACGTTGCGTGCAAGCCACCTATTTCGAAGGGCCTTTTCCGCACGTCCAAGGTGGGAAGTCCGAGATGGCTCTCGATGACTGGGAGAGCCGACCAATTGGTGGCTACTAACAGCCACACAATATGGAATCTAACACACGAAGGAAGGGTTGTTCAAGCACGTTTAATGCTTTGGTAGGCTTAGAATTCCCAGTTTTGCATGCGCGAAGGGCCGAAACCGTAGCCTGGAGACTGACCGTTCTTATTCGTGAGGGTCAACTTGCTCAATATCTTCGGGATTTGGGGGTGCATCCACGTCCAGAGGCAAGTCGAAGTCGGGAGGCAAGTCGACGTAGATTGTGGTCTTAGAATCTTTTGAAATAAGCAGTGACGCAGCCACCGAACTGAGCAACACGATCGCAACGACCACGAGTGAAATCCAGATGTGAATGTGCACACCAAAGGCCACAATCAGCATCTTCGCCCCAATAAACGACAAAACAATTGCTAGTCCCGTTCTTAAGTAATGGAACTTCTCAACTACCCCGGCCAACAAGAAGTACATCGAGCGCAAACCGAGAATAGCGAAGACGTTTGAGGTGTAGACAATAAAAGTGTTGGTTGTGATTGCAAAGATGGCCGGAATCGAGTCGACCGCGAAAATTAGATCGGTCACTTCGACGACAATGAGCACGAGCAGTAGCAGAGTGCCAGTGCGTCGGCCGTCTACTTTAGTGAAAAAATGTTTCTCTTCGTAGTGACGGGTAATCGGGAAGAAGCGCGTCACAAGCCGAACCACTGGGTTCTGATCGGGTTGGATGTCAGTCTCTTCCTGCTTGAACATCTTGATCCCGGTGTAGATCAGGAAAGCACCGAAGATATAAATGATCCACTGAAAGCGATTAATGAGCGTGGCGCCTACAAAAATCATTGTCAGTCGCATTACCAGTGCGCCGAGAACGCCCCAAAAGAGCACGCGGTGTTGAAAGGTAGAAGGGACTTTGAAATACGAAAAAATAAGTAGGAAGACGAAGAGGTTATCAACCGAAAGAGATAATTCGATGAGATAGCCGGTGAGGAATTCAAGGCCTCGCTGTGAGCCCTGGTGCCGAAAAACGAGGAATGCGAAGAGAAGCGCCAGCACCACCCAGACGCCACTCCAGATCCAGGCTTCACGATATCTGATTGTGTGTGCTTTGCGATTGAAGAGGCCGAGGTCGAGGCCCAGCATGCAAAGGATAAAAATACTGAATCCCACCCATAACCATGTTGAGCTGCCAATCAGGTCCATTAAGGCGAATAAAATAGCATTGGGTTTGATGAGGGGCAAACGGGAGTGAAACTGTACTCAGTACTTGGTGCTGTACTTAGTACTCGGTGCTTTGTGCTTTGTACTTTGTAATTTGGTTCAATTGCCGCAATTCCTAAATACGTTCAAGGGCCCAAGTCCAAAGCTCCAAGTCCAAGCTCCAAGCTCCAAGCAATAATCTCCTATCGTGAGTTGCCTCCCCTCCTACGTCTCCCTTACAATTATCGGTTTGCTGGAAAGGTACAAATAATGCTGAAACAACTCCGACGTTTAGAACGCACCCAAAAATTCGTCATTCTTGGATTTATCGGTTTAATGGCGGTTAGCTTGATTGTTTTCTATGCTCCTGGACGCACGAATCGTAGTCTTGAACCCTCCAAAAACACCGAAGTGGTTGCCAAAGTCGGCTCCGATCAGATAACGGTGGCCGATATCGCTCAGATAAGAGAAAACTATCAAGCGATGTTCGGCGGTCGAATCAGTTTGGAGCAACTAGGCGGTAATAAGCGCTTTCTTGATGGCTTGATCAGCAAGCACGTAATCGCTCAGGAAGCGGCGCGGCTTGGACTGGGCGCAAGCGATGCCGAAGTTGCCGACAAGATTCGCAAACAGTTTTCAGATGCCTCCGGACAGTTTGTTGGTCTTGAACGGTATAAAGAGAGTGTGACCGAGCGTTACGGCGACGTGGAAAAATTCGAGCGCGACATACGTGATGAGATTGCCCAGGACAAACTGAAAGCTTTTGTTAGCGCCGGCGTAAGATTGTCGGACGACGAAGTGCAGGACGACTACAAACGCAAGAACACCGCTTTTGCTCTCAGCTATGTCCTGGTATCGCCGAAAAAGCTTGCGGAGAAGATCCAACCATCTGACGAAGAGTTGCGCGCCTATTACGAACAACACAAAACAGACTACCGCTATCTCGAGCCACAGAAGAAAGTTCGTTATATTTTCATCGATCAGGAAAAGGCCGGCTCTAAACTTCAGATTTCCGACAAGGAGTTGCACGACGAGTACGACAAGCTTTCACCAGAACACAAAGAGGCAGGCGTAAAAGTTCAGCAGATTGTTCTGAAAGTGGCCCGTAAAGATCTTGATGCGCAAGTCGAGCAAAAAGCAAAAGACCTGATAGCTAAGCTTGGCGGAAATAATCAGCAGTCTACCGAGGCGGCATTCGCCGAAGCCGCGCGTGGAAACTCCGAAGATCCCGCCACCGCAAAAAACGGAGGTTTTCTGGGCCGCTTGGTTAAGAAGAATCCTAACAAGCCAGATGCCCTCTATGACCGCGCCATCGATATGGAGCCAGGAGCCATTTCAGATATTCCCATTCGTTACGGAGGCAACTGGTACATCCTGCGTCGGGGTGATGCTGTTCCCAAGACATTCGAAGAGGCAAAGCAGGAGATTCTGGTTTCGCTTCGTAATCGGCGCGGCTACGGAGCATCATTCAAACTGGCCGGACGCGCGCAAAGCCGTTTGAAAGAGACGAAGGATGCGCAGAAAGTTGCGCAGGAACTGGCCGCAGAAGCAAACATGAGTCCTGCGGAGATGGTTCGGGAAACGCCTTACGTGAAGCCGGGCGATAACGTTCCAGAGATTGGAAGCAGTCAACAATTTGAGCAGGCGTTGGCGAAGCTTAACAATCCGAACGACGTGGGCGAGCCCACGGGGGTGAAGGGTGGATTCGCAATTCCCTTACTCGTGGATAAGAAAGAGCCGCGCGTTCCTGATTTTGATGAAGTGAAGACGAAAGTCAGTGATGCTCTAAAACAAAAACGTTCCCAGGAGCAGGTTGAACAGAGGGCCAAGGACTTTGCCGCTTCAGTGACAGCTTCTGGAGGGCTCAAGGCCGCGGGTGAAGCAGCCGGCTTTGACGCTGGCACTGAAGAGTCGTTCAAGTTAGGTTCGGCGTTGGGCCAAGCCGGCTCGAGTACCGCCCTGGATGAATTGATTTATGGGCTGAAGCCCGGGGAATGGAATAAGTCGCCAATTAAGGTTGGCGATAGTTGGGTAGTCGTGGGTGTCACGAAGCGCAACGAGGCGGACCTTGCCGAGTTTGCGAAGCAGCGCGAGCAATTGAGGCAGACGATGTTGAGCGAACGCCAGAGCCAGGTATTTGGCGATTACATTGCTGCGGTGCAGGCACGGATGAAACGCGACGGTAAGATCAAGATCTATGATGATGTGCTGGCGACGTTGGAAGAAGAGGAACCCGCAGCAGCACCAATGCCTGGTGGACTAAACTTTCCAACGAAGTAAGTGATTACCACCGGCAGCGGGTAAACCCAATCATTGGGTTTTCAGCCTCTGCCGCAGCAAACCTCTGTTAGTTTCCCATTAAGGGGCCAATCTCCGCCTGGGCCACAGCTGTTCGAATCTGAAGCTCATTAGCCTGTGTGACAATCCTCAAATTTGTTAGCGCACTTTTTGCCAGTATTCCCTTTGCGCCCGTTAAGCGATTAATAAACAATCCCCCAAACTGTTTGAGTCCCTCCAGCGTGTCACCAAGGTTTCGCGCTGAATCAGCATTTACAGTTCGCGCGCCGACAAACAACTCGACGTCCTTTTCATCAGTACCCACCGAGCCATAGATCTGACGAACGGCAGACAAGTCGTTGGCAATTGAGGCATTGCCGATGTCCAGATTGTTCAACAAGGCAGCTGAAACATTGCTGCCGAAGCCGATGATCGCGTCTGTGTCGCGGCTGGCTAGTGCAATCAATTCGGCGTTTGCATGTTTCCGTCCGCGGCCGACGTCAATCACGCTTTTTACGCTCTGCGGATCTCCGATCGCAAGGGTGTTCGCATCCAGAGGTGAAGCCGCCAGTTGCCGCACCTTAAAGCCGAATAGGCCAAGAAACCGTACCTCCTGATCCAGGAGGAAAACGTAAATTGTTTTGCCCTGATATTTCTCTTCACGATACTTACCATTTGCAGCGAGTCTGCCGGCCGCGACTATCGCTGCCGGGTTGAATGATCCTTTCGCCAAACCCACCGTCTGAAGTTTTGTAATACCCTCGGAAGGGTAGCTGTAACGGACGCTCAGCGCGATTTGGTCAAAAGCCCGTGGATCCACACCGGTGCGGGTCTTAAACTGATCGATATCTGCATTCGCTTGTGCGAGCTTCGCTGGATTGCCCGCCAGCAGTCTTGGCATCACGTCGTTTATTAGACGTCTAACTCGTATCTGAGCAACAGCGTCCGATTCAGGCAACGATGCCAGAAGATTGGGCGCCGGCTGTGCTGAAGTCCGGGCGCGCGTCTGCGCATTGCTGTCGATCGGTAAATAGACGAAGACTGCCACTAAAATGGCGGCGACCTTGAGAAATCTTGTATTCACTAGCAAAACCTTTCATCAAGAGAGAAATCCATAATGGTGCAATTCGTTGGGGGATTTAGGACAACGGTAGCAAATTAACCTGCCGTTCCGATGCCCGCATCCGGTGACGAGGTTGGCTCAGCTACCCCGAGTTTAGTCTAGGCCACACCGATTCAAAGCCGTAGATTCAAGCATCTTACTCGATCATTGTTGGTGAAGGCGCTCACGAATAGCGACAGCTGCAACCTTCTTATAATCCCCAGGTATCTGAAAAACACCTTTATCGAAGTCAAGTATAAGATCCGACAATTCTATGGTCGTTCGATTGCTTGTAGTAAGGGTTTCAGATTTCACGGGCATGCCCAAAGCTTCATCAATCCAGATGAATGACTCACCAGTGCTGACGTTTCCACGAGCTGAAGTGTTAACAAGTACGCGATATTTACTGGTGTTTCGACCATTAATTATCTCACTTCCGAGCAGTTGATACTGTGTTTCAATCCGGTCGGCGTTAAGCAATAGATCTGGAGAGGCCGCCTCCCAGCCATTCTTTTGATCCTGCGAGTCGCGATTAGCTGCAGCTTCGTTGCCCGCATCGGCATAAAGTTTTGCCGCAGGCAGCAGAATGAACCGCCCGCCAGGCAAGTCAAGATAGACAATCTTCTCAGTCGTACCGGTTTCGTATTCATCACGACGGCGATTCCCATCCTTGGCGATCAGTGTCCTCGTCACGATTGTCTCACCCGCGGCTTTGCTGAGCGTGATAGTACGCAAAGCCTTGTAACGCTCTGGCTCTTTTGTTTGAAATGGAGGTATTGGTGAAACTGCCTGATCTGCTGCAGCGGGCTCAGCACTTGATTGATTGCTTTTTGACCTGCATGAGGAAAGAAGCGCCAAACTCATGGCGATTACGACTAGAGATTGGCGTGCACGCGCGCTGTTTTGCAACGACTTTACCAATAACACATGCTACCACCCAGCAAGTACTGCGTCGCTGAGGGCCGGGCGACCAACAACGAGACCTGACGCGTCGATTTGGAATTTAGTTGACCAAAAATGGTAGCACAAGGTAGAAGTAACTTCGAAATACATGAGCAGGTACTAGTGCAGTTAGCAAACCGCATCAGTGCATACTCGTAGCTTGGATCTGAAACTCCTCACGCGATGTTTCAACGCCTCACAACCCTCGAATTAATGGAAGCTGCACGGCGTCAGATCGCCGTTCTGTTTGCCGAGCACGCCGAATGGTTTTTGACTCCAGGCGAAGGTCAGGCCCAGGCCTTAAGAAGAAATGAACTCGATATAAGAATCTCGCAAGGCCGTCTTGTTCTTTCCTGTTGGACCGAGAAGGGAACTCGCTCCTGGCGAATTCTCGCCTGGCACTGGAACGGTCAAATCCTTTCTCTGCAGGCCTCGCGAAAAATGGGGGCCGAGCGTCCGCTGATCGAGTTGATCCCGCGCGCCTCAGCAAGAGTGATTGGAGCAACGATCAGAGCAGCCCGGCAAATCCGTTGTGATCGGCTGGCTCAACTCGCTTGCGCTTTGCAGCCCGAAACAAAGGTAGAACGAGCGGCGCTAAGTCCCGGAATCAGACGCAGTCAGCCTGGACCTTACGCCCGCATAATTCTGCGCCGAAGGCGAGAGAGGGTTGCTGTAACAGGTTCAATCGCCTCGAGCCAGCCAGCCGGTGTTGATGCCTTTCTATCCTCAGCGCTGCTGTGGTTCAGACGCACCGGAGAACGCGGTCGGCCGCCGTATGTCCAACAGCTCTGGCTGGTTGTTCCGGAAGAACTGCTAAAGCCTGTGTTTCTACGGATAGTTCTACTGCGAGAGAGTCTGAAGGAAATTATCAAGGTCTTTGTAGTAGATGACGGTCTCGATTCGTTGGAAGAAATGACTTGCCCTGAGAGGCGAGAGCTGTGGAAAAAAAGACTGGCGCGTTTCCCACCCGTTCCTCCGGCAGCAATGACTGAGCAGACCATGGCGATTGTTGCACGGGCACCCCAGGCGATTGATGTGGTTCACGCGCGCCACGGCGAAACGCTGCGCTACTTCGGACTTCCATTCGCGCGCGTGCGCTCCGTGATGGGGGTCGAACGGGTTTGGTTTGGAATCGACGGATTACACCGGCGCATGCTCGACGAATCGACAGTAGACGCGTGGCGCTCCATGATGTGCGATCTGGAGGAGCATCGCGCTTGTGATGCCGTGGATCATCGTCATGCTCTTTATCGCAATGCTGCCGAAGCCTGGTTAGAATCGCTGCTTCGCCACGATATTACAAAGCTGGATCCCGGTTTGATTATCGCTCCACTACACGCGCAGTTTCGAACCGCGCGCGGAGGAAAACTCGGCGTCCGGCCAATCGATATGCTGGCCCTGAGACGTGATGGGCGCCTGGTCGTCATAGAACTAAAAGTTTCAGAAGATCGTGAGCATGTGCTGCAAGGTGCGGATTACTGGCGTCGTGTTGAGGCGCACCGACGCCGCGGGCATATAGCCAGGGCAAGACTGTTTGGAGATAGAAGAATTAGAGACGAACCCCCGTTGGTCTATCTGGTCGCGCCGACGCTGAGAGTACATCCGTCGTTTCAGACACTCGCTCGCTGCATTGCAAGCGACATCGAGATCTACCGGTTTGACATTAACGAAGACTGGCGTGCCGGCGTTCGAGTGATGCGCAGGATGCGGGTGAACTAAAACAGGAGCTCTTCAGTGTTTGATGAAGACATTCTCGTTTTCGCCTGCGGGGGTGCTAGATGCTGTTGCCGTGGAATTGGTAAGGTTCGTTATCGACTGTTCAGAAGATTGTATTCCAGACACGCGCATTCTGAATTCGTCTGGATTGCTCGCATTGTTCAGCGCCTCTTCCAATGAGATAAGTCCCGATTGGAACAGAAAAAAGAGAGACTGATCAAATGTCTGCATGCCATATTGCGATGTGCCGGCAGCTATGGCCTCACGGATCAAGTACGTCTTTTCCTGGTTGATGATGTGATCACGGATGTGAGCAGTGGAGACCAGCACCTCGATAGCCGCCACGCGGCCCGCACCCTTGGAAGCTCGCACGAGGCGCATCGAAATGACTGCCTTCAAGATTCCCGCCAGTTGGATACGCACGGATTTTTGTTGGTGTGAAGGGAACGACGAAACAATACGCGTAATCGTTTCCGTGGCGTCCAGCGTGTGCAAAGTTGAAAGCACAAGATGCCCTGTTTCGGCAGCTGTCAGAGCTGTTTCAATAGTTTCGTGATCGCGCATTTCTCCTACGAGAATTACGTCCGGATCCTGGCGCAGTGCTCCACGAAGTGCTTCTGCGAATGAACGCGTATCGACATCAACTTCGCGCTGCGTTACGAACGATTTCTTGTCGCGGTGTAAAAACTCAATCGGATCTTCAATCGTGACGATATGCCCGCTACGCGTTGAGTTGATGCAATCGATCATTGCTGCCAATGTTGTCGATTTTCCAGAGCCGGTCGCGCCCGTCACTAGAATCAGGCCGCGTCGCTCATTGGCGATTCTTTCAATTACGGGCGGCAGACCCAACTGGGCCGTGCCTTTCGTCTGGTCGGGAATGACGCGAAGCACAATACTTACAGAGCCACGCTGCTGAAAGATGTTGGCGCGGAAGCGACCCAGGCCGGCAACGCCGTAGGCAATATCGACTTCCGACGCCTCTTTGAATCTTTGTTTCTGGCGGTTGCTCATCATGGCAAAAGCCATGTCCAGGGTGTCCTCCTGTTTCAAACGAGGAGCGTCGCCGAGGGGATGAAGCTCACCACTAATTCGCATTACCGGAAATGCACTGACTTTGAGGTGTAGATCAGAAGCCCCATGACTCGAGGCAATTCGTAGTAGATCGTCTATTCTAGGGGCCATAATTAACCTGAAAGACCTTTCGGCAGCAGTAAAGGGCTGGTTTCTTGGACGAGCGAGCGCGGAAAGGAGCGCTATTCCGATGGGCGTTTTGTTCCTGGGGGAACAACGGACTTCGAATATAGCTTGCAAACGTGATCAACGTCAACGCTGATCTTACGGGTAGTCCTGGAAGCTGGGAGGCGGGGGTGGAAGCGGCAGGGTCTGACCGGTGTCTTTGGAGCTAAGAACCCGCTTCACAAGCGTAACACTCAAGATGGCGGCAACAAGAGCAAGAATGTAGGTCAGCGGCCTCAATCCGGCGGGCGCTTCCTCGGGCCATCCCATGAAAAAGGCTGTCAGACCATAGATCAGGCCTATACCGAGCGCAACCGCAAATTCGGCACCGACCCATGCACCAATTCCGAGGAGGCTCCAGGCTAACGCGCGCTTCGATTCCGTTCTTTCGCTAGCCGAGTCATCATCTTCGGAATGCGATAGAGCAGAAAGTAGAGTTCTATCACTAGTCTCTAACAGCAGTCTGGTATTTCATGACTGGGTCGTTGTCAGGGGAAGCGCCGCCCGTTGCAACGGTGCTGGCCCTGTGCCCGTTATTGTCTGGTTGGGAACCCGTCTTCGCGTTGACATAGGTCAGCCAGTCTCCGGGCGCTTTGCGCTCACCTTTGGTGATTTCGAAGAACACTTTTTGAACTTGGGCCGTTATTTCACCCCGGCCTCCAGTGCCGACGGTGATTCGGTCGACGGACCGAATCGGAGTGATCTCTGCTGCTGTCCCTGAAAAGAATACTTCATCGGCAACATAAAGCGCTGCCCGCTGAATGGTACGCTCCTTAACGGTGATTCCCAAGCGGCGTCAAAACCACGCCTCCGGAGACAATGAAGATATTCTCTCCTGAACCTTCCGAGACGTAGCCGCGGTCATCCAGGGCGATGCCCTCGGCAAAACCATTGAGCAGCGCTTCCATTTTGATCAACTGCGAATTCATGTAGTTCGCACCGCTTTTTGCCATGGCGGGCATAGAGTTGGGGGTTAGCCGGTTCCATGTGGAAACACATACGTCCACACCTTTTTCAATCGCTTCGTCCCCAAGGTACTTACCCCAATCCCAGGCGCCTATGTAGCAAGCGAGGGGGTTAGGGAATGGATTAACGCCAAACGCAGGATGCTCTTCGTCCAGACTGCGGAAAAGAATAGGGCGGATGTAGCATTGGTCCATTCCGCTTCGACGGACGAGTTCGACAACTCCCTCACACAACTGGTCCAGGTTCAGTGAATGGTCCATCCGGTAAATTTTGGCAGAATTCAGAAAGCGCTGCATATGCTCTCGCATACGGAAAACGGCGGGACCTCGTTTGGTTGCATAGCACCTGATGCCCTCAAAGATGCTCGAGCCATAGTGGAGAACGTGTGACATCACGTGCACGCGCGCGTCATTCCACTTGATGAACTCACCGTCGTGCCAGACAACATCGCAAATGCGCGGTGATGGCGCGTCCTTTGTCTTTCCGTCTTTTGAGAACATGGTGTTGTTTACTCCTATAGGAAATCAGTCTCGGGAAAAGGGGAAGTGGACCTTACCTTCAACCGTGCGGAATGACTTATGCGAAAGGCAATTGCGCAAAAATTCGGTCCTTAAACCATTATAAGCGTGGACTAGTCAGAACACCGCACAATACAGTAATTTTGCTTCGCTTGGCAAGACGCGCTTGCTTCTCAGAAGTTGCCTACGTAACATCGAAAATGCTTTGCCTTATACCTAAGACGATCAATCATCCAAGCCTTCCGAGAACGCGACGCAAACGGCTGAATAACTCGATTCTGTTTACGAATATCCTACTTCTAACGTTTCTTGCGAACTGCCGTGAAAATAAGATGAACGATAGCACTCCGCCATCAACTGCCTCTAAAACAGCCGATAACGATGCCCTGTCGCTCCATCGCCGCGCAATAGCAATCGACATGCACGCCGATACCGCGCAACGACTGGTTGACGAGCATGTCGACCTGGAGCACTTGCTTAACGATGGCCACTTCGACGCAGTGCGGGCCAAGGAAGGGGGCCTCGACGCTCAGTTCTTTTCCATCTGGGTCGAGCCTCAGTTGTTTGGAGGAGGAGGGCCACGAGCGATCCAGCGTGCCGACGATCAGATTGCGGCTGTGCGTGCGCTTGCCTCAAAGCATCCCGAAACCTGGGGCCTGGCGACTTCAGCTGACGATATTCGACGCATCGCCGGCGAAGGGAAGATTGCCGCTTTGCTTGGCCTTGAAGGGGGTTACGCCATCGACGAGCGCCTGGAAAACGTCGAGCGCTACTACAAACTTGGCGTACGTTACATGTCGCCTGCCTGGAGCGTAAGTACTACGTGGGCGGGTTCATCGGGTGACGAAACCGGCCGAACGCGAGGGCTCAACGCATTCGGCCTGAACGTCGTTCACGAGATGAATCGTTTGGGAATGATGGTTGATGTGTCACATGTCTCAGACAAGACCTTTTGGGACATCGTCAACACTTCTACGAAGCCGGTCGTCGCAACTCACTCGGCATGCCGCGCTATCGCCAACGTACCGCGAAATCTCACAGACGATATGATTGTCGCACTGGCAAGGACCGGCGGCGTCGTCAACGTCATCTTCTATCCGGAACATCTTGAACCGGGCTGGAGCGAAAAGAAGAAACAGGTGGATCAGCAGATCGCACAGCTGGTCCAACAGGCCTCGGACGCCGAAAAGGGAGATGCGGTTCATAAAAAACTGGCCCGCGATCGTGTGCGACAGCAAGAATATGCTCGGCGCCTGCCACCAGTAACGGTTACGCGCATCGTGGATCATATCGACCACATCGTGAAGTTGGTAGGAGTCGATCACGTAGGCATTGGTTCTGATTTCGATGGCGTCCAGGCATCAACCAGCGACCTGGCGAACGTCGCTCAACTCCCAAATTTGACGCGCGAACTGTTGCACAGAGGCTACTCAGAGGCTGACGTTGACAAGATCCTTGGCGGGAATATGCTGCGTGTGATGGAGAGGCAGAAGTAGTAAGGCAGGGCTTCTTCTGAGTTTAGAACAGAAGATTTTCCATATATCATTTGACATTTCTCATTTGCCATTTAAGAGAAAGACGACTCGTGAAGGACGGCCTGTATCATTTTTCGGGATGCATTGTTATGGAGAGGACGATGAAATCTCCTCTTAAATGACAAATGAAAAATGTCAAATGGAAAATGGAAAATCTTCTGTTTCTTTAACTCGCAAACTGAGAGCGATAGATGCCAAACAGTAAACCAA
>WNGI01001564.1_pt1 | contig 20613 bp, 13 predicted proteins | sample 5400621 | NCBI WGS metagenome assembly WNGI01 (sample SAMN13153374, study PRJNA577476) | soil metagenome | isolation source: 20 cm soil or saprolite under Garry oak tree replicate 1 | place: USA:California | collected 2016-06-15
GACGTCTGTGCTCGCTGGCGGAGATCGTCGCACGTGGCAACGTAGACTCCGCATTGCGTACGACGAAAAGGCTCATCTCACTCGCACCCACGCGGAGATCAGCTTTCGCGACATCGACAACGAAACCCACGTCAACCCTTGGCCTCGGCCAGCCCGCGGCAAACTGGCCATGCGACCCGACGGTCGGGCGTGACCGGAGCCGGAGCACGCCGATCACGGCGAACCGCTCAGCCATCCCTCCTTGGGGCCGGATGCCAGACCGGCGGCGCGCACACTGATGAACGAGAGAGACCGCTGGTCGTCACTCTCCGTGCCGGCCTGCCCGTCGTCGGCCAACACCGTCGGCGGCAGAAGCGGACGTCGCCCTGAACTCGTCCGCAGGTAGCGAGGTAGTGACGATTCTTGATCGGCGCCGCCTTTCAGTGGTGCCTGCTCGCCACGCCGACGGCCTGACCCTGCTGCCTTGGGCGGGTCGTGGACAGCAGCGGTTGACACCGCCACCGACCGTTCCCGACGAGTCGAAGCCCGCAGCTTCGGTGTCTCGATCCCGAAGGGCACAGGCGGCTTGTGACGGTTGTGACAGTGTTCGGTGGCCTGCTGACCTACCGTAGGGCTCACTTTCGCGCGAACGCCGACTCCGGTACCCGTTTTCGGCCGTCTGCCTGGCCGGATGCCCTGCTCTGAGGGGGAAACTCTGCAATGAGGAATGTCCGTCTGTCCTCGGCCCGGCGACTGGCCGGCCTGGGAATCGCCGCGGTGGCCGCACTCGGGCTGACCATCGGCACCGCATCGCCGGCCGGTGCCTCCGGCGCTTCCGGTGACATCGTCGACGCCGGCGGCCCGAACGCGATCCCGGGCAGCTACATCGTGGTGTTCAAGGAGTCCGCGGTGCGCAGCCACGGCCTGAGCACTCTCACCAACACCACGGCCGCCAAGGCCGCCGCCAAGGTGGAGCGCAGGTACGTCGCCGCGCTGCACGGCTTCGCCGGCGCCATGAACGAGACCGCGGCGCGGCGGCTGGCCGCCGACCCCGACGTGGCGTACGTGGCGCAGAACCACACGGTGGGTCTGCTCGCCGACCAAGCCAGTCCGCCGTCCTGGGGGCTGGACCGGCTCGACCAGCGTGACCTGCCGCTGAACAGCGGTTACCACTACGACGTCACCGGCTCGAACGTCACGGCGTACGTCATCGACACCGGCATCCGGGTCACCCACCAGACCTTCGGCGGCCGCGCCGTGTGGGGTACCAACACCACCGGCGACGGCAACAATACCGACTGCAACGGCCACGGCACGCACGTCGCTGGCACGATCGGCGGTTCGCAGTACGGCGTCGCGAAGGGGGTTCATCTGGTCGCGGTCAAGGTGCTGGACTGCAGTGGCTCCGGCAGCTTCGCCGGCGTCGCGCAGGGCATCGACTACGTGACCGCGCAGCACGCCGCCGGCGCCCCAGCGGTCGCCAACATGAGCCTCGGCGCCCAGGGCAGCGACACCACCACCGAGAACGCCGTGCGCAACTCGATCGCCGACGGCGTCAGCTACGCGATCGCCTCCGGTAACTCCAACGCCGACGCGTGCGGCTTCACCCCGGCGCGGGTGGCCGAGGCGATCACCGTCAACGCCTCGGACATCAACGACGCGCGGGCGTCGTTCTCCAACTTCGGCACCTGCACCGACATCTTCGCCCCCGGCGTGAACATCACCTCCTCCTGGAACACCAGCGACACCGCCACCAACACGATCAGCGGCACGTCGATGGCCACCCCGCACGTGACCGGCGGCGCGGCGCTGTACCTGTCGGCCAACCCGGGCGCGTCCCCGGCCACCGTGCAGCAGGCGCTGAAGGACAACGCCACCCTCAACCACATCACCAATCCCGGCACCGGCTCACCGAACCGGCTGCTCTACACGCTGTCCGGTGCCACCGGCAGCCCGGTCCTCAGCAATCCGGGCAACCGGACCGGGACCGTCGCCACGGCGACCAGCCTGCAGATGACCGCGTCCGGCGGCACACCCCCGTACACCTGGTCAGCCACCGGCCTGCCCACCGGCCTGTCGATCAACTCCAGCACCGGGCTGATCTCCGGCACCCCGAACGCGGCCGGCGCGTTCAACGTGACCGTCACCGCGAAGGACACCGCGAACGCCACCGGCAGCACGTCGTACACCTGGACCATCAACCCGGTCGGCGGCGGCTGCCCCAGCACCGGCCAGAAGCTGGCCAACCCCGGCTTCGAGTCCGGCAACACGGCGTGGTCGGCGACCCCGGGCGTCATCGGGCAGAACGGTCCCACCGAGCCGGCGCACTCCGGGACCTGGAACGCCTGGCTGGACGGCTACGGCACCACGCACACCGACACGCTGTCCCAGTCGGTCACCATCCCGGCCGGCTGCACCAACTCCACCCTGTCGTTCTGGCTGCACATCGACACCGCCGAGACCACCACCACCACCCAGTTCGACAAGCTGACCGTCCAGGTCGGCTCAACCACCCTGGCCACCTACTCCAACCTCAACCACGCCACCGGGTACTCCCAGAAGTCCTTCAACGTCGGCTCGTTCGCCGGGCAGACCGTGACGCTGAAGTTCACCGGCACCGAAGACATCTCGCTGCAAACATCCTTCGTCATCGACGACACCGCGCTGAACGCCGGCTGACCGCCGGCACGGCACCACACGGGCGCCGCCGGCCCCAGCAGGCCGGCGGCGCCCGCCCTCGCGCAGCCTCACACCGGGCTGACCCTCTACTGACGCCCGGCACGGCCCGCCCCGGTCCCCGACCGTGGATGCGAGACGACCCGCGCGGGAAAGCCTGCCGACAGACCCCGCCGGAGGTGTGCATGTCAACCGCCCGCCGAGCCACCCCTCACCCCAGACCCGCCGCGCCCACCCGGGGCACCCCAAGCGCCGGACATTCAGCCGCCCGCCCCGCCTGTCCGGAACGGCTCCGACGCCGACCCCGACCAGCCACAGCCGCCCGAACCGGTGGACCAACCAACGCAGCGGACCGGCCATGACCGGCCAGGCAGAACCTCATACACCACCGCCGAGGACCGAGAAGGAGCGCACCTACCTGATCCGGGGCCGGCCCTTCGACGAGCAACCGTGGCGGGACCAGGCAACCACGGCGTCCGTGGCGCAGCCCCACCTCAACCTGAACCCCGACCGCACCGCCCAGGGTCCGGCTCGAGGACGAGCACGGCCATCCGACGATCAAAAGCCGCGGCCCAACCGGACGAACGGGCGAAGGACGAGAGATCTCCGTGGCATCCGCTCCGGGCCTGCCCGCCAGCCAGCCCGCGCAGCCGCCCGCGCCCGCTCGCTCACCACTCGGGTGCGCAGTCCGACGGAGCGGCAGTCGTCGCAGACGGCCTGCACGGAGTGGGTGGCATGACCGGAGCCGACGTTCGACTGATTTCCGCCTGGTCCTGTGCTGGTGCCGCGTCACGTCCTCCTCCATCACGACAGCCCGCCCTCCGGCGCGGCGGTGAGCTGACCATCGGGACGGTCAGGTGAGGTGAATCCACCGCGCCGCTGAGGGCACCCGGTCTTGGTCGACCACGGTCAGCATGTACCAGCCGGGTGGGGCCAGGCCGGGCTCGGCGGGGGTGGCCACCTCGAGCTGGCCGCCGCCCTGGGCGGTGATGGGCAGGTCCACCAAGCGCTGGTGGCAGTCGAAGGCGTGTGTGGTCGAAGCCGGACTGATCAGCTGTGCCCACCTAAGCTGGCCGGCCTGCGGCGACTGTACGGCGACCGTCGCCCCATACCCCCACTGCTGCGGAGCGCCCGTGATCTCCGGCCGCAGGCCGCGGAACAGGTAGGGCGGCCGGTACACCTCTATGCGCAGTTCCTCGTTCGGCTGCGGCGGTTCCCACGGCGCGTGGTTGCCGTAAGGCGGCGGGTTCCCGCAGGCCGTGATCACCCTGCCGTCGGGCAGCAGCAGCGCCACCGAATGGTAGAGACGGACGACCTCTGCCACCGCCGCGGCCTGCCACTCGCCCGTTTCGGGGTCGTAGATCTCAGACTGCAGCCGTGGGATGGGCATCATCGCCCCGCCCTCATGGGTCATCGCCCCCCCGCTGACAAACACGGTGCGATCGGGAAGGAGCACGGCGTTGAGGTGAATGCGAGGCAGGCTCATCGGAGTGGACTCGACGTAGGCCGGCGCCGGGGCGTCCAGGTCGGCCGTCTCGGTGTGCCCGGTGGCGCCGGCCATCTCCATCCCGGGCCCACCACCAATGATCATCACCTGCTGGCGTTGCGCCGGAGGCAGCAAGACGCTCGCAGACTGGTTGCGCATGTACCCCTCGAGCAGCGCCGGCACGCCCTGGAAGCCGACCGGCTGGTGACCCAGGTCCAGGATGCCCGCCGCCTGCGGACGGCCGTCGTCCATCCGGCCGCCGCTGAAGAACACCCGCCCGTCGGCGATCACGAACAGGTGGGCATAGAACGGCAGGCCCACGAAGTTCTGGGGCGGATGCAGGTGGACCCACTGGTCGAGGGCCGGGTCGTAGAGCTCGAACTCGGCATTGAGGTCGCCGTTGGTGTCGTTCTTGCCGCTGACGGCCAGGATGCGCCCGTCGGGCAGCGTCAGCAGCGTCGGATACCAGCGGCCGTTCGCCGTCGCGGGCCGGGTCGACCACTGGCCAGTGCCCGGGTCGAACGAGGCCACGTCGCGCTGGCCGAGGTTGTTGCCGTTGTTGTAAGCGAGGTTCCCGCCACCGGCGAGGATCCGCCCGTCCGGCAGCGGCGCGTGCCCGCAGCAGAAGAAGTCGAACGGGCGGCCGTCCATCCTGTGCAGCGTGGCCGGATGAGTGAAGTTCGCTCCGGCCGGAGCATCCGGATCCCAGACGACGCTGGTCCACATGTCCTGGGCGACATCGCCATAGGAGGGGTCGGCCTCGCGGACGGTGTTGTTACCGGAGCCGGCGAAGAACAGGACGTGGCCGGTCCGCAGCAGCGCGGCGTGGATGGCCAGCACCTGCGAGTTGTAAGGCAGCACCTCCCACGTGCCGTGGACGGCGGGATCCTCGCGCAGCGGGATGGCGAGGGTGAAGGCGTTGTTCAGTCCGGGCGGGGCATCGACGGCCACGCCCACCGCGGTCGGCCCCGCGCCCAGGTCGACGACCGCCACGCCCGCGTCCTGGTTCTCCCACGAGAACCAGTTGCTGATCCCGAGAGGCGTGGACCACCCTGCGGCGACGCCGTCGGGCCCGAGGTCCATACCGACGCGATAGAAAGCCTGGTTACGGCCCACGGGATTGTCCACGGCGACCACGACCAGGTCGGGGCGACCCGATCCGGACACGTCGGCCACGTCGATGCCGGCGCCCTGGTTGGCCCAGGAAAACCAGTCCGGGACGTCGATCCACGGCGTCCAGCCGCCGGTCACCACGCCGTCGCCGTCGAGATCGCGGCCCATCCGGTAGAGACCGCGGTTCTGCTGCGGGCCGTCGTCCACCATGAACACGACCAGGTCGGGCCGGCCCGAACCGGTCAGGTCCGCGGCCGCCACCCCGGCGCCCTGATTGGCCCAGGAAAACCAGTCCGGGACGTCGATCCACGGCGTCCAGCCGCCGGTCACCATCCCAGCGGCGTCCAGGTCCCGGCCGATCCGGTACAGCCCACGGTTCTGCTGCGGGCCGTCGTCCACCATCAGCACGACCAGGTCGGGCCGGCCCGAACCCGTAAGGTCGGCAAGGGCAGCATCGACCCCCTGGTTCTCCGATGAAAACCAGTCGGGCACGGCGGAATACGCAGTGGGCAGCGGCACGGGGCACCTCGGCTCAGGTCGGGGAGAAGGTCACGGGCAAGGGCACCGAGGCTATCGAGGTGTCCAGCAGCCCCCCGATGCCCGTCCCGACGAACTCCATGCCGCAGCAGTGGCTGCGCGCGGCGTCACCACGGGCACGCAGATTCCCACGCCGGTGGCCGGCATCATGTCCGATCTCCCGGCCCGGCCCTTCCAGCAAGAACACACGGAGCGCGTAGGCCGCCGACGGGCTCGGCGAGCCCGATACGCCGGGCCGAAGCCGGGCTCGTGTGGAGTTGACCCCGACCGCCGCGCACCAGGTGGCGCGGGAGGGTCACAACGGATCTGCCGTGCCTCGTGGACCGGCTGGCGGTCAAGGCTGTGCTGGGTGAGTGGCGGCCGCGGAAGGCGGCGGCATCTACGTCCAGCGCATCGCGGCAGAGTAGATCGTTTGATCATTGGACGTGACTCGGCTCGGTCCAGGATGGTGCGGCATCCTTGGCCGGTGGCCGGTGGCCGGTGGCCGGTGGCCGGGGTGGTGCTGGTCGTCAGGTTCGACGCTGCCGGCTCAGACGGCCACACCCGAGGGTCCTGTTGCGGGCTCAGCCGCTGGCATGATGCTGCTGCGGGCACCGTGTGAACGCCTGGCCGCCAGCGCGGACGCCATCGCGCTGGCCGACCTCGACGGCGTCGAGCTGAACTCCGTCGCCGAGGCCCACCTGCAGCGCGGACGACGCCCGGGTCGGCTGCACCTGATCGGGCCACGCCGCCCCGTCGTGGTCTTCGACGGCACCGCCGAACAGTGGGAAACCCGCGCCTACTCGACCTGCTCATTGACCAGCCCGGCACCGGCTTCCAGTACCCGGACTACGACAGCGCCGGCGACGCCAGAGTGATCGCCCAACCCACGGCGTAGACCCACCAGCAGCACCGCCCGCGCGCTCACTCGGCGGCACGAGAAGACGTTGGGCACGACGGGCAGTCGCGATGCGACGATGCGTGATCGCCCATGCCCGGGCGTGGGGGCGGACGCGGCATGCGGGTGCGCCCGTATCGTTCACGGCAGCGACACAGTTGACACTCTAGATGAAGAGGTCCGCAGATGCGTTCTGGGTTGCTGAGCTACAAGGATGCAGTTCGGTTGTTGGATGGGTCGCAGGGTCCAGGCGTCGCCCTCGCGGGCAGGTTGGCGGGGGTAGCGGTCAGCGGTGCAGTTGTGACGACGGTTGGGGCGATCGACTTCTTCGCCCTGCGCGATGAACTGGTGAGTTGGGGCCGCTCACTGGTCGGCGGCCTTGGCGAGCGGTTGGCTGGGCTGGGGCGATTCGACCGGACGCAGCGGTTGGTTGCCGCGCACTCTGTGGTCGTAGTGACCGCGTTCTATGAGGCGTTGGGCGGTGTGCTGGCAGAGGACGGCGGCCAAGACGACGCCGGGCGGGGACAGGCCGGAGGGCGGGGCGGCGGGTCAGCCGGCGGGTGACGATGGTGGCGGTGGGCGGCGGGGTCAGCGGCGGGGGTCGGCTGGGCACGGGCGGCGGGACTATTCGCACCTGCCCACCCGTGAAGAGGTGCATGACCTGCCGGCGGCCGAGCGGGTCTGCCCGCGGTGCGGGCGGTCGTATGTGCCGTTCGGGGAGGAACGCTGTGAGCAGGTCGACTGGGAGGTGCGGCTGGTCCGGGTGGTGCACCGGCGGTGGACCTACCGGCGCGGCTGCCGGTGCCCGGCGCCGGGGGTGATCGCGCATCACCAAGACCGGCCTGGCCGAATACCAGCGGACGCCCGGCAACCTCGGCGCACAGATGTGGATCAGGGATCTCGGTGACGGCCGGACCGAGGTGCTGACCCTGAGCTGATGGGACTCCCTCGACAGCATCCGGGGCTTCGCCGGTGACGACATCAACGTCGCCGTCTATTACCCGAAGGACGAGGACTATCTGATCGACCGCGAGATGACGGTCACCCACTACGAGGTGTCGAGTCGATCTTGAGCCAGACTCGGCGTCGACCCAGCGGGGCCCGACGCCACCGCCCCAGCCCGAGTGAGGCGGCCGAGGGGAACGGTCGACTGGGTCAGCACCGGACGGCCGGAGGGTGACGTGACGCCGGATCCAGCAGAGGGCGTGGCCGACGATGGGATCATCAGCACCGGAGCCAGCAGGGACAACCTGCATCCCGCCTACGCCAGGTTGTTGGACGAGACCGTAGGCACGCTGCGGGCGGCGCTCGGCCCTGCGCTGCACAGCGTCTACGTCTACGGGAGTGTCGCGACCGGACAGGCGCGCCCTCCGCGATCAGATCTCGACGTCGTCGCGGTCACCACCACGGACCTGGACCGCAGTGTCGATGACATCGCCGACGACTTGACCGCCCGGCATCGCAGCCTTGTCCGTGAGGTCGGTATCGGCTCGGTGAGTCTGGAAACGCTGGGCCGCAGCGATCTCAACGGCTGCGCTGAGCGCTGCTTCCTGAAGCACTACTGCGTGCATCTGGCCGGTCAGGACATCCGCAGCGAGTTCGCCTCCTGCCGGCCACCGCTGGCGTTGGCCGTGGGGTTCAACGGCAACCTCGGTACGGTCCTCGCCCAGCTCCGGGAGCAGTTGGTCGCCTCGCCCAGCGAGCCGGAGCGGCACAAGCTGGTCACGCGCGCATGTCGGAAGATCCTGATGTCGGCCGCGACGCTGCTCAGCGTCCGCGAGGGCGGTTGGTCGACCGACCGGGTAGCCGCGGTCGGGCTCATCACTCGACACAACGCGGCGCTGGGTCTACTCGCCCAGCGTGCCCTCGCGTTCTGCGATCCAACCTCGATGCCAGCGCGGGCAGAGGGGGGCTGCAGATCATCGAGCGCCTCGGAGGATGGCTATCCGACGAATACGCCAACGCGGACGAGAACTGACTTAGTGGTCAGCGGGTCGCCTGCCGAGTGCGGTGCCGGCGCCGGAGCGGCCTGCTGAACAGCGACGAGCAAGTCGCTATCCGCAGGCGGGTGACAGGCAAAGGCGGACGCATCCGAAGAACCTCGTCTGGTCGCCGGCGCCGCCCGCCCTCAAGCCGTGACCACGACCAGAACCTGCTCGGTGCGGCAGGCTTGGTGCTCTGGCACCATTGACCGACATTGCGGTTGGCGGGCTGGCGCGTGTCGACAGCTGCAATTCGCCCACTGTGGACGGACGGTTGTTGCCCACCGGCTCCATGCTCTGCCGCTACCGGTGACCGCCGAATCGGCGGGTGTGCTGGCCGGGTCGCGTCGGCTGGTGTCCGCAGCAGTCGTCGTCGTGCCAGGCTTCGAGGCCCTCGTGGACGGCGATGGCGGCGAGGCTGAGGCCGATGAGCGGGTCGGCCCACCACCAGCCGAGGGCGGCGTTGAGCGCCAGCCCGACTAGGACGGCCGCGGCTTGGCCGGCGCAGAGCAGGTTCTGGACGCCTTCTCCGGCGGTGGCGGTGGAGTCCAGCCGGCTGCCGAGGCGTTTCTTGCTTAGCCCCAGCACGGGCATGATCGCCAGGCTGGCCGCGGTCAGGAGCAGTCCGAGGGTGCTGCCCTCGGGGTGGCGGCCGCCGATCAGGATCCGGACGCTTTCCACGGCGATGTAGGGGGCGAGGAGGAAGAAGGAGACCGCGATGGCCTGCCGGGCGCGGGCTTCGGCGGTCGGGGAGGGCGTCCACGGCGTAGACCGAGCCCGCCGTCGGCCTGGCGAGGGGGCGCCAGGAGGAAATCATGGACACGCACCTCGCGGACCGGGCTGGCGATCACCAGCGCCGCTCTGACTGCCGCCGTCCGGCGAAGCCGCACGACCCGGCAGTCCTTGACTGACCCGGTCAGTCAGCTACTCTCTGGGGATGGCACGGACCATCCCACCCGAGCGGCTGCCGCTCGTACTGGAGGCGGCCGCTGGAGTGTTCGTCGCCCACGGCTACCAACGCAGCCAGATGCAGGACGTCGCCGACGCCCTTGGCCTGGCCAAGGGCACCCTCTACCGGTACGCGACCAGCAAGGCCGCGCTGTTCGCCGCGGTCGTCCGCTACGCCGACCGGATCGAGCCGCTGCCCGCCGCCGAGGAACTGCCGGTGCCGGACCCGGCCGCCGGTGAGTTGGCCGCCCTGGTCACCGCGCGGCTGTCGGCCGAGGTCGCCGACATGGCCCTGACCCGCGCCCTCACCCAACGGCCCCGACGCCGGGTCGAAGCGGGTGAGGAACTGGCCGGCATCGTCGTTGACCTCTACCGCCGGCTGGCCCGGCACCGGGTCGCGATCAAACTGGTCGACCGGTGCGCCCCGGAACTGCCCGACCTCGCCGCGGTCTGGTTCGGCACCGGCCGCGGCGCCCAACTGTCCGCTGTGGAGGAGCACCTGCGCCGCCGGCAGACCGCCGGCGGCCTGGTCCTGCCCGGCCCGCCCGCACTCGTCGCTCGCACCGTGGTCGAGCTGTGCGTGCTGTGGGCGGTGCACTGCCGGTTCGACCCCGCCCCGACCGTCGGGCCTACACCGTCCGGCGACTTCGACGACGAGACCACCGCCGCGACCCTCGCCGCGCTGCTCGCCGGCGCCCTCACCCCACCGACTCCCCGGCCCCCCGCACCCACACGGAGTATCTGATGCCGCAGCGCACCTGCCCGGTCAGCTCGACCGGCCGGCCCTGGCCGGCCCGGGCCGCCGCCACGATCACCGGCCCGATCACGAGTTACCGGGCCCGCCGGGGCACCGAGGCGCCGGTTGTCTCCGACGCCCGAGTCCGCCGCATCTGGGACCGCTATGCCCCCCGCTACGACCGGGGCATGCGGTTCTGGGAGCGCCTCCTGTTCGCCGGCGGCCGCGAATGGGTCTGCTCCCAAGCCACCGGGAACGTGCTGGAAGTCGCCATCGGCACTGGCCTGAACCTGCCGCATTACCGGCCCGATGTCACCGTCACCGGCATCGACGTCAGTCCCGAAATGCTCGCCATCGCCCGCACCCGTGCCGCCGACCTGGGCCGCGCCGTCACCCTGCACCAGGCCGATGCCCACGCGCTGCCGTTCCCCGATCGCTCCTTCGACACCATCACCTGCACCCTGTCCCTGTGCAGCATCCCCGACGACCGCGCCGCCATCGCCGAAATGCACCGGGTGCTCCGCCGCGGCGGACAGCTCCTGCTGCTCGACCACGTCGCCGCTCCCAACCCTCTGCTCCGCACCGGACAACGCCTGTTCGAAGCGATCACCGTCCGCCTCGCAGCCGACTACCAGACCCGCCGACCCCTTCCCCTGCTCCAACAAGCCGGCTTCACCGTCACCCACAACGAACGCTCCAAAGCCGGCACCGTCGAACGACTCCGCGCCATCCGACCACTCCAGCCCATGCCCGGCGAACCCAGCTGATCCCGCCCAGCAGCAATCCCTTGACCCGCCCACTGATGCTGGCCGGGCAGATTGCGGCTCGCGGTGGGCAGGTCCGGGTGGGCCGAACGGCTCAGGTCTGGCATGCTGCCACGGTGGGAGAGGCGAAGATCGGGCTCGTGCTCGACTGTGCCGACCCGGAGGCCCTCGCCGAGTTCTGGGAGCAGGCGGTGGGTGTCAAGCGGCTTGGAGCCGTGGGCGACTACGTCTACGTCCTGCTCGCATCGCCGTCAGGTGCACTGTCCAAGCTCCTGCTGCAACGGGTCGGCGAACCCCGAGTCGCCAAGAACCGGATGCACCTCGATATCGAGACTCCCGACGTCGATGCCGAGGTCGAAAGGCTCGAAGGGATCGGTGCCCGCCGCTTCGAAGAACAAGCCCGGGCCGAGCACGGCAGCCGCTGGGTGATCATGGTCGATCCCGAGGGCAACGAGTTCTGCGTCTGCGACGGCGGAAGCCTCAGGCAAGGGAGCGTCACGGGGATCGGCCTACCGGAGTGCGGACAACCGTGGTCGACGGGACCGGGGTCGGGGGGAGGGTGCGGTAGACGCGCTGGCGTGCCGGTACGGCCGTCCTGGCCGATCGGCAGGGGCGGTGGCTGGCGGTCATCCTGGAGCTGTTCGCCAAGGCGGTAGCGAACGACGGGGAGTCCGGTTCGCCCTGCCCCCAAGATCAGGGGCTGAGCCGCTGCAGCGTCGGTCGTCGGCGGGTTCGCGGATGCGGCTTCGCTCTCAGCCTGCTCACGCCGGGTGGAATGTCGGGTTCTTGACCGCCGGTCAGGCGCCTGCCGGCGCCACGGGCAGCCCTTCGCTGGCCCATTCGGGGAACCCGTCCTGAAGGCGGGCGGCGCGGTAGCCGCGGCGGCGTAAGGTGCGGACGGCGTCGTCGGCGTAGACGCAGTACGGCCCCCGGCAGTAGGCGACGACGTCGCGGTCCTTGGGTACGTCGCGCAGTCGCCGGGTCAGCTCGTGGATAGGCAGCGAGCTCGCACCGGTGATGTGCCCGGCGCGGTACTCCGGCTCGGGCCGGACGTCGAGAACGACCACGTCGCCGTCGCATAGTCGCTTGGCCAGTTCTCCGCGGGTGATGGTGGACAGTGTGGACCGGTCGCCGAGGTAGGCGGCGGCGAGTTGGTCGAGCTCGCCGACGTGGTCGGTGGCGACGTCCCGCACGGCGGCCCACAGTTCGCCGACCCGGCGGCTGGCCAGCGAGTAGTAGATGCGGTTGCCGGCGCGGCGGGTGCGGACAAGCCCGCCGCGCAGCAGGTGTTGCAGGTGCTGCGAGGTGTTCGCGACGCTCTGGCTCAGCTCGCCGGCGACCTCCTCCACAGACCGTTCGCCCTGAGCGAGCAGGTCGATGATCTCGGCCCGGCGGCCGTTGCCCAGCGCCTTGGCGACCCCGGCCAACCCGTCGTACAGGGCGTCCTTCGCTGCCCGGTCACCCATGTGCCCACCTCACCGACGTTCAAGGATTCGTTTGACAAGCGTACTCTCGCACGTGGACTATTCAAACGATCCATTGAACACTGTGTAAGGTGGGAGACGGTGGCGGCGGAGCCGACAGTCGTGCCCCTGGTCGATGCCGGGCTGGGCAACAGCGCATATCTGGTGGACCTCGGCGACGGCAGCGCGCTGGTGGTGGACGCGAGCAGGGACTTGCGGGCCGTGCGGCGGGCGGTCGAGCGGCGGGGGCTGGGGGTTGCGTTCGCGGCGGACACTCACCTGCACGCCGACTTCCTCTCCGGCGCGGTCCAGCTCGCCGCGGCCGACCACGCCACCGTGCTCGCCTCGGCCGCCGGGCACAGGGAGTTCGCGCACACCGGTCTCGGCGACGGTGACGAGGTCGACCTCGGCGGGCTCCGGCTGCGTGCGCTGACCACCCCCGGGCACACCGACGAGCACCTGGCGTTCCTGCTGCTGGACGGCAACCGGCCGGTGGGGGTGTTCACCGGCGGCTCGCTGCTGGTGGCGGCAGCGGCTCGGACCGATCTGGTCGACCCGGACCGCACCGAGGAGCTTGCCCGGGCGCAGTACCGATCCCTGCACCGGCTGCTCACACTTCCCGACGAGGTCGAGGTGTGGCCGACGCACGGGGCGGGCTCGTTCTGCTCGGCCCCGCCGGGAGCGGACCGGACCAGCAGCATCGGCCGGGAGAAGGCCACCAACCCGCTGCTGCACGCCGCCGACGAGGACGCGTTCGTCGCGCAGCTGGTCGGCTCGCTGGGCACGTTCCCGCCGTACTTCCTGCGGCTGGCCGAGGTCAACCGGCGCGGCCCGGCGGACCTCGGCGGCCCGCCAAGCCTGGACCCGCTCAGCCCGACGACGGCGTCCGGACTGCTGCGCGATGGCGCCGTCCTGGTCGACGTCCGCCCGGTCATCGAGTACGCCGACGGGCACGTGCCCAGGTCGCTGTGCATCCCGCTGCGCGATGCGTTCGCGACCTGGCTGGGCTGGCTCGCCCCGCAGGCCGAGCCGCTGGTGGTGCTGCGCTCCGCCGGCCAGGACCCCGACGAGGTCGCCTGGCAGGCGGCGAAGATCGGCTACGACAACCTGGTCGGCGAGCTCGCCGGTGGCATCCAGGCCTGGACCGCCGCCGGCCTGCCGGTCACCGCGACAGGACTGGTGGGACCGCAGGCTGTGGTCGGTCCGGAGGCGCTGGACGTCCGGCAGCGCGCCGAGTACGTGGCCGGCCACCTTCCGGGCGCCTGGCACATCGAGCTCGGCGCGCTTCCGGCCCGCGCCGCGGACCTGCCGGACCAGCCGGTGGTCGTCATGTGCTCGCACGGGGAGCGGGCGGCGACCGGCGCCAGCCTGCTCGAGCGGGCCGGCCGCGAGGGCGTGTCCGTGCTCGTCGGCGGTCCAGACGATTGGGCCGCCGCGCACGCCAGCCGCCCGGAGACCGGCGGGTGAGACACCCCCCGACGGACGAGAGGGTGGGGCAGCGTGGCGGACACGTCCGGTTGGGTCTGCGCGCCAACGCGGCCCAGTTCACCCTGCTCGTCGCGGTCAACGCCCTCGTCGGCGGGATGCTCGGCCAGGAACGGACGGTGCTGCCGCTGCTCGCCGACCGCGAGTTCCACCTCGCCGCGTACACCGCGGCGCTGACGTTCATCCTGGCGTTCGGCGTCGCCAAGGCCGCCACCAACTACCTGGCCGGCACCTGGTCGGACCGGTTCGGACGCAAGCCGGTGCTGGTCGCCGGGTGGCTGGTCGCGCTGCCCGTCCCGGCGCTGTTGATCTGGGCGCCAGCCTGGGGCTGGGTCGTCGCCGCCAACCTGCTGCTGGGCATCAGCCAGGGGCTGAGCTGGTCGACCACCGTCATCATGAAGATCGACCTGGTCGGGCCGGCCCGCCGGGGTCTGGCGATGGGTCTGAACGAAGCCGCCGGGTACGGCGCGGTCGCGGCCACCGCGCTGGCCACCGGATACCTCGCCGCCCGGTACGGGCTGCGGCCGGAGCCGTTCTACCTCGGCCTGGCCTACGCCGCCCTCGGCCTGGGCCTGTCCACGCTGGCGGTGCACGAGACCCGGGAGCACGCGCGGCTGGAAGCCGGCTCGCACGCCGCCGGCCGCGACGGCCGCCATGACCACCTGCACGCCGAGCTGGACAGCCGGGCCGTGTTCGCCCAGACCAGCCTGCACGAACCGGCGCTGTCCGCGGCCAGCCAGGCCGGGCTGGTGAACAACCTCAACGACGGCCTGGCCTGGGGCCTGTTCCCGGTCCTGTTCGCGGCTGCCGGCCTGTCGGTGGGCCGGATCGGGGTGCTCGCCGCGCTGTACCCGGCCGTGTGGGGCGCCGGGCAACTCCTCACCGGAGCGTGGTCGGACCGGGTCGGGCGCCGGCCGCTGATCGTGACCGGCATGCTCATCCAGGCCGCCGCGCTCGCACTGGTCGCCGCCGGGAACTCGTTCCCGGTGTGGACGGTGGCGGCGGTCGGGCTCGGCGCCGGCACCGCGCTGGTGTACCCGACGCTGCTGGCCGCCGTCGGAGACGTCGCCCACCCGGCCTGGCGGGCCCGCGCGGTCGGGGTGTACCGGCTGTGGCGCGACCTCGGCTTCGCCGTCGGCGCGCTGCTGTCCGGCGTGCTGGCCGACGCCTTCGGGATACGCACCGCGGTCTGGGCCGTCGCCGGGCTGACCGCCGCCTCCGGACTGCTGGTCGCCGCACGCATGTACGAGACGCTGCGGCCGCCGACCCCGACGAACCCTGCTCGACAACGTAGGTGACCTGAACGGCTGCCGGGCCGCGTCCAGCTCACCAGACACCCCCGCCACCGGCTACCGAACACGCTCAACCTCAGCATCGCCGGCACCCGCGGCCAGCAGCTGCTCGCCGACTGCCCGACCCTCGCCGCCTCCACCGGATCCGCCTGCCACACCGGCCTCCACCAGGCATCGCCGGTACTGAAGGCGATGAACCTCACCGACGACTCCGCGCTGGCCGCGATCCGCCTCTCCCTTGGCCGCTGGACCACCGACACCGAGATCGACCAAGCCGCCGCCGCACTGCTCGCCGCAGCCTCCACCATTACCAGCCCGGGCGCCGGCCGTCACGCGGAGGTCGTGCGATCACAACCGGGGCACCCCAGCAGGCGTCGGGTCCGGCCGAGAACGAGAGCCCGGGGTGCCATGGCAGTCACCGGGCGCCGGCGCTGCACCGGCACGCCGACGCCCTTGCGTCCCCGTGTCGGTAAGCCTAGTCTTACCGTTCATGCCGGCTTACGGAGACGCGGGGCTGGGCCTGCTCGGCGATCCGACCCGCCGCGCGATCTTCGAGCTGCTGGCCCGGCACCCGAGCTCGGTCGGTGAGCTGGCCCAGCGACTGCCGGTCAGCCGGCCGGCGGTGTCCCAGCATCTTCGCGTGCTGAAGGACGGCGGCCTGGTCACCAGCCGGGCCGAAGGCACCCGCCGCGTCTACCGGATCAACCCGGACGGCGTCACCGCCCTACGCGCCTACCTCGACCGCATCTGGGACGACGCGCTGACCGCTTTCCAGAAGGCCGCCGAGGCGGCCCCCGACGACTTCGAACAGGAGCAGCCGTGAGCAGCCCATCAACCATCCCGACCCTCTCCGGCACCATCACCGTGGCCGTACCGGTCGAGCGGGCATTCCGCGTCTTCACCGACTCCTTCAACAGCTGGTGGCCGGCCCAATACCACATCGGCCAGCCGGAGATGGCCGAAGCCATCCTGGAGCCGCGGGAAGGCGGGCGCTGGTACGAGCGCGGCGTCGACGGCAGCGAATGCGACTGGGGCAGCGTGCTGGCCTGGCAGCCACCGAACCGACTGGTCGTCACCTGGCAGATCAACGGCAGCTGGCAATACGACCCCGACCCTGAGCGCGCCAGCGAAATCGAGGTCCGCTTCACCCCGGACGGACCCGACCAGACCACCGTCGCACTGGAGCACCGCCACCTCGACCGGCTCGTCGACAGACAGGCGCTCCACGATGGAATCACCGGAGGCGGCGGCTGGAGCGCCATCCTGGAGCTGTTCGCCAAAGCAGTAACCAACGAGTAGGAGTCCGACCGCAGCACCGTCCACTCGGGAACGAGCGACGCGCGTCCGGGGCTGGCTGGTGCTCAACCGGCCAGCCCCGACGGTCAGACAGGCGACGGCGCCGAGCGTCGTGGCCGGTGAGGAAGGCTGCTGGTACGGGAGCGACGCGAGGTTGCGACTCGCCTCCGTCGGGGGCAGCGCCTGACCGTGGCGACCGTGCCTGAGCGACTCGGAGTTCGCGGACGCGGGGCGGTTACCGAATTACCAGGCAGGCACCGCGGGGGTGCCTGCCGCTGGTGACAAGTAGGGCACGCGCCGACCGGGAGCCCTACCAGCGTCACCGTCGCCGGAGCGTCACCGTTGTGGCTGCGGACGGCGGCGCGGCGGGGAACATTGCGATGCCGCGGCCTGGCGCGCGGCAGGGTAGGCGGTCCAGTCAGGTTGACCGTGCCTGGCCGAGGACCCGGCAGGCCCCGCTCGACCCCGAAGCGTGTCGATCACCGGGGTCACCTCGTCCGGTGACGGTCGGCGGCCTTGGCGAAAGCACACTCGCCTTCCGCAGGATTTCGTTCGCCCGCCGCATCTCGGCGTTCTCGCCGCGGCCGGTCTCACCCTGCCGGATCCAGTTGCGCAGCGCCTCCGGGTGCACGCCCAGCTCGCGGGCCACGTGGGCGATCACACTGCGTGTCACGCCACCAGCCGGACCGCGCGCTCGCTCACCTCATCGGGGTACTTCTTCGGAGCAGCCATCGACGGTCGTCTCCCCTCTGCCAGGAAGATCATCCTGGCCGCAGAGCCTCCACCGAACCCGGGGTGGCTCACCCGACGCTGTTCGCCCGACGCGGCCCAGGTGAACGGTTGCATCGCTCCTGCGGCGTGTGGTGTTCTTCGCGGTCCCCGGCGATCGGCGCCCAGTCGAGCTGTTCGGACAGGCCGGGCGCGTCATAGCGCGAGACCGGCAGCCCGGAGCGTGGCCCCGTCCTGTTGGTCATGGCGCCATCGTAGACATCATCGCGGACGTCCTTCCTCCGGAAACCGTGGGACTTGTGCAACGTGGACGCCTCAACCAGCGCCCCCCGCGCGCCCCCCGTCCGCAAAGGGGGCGTGCGCCGCCATGAACCTTCTCCGCACGTGCCCACCCATCGGCACGATCGCAGCGGAGCAAGATCGACGACGGCCGGTCGCCTTGATCGAAAGTCCTCTAGATCAACAATCCGACTCTCGGCAAAAGTCGGGCGGGCACCCTGCTCCCCAAGCGGGGGAGGATCCCGCCCAGGGCTCGCTACGCCGGTCGCCGTCTGTGTGCGGACTGGCGTGGGAGCCACCCCGACCGCTGGGGCCGGAGATGGCCGGCACGACGCACCGGCCGGCCCCGGACGGCAAGCGGCGCCGCCCCGCCGTGGGGCCGTTCCGCACCCAGGGCGACGCCGAGGCCAACCTTTCCGAGACTCTCAACCGGGTCAACCGTGCGCCCACGGTGGACGTCGACCGGTCGCTCACATTCGGGAACTACCTCGATGACTGGCTGGCCAGCAAACGCGGTCTGAAGGCCACCACCCGGGCCGCCGCCCGTGAACACATCGCGTTGTACTTCAAGCCCGGGCTCGGCCACCTCCGCCTCGCCGACCTCCGCGACCGGGACTTCGAACAGCTCTACGAGGCGATGCGGCAACTCGGCAGCCCTACCTCCAAGCGCTCCGAACTGCTCCGCCGGCTGCTCGCCGCCCGCGCCCGCGACCCCCGGCCGCTCAGCGCGCAGCGGATCGCCCGCATCCACGCCACCGCCCGCAGCGCCCTGAACACCGCGGTGAAACGCCGGAGGATCCCGTTCAACCCGATCGAGTACATCGAACTCGACCGCGCCAGCGCCGCCAAGCCGCTCGTCTGGCTCCCCGAACGCGTCGCCTACTGGCGGCGCACTGGCCGTCGCCCGTCCCCGGTGATGGTCTGGACCCCCGAACAGGCGAAGGAGTTCCTCGGTTTCGTCGCCGACGACGATCTCTACGCCCTCTGGCGGCTGATCACCTACCGCGGGCTTCGCCGCGGCGAGGCCATCGGCCTAGCCGACTACGACGTCGACCTCGACAAGGCCCTCCTCGACATCCGCGAGACCCTCGTCCGCGCCGCCGACACCATCGACGGACCGACAAGACCCGACGACCCCAAGAGCGAAGCCGGCGTCCGCACCCTCGGCCTCGATACTGGCACCGTCGACGCCCTCCGCGGCTACCGCCGCCGCCAAGCCGAACGCCGGCTCGCCCTCGGCCCAGCCTGGACCGACTCCGGCCGGTTCTTCACCCAACCCGACGGCGCCGCCCTCAACCCCGCCTGGGTCACCCAACGCTTCGGCTACCTCATCGACCGCGCCGCCCGCCGCCGCACCCGCTGCACCGGCACCACCGACGACGGCGAACAATGCCGCCGCGTCGCCATCGGCGGCCAATGCCACCACCACGGCGGCGGCCGACAGAACCCCGACCGGGCCGTCCGCGACGGACTACCCCCCGTCCGCCTCCATGACCTCCGACACGGCTCGGCCACCTACGCCCTCAAAGCCGGCATCCCCACCAAAGTCGTCTCCGACGACCTCGAAGTACACGCACGTCGCGTCACCCATGGCTCAGGATGCAGCAGAACGGATGGGAACGGCACTTTGGGGGGAGGGACGACGAGTCTAGCCGTTAGCTAGGGTAACCGCTCGGACACGACCGAACCGCGAGTTCTCGGGGACATCGACCTCGACCGCAGCCAGGAAGTCGCCCCCCGTGTACTTGCAGATCGATACGACCTGCGCTCTTTCCCGGTGAGCCCGGAGCCCAGTCTCCCTACGAAGCATCAATTCCACTGTCATCGCGTGCTCGATGTTGCAATAAGGGCACCGCACAACACGGTATCGCCGTCGGACGGTTGCCATCTCGTTGTCCTAGGCGAGCGCTCGTGCCTCAGCGACCGGTGCCGCCCGGCGTTCCGCTATGCGGACAGCCGGTTCGGGCGGTCCCCACGCTTGCTGAGCCGCCGCAAGCAAGCCATCGAGGCGGGTACATGCCTCGCGCTGCATCGCATAGGCCTTGCGCAACTCGCGCGCCTTCTGCTTCTGCTCGCCAAGACTCGGAAGCGGCGGTAGTGGGAAATCGAGGAGCTGAGAAGGACTCTCCAGACGTGTTCGGTTGCTAGTACCGGTAGTAAAGCCGAGTAACATGTCCTTCGCAGCTTCGCTTCGCAATAAGATCTGAATGTACTCTGGAGAAGCTTCAACCCCCCGTCGAAGTCGATAGGCGAACATCTCTTTGCTCATCGTCAGACCATCGACATCGTCCCCGGCAACAGCCACAGCACCCTTCACCAAGTCAATGCTAGAAAGTACTAGGTCGCCCGACGTCACCGTCCATAGGTCGCGGGGCGAGTAGGCGACTGCCGCGCGTCCCTTGTATTCGACGGCACCAGCCCGCGTTACCACGGCGAAGTCATATTCTCCCGTACGAGAGGCCTCGGGAGACCGTCGAGAAGCGACTTCCAATACGTCGCCGAGCTTGATGAGCGATCCATACCGTTGGACCAACTCGCTTTGTCGCTGACGGAAACGGACGTCATAGTAATCCAAACGACTCGATCCACCCGCGTCGGCACCAGCATAGAAGGCCAGCCCATGCCCTGCAAGCGCCTGGGCGGCACTCAGCGCCTTGGCACCATCTAAGTGGCGGCCATCGTACAACTCGAGCAGAGTGTCCCGGAAGACCTGATAATGCAACAGTACCTGAGGGAGGTCGTCGCCGACCCAGTCACCGGTTGCACTGTAGCCAACTCGTTCTGCATGCGAGTGGAATATTGGCTCCCGCTGAACAATACCGGCACGCGGCTTCCGAATCAGGTATAGTATCGAGGTCTTGGCGTCTGTATGGGCCAGGTATTGAAAGGCCTGCCTCGACAGACTCACAACAGCCTTAACGAAGAAGTGCTCTCGTATAAATCTGCGTATAGGCCCATACTCCGGTGTGTT
>WNGI01001282.1_pt1 | contig 20610 bp, 20 predicted proteins | sample 5400621 | NCBI WGS metagenome assembly WNGI01 (sample SAMN13153374, study PRJNA577476) | soil metagenome | isolation source: 20 cm soil or saprolite under Garry oak tree replicate 1 | place: USA:California | collected 2016-06-15
CTCCGGCTCGGACTCTTCCTGGGCCGGCTGCTCCTCGGGCTGCTGCTCGCCGCCACCCTTCGCGACCGCCTGCTCGATGCCGCCGACCATGTAGAACGCCTGCTCCGGCAGGTCGTCGTGCTTGCCCTCGAGGATCTCGATGAAGCCCTTGATCGTCTCCTCGAGCGACACGTACTCGCCGGGCGTCCCCGTGAACTGCTCGGCGACGAAGTTCGGCTGCGACAGGAACCGCTGGATCCTGCGCGCACGGCCCACGATCAGCTTGTCCTCGTCGGTCAGCTCGTCCATGCCGAGGATCGCGATGATGTCCTGGAGGTCCTTATAGCGCTGGAGCACCTCCTGCACCCGGGTCGCCGTCGAGTAGTGCTCGTCGCCGACGATGTCGGGCTGGAGCGCTCGCGAGAACGAGGCCAGCGGATCCATCGCCGGGTAGATGCCCTGCTCGACGATCGAGCGCTCGAGCACGACCGAGGAGTCGAGGTGGGCGAAGACGCTCGCCGGGGCCGGATCGGTGTAGTCGTCGGCCGGCACGAAGATCGCCTGGATCGACGTGACCGAGCCTGTCTGCGTGGACGTGATCCGCTCCTGGAGCTGGCCCATCTCGGTGCCTAGCGTCGGCTGGTAGCCGACGGCGCTCGGCATGCGGCCGAGCAGCGCGGACACCTCGGACCCGGCCTGGACGAAGCGGAAGATGTTGTCGATGAACAGGAGCACGTCCTGGCCCTCGTCGCGGAAGTACTCGGCCATGGTCAGGGCGGAGAGGCCGACGCGCAGGCGGGCGCCCGGCGGCTCGTTCATCTGTCCGTAGACGAGCGCGACCTTGTCGATCACGTTCGCCTCCTGCATCTCGAGCCAGAGGTCGTTGCCTTCGCGCGTCCGCTCGCCCACTCCGGAGAACACGGAGACGCCGCCGTGCTCCATGGCGACGTTGTGGATCAACTCCTGGATGAGGATGGTCTTGCCGACTCCCGCGCCGCCGAACAGCCCGACCTTGCCGCCGCGGACGAACGGAGCGATCAGGTCGATGACCTTGATGCCGGTCTCGAAGACCTCGATCTTCGGCGAGAGGTCGCGGAAGCTGGGCGGATCGCGGTGGATCGGCCAGCGCTCGACGCCGTCGGTCGGCGCCGGCTTCTCGTCGACCGGCTCGCCGATCACGTTCCAGAGCCGCCCGAGCGTCGTCTCGCCGACCGGGACCGTGATCGGCCCTCCGAGGTCGACGACGTCGACGCCACGCGCGAGGCCGTCCGTCGAGTCCATCGCGACCGCGCGGACACGGTCGTCCCCGAGGTGCTGCTGAACCTCGGCGATCAGGTCGTTGCCGTCCACGGTGATGCGGAGGGCGCTGTAGATCTCGGGGAGATCGTCCGGGAACAGCGCGTCGATGACGACGCCCTTGACTTCGATCACTTTGCCGACGTTTTGACCTTGCTTTTGCTCAGGCATGCGTCTCCTGAAGAGGTGTCTCCGGTGTCGTGCCGGCGCGGCGATGGAGCCGCCCGCTCAGCGTCCTGAGTCTAGCGAAGCGCTGTCGGGAGCGTCCTCGATCCCCCAGGAGGTTGGCCTTGCGCATGTCGTCCTCGATCGCCGCCACCCGGGAGGCGTGGTCGAGGCTTCAGACGTGCGAGGTGACGAGCGAGGGGAACACTGCTCCGAACAGTACCCCGCGAAGGCGTCTCGGGCGTGCTAGCGCTTGCGGATGACCGGCCCGCCGTGAACCGAGCTCCGCCCGGGGGAGGTGAGCCGCACAGGAACGGAGCTGCTCGCGCTCGCGACCGCACCTGCCGTCGAGAGGTTCATCGTGTCGACCGAGGCGAGGTGCGAGCTCACGCTGTCGACGCTTCCGTTCGCGTCACCCAAGGCGCGCGTGCGGAGATCCGACGACGCCAGAATGCTTCCGAGCCCGACAACGGTGACCGCCATCGCAGCCACTGCCGGTGCGAGGCGCAGACCGATCCGCCGGCGGAGCCGGCCGATCTCGATCGTCCGCTCGAGGTGCTCCGGCGGAGCCGTGCGCAGCATCTCGGTGAAGCCGCCGATCGCAGCGGTGAACTCCCGGCAGGACGGGCAATCCGCGAGATGAGCGCTCAGAAGGACCCGCTCGAACCTCGACAGTTCCCCGTCGAGATCGGCAGTCGCCCACTGGCGGGCGCGGTCACAGGCTCCGTGCATCGTTCTCACACTAGTTCTGACGGCGGCTCACACCTGAAAGTTAGTCACTCAGAAGAGTGAGTGGCGTGTGTCGATGATCGCGCCGAGCGCGACCAGGATCAAGCCGAGCGAGATGAAGACGGCCGAGTTGTTGATCGTCTCGTGCTGTTCGGTGAGCGTCGCCCAGCGCAAACGCCGCGCTCCCGCCCCCGGAACCGGGAGCATCGTCGGCCCGAGCGTGTCGTCGCCTTTCACCCGCGCGGGGCCACGGTTGCCAACGAAGAAGCCGACCACGAGGAGGAAGCAGCCGCCCAGGTAGAAGCCGAGCGTGAGCGCGCGGTTGACGCTCGACCCGATCAGCAGCCCGAGGGCCAGGGACAGGGCCACCGTGACGCCCAGGGCAAGCGCTGTCACGAAGGCGAGCCGGCGGAGCGCCGCGAACAGCATCCCCTGAAGTTACGCCTGGACCGGCTCCTCGTGCGCCTCAGCCGATCCGCGCCGACGCATCTCCGCGGAGGTCATCGGCCAGCGCTCGAGTGGGTAGTGGCACTTCGCAACGTGTCCTTCGCCGAACGGCCTGAGCTGTGGCTCCTCGACGTCGCAGTGCCCCTCGACGAAGCGCGGGCAGCGTGGATGGAATCGGCACGCAGACGGCGGGTTGACAGGGCTCGGGACATCGCCTTCGAGCACGATCGGCTCGCGGGCACGACCGCGCTCCGGATTCGGGATCGGAACCGCTGACAGCAGCGCGCCCGTGTACGGGTGCTTCGGCTCGCGATAGAGCGCGTCCCGGGGCGCGACCTCCGAGACCTGACCCAGGTACATGACCATCACGCGGTCCGAGATGTGCCGCACGACGTTCAGGTCGTGCGCGATGAAGACGTAGGTCAGCCCGAAGTCGTCCTGGAGGTCCTTGAGCAGGTTGAGGATCTGCGCCTGGACCGACACGTCGAGCGCGGACACCGGCTCGTCGCAGACGATCAGCTTCGGATTCACCGCCAGCGCCCGAGCGACGCCGATCCGCTGGCGCTGCCCGCCGGAGAATTCGTGCGGGAACCGGTTGTAGTGCTCGGGGTTCAGCCCGACAACCTCGAGCAGCTCCTGGACGCGCGTCTTGACCTCGGACGGCGTCCCGAGCTTGTGGACCTCGAGTGGCTCCCCGACGGTGAAGCCGACCCGCTTGCGCGGGTTCAGGGACGCGTACGGGTCCGGGAAGATCATCGTCATCTCGCGCCGGATCGGACGCATGCCGACCCGCGAGACGTGCGTGATGTCACGCCCCTCGAACAGGATCCGGCCCGCGGTTGTTTCCAGCAGGCGCACGATGCAGCGCGCGAGCGTCGACTTCCCGCACCCCGACTCGCCGACGATGCCGAGCGTCTCCCCGGGGTTGATCGTGAACGAGACGCCGTCCACGGCCTGAACCTGGGCGATCGCCTTCTGGAAGATGATCCCGCGCGTGATCGGAAAGTACTTCTTGACGCCGTCGACGACGAGCAGCTCGTCGCCGTGCAGCTCCATCTGACTCTCCATCTGACCGTTCGACCCCTGTTCCGTTGCCACCTAGGCCTCCGCCATCGTCGCCTCGACCAACTTGGTTCCCTCGCGGTCCTTCGTCTCCTGGTCCAGATGACACGCCTGGAGGTGGGAGGGATCACGCTCAGCGCCCAGGAGCGGGGGCTCAGTCGTCCGGCAGACGCCCATCACGTACGGGCACCGCGGATGGAAGCGGCAGCCGCCCGGCGGCCGGAGCAGCGACGGCGGCTGGCCCGGGATCTGGACGAGCCGCTCGAGGTCTGCGTCGAGCCGGGGGAGCGAGCCCATCAGGCCCCACGTGTACGGATGCTGCGGTCGGTTGAACAGGTCGTGCACATTCGCGTGCTCGACAACCTTGGCCGCATACATGACGACCACGTCGTCGGCTGTCTCGGCGACGACTCCGAGATCGTGCGTGATCATGATGATCGCGCTCCCGAAGTCATCCTGGAGGCGCTTCATCAGGTTGAGGATCTGCGCCTGTGTCGTCACGTCGAGCGCGGTCGTCGGCTCGTCCGCGATCAGGAGGTCGGGATCGTTGATCAGCGCCATCGCGATCATCACGCGCTGGCGCATGCCGCCCGAGAACTGGTGCGGATAGTCGTCGATCCGCGACTCCGCCTTCGGGATCCCGACTGCCTTCAGGAGCTCGAGCGCGCGGGCCTTCGCGACCCGCACGGTCACGTCACGGTGCAGCTGGACGGCCTCGACGAGCTGCTTCCCGATCGTGTGCACGGGGTTCAGCGACGTCATCGGGTCCTGGAAGATCATCGACATCTCGTCGCCGCGGATCTTGCGCAGCTGGCTGGGCTTGGCCCTGATCAGGTCCTTGCCCTTCCACAGCGCCTCGCCGCTCGAGATCGTGCTCCGCCGGGCGTTCAGCCCCATGATGGTGAGACAGGTGACGCTCTTCCCGGAGCCGGACTCGCCAACGATGCCGAGCGTCTGACCCTTCTCCACGGAGAACGAGACACCGTCGACCGCGGTCACAATGCCGTCCTCGGTCTTGAAGGACGTGCGTAGGTCCTTGACTTCGAGCAGAGCCATATGAGTGGCCGCTTAGCTTAGCCGGATTCGCGGGTCGATCCAGGCGTACATCAGGTCGACGATCAGGTTGAAGAAAAGAATGGCGAACGTGGCGAACACGACCACGCCCTCGACGATCGCCAAATCGTCGTTGCCGAGAGCGACCACTATCGTTCTGCCCAGCCCCGGAAGCTGGTACACCGTCTCGGTGAAGATCGCTCCGCCGAGTGCGACGCCGATGTCCATGCCGAGCATCGTGACGACCGGCAGGAGCGCGTTTCGAAGCACGTGCGCGAACAGGATCCGCTGTTCGGGAGCTCCCTTGGCCCGCGCGGTGCGCACGTAGTCCTCGTTCAGGGTCTCCATCACGTTGGCCCTGATCATGCGGACGTAGAGCGCCGCGAACAGAATGGCGAACGTCATCCAGGGCAAAATCATGTGGTAGGCCCACTGCACCGGACCGCCGGGGTCGCCGGAGCCCGGAGCCGCGCCGAAGAAGTTCGCGTAGTCCGCAATCGGCGTGATATGCCACCTGACGCCGAAGAAGTAGGAGAAGATCAGCCCGATCCACACCGGGTGCGCCGACACGCCGATCAGGACGAAGACCATCGCCGCTCGGTCGATCAGAGATCGGGGTCGCAACGCGGAGTAGATCCCGACCGAGAGGCCGATGATCATCCAGAGGACCGCGCCGCCGAAGACGAGCGACGCCGTCACGGGTGCCGCCATCTTGATCTTCTCGTTGATGCTTTGGCCCGTCGCATAGGACGTGCCCAGGTCTTGGTGGACGACGAGCCGATCGAGATACTTGACGTACTGCACCACGACGGGCTTGTCGAGCCCGAGCTTCTCGGTCGCGGTCGCGAGGCATGCCCGGCTCGCCTGGTCGCCTCCGCACATCGCGCGCGCCGGGTCGTTGGGCGCCATGAAGAAGATCACGAACGTGACGAACGTGATCACGAGGAAGAGGAACATCGCCCACAAAACCCGCCTGATCAAATATCTGAACAACTGCCTCCTCCTCCTCTAGTGCGCCGGCGCAAAATCCTATCGATAACACGTGGGGGCGCCGGTCGAAACCGGCGCCCCCACGTTTGTTGCTGGCTCGGTAAGAGCCTCCCTACTTGAGGGCCATCGCGGGGATGGACCAGTCCTGGTAAATCCCCTGGTAGATGAGACCCTTCGGGTTGACCTTGTTCGAGAAGAAGTACCTGTTGTTGTACGTCCTCTCGATCGCCATCGGAGCGGCCTTGTTCATGATGTCGAGGTCAAGCTGGCCGTAGACCTTGAGGCGCTTCGGTCCGACGAGCTTGGCCGCGTTGGCCATCCGGGCGTTCCACTTGGAACTGTTGAAGTACGAGTAGTTGACGTTGTTCTCAGCCTGAATGCTCGGGCCGTACAGGAGGATGTTGATCCAGTCGTACGGGTCTGGGTAGTCCGAGCACCAGCCCATCGAGACGCCCATGTCGGCATCCGTGCCTCTCTTGCCCATGGCCGTGTAGATGTCACCACCCGAGTTTGGCTTCATGGTGATGTTGCCGTTGCTGAACCCGAGGTTGATCAGGTCCTGCTTCACGATGAGGCCCTGTGCCGGGTTCGTCGTACCGGACGAGCGGTAGTAGACGGTGATCTTCCCGTCCCGCATGTGACCCTTGGCGAGGCTCCTCGCCTTGGTCATGTTCTGCTTGTAGATGCTGACGTTCCTCCAACCGGGGACACCCGGGTTGAAGAGGTGCGTCCACGGCTGACCGGCATACGGGCCAGCCTGGGCCACGAACGGCTTGCGGCTGACTGCGTAGTTGACGGCCTGCCGCAGAGGCAGGTTGTTCTTGAACAGGCTGTTCGCCGTGTTCATCGGCAGGTAGCCCGTGCAGTTCTGCGACTTCGTCCAGAAGCGGGTCTTGTTGACGCCGTACTGGTTGGCCACACCCTGCACCTCGGCTGCCGGCAGCGGGCCCTCGTCGAGCTGGTTCGCCTTGACCTGGTTGAACCCGGTCTGCTCGTTGAGGTTCCACTTGTAGTCGAGGCCGGCGATGTTCCGCGGCCGATTGCGGCCCGGGCCCGCCGTCCAGAACTTGTTCTGCCTGAGCTGCGTCAGGTCGTCTGGAGCGTTGCGGGACATGTAGTACGGGCCTGCGGAAGGCAGGTCGTTCCCGGACACGTTCACGATTTCCTTCGTGAGCGGGAGCTTCGACGACGTGGCCTGGAAGAACGGCATCGTGATCTTCGAGAGGAACGTTCCATCGCCCCTGGTCAGGTTGACGACGAGCTTGTTGCCCTTGACCTGGACGCCGGAGACGTTCGTGCCGTTCCCGTCATTGACCGCCTTGGCGCCGACGATGTTCGTGCCCGTCGGGTCCGTGATGAACTGCGCGCCTGGAGACGCGAGGTCCTTGTTGGCGGTGCGGTTGATGGCGTACTTGAAGTTGCTCGCCGTTACCGCAGTGCCATCGCTGAACTTGAAGCCCTTCCGGATGAAGAACGTGTACCTCTTGCCACCGTTCGAGACGGTGAACCTCGAGGCGACCTCGGGGACGAGCTTGCTGCCCGCCGGGCCCGCCTTGTCCGGATAGTTGTAGAGCTTCGCTGCGGTCGCGTACTCGAGCCACCACGCAGTGGTGATGTAGGCGAGCTGTGGGTCGATCTGGACCGATGCCCCGGTCGTGCCGGCCCTCCAGATCCCGCCCTTCTTGAGCGCGGCGGAATTGCCGGCGGCGCTCGCAAAGCTCGAGGCGACCAGAAGGCTTGCCCCGGTCACGAGCATCGCAACCGAGAGCCATAGCCGTCTGTGCATGTTTCTCCTTTCCGTGAACTCGAGCCAGGGCTGCCCCGACCCGGGACGGGCCTCTCCCCGTCCACTGCTTGAGACGCCGTTCGCGGAGTTTGGTTAGTTCGCGCCGTTACAAGCTGGAACGGGCCGGACTAGCGGCCCGAAGAGCGCGGATCGAACGCATCCCTGAGGCCGTCGCCCAGCAGGTTGAACGCCAGCGTCGTCATCAGCACGGCCAGGCCGGGCCAGACCATGAGCAGCGGCCGCGTCGTGTAGTACTCGGGCGCGGACGACAGGAGATTGCCCCAGCTCGGGACTTCGATGGGGATGCCGACACCGAGGAACGACAAGCCGGCCTCGAACAGCACGTAGCTGGCCACGATCAGCGTCGAGTAGACGATCATCGGCGCGATCAGGTGAGGAAGAACGTGGGAGCGGATGATCCTCGTGTCACTGGCTCCGATCATCCTTGCGGCCTCCACGTACTCCTTCTCGCGGATCGAGAGCACCTGTGCGCGCATGATCCTGGCCGGATAGAACCAGCCGAAGATGCTGAAGATCAGAACGAGCGTGACCACCCCTGGAGGGAAGATCCCCCCCAACGTGATCGCGTTCAGCCGCGGGCCGATAGTGGCCGCGAGTGCGATCACGAACAGCAGTAGCGGGAACGCCATCGTGATCTCCGTCAGCCGCGAGACGACGGTATCGGTCGCTCCGCGGAAGTAGCCCGCGGACGCGCCGAGCAGGACCCCGATGATCATGACCCCGATCGTCGACAGGATGGCGACCTCGAGCGAGACGCGCGCCCCATACAGGAGGCGCAGAAATTCGTCCTGGCCGAGCCTGTTCGACGCACCCAGGATCATCACGTCATGGCCCCCGGTGTAGGGGTTCGTGAAGTGCGTCATCGGGCCTGCCGGGAGCAGGCTCGGAAGTTCAACGACCTGCGGAACCGCCACGAAGATGTCGTTCGGCCCGTGCCCGACGTACTTCTTGGCCAGCGGCGCGCCGACGAACGCGACGAGGATCAGGAGGACGATGAAGATCGCGCTCGCGATCGCGACCTTGTCGCGCCGCAAGCGAATCCAGATGAGCTCCCAGTAGCCACGCGCCTTTACCGCCTCGAGCTGACTGGGGTCGCCGCCTCCGCCTCCGGACTCACTCGCAACGGCGGCGCCGAGACCAGCGGCACCAGAAACGACGACTTGGTCTTGATCGCGTGTGGACATCGTTAACGGACGCTGAAGTATATGACGCGCGCGCGCGCGAAAAAGTTTGTGGTCAGGCCGTCAGTGCGTCGGCGCCCGCCACCACTTCCAGGATCTCCTGCGTGATCTCTGCCTGGCGGGCGCGGTTCATCTGCAGCGTCAGGCTGTCGATCAGCTCGCCGGCGTTCTTCGACGCGTTGCGCATCGCGGTCATGCGCGCGCCCTGCTCTGAGGCCGCCGACTCGAGCAGCGCGCGGTAGAGCTCGGTCTCGACGTAGACCGGGAGCAGCCGCTCGAGGATCTGCTCCGGCTCCGGCTCGTAGATGAAGTCGCCGAGCAGCGCCTGCGAATGATCGTCGTCACCTTCGAGCAGCGACTCCGGGATCGGCAGCACCTCCTGCGCGACGACGCGCTGCGTGAGCGCCGACTCGAAGTGGTTGTAGATGACGACCACACGGTCGACTTCCTGCTCGGCGTACAGCTCGGCGATGTAGTGGGCGATCGCCTGGGCGTCTGCGTAGCGGGGGCTGTCGCTGAAGCCGGTCCACGCCTGGCCGACCTCGTACCGGCGGAAGCGGAGCGTGGACGCGCCCTTCTTGCCGGCGACGATCCAGTGGGGCTCGACGCTCTCCTCTCGGAGGCGACGCTCGAGCGCGAACGCCTCGCGAAGGATCTGCGCGTTGAACGCTCCGGCCAGGCCCCGGTCGCCGGTCAGCGGCAGGATCGCCGCCTTCCGCACGTCCCGCCGCTGGAGCAGCGGGAGGCCCCGGAACGAGGTGCTCGCGCGCGCGACGCCGACCATCAGCTCCTGCATGCGCTCGGCGTAGGGACGCATCGCCTCGATCCGGGTCTGGGCGCGCCGCAGCTTCGCGGCGGCGACGAGCTCCATCGCGCGGGTGATCTTCCGCGTGTTCTGGACGGAGCGGACGCGGCGCTTGATGTCCTGGACGGACGCCACGTCGCCTAGCTCGCGGCTCCGGCGAGGGCGGGCTCATCGGAAGTGTTGAAGCCCTGCTTGAACTTCTCGATCTCCGCGTTCAGCTTCTCGGCGAGCTCGTCGGGCAGGTCGCCGGTCTCGGCGATCTCCTTGTATATCGAGCCCTCTGTGCGGAGGAACTCGCGCAGCTCGTCCTGGAAGCGCGGGATGTCCTGCGCGGGGACGTCGTCGAGGAAGCCGTTGATCCCGGCGTAGATCGCGGCCACCTGCTCCTCCATCGGCCACGGCTGGTACTGCGGCTGGTTGAGCGTCGCAACCATCTTCGCGCCGCGGGTGAGCGCCTGCTGCGTCGCCTTGTCGAGCTCGGAGCCGAACTGCGCGAACGCCTCGAGCTCGCGGTACTGCGCGAGGTCGAGCCGCAGGCGCCCGGCGACCTTCTTCATCGCCTTCGTCTGCGCGGACGCGCCCACGCGCGAGACCGAGATGCCGACGTTCACGGCCGGACGGACGCCCGAGTAGAAGAGCTCCGACTGGAGGAAGATCTGCCCGTCGGTGATCGAGATCACGTTCGTCGGGATGTACGCGGAGACGTCGCCGGCCTGCGTCTCGATCAGCGGCAGCGCGGTCAGCGAGCCGCCGCCGTTCTCCTCGCTGAGCTTGCTGGCCCGCTCGAGCAGCCTCGAGTGGAGGTAGAAGACGTCGCCCGGGAAAGCCTCGCGACCCGGCGGCCGGCGCAGGAGCAGCGAGAGCTGGCGATACGCATCGGCGTGCTTCGAGAGGTCGTCGTACATGACGAGCGCATGCTTGCCGCCGTAGAGGAAGTACTCGCCCATCGCGCAGCCGGCGAACGGGGCCATCCACTTGATCGGCGCCGCCTCGTGCGCTGCCGCCGAAACGATCGTCGTGTACTCCAGCGCGCCCTCTTCGCGCAGCCGCTCGTAGATCCCGGCGACCGTCGACGCCTTCTGTCCGATGGAGACGTAGATGCAGTGCACATCGGTGTCGCGCTGGTTCAGGATCGTGTCGATCAGGATCGCCGTCTTGCCGGTCGAGCGATCGCCGATGATCAGCTCCCGCTGGCCGCGACCGACGTTCGTCATCGTGTCGATCGCCTTGATGCCGGTCATGAGCGGTTCCTTCACCGGCTGGCGCTCGACGACGCCCGGCGCCTTGAACTCGAGCGGCCGCGTCTCGGATGCGTCGATCGCCCCGCGCCCGTCGAGCGGATTGCCGAGAGGATCGACGACGCGGCCGAGCAGCGCTTCGCCGACCGGCACGCTCGCGACCTTGCCGGTGCGCCGCACCGGCTCGCCCTCGCCCACCTGCTCCCAGTCGCCGAACAGGGCGACGCCGACGTCGTCCTCCTCGAGATTGAAGGCGAGGCCGGTGACCCCGTGCTCGAACTCGAGCATCTCCAGCGAGCCGGCGTTCTCGAGCCCGTAGACGCGGGCGATTCCGTCCCCGAGCTGGAGGACGGTGCCGACCTCGGCGAGGTCGGTCTCGACGTCGTACTGCTCGATCCGCTCGCGCAGGATCGCCGTGATCTCTTCCGGTCTCAGCTTCACAGGTGCGTCAGCTCCTCACGAGTTCGTTTCTCAGTCGTTCCAGTCTCCCGCGCACGCTCGCGTCGACGCGCAGCGAACCGGCCTGCAGGACGATGCCGCCCACCAGATCCGGGTCGACCTTCTGCGTCGCCTCGACCTTGCGGCCCGCCGCGTCCTCGATCTGCTTCAGGATCGCCTTCGCCTCGGCGTCGCTCAGCTCGCGCGCCGTCGTCAGCTCGACGGTGAGGCGCCGCTCCTCACGCGCCATCAGCCGCTCGAACTCCTTCGCGATCTCCTCGAGCTCCCCCGCGCGCCCCTTCTCCGCCACGACCTGGAGGAAGTGCGTGAACAGCAGCTCGTCGTCGCCGGCGAGGTCGGCGAGAATCGCGGACTTCGCGGTCGGCTCGAGCTCCGGGTTGCGCAGGACGCCGCGGAGCTCCGGCGACTCCGCCACCGCGGCGGCAAAGTCGCCGAGCGCCTCGTTCACCTCCGCGAGCTTGCCTGCGTCCTTCGCGGCGCCGAAGAGCGCCTCGGCGTAGATGCGGTGGGCGACGGCTATGCCGACTCCTCGAGGCGCGAGAAGTCGAGGCCGTCGATCGCCTCGGAGATGAGCTCGCGGTCGCGCTCGGCGTCGAGCGTACGGCCGACGACGCGCGAAGCGGCCTCGAGCGTGAGGTCGGCGACCTCGGCCCGGATCTGCTGGAGCGCGCGTGCCGTCTCGGCCGCGATCTCCTTCCGCGTCTCCTCGAGCCGGCGCTGCCGCTCCGCCTCGGTCTCCTCGCGCATCCGCTGCTCCATCGACTCGCGCGTCTTGCGCGCCTCGGCGAGAATCGACTCCGCCTGGCCGCGTGCCTCCCCGATCAGCTTCTTGTGCTCCTCGAGCAGTCGCTGCGCCTCGTCACGTGCGGTCTCGGCCGCCTCGATCGACTGCTGGATCGACTGCTGGCGCGAGTCGATGAGCTGCTGGATCGGGCCGAACGCGTAGCGCTTGAGGACCCAGAGCGCGATCAGGAAGCAGACGATCGTCCAGATCATCAGCCCCGGCGTGACCGAGATCAGTGGGTTCGACGCGACGATCACTTGACGAGCACGTAGGCCAGGATCGAGCCGAGCAGGCCGTAGAACACGACGGCCTCGGTCAGCGCGAAGCCGAGCCACTGGATGCCCTGGAGCTCACTCCGGAGCTCCGGCTGCCGGGCGACGGACTGGATCATCGAGCCGAAGATGATCCCGATGCCGACGCCGGCACCGGCCGCGCCGAGCCCGACTCCGAGAGCGAGCCCGATCGCCTTGCCGGCCTTCGTTACGTCGCCGGTCGTCGCGGCGAGGATGTAGCCGATCATTTCGGTTTCCTCCTTAGTGCTCCGGCTCGATCGCCGAGCCGATGTAGATGGCGGACAGGGCAGCGAAGATGAATGCCTGGATCCCGACCACGATGACCACCTCGAAGATGTAGAAGACGGTCGCCGGGACGATCACGAACACGAGCGCGAACGACTCGAAGATGAAGATCAGGCCGAGAAAGGTCAGGATCAGGATGTGGCCCGCGAGCATGTTCGCGAACAGCCGGACGCTCAGTGAGATCAGCCGCATGAACTGACCGAGCACCTCGAGCGGCACGATCAGCAGCAACAGGCCCTTCGGCGCCTCCGGGATCCAGCTCTTGAAGTACCGGCCCGGGCCGTTCCACCTGATTCCCTCGAAGTGCGTGAACGCGAACGTGAGCAGCGCGAGCGCAAGCGTCACCGAGAGCGACGACGTCGCCGCGTAGATCCCCCACGTCGGGATGCTGTGGTACGTCTCGCCGGTGAGCGGGAGCGGGATGAACCCGAGGAGGTTCACCACGAAGATGAAGAGCAGCAGCGTCGCGACGTAGGGAAACCAGCGGCCGAGCGCCTTGGTCGGCAGCCCCTGCCGCGCGATCTGGGTCTGGGCCACGTCGTAGAGGGCCTCGCCCACCGTCTGCCGGCGGCCGGGCAGGAGGGCGAGGCGGCTGCGCATGGTGAAGATCCCGAGCCCGATCGTGCAGGCCGTTCCGATCATCAGGTAGACGACCGCCTTCGTGATCGAGAGGTTGAGCGGGCCGAGGTGAATCGGGATCCACTCATGCTGCTCGAACTCGGTGGTCGGATCGAAGTTCCCGCGCGCGAACGCGGCCTGCGGCGCGAGCAGCGCGAGCGCCCCGCAGAAGAGCAGGATCCGCAGCCTCGTCACAGCGACGACGGCGTTCCGAAGTAGGAGGCCAGCGAGAGGCCGAGCTCGAACGTGTACGCGAGGCCGTACGTCAGCGCCGTCGTCAGCGCGAGATTGCGGTCCGCGGCGAGGGCCGCGAAGAGCACGACGAGCAGGGCGATCAGCTTGAAGAAGAGCGCGAACGCCTGGATGCCCGAGTTCGCGACGCCGCCCGGCTTCGAGCGCGCTCGGACGACCAGGAGGTCGAGCGCGTGGGTGCCGAGCCAGAGCAGCGCGGCGAGCCCCCAGCCCGCGATGCTCCAGCCGACGAGGGCGACCACCGGCAGCAGGAGCGCGAGCACGACCGTTCCACCGGCCGCGGGCAGCAGGTGATCCGGCTCGGCGCGCCGGATTGAGAAGAGGCTGCCGAGCATCAGCTCATGTTCCCGTAGCGGGCGTAGACCGCGGCGATCCCGCCGAGGATCCCGACCACCGCGCCGAACAACGCGCCGATCGCGCCGGAGCCCGCAGCCCAGCCCACCAGGGCACCGATGCCGACGCAGGCCACGAGCACGGCTAGGAGAACGCCGCCGGCTCCAGCCGCGTTGAACTGCGTCGAGGTGGTCCCCTGCATCCGCGGCGAGAATAGCAGTGCCGGAGGGGCTGCGAACCGGTACTTTGTGACACCAGAAACCCGCATGGATAGCCAACCTCGCCTCTTGCTAGTTCACGGTTCCGTGGTCAACGCCGACCTGACCTGGAGCGCCCAGAAACCGCTTGCCGACCGATTCGAGATAGTGGCGCCGAACCGGCGCGGCTTCCCGCCGGGTCCGGACGTCGAGCGGGTCGACTTCGAGGACGAGGCGGTTTGGCTCGAGCCGTTTCTCCTGCCGGGGACGCACCTCGTCGGCCACTCCTACGGCGGCGTCATCTCCCTTTTCGCCGCGGCGCGGCACCCGGAGCTTCTCCGCTCGCTCACGGTGATCGAGCCGCCTGCGTTCGGCGCCGCCCGCGGCATTCCCGCAGCCGACGAGTTCATGGCGCGGGTCGAGGAGCACTGGACGAACGGCCCGCGCGACCCGGGCGAGTTCCTGCAGGGCTTCCTCACCCTCGTCGGATCGTCGATCCCACCCGGCGACTTCAGCCCCGAGCTCCTCCAGGGAGCGAGGACGCTGATGGTCGAGCGCCCGCCGTCCGAGGCCGTGATCCCCTTCGACGAGCTCGCCGGCACGCCGTTCCCGAAGCTCGTCGTCTCGGGCGGGCACAGCGCGGCCTTCGACGCGGTGTGCGACGTGCTGGAGGAGCGGCTCGGCGCCGAACGGGCCGTGCTGCCGGGCGCGGGCCACTCGGTCCAACGGCTCGGCGAGCCGTTCAACGAGCTGCTGGCGAGCTTCGTCGAGCGCGCCGAACCTGGCTAACGCGGCCACGTCTCGGTGCCAGGCACCGGGCCAGGTCCGAAACTGTCATCGCTGCGCCCCGAACCGGGACGCTGCGGCACTTTCGCCGGAAACGGGTCCCTAGCCGCCATGTCTCGGTGCCTGGCACCGGGGCATGCCTGCGGCGGCCAGGGCCGCTCGGGTCAGCTAGGTCGGCTCGAGCCGGTCGCGGAGCTCCTCGCCCGTGAGCACGCCCGGCACGAGCAGGAACGAGAGCACGAGCAACGCTCCGCCGAACCCCGCAACGCCGAGCAGCGCCCGTACTCCGAACGCATCGGCAAGCGGGCCGACGATGGCGAGCGCGACGGGCATCAGGCTGGTCGAGACGAGCCAGTCGATGCTGTTGACCCGGCCGAGGAGATCGCCCTGCACTCGCTCGTGGATCAGCGTCATCCAGATCACGAGGCCGACGGTCGAGAGCGCTCCCATCAGGAAGCTGGCGACCATCGCGGTGGCCGCGCTGGTGGCGAAGCCGAACAGGCCGACCGCGGCGACCTTCCCCGCGAGGACGAGGAAGAGCACGGTCACGGGACGCCGCGGTGCCCCGCGCGAGCCGGTCATGAGCGCCGCGGCGACGGCCCCGACGCCGCCCGCGGCGTAGATGGCGCCGAGCGCCCCCGCACCTCCGCCCAGGTCGTCGCGCACCAGGACCGGGACGAGGGCCTGCACGCAACCCCAGGTTGCCAGCGTGCCGATCGCGTCCGCCCCCATCCCGGCCCAGAGCCAAGGCACGCGCCGCACGGCAGAGAGTCCCTCGCCTACCTCGCGCAGGACGGCGCGAACGCTCGTCTCCACAGCGCCGAGGGCGCTCCGCGGCACGGCCATCCGCGAGAGGATCGCGGCCGAGACGAAGAACGTGCCGGCGTCGACAGCTAGGGCGGCACCGTTCCCGAGCCCGGCGACGAGGAGCCCGCCGAGCGCGGGGCCGGCCAGCCGCAGCGCGAGTGGTCGGTTGAGCTGGTTGAGCGAGTTCGCCTGCGTGAGCACTTCGCGGTCGACGAGCTCCGGGACGATCGCTCCATACGCAGGCCCGAACACTGCCTCGCTGGCGCCGTAGCCGGCCACGAGGATCAGCAGCTTCCACAGCGAAAGCACGCCGGCGAGCGAGAGCACGGCAATGGCGCCGACGAAGATCCCCGAGACGACGTTCGCGCCGAGCAGCACGCGGCGGCGCGGCAGCCGGTCCGAGAGCACTCCTCCGAAGAGGAGCATCGCGATGTGCGGCAGCGTGAAGGCGAGCCAGACCACCGCGAGGGCCGTCGCGCTGTTCGACAGCGCGAGGGTTTGCCAGCTGATCGCGACGAACCAGATCCCGTCTCCGAGCAGCGAGATCGTGCTCGCCGTCCAGAGCAGCCTGAAGTCGCGACTTGCAAAGGGCGCAAGGATGCGGCTCAAACCGGTGTCGCGCCGGCGTTCGTTTGGGAAACCTGCTCGGAGCCGCCGGGCTGACGGCCGCCGTGCATCGGCAGCTCCGTCGCAGGCGTTACACCGCAGACGTCGCCAGGGCTAGCTGCCCCAAGCGGCTAGACGAACGTCCATTGGCGCGAACCTCCTTCCACCTACTCCCGTTCGGGGTACCCCATTCGAGCTACGGAGTAGGCAAGCACACCTGTTGACTGTCGTCAATGGGTCCCAGGACCTACGTCACTTGGACGTTGGTACTGGTCAGGCGGTCTTCCGCAACGGGTCGTCCGGCTTGCGCCGTCTCTGGATCCGGTTGCCGAGCTTCACGATCTCGAGCACATAGACCACGTAGACCGAGAAGAGGACGGCGGCGAGACCGGTCGACGCGGCGAGCAGCGTCCACCACGGATGCCAGACGCCGTGAGCCCGGAACGGGACGAAGCGGGTCGCGAACGCAGCCGCGGCCAGCGTGATGCACCAGCCCCAGATGGTCAGGGCCGCGCGCCGTTGCGAGAAGCCGCGCCGCAGGAAGCGATGGTGCAGGTGCGCTTGATCGGCCTCGAACACGGGCTCCCCGTGCTTGAGCCGTCGCACCACGACGAAGGTCGTGTCGACGATCGGGACGGCGAGGACGAGCAGCGGGAAGAACAGAGCCACGGTCGCGGCCGTCTTCAAGAGGCCCTGCACCGCGATGGTTGCGAGCACGTAGCCGAGCAGCAGCGCGCCGGAGTCGCCCATGATGATCCGCGCCGGATAGAAGTTGTGGCGGAGAAAGCCGACGCAGGCGCCGAAGACGATCGCCGAGAGAACGGCGGCGTCGAACTTCCCGAGCGAGAGCGCGATCACGCAGAACGTCAGCCCGGCGATCGCGGCCACCCCGGCGGCGAGACCATCCAGGCCGTCGAGGAAGTTGAACATGTTCATGATCGCGACGATCCAGATGATCGTCAGCGGGATCCCGACGGACGACGGCAGGGTGTGGACGCCGACGAAGGGGAACGTGAACCGGTTCACCCAGATGCCGAAGCCGGTCGCCACGGCCGCGGCCACGACCTGACCCGAGAGCTTCGCGTACCACGGAAGACCGCGGAAGTCGTCGACGATGCCGACGGTGACGGCGATCGCGGCGCCGAGCAGCAGCCCACGCGTCTGGTGCCCGACGTGGAGAAAGGCGAGCGCCGGCACGAGGATCCCGAGGAAGAGCCCGATTCCCCCGAGGCGAGGCACCGGAAGCTGGTTCACGCGCCTCCCTCCGGGGATGTCGACCACGCCGAGTCGGCGCGCCATCCCTCCGACCGCGGGCGTCAGCAGGACGACGATGGCGAAGGCGACGAGCGCTCCCCATAGGACCTGGAGGTGATCGCCGAGTTCGTCGAGGACGCTGAGGTGCGGGCTGTTCGCCGCAAGCACGACGTCAGCGTACTTCGCCGCCGGGACGAGCTTGCCTCCGACGACCGGCTGGCGGTCAGGTCTGCGGCCCGTAGCTTGGCGCCGGGCGCCTCCGAGTCTGGTTGGAGGCCGACAGGAGGCCTCCGCCGACGATCGCTGCCGCGCCCAGGAGGGCGAGCCAGATGCCCCAGCTCAGGGAGAGCGACACGAGATTGATCTGTGCCCCAGGGGGCGAGAGCATCCGGAAGAGCACGCAGAGAGCCGCGGCACTGCCGACGAGCGCGATCTGGCCGCCGCCTCCCTCGAGCAGTCCACCGATGCCCGCGAGACGGAGCAGCGACGCCAGGAGCGCGATGCCGGCGAGGATGAGGAGCAGCGGGCTGAGGTCCTTGAGCGCTTCGTGCGCGCTCACGGTGGCGACCTGACGCCCGGCGAGTGAACTGAACTCGGCCCCCAGCTGGCTCGCTCCCGCCTGGAAGGTGGGGTTCCCGTACTGCTGGGCTACGGTGGCGAGCTCCTGTTGGGCCGATGCGGCGCCGGACGCGGTGATGCTGACCCCGTACCAGGGCAGGAACACCGACATGGCGAGCACGAAGGCCCCGAGTGCGGCGAGCAAGAGGCCGAATGCCGAACGATCGTCGAGCATGGCACCACGTGTAATCGGCGGATGCAGAATGTGCCTTGAGCGCCGGCGTGCTTCAGCCGCTCCACTGCACGGAGATCTGTCCCTCGACCGGCAGGGGCAGGGAGCGCGCCTCCGCCTCGACCGCGTCGCGTTCGGCGCGGGTGAGCCGTCGCCACGGGTGGACGCTCAGGTTTGCCTGGGCTCGCCGCCACGTTCCGACGATCTCCCCCGCGACGAGCACGGCGCCCGGCCAGACTCGGGAGGTCCACAGCTCGGCGCGCTGCGTTACGTCGGGGACGAGGAGCTCGCGCCCTGCTCCCCAGTGGAGGAAGTATGCGTCGCCGCTCGGCAGCAGGCGGGCGGCGGCAGGCGGCCCCGGCGGCTCGCGGAGCTCCGGCTCGTCGCGGGCGAGGATCCAGCCGGCGCCGATCGGCGTCTGCACCGCCGTGAGCGCCTTACTCAAGGCTGCGAACGTCGCGCGGGCCTCGCCGGCTCCGATCCCCGCCCAGGTGCTGAACCCCTCCGGTGTCGCCGGCCCGAACACGTGCAGGTACCGGCGGGCGAGCTCGCTGCGCGCCTCCTGAGGCTCGATCTCGGGCCGCGGCACCGTCCAGATCGTCGGTGTCCGCGCGCCGTCCCAGCGAAGCAGGACGGTCCCCGTCGGCGCCGCGTACTTGACCGCGTTGCCGACGCCGAGTGCCTTCTGCAGGTCGTTGTCCTTCAGCCGCCGCCCGGCGAGATAGGCGTGCATGCGTGCCGCCATGTCCTCAGCTCTCTGGCGGCGACGCGCAGCGTCGGGAAGCCGGCCCAGCGTGAAGACCGCGCGATCGCGGGCCGGCACGACGTACACGCTGTGGCGCGGCCCCCAGAGCTGGACGAGCGACGGATCCTCCCAGCTCGCCGGATGCGCGCCCTCCACGCGCGCGTGGATCGAGAGGAGAGCCGCCCGCGGGACGCTGTCCGTCAGCCCGGCCCAGGCCGCCTGTCGTAGCGAGCGCGCGCCGGGCGGGAGCCGCTCGTCGAGCGCCCCGGCGCGCCGCCGGAAGGCGAGGATCTGGGTGCGCGTGAGCTCCACTGGTGACATCGGCATCCGCCGCCAGACGATACGGCGCGACCGGAGTAGGATCGCCGCATGACCGACTTCGCGACTCCGACCGACCTGCTGAACAACCGCGGGCTGATCGCGGATCCCGAGGCCTTCGCGCGCGAGAAGGGAGCCGCGTCCTGGCTCTATCTGTGCGGCGAGGAGTTCGCCTCCGTGGAGGGCGGCATGTCGTACGCGGACGTCGAGCGCGCCGTTCCCGTGTCGGCCAACGTGGTCTCCGACCCGCCCACTCCACTCGACCTCGAGCTCGCGCGCAAGCAGATCGAGGCGCTCGACGGCCTGCCGAGGCCGACGCTCGTCACCTGCCGGACGGGGCCTCGCTCGTCCGCGCTGATCTACCTCTACTCCGGGCTGCAGGCAGGCGCGTCGGCGGAGGACGTGTTCGCACGCGCCAGAGCCGACGACGCCGCGTTCGTCCAGTCCGACGAGCTGCGGGCCTGGGTCGCGGACGGGCTCGAGCAGCTGTCCTGACCGAACCTCCGGTCAAGGTCACCCCCGAGGCGGCGCGCCGCTTTCTCGTCACGCGGCACTTCCTCGCGCCCGCGCGGTCTCTCGGGGGAGGCCCCGAGGCGGTGCTGGAAGTGATCCGGAAGCTCGGCTCGATCCAGTTCGACCCGATCGCCGTCGCCGGCCGGAACCACGACCTGATGCTGCATGCCCGCGTCGCCGGCTACGAGCCCGCCTGGTGCGATGGGCTCTACGAGCGCCGCAAGATCTTCGAGACGACCAACAAGGCGCTGTCCTTCATCCCGGCGAGCGAGTTCCCCTGGTACCGCGTGAGCGCGGGCCGCAAGGGGCCCCGGTTCCACGCCGCGGCACTGCAGGAGAACGCCGCCGTCGCCGAGCGGGTGCTCGAGCGCATACGCGCCGACGGGCCGCTGTCCTCCGCCGACTTCGAGCACGAGAGCGGCCGCACGAAGAACTGGTTCGGAATGCCGGAGAACGCGGTGCGCTCGGTCCTCGAGGCGTACACCGTCGCCGGCGACATCGGGCTCGCACGCCGCGAGGGCAATGTGCGCTACTACGACGTGATCGAGCGGCTGCTCCCGGCCAAGCTGCTCGCCCAAAAGGTGCCCGAGCGAGAGCAGCTGCGGCACAAGCAGCTCTCCCGCCACCGCGCCCACGGCCTGCTCGGCGCGGGCGGCGCCGGCGGCACGTTCGCCCGCATCGCCGACCCGGAGGTGCGCAGGGGGCTCCACCAGGAGCTCGTCGAGCTCGGCGCCTTCGTGCCCGTCGAGGTCGAGGGCATGCGCGGCAAGCGGTTCGTGGTCGCCGAGGAGCTCGCGCAGCTCGAGTCGCCGCCGGAA
>WNGI01001283.1_pt1 | contig 20609 bp, 19 predicted proteins | sample 5400621 | NCBI WGS metagenome assembly WNGI01 (sample SAMN13153374, study PRJNA577476) | soil metagenome | isolation source: 20 cm soil or saprolite under Garry oak tree replicate 1 | place: USA:California | collected 2016-06-15
CGAAGGTTGACGCTGCGCTCTCCTTCACGCAGGCCGTGCTGGACACGCGGGGTGGCGTCTCAGACGCCGATGTCGAGCAGGTCCGGGCCGCTGGGTACTCGGATGGCGAGATCGCCGAAATCATCGCCCACGTCGCGCTTAGTGTCCCATTCCAGATGCGGCGTAAGTCTCGGCGGGTCAGTCGTGACCGTCTTGCTCTGCCACGGAGCAGCCAAACGTATTGGGATGCGTGTGAGGGTCGGCTCCAAGCCCCTATCTTCGCTGCCCCGCAGGCCAATCAGATGACGGTGGGTTCGACGGCATCGCCGCTCAGGGTGTACTCGCGAAGACTCGCGCATGCGACGCCCTTCGGCCTTGGAGACTGGCGTCGTGCGTCGTAGGACTCTTACCGCGAAAGATCTATCTCCTTGTCTCGAGCGGAGTTCTCGTTCCCGAAACTGCTGACCGGAACAGCGCGCGCCGACGCCCCCGTTTCGCGATGCGCGATTGCACGGCGCACCATCACCAGAAGCGAACGGGAGCGTGGGCGCACGGAGCCAGCGAAGGCACCAAGCGTGAAATGACACCGGGGTCACCAAGGAGAGGGCAGCACGGGTCAGCGAAGCAAGAAGGGCAGCGCACGTCCTACGAAGGAAAGGCCGGGCAGCTCGGGCGTGCGCGGATCAGATCCATCCTGGACGTATATGTATCCACACCTAAGGCCGCTACCGTTTACGGTTAGATCTGAAGCCGCAGAAAGCCAGGTCAGTCGGCCGCGGGTGGACGTACTTATGCCGCCCTACAGGCTGAAGGCTCCGCTTCCCAGCCCGGTCGTCGTCGGCGGGCGAGTCGTGTCGCGGCCGGTCACAGGCGGCCTTCACCACGATTGAGCTTGGGCCCCTTGAATTTCCGATGGAGTTTTGCCGCCCTTCACCCTTTCCTCAGGACCTGGACAAGGAGCGCGAGCTCCTTGCGCGACGCTTCAAGCAAACGGGGCGTCTTTGAGGCCGAGCTTCCGGCCGAGGGTAAGAGAGCGCTGCTCGACCTCCACGGCTTCAGCCGAGCGGCCCAGCGCCCGCAACGCCTTCGCCCGGTCGTACAGTGCGCGGGCAAGCGCCGGCCGTGCCTCCATCTCCTCGAAGAGCCGGACCGCGTTCTCAAAGTCCGCGAGCGCAGCCGACCAGTCCGGCGGCGACTGGAGTGCGAAGGAACGGCCACGGGCCCACAGCACACGCGCCTCGCCGTAGCGGTCGTTCATGCCACGCGCGGCGCTCAGGGCCTCGTTCCAGCCGGCCACGCCGGTGGGCAGATCTCCGAGCTGCGCGTAGCTTGAAGCCAGGAGACCCTTGGTCAGCGTGCGGAACGGCGCCATGTTGGTCACCATGGCGAGTTCGTCGCCGCGCTCGAGCGGGAGTTTCGCCGAGGAGGCGTCGTCCTTTGCCATGGTCGCCGAGCCGAACATCACGTTGGCCGCGACGACGCACGCATATGCGCCAAGCCCCTCGGCACGCGCCGAGCACTGGAACGCCTGCTGCGCTGCCCTGTCGAGCTCGCCGCGTTCGTAGTTGACGGCCGATCGCGTTATGTCGATGTCGATGCGCGACATCTCATCGGCGCGAGCGGCCTGCTGCGCGCCGCGGGCCACGATCTCCTCGGCGGCATCGAACTCGCCAAGTCGCGCGTACGTCATGGCGAGGAAGTCGGCGATCATCGCGTTCGAATGCGGATCGGTGTTCTGGTCTATGTCGTTGAGCGCGGCCTGCATCTCGCGCACCCCTTCGCGCAGCCGGCCTGTAAAGGCGGCGCCGGCGCCCATCATCGCCCGCGGCAATGCCGACGCGCGAGCGTCCTTTAGTGACCCTGCGATCGCGATGGCGCGCTCCGTCGCGCGCTCGAGGTCTGGGCTCGTCTCGGGGACCTCGCCGCGCTGGCGGCGAAGGTAGGCAATCCAGAAGTAGGCCTCGCCAAGGAGCTTGGCCTCGGCGTTCTCGCCGGAAGCCACCGCCAGCTCCAGCTCATCGACCTCACGCCCGCTCGTCCTGAATCCCCACGAAGCCTTAGCCCCGCCTACGGCCGCTCGCAGCCGCAGCTCGCCCTGCCGGTCGTCAGCCAGGCCGCTCGCGCGGCTGAAGAAGCCGATCGCCTCGCGGTTGGCAAAGCGCTCGAGTGCGTGATCCCCCGCCATCACCAGGTACTCCGCGGCGCGGGCGTTCTCGCCGGCTTGCTCCAAGTGCAGCGCGAGCACGCTCGCGAGCTCGCGCTCGCGGTCGGGATGCTGCGCGAAGATGGCCTCGGCGGCGGCGCGGTGTAGGGCGCGGCGGTCCTGCTTGAGGAGCGAGGCGTACGCCGCCTCCTGCACGAGGGCGTGGCGGAAGAGGTACTCGAGCTCGGGCTGCAGGGCGGCGATCTGGATGAGGCCGCTAGCCTCCAGGCGGCCGAGCTCCTCGCGCGCGCTCATTGCGTCTTCGACCCTAAAAGCCTTTCGAGGATTGTGACGCCGAACTGGCGGCCGATCACCGAGGCGACGCGCAGAGTACGCCGGCTCTCGGCGGGCAGGCGGTCGATGCGCGCAAGCAGCAGGCCGTGTAGCGTGTCGGGGATTTCGATTCCGGCAACTTTATCGGCGGCGACCCAGCGGTCGCCCTCACGGGCGACCGCGCCGCGGTCGATGAGCATGCGGATGACCTCCTCGACGAAGAAGGGATTGCCCTCGGCCCTGGCGAGAATCAGGTCGCGCGTCTCAGCGGCCAGCGATTCGATGGTGAGCAGGTTGCTGACCAGTGTGCGGCTGTCATCGATGGACAGCGGGTCAAGGCGCATCTCGGTGAGGGCGTCGCCGTAGATCTCGCGCGCGCCCGCGATGAGCCGCCAGCCGACTGCGGTGCGCTCCTGACGCGAACTCAGGATGAAGAGGATCGGCAGGCCGGCCACCGTCGGCAGCAGGGTGAGGAGCGAGTCGGTGGACGCGGGGTCGGCCCAGTGCAGGTCGTCGCACACCATTGCCACTGGGCCGGCCGAGGCGGCCGCGCGGACGATCTGGATGGCCGCCGCATTGTAGCGCTTGATGGTCTCGACCTCGAGGTTGGAGATGCGGGCTCGCGTGTCGGGGCTGAGCTTCAGGGACAGCAGGTGGCCGAGGTAGGCGTAGTTCTCGCGCCAGTCCTCAGCGGCATTGGACTGCAGCAAGGATTCGAGCGCATGCGCCACCTGGGGCTCGTCCGTGGTCTCGGTCACGCCGATGAGGGAGCGGACGAGGTCCAGCAGCAGGTGGTAGGGCATGGTCTCGCCGTACGAGAGGCAGCGGCCCTCGACCCAGCGTGGGGGGTCGTCTTGGCCCTGGAGGCTCGTGCGGAGTTCGGCGAGCAGGCGGCTCTTCCCCATCCCAGGCTCGCCGAGGATGCAGGCGACGCGACCCTGCCCGGCTTTGACTATCTGGAACAGCTGCTCGAGCTGGCGGAGCTGCGAGTTGCGGCCGACCATCGGCGAGCTGACACCGGCGAGGCCGCGGCTGTGCACGGCGCCTGCTTTGATGCTGGTGATCTCGTAGGCGCGGACGGGTGCCGATTTGCCTTTGAGCTCGAGCTGACCAACGTCGACGGCCTCGACGAGCTCGCTGACGAAGCGGTGGGTGGCCGCGGTGATGAGGACGCTGCCGGGGCGCGCGGCGGCCTGCATACGGGCGGCCACGTTGACGGTGTCACCCATCGCGGTGTACTCGGAGGCGGTCTCGGTGCCAACGATGCCGACCACCACCGGGCCGGTGTTGATGCCAACCCTCACCCGAAGCTTGTCAGCCTCTGAAATGTGGTTGCTCGCGTCGAGCTCGTCGATGGCGCGAACTAGGTGGAGGCCGCAACGCACGGCGCGCTCGGGGTCGTCCTCGTGGGCGGTTGGGGCCCCGAAGAAGGCGAGGACTCCGTCGCCCATGAGGCGGGCAACGGTGCCGCCGTAGCGCTCGATGGTCCGGTTCATGCGCTGGAAAGCCTTGCCAACGAGGGTGGTCCAGTCCTCGGGATCGAGCCTCTCCGCGATTGAGGTCGACCCCGCAATGTCGGCAAACAGAACCGTGATCGGGCGGCGCTCGCTGACTCCGGCTCCTCGCGCTCGATCGTCAGCAGCTGAAATGGTCATCCCGAGGAAATGCTAAGGCCGACGCTGCAGTGAGTCCCGCAAGCCTGCGTCAAGGCTGGAACTCGATTGGGATGCCTATCGGCACCGACGGGTTGATCAGGACGATAGCCGCGTTGATACTTCTGGCCGGAACGAAGACACCTTGAGCCTGATGGGTTACGAAGGTAGCGGGCGCAGCACGATCGGGCCATCGTTCAACGGCGTTCCAGCCTGTAAATGCAGGCAATGCCGGACCCTCGCCCAGGCGTAGAACGGCTGGTTGGATCGGCTCTTTCTTCTGGATCGCTTCTGGGTCCTTGTTCCGTAGAGGCACCAGGAGCTGGCTCGCCAGCAATGCTTTGTACATGGCGATTCGGGAAGTTGGAGTATCGCTGGCGGCGACTTCGTGGATGGCGCGGACTAAGTCGTGATTGGTTCGCTCGATTTTGAAAGGATAAGCGGTGACCCGCAACTGAACTGCCCTGGGTTTGATGGAGGTTCAGAGGGGTGTCCTGACTTCGATGGAGCCGGATTCTTGGACTCGGCGTCGAATTGGATCGACTTCTGCCGTCCTTCAGCAGGATGGCCCGCTCCAGCTAGTGGCCTGAGGCCCTCTAAAGGGATCCGAACCGGCAATCCTGCTGCTGGGCTTCCCAAACCTAACCTGAAAGCCGTTGAATTAGCCTCTTGCCATGTCTAATGTGCTCGAGCCTACCCCGAAGGAGTTCCGGGCGGTGATGGAACGTGTCCTTGACTTTTCGGAAACGGTACTCGCCCGGGGAGCGGGAGCACGCGCGTCCGACTCGTCCCGAATCGACGAGATGCTCACCCGGCTCGATGAGAAGGAGCCGGCCCGCGCCGATCTGGACGAGCTGCTGACGACCTTGGCCGCGGCGGCCGCCACAGGCAGCGACCACCTGCATCCGGGATTTCTCGCGTACGTTCCCATCGCCGGTGCGCCGGTCAGCGCCGTTGCAGACTACCTCGCTGCCCTCCTCAACCCGTACGTCGGTGTGCAGTGGGATTCCCCAGCGATGGTCCAGCTGGAGTGGAATGCGCTGCGTTGGATGTCACGGTTGTTGGGATATCCAGAACAGGCCCGCGGCGTCTTCACCTCCGGCGGCAGCCTGGCCAATTTCACCGCCGTCGTGACGGCGCGCCATGCTCGGCTTGGCAACAACTATGCCCAGGGCCGAATCTTCATGTCCGATCAGACCCACCACTCGATCGAGCGCGCCGCTCTCATCAGCGGTGTGAAACCGGAATGTATCGTCACGGTCCCCACCGACGCCAATCTTCGGCTCGACGTCGGAGCCCTCGACGAGGCCCTCACTGACACTGGGACGAGCGACGAACCGCCATTCCTCGTCATAGCAAATGCCGGAACGACGAACACCGGCGCCGTCGATCCGATTCAGGAAATCGTGGACCTTGCCCATCGCCACGGCGCCTGGGTCCATGTCGATGGCGCCTACGGCGGTGTCTTCGTGCTTACCCAGCACGGTCGGAGGATTCTGCAGGGAATCGACCAGGCCGACTCGATCACGCTTGACCCGCACAAAGGCTTCTTCCTCTCGATGGGTCTGGGCTGCGTGCTGGTCAAAGAGGGCGCCGCCATGCGCGCGGCGTACATGGCCGAAGCCGCCTATCTAAGCCCCGCCGACGATACGAGCTCCCTGCCGAACTTTGCTGACTATTCGCTCGAGCTGACGCGTCCCTTCCGGGGATTGCGGCTCTGGCTGGCGCTGAAGCTGTACGGCTGGGAGCCGTTCGCCCAAGCGCTCGAAACAAATCGGTCACTAGCTGTTCGGCTTCACCAGCACCTCAGTGAGGACCCGAGATTCGACGTTCCCTGGAAACCCGACTTGTCGACGGTGGCCTTCCGCCTGCGGGACCGCGACGATGCCGCCACGCTCCGGCTCATGAAGGCGATCAACCAGCGAGGCCGCGTGTTGCTTTCGTCGACCACTATCGGTGGCCGGTCGTACATCCGGGCTTGCTTCCTGAGCCACCGCTCGTCCGATGCGACGCTCGATAACTTGCTGGCCGATATCCGGGAATGCCTCGCGACGTGAGAGCACCTTCAGGCGTGCAAATACGCCAGGACGGCAAGGACGCGCCGATGATCCTCCTCGGTCGGCTCGAGTTCGAACTTCATGAAGATGCTACGCACATGACCTTCAACGGTCTGTCGCTCAAGTGCAACGCCGAGCCGATCGCCGAGTTGGACCGGCCTTCCGCCATCAGCTTCAAGACCTCACGCTCTCGATCGGTGAGACCGGTGACCAGGTCTCGCCGCCGGCGGCGGGAGACCAGCTCGGCCACGACGTCGGGGTCGATCGCCGAGCCGCCTGACGCGACTCGTCGAACCGCGTCGGTGAACTCACCCACGTCGGACACGCGGTCCTTCAGCTGGTACCCGATCCGGCCCGCTCCGCGCTCGAGCAGCTTGAGCGCATGGGTCGTTTCGACGTACTGCGATAGGAGCAACACGGCGCCTGATGGCGCCGCCAGCAATGTGCTGTCGCTACGCTGCATCATCATCTGTAAATGCGGGAACTGCGAGATTGACCCGAGCTTTCCATTGGCGACTGCTACCGCACCGGTAAAGGTGATCAAGCTGAAGTCAGCCAGGGCCACTGGAAGCCCACCGCATAAATCGCTCGACCACTACTATTTCCCGTAGCCTCGCCGCCGCTTCCGCGGAATCGTCTTGACAGCAACCGTGAAAGCAACGCCGGTGGACACCGACGGACTTGGCAGCACAATCCAGCACCTGGGCGTCGCGGCTCGAATACGCAACAACCCTTAGTGGACGCGCGCGGACGCAATAGTCTCTGAAGTCCTCGGACTTCAAAACCGCTGGTCGGCATCCTTGGCGATGTCGACGGACGGATAGTTCCCGTCGCGCCCCGCCATTTTTGAATTTGGGCAGTGACTGCCGACCTCAATCTCCGTTACTGACAGAAGTCAGCCGGCTCGGCCAGCGACCGCGCTGACGGCTTAACTGACGGCATATCGACGTAGCTATCGCGTCTTCGCTCGCTGGACGGGCGCGGTATCAGACGCCGGGCTTCGGACGCGGTCCACAAGCCAAGCGAAGACATCGCGCGATAAGCCGGATACTGCTCAATGGGCATCGCCCTGGCTCCTCAAGCTGGAAATCACCGAGAGCGCCGTCATGGCCGAGCCCGGTCGCGTGCTGGAAAGCATGAAACGGCTTCGGTCGAGCGGCATTCGCTTCTCGATCGACGATTTCGGGACGGGCTACTCGTCGCTGGCCTTCCTGCAAAAGCTCCCGGTGGAGGAAATCAAGATCGACCGTTCGTTCGTTGGTCAGATGAGCAGCGAAGCGGGGAGCGCGGCCATCGTCTGGGCAACCATCGAGCTGGGCGGCAGCCTGGGGCTCGAGGTCGTCGCGGAGGGTGTCGAGGATGAGCAAACGTGGCAGGCCCTCTATCGGATGGGTTGCTCAGCGGCCCAGGGCTTTTTCATCGGCCGGCCGATGCCAGTCGGGGAGCTGGAGGGCTGAATGCAGAGCTGGTCGGACCGGATGGCCGTTTCGAACGCCGCCTGACGGCAAATGTTCTCCTTAGGCGGCTTTCTCTGACCAGAGGGCCCAACCCCAGGCCACCAGGCCGAGACCTAACAACACCCCGACGACGCTCTGGATGACGCCCTGGAATGACGTGCCGATGATGATCACGACAACGGATCCCACAACGGCGAGCGGGAGCGTGAAAATGATCAGCCACCCGCCCCGCTGCGGAAGCACCCGTGCGCGCAGCGTGACGATTGCGAGGATCAGCACGCCAATCACAAGCGACAGTGCGGGCAGGCCGAGCGCGAGTTGCGTCGCCGAAGAAGCCATCAGGGGACCGTGGGGATCAACGAGCGAGTCCATTCCTCTGAATGCAAGAAAGGGGACGACGACCGCGCTGAGGAAGATCAAGGCGCCGGCCGAAAGCGTGGCTCCGACGAAAGCCAGGACGAAGCCAATGAATCCTGGCGCGCCAACCACTTCCGACTGTCGTAGATACAGGCCAACCAGGCCGAGGGCGATCAGCAGCAGGGCAATGCCCCCGAGCACGTGCGACGGCACCCAAAGTGCCCAGAAGGCGTAGGGCGCGGTCTCGCCAGGAGGATGCGTGATCAAATGCACCGCGTAGGCGATGCCCCCGAGCATCAATGCTAACCCACCCCAACGGATCAATTTTGTCGTCGGCATTCTTAGAGGCTTCTCACTTTAACCTCTTCTCACGTGCGATTTAGCATCGCTTCACCTTAGCGTGGGAGCATTGGTGACATCGCTGCTAGCAAGATGGCGCGCGTCGTGGCGCTGCGCCAGCTCGCCCTGTTGCTGATGACGGCAGGTGGACCGGTGGCCCAAACCAACCCCGGATCCAGTCCGGCCGCGTCGTCTCGGGCGACAACGGTCCTCGCCAGTAGGCAAGCACGTGTTCGTAATCGTCGCTCGAGAACACGTCCTACCTGTAGGGAGGCAAAAGTCGATCCAATTGATACAGCGCGCTGCCGGCTGGAGACCACGCCGAGTCAACGCGACATCACGCTGTGCAACGCCAACTGTCTCGCCGATAGAGGGTCATCGAACGGGACGGACTTTTGCCGCCCTGCAACATCCCAGCCCTGACTTATCTCCAGCCCGGCTCCAGGCCGTCATGAATGCCGCCTGAACTTGTCCGCTATCTATCCGGGAACTTCACCTAGGCGCTCCGCCATGCCGGTTGACAACACCACTAACCGCCTGTACCGTCAGACCATAGGGGGCATCTGGTCCGCGCAGACGGGAGGAGGTTCAAATGCGCAGACGCCTAATTATCGCTCCGGTCGTGCTCGGATTGTCGATGGCCCTTGCGGTTCCTGCTTCAGCGGACACAGCAACCACTACCTGCGGTGTGGGGACGCTGATTAGCAGCCTGGCCGGACCCACGTTCGGGCCCTTCGCGTCCGGCTTGGCGACGACGACGCCCCAGCCGGGTTTAACCATTGTTGTGCCGCTGGCGACCACCTGTTCGCCTTAGAAACAAGAGCACTGAACCCCACCCAATCGGGGCGGGCTCCGCGCGCATCGATCTGGAACCGTGCGCCGGTGCCACGGCCCGCCGGTGCCCCACCGGCGGCTAGGTAGTCGGAACTTCACAACGAAAGCTCGCTGAAGGATCCAACGGTCGGCGCGTCAACTTCGAGGAACGACGGACTCCAAGAGACCACGAGCACGTGACGCATGTCGGTGCTCTTTGAAGGCGATGGCTGGGCTAGCTGGTCAGGTTTAGCAACTGTCCTGTACTGCCCTGGGCATAGTCTCGACGCGCCATTAAGGCATTTTCTCGGCCAATCCCGTGCTGATGTTCTTATGGGCTAACTTATTCGAACTCTCGAACGGCAGCGTTCGTCCCCAGCAGCGGGCGTAGTTGGTTCCGTTCTAGTTCAATGGTCTGATGGAGGAAGCCCGCGCGTTTGCCGCGGCAGGAGACGACCGCCCCCGGATCCTCGAGCGGGAAAGGGAGCTTGAGCGCGTCGAGGCGCTCATCCAGCGGGCGCGCTCGGGCCACGGGTGTCTGGCTTACGTGGAAGGCCCGGCCGGGCTCGGCAAGACGGCGCTCCTTGCGGACGCACGGGCGAAGGCCGAGGCCGCCGGGATGGCGGTGGCTGAGGCTCGGGGTTCCGAGCTTGAGCGCCCGTTCGCATTCGGGGTTGTCCGCCAACTGCTGGGCCACGCGGTCTGGCGCGGCGCCCGCCGCACGCTTCTGCTCTCGGGCGCGGCGGCGCTGGCCACTCCGCTGTTCGACCCGGGCGCTGTGACGGGCGAGCACCAACCTGCGTCGGCCTCTTCGCCCTGGCCGATACTGCACGGGCTGTACTGGCTCGTGGCGAACTTCTGCGAAGAGCGCCCGCTGGCGCTGCTGGTCGACGACGCCCACCTTGCCGACACCTCCTCGCTCCGGTTTCTGGCGTTCCTCGCGGGCCGCCTGACCGAGCTGCCGTTGTTTGTCGCCGTCGCCGTGCGGCCAGCCGAGGGCGAGACCGCGGGGCCGCTCCTTGACGAGCTCTCGTCCGCGTCCGGGGTGGAGATCATCCGACCGAGGCCGCTGTCGCCGGAGGCGGTCGAGAAGCTCATACAGGAACAGCTGGGATATCCTCCAGAGCGCCAGTTCCGCGACGCTTGCCACCAGGCGACGGGCGGGAACCCGTTCTACGTCGGCGAACTGCTTCGGGACGTCGCCGACCGGGGTCTGCGGCCGACAGCCGAGGAAGCCGCGCGCGTGAGGGAGCTCGGCCCGCCGGCCATCGCCCGGGCCCTACTGGTCCGGCTCGGGTCGCTCCCCCCGGCCGCCTCGCCGCTGGTGCGAGCCTGCGCGGTGCTGGGAGACGGCGCCCGGTTTGCTGACTGCGCCCTGCTCGCCGAGTTGGAGCCGAAAGAAGCGGTCACTGCCGCCGACCGGCTGGTCAAGGCGTCGATCCTTTCACCGGGGCCGCGCCTCGCCTTCGCCCACCCCATCGTGCGGACCGCCGTCGAGGCCGACCTTGGGCCGCACCAGCGAGCCGCCATGCATGCGAGAGCGGCGGTGCTGCTCAACGATAACGGGGCCACCGCCGAACAGGTCGCCCTCCACCTCGCGCTCACCGATCCGGCCTCGGACGCTTCCACCGTCGAGACACTCCGGGCCGCCGCTCGCGCCGCGTTTCGGACTGGAGCCCCAACAGAGGCCGCTGGGTATCTGCGGCGCGCGCTCGCCGAACCACCAACGGTGGACGTTGCACCAGACGTGCTGTTCGAGCTGGGGTTGGCGGAGGCCTCGGTCGGCGCCGAACCAGGCCTCGGCCACCTCGCGCGGAGCGTGGCCACCACTTACGACCCGCGCTTGCGAGCGACGCGGGCACTTGCGCTCGCTCAGTTCGAGGTCTTGGCGGATCACAGTCCTCGGGCCGTGGCGACGCTCGGCGATGCTCTCGGCGCACTGGGGGGCCATGACCCCGAACTCACGCTCGCTCTCGAGGTCACCCGCTACTGGGCGGGCCGCCAGGACCTGAGGACGTACGCTAGGGTGGCCGGCCGGCTCGCAGACCTCCGGCTTCGCGCCGACGGGCCCGACTGCGCCACCAGGCGTGAGCTGCTCGTTTACCTGGCGCTCGAGGCGACCAACACGGAGAGCTTCGCTCGGGCATGTGATCTGATGGATCGAGCGCTAGCCGCGCCGGGCCTGCTCGCGTTCCACGCGGCGGAGTCGGTCACCGTCCAGACCGCGGCCTTCACGCTGTGCTGTTTGGGCTTGCTCGATAAGTTCGATGTCCTGTATGACGAGGCCCAGGCTGACCTGAGTCGCCGCGGAATCCTGCTCGGATTCGTCGCACTGTCAACCTTCCGATGCATGGCCCTCCTCCGTCGTGGGCGGCCCGTGGACGCCGAAGCCGAGGCGCGGGGCACGCTCGGTGCGGCCGCCTTGGCAGGGTGGAGATTCGGGTCACCCGCGCTGGTTGCGTTCCTCGTCGATGCGCTGCTCGACCAGGGAAGGGAGACGGTCGCCGAGGCTGCGCTCCGAGAACACTGGGAGCTCTCGCGAGAACTCCCCAGTTCCTTCTCGGTCAACTTGTTGCTGGATGCCCGTGGGCGCCTCCGCGTAGCGCAGGCCGACCCTCAGGCAGGGCTCGACGACCTGATGCTGTGCGGCGAGCGAGTGGGGGCCCTCGGCGTCCATTGTCCCGGCGTGATCGCCTGGCGGTCCCATGCCGCGCTTGCTCATCTCGCCCTCGGCCAACCTGCGGCCGCACGCCGGCTGGCGGAGGAGGAGCTGGAGCTCGCGCGTCGGTTTGCCGGCCCCACCGCGGCGGGCGGGGCCCTAAGGGTCCTCGGATTGGCCACCGGTGGTGGGGAGGGCATCGAATGGCTTCGCGAGGCGGCGGCGATGCTGGAGGCGTCGCCGGCCCGCCTCGAGCTCGCCCGAGCGCTCGTCAATCTCGGCGCCGCCCTGCGTCGATCCGGGCAACGCGTCCAAGCGCGCGAGCACCTTCACCGCGGTCTCGAGCTGGCCACCCTTGCCGGAGCAAGCGCACTCGCGGCCGCGGCGCACGAGGAGCTGCTCGCGACCGGCGCCCGCCCACGGCGGGTCTTCATCCACGGCGCCGACGCCCTGACCGCCAGCGAGCGGCGCGTCGCGCGCATGGCCGGCCAGGGGCTGGCCAATCCCGAGATTGCTCAGGCCCTGTTCATCACCCGCAAGACCGTGGAGAACCACCTTTCAAGCGCCTACCGCAAGCTTGGCATCGCCTCCCGGACGGAGCTCGCCAAAACAGTTGAGGCAGTGGCATCGTTCTGACGGCCGTTCTTGCACGGCCAAAGAGTAGGGAGGCTCCCCCATGCGAAGCCTCCCTGAGGCGGTCCAACATGGGTATGGGGGAGCGCCCTGAGCTCCGGTGTCGCGCAGCTTCGGCGACAGCAGCGGCCGCACTGACGCCTGTTTAGACAAATGTTTGGAGGTATGTACATGCGGACCCCGCGAAGACTCATCTGTGCACTTGGCATCGCAGCCCTTGGAATGTTCGGCGCCACGCCCCTCACGGCGGCTGCCGCAGGGCCAGTTTTCGTCACCCAGACGCGTACGGTCAGCACCCCGTCGCCGAACTTCTCCTGTCGACCCTACGGCGACAGCTTCGACGTCCTTTCAACCTTTACCGTCGAGTTGGATTCCATCCAGTTCTACGAGGGCTCGACGCTCGTTAAAGAGATCCGTCACGTCGATTTCACCGGCACCCTCTACCGTTCGGATGATCTCTCCAAGACGATCCCATACGCCGGCAAATTCACCCGCACGTTCGACCCCGCAACTAACACGATCACCATTACAGGGTTGTCCGCTTACACCCATCCGGACGGCAGCGGGATGTTTGCTGTCGACCCGGGGAGGACCGTCGTCAACCCGCCCACCCTTATCAGTGACACGGGGCCGACCCGGATCGAGTGGCAAATGGCGGTCTGCGCCGCCCTGGCAGCGGAGTGAAGCGAGGGCCGAGGCCATAGCGGAGGTGACTCGCCACCGTATGCCGGAAATCATGAATCCGAACGCGCGGCTACCCACGTGATACCTGAAGAAGAATTCATTCACTCAGGGGGTTAGGAGCTTCACCCAAAGAGGTCTGCCGCGGCCCCGTAAGTAGGCGAGCCGCATTGCGTTTTCGTGAGCGGGGGAACAGATACGCAAGGGGAGCTTACGCTGGCGCGCTTCGAGGGCCCGAGAAGTCGAGGCTCAGCGCGCGGCCCACCCGTCTTCAGCCGAGCGATTGTGAAGTTCGTTCACCTGAAGATAGAGGAGAGAGATGAAACTCAGACTGCCGTTCCGCTCCCGGCTCTTGCTGGGTGTACTCTGCGCGGCGCTCATCGGGCTGCTAGCGATACCGGTTTTTGCTTCGATTCCGGGACCGGGCGGGGTGATAAATGGCTGCTTCCAGAAGTCGACCGGCAAGCTGCGCGTTATCGACCCGTCATCGTCGAGGCCGCCGCTGCGCGCATGCCACCCGGACGAGGTAGCAATTCACTGGAACCAGGTCGGACCAGCGGGCCCGGCAGGGCCGCCAGGACCCGCTGGACCCCAAGGAGCCACAGGGCCGGCTGGCCCGCAGGGACCGGTTGGGCCGCAGGGACCGGCTGGGCCGCAGGGAGCAACCGGACCCGCAGGGCCCACCGGACCGCAGGGACCGGCTGGACCGCAAGGGCCACCAGGACTCTCCGGCTACGAAATGGTTGAGGCGACCTTCGTTGTGCCGGCCGGCGGGTTCGTGCGCGACACGGTGTCCTGCCCGTCGGGAAAGAAGGTACTCGGCGGCGGGGCCCAGGTTGTCGGCGAGGGAAGCGCGAACTTCCACACAGTCATCCAGGAGCTAACCGTGGGCACTGTTGGCGGAACCACAAACGTATTCTTGGCCGCTGTCCAGAATAACGACACCAAATCCCACACCATCGGCATCTTCGCGACCTGCGCATTCACAAGCTAGCGGAAACGTCTTCGGGCAGCCGTCGGCCAAGCAGAGCCGGCGGCTGCTCACATCTCGCCGCTACGAGCTACCCGGCGTCAGCCTCCTGAGGAGCGGCATCCCGGGAGCTTGCCTGCCGAGCGTTGATCGGAATTAACGGTTCCTTGACAGGCGCAATGACCGTTGCTAGGGTGAACCGGACGGCGGCGCAAACACTCTGGAAGGAGGAAGCATGCTTCAATCTGTCGTTCGTTCTGCCGCACGCAAAATCGCCCCCCTAGCCATGGGAGCGATGGCGCTCGGTTCAGCCTTGTTTTCGGCGCCTCCCGTGGCGGCGGGAGTCGTCTTCCATCCTGGCTTCAGTGACATACAGCTCGTCAAAGCGGGCGAAGTGCCGCCGACACAGGCGCAGTGCAACGCCATCTCGCGCCGCTGCTTCAACCCGACGGCGGAGCAGAATTCGTACAACCTTACGCCGCTCCTCGCCAGCGGTCACCAGGGCCAGGGGCAAACGATCATCATCGTCGACGCCTTCGGCAGCGAGACGATGCGTCACGACCTGAAAGTCTTTAATAACGCGTTCGGCCTTCCGCACATGTGTGGCGAGGAAGGCACCTCGGCGGGCTGCAGTGGCCCGACCTTCAGCGAGTTTCAGCAAGGCAACACCGCGACCAACCCAACGCCCGGCCAGGAGGACCGGAGCGCCTGGGCGATCGAGGTAGCGCTCGATGTCGAGTGGGCGCACTCGATGGCGCCGATGGCCAACATCCTGCTGGTGACGACACCGACGGCCGAGACGCTCGGTGTCCAGGGCTTCCCGGATTTCTTCAAGGCTGAGGCAACCGTCATCGGCCAGCACCGCGGGTCGGTCATCACGCAGAGCTTTGCTTCTACTGAAGAAGCGTTCAACAGCGGCACCGCCGCCCTCCAGAACCTGCGCTTCGCCTTCCAGGCGGCCCAGGCCAACCACGTCACCGTCTTCGCCTCATCGGGGGACTTCGGAAGTGCCGGAGTCTTGAAGACCCCGGTCAAGGCAGGTGGCACCCTGCTCCCGTCCCCGGCGGTGTGGTGGCCGGCGTCCGATCCGTTGGTCACCGGGGTCGGCGGGACCTACGAGTGTACCGATGCCAGCACCGGCCTGACTGTGGATAGCGTGTCGCCTCCAGTCAACTGCCAATCCAATCCCGGGGTTCGGGAAGTCGGCTGGATCGATGCGGGAGGTGGCTTCAGTCACGTCTTCAGCAAGCCATCCTTCCAGAACAACTTGCCCGCCGGGAGCACCGCCATCAACTCGATGCGCGGGGTACCCGACATCGCGCTCCAGGCGAGCAGCCGGACTGGCGTGCTGATTTACATCACCAACCCGGGCTACAGCACCAACGTCAATGACACCGGTTGGTATGTGATCGGCGGCACGAGCTCGAGCTCGCCGCAATGGGCCGGGTTGATCGCTGTGGCGAATGAGATGAACGGCGGCCACCAGCTCGGCTACATCAATCCCGCGCTCTACGCCATTGCATCCAACCCGTCGACCTATGCGAGTGACTTCTACGACGTGACCACCGGCAACAACGCGGCGTTTGCTCCAACGGTGGCCGGCTATCCCGCCACGACAGGATGGGATCCCGTGACCGGCCTTGGTACGCCGAACGCCGCAAACCTGCTTCCCGATCTGATCGCCTATGTAAACAGCCACTAGGACGCGGCGCCGGATCAAGAAAGGGTCGGGCCGATGCCCGACCCTCCATCTTTTGGCGAGGCCGCATCCGTCACCTGCTCCACACCCCCTCCCGCCCCAGGTGGTAGGGCAGGGTCAGCGGGCTGACCGTCACCGCCGGCGACGCGCGCTGGTTACGCCTTGGACTGGGCCGTGCGCTCCGCCACCTTGCCGAGGTTCACCATCACGATCACCGCGATTACCGTGATGATGATGGCGTAGAGGAAGAGCGAGATGATCTGGGCACCTTCGCCAAAAATCTGCTTCACCAGGGCCGTGATGGCACTGTTCCAGGCGAGTGCCGCGACCACCCCAAAGGCCGCCGACGCCAGAGAAATCATGGTTTGCAGGTACACCGAACGGTTGGACACGGAAAAGCCTCCTTATTTTGGTCGGAAAGATTCGCTCACCTCTAATTCTGGATGGTCAGGCGCCGCTCACCCAAATTTTTGGAGGTGCCAGAATGAAGGACTTGAAACGGGAGCTGAGCGGAAGGCAGCCGCAGCCCGTGGTTGCACCGCTGACCCGCGCCGCCATCTTCCTGGTGGTCACAGTCAACCCCGGCGATGGCGATCGCCAGGCCGTCAGAGCCTTCTGCGAAGACTTCCCGGCGCTCGTCCGGGCGGTCGCCTTCCGGGACCTCGAGGGCTACCTGTCCTGCGTAACCGGGTTTGGCTCATCCGCCTGGGACCGGCTCTTCGGCGGCGCCCGCCCGGCGGAGCTCCACCCATTCCGGGATGTCCAGGCCGGGTCGCGCCACGCGGTCTCCACCCCCGGCGACATCCTCTTCCACATCCGGGCTGCCCGGATGGACCTCTGCTTCGAGCTTGCGACGCAGTTCCTGATCAAGCTCGCCGGCGCGGTAACGCCAGTCGATGAGGTCCACGGCTTCCAGTACTTCGACGACCGCGACCTGATCGGTTTCGTCGACGGGACCGAGAACCCGACCGACCAACTGGCGGTCGACGCCACCATCATCGGCGACGAGGACCTGCCCTTCGCCGGTGGAAGCTATGTGATCGTGCAGAAGTACCTGCACGACATGGCGGCCTGGAATGCCCTGACGACGGAAGCGCAGGAGAGGATCATCGGCCGCACCAAGCTCTCCGACATCGAGCTGGACGACGCCGTCAAGCCCAGCTCCGCGCACAACGCGCTGACGATCATCGAGGAGAACGGGAAAGAGATCAAGATCCTCCGCGACAACATGCCATTCGGTGACGTGGCGCGCGGGGAGTTCGGGACCTATTTCATCGGCTACGCGCGATCACCGCGCCCGATCGAGCAGATGCTGGAGAACATGTTCGTAGGCCGACCGCCTGGCAACTACGATCGCTTGCTCGACTTCAGTCGAGCCGTCACCGGCAGCCTTTTCTTTGCGCCGTCCCTGGACTTGCTGGAGTCTCTCGTCTCCTAGCGCTCAACTTCCAGGGGAGTGCTCACGGTGGCCAGGGCGAACTCCAGAGCCTCATCTAACGCCATGCGGCGCCCTGCCTCCCATCTCATGCGAGCGACTTCTGGATCCAGGCCGTTGCGCGCGAGTTGGACGTGCGGTGAGACGAAGGCCTCCCACGGCGCTGGGGGCGTGTTCCCACTTGCCTCGTGCATGGCGGAGCCGGCTCAGAAAGCCAGGGCGCGAGCCCATCCGGAAATGGAGCGAATCGCGCGCCGTTTCGCGGCCATCAATGGCTCCCTCGCGAAAGGCGTCAAGGCTGGCTCGGTCACTCGCGCGCAGCTCCGGAGCATCGGTCGCAACTTCGCCGCGATCGGCCGCGAACTCCAAAAATAACGGGGCCATCGGCCGCTAGCTAAGCAGCCAAAGGAACGGCGTTCTATTCGCCGTTGAGCTTCTTGTGGCTGTACCGGAATCGCCCTCCGAGCGGTTCGGGCAGCTGGATGGAATGCGGGCCCTGGCGGCGCTCACCGTCTTCATTGGCCACTGCCTCGGGATGCTGTCGCCGGCTCCCTACTCCCACGGCCCGGTCGACTGGTACCTGCACTCGCCACTTCGGATCGCGAGCGGCGGCCACCAGGCGGTGATCTTCTTCTTTCTGTTGAGCGGCTTTGTCCTATCGCTGGGGTTCTATAAAGGCAAAACCAGCGCGGCGCCGTTTCTGCTCAATCGGATATTTCGCCTTTATCCTCCCTACCTCTGCGCCTTGCTGGCGGTCGTCATCATTCGTTGGCTGGTTCCCGTGCAGCCCATGGGGGAATTGAGCTACTGGATCAACAGCTTCTGGTTGGCCCCGCTGAAAGTGCATCAGGTATGGCCGGCCGTCACCATGCTCGCCGACACCCAAGGCCCGCAGCTCAACCCGATCGCCTGGTCGCTCATCATCGAGATGCGCGCCTCGCTGCTCTTTCCGATCATCATGATTCTCTTGCTCCGTTTCGGGTGGCGGCGCGGTCTCGTGGTTGCGCTGGCGCTGGGCGTGCTGGCTGCGCTTCTATCCGACTCGCCAACCACCCTCTACGCAACCCTGCAGTACGGGTTCTTCTTCGTCGCTGGTGCGGTACTGGCTCAGCACCGAGCTGTGCTGATCGGTCGTTGCCGATCACTGAGTGGACCGGTTCAGTTGAGCCTGCTGGCGGTTGGTGTCCTCCTCTACACGCAGGTCTTTTGGCTTGCACAATCGTCGCGCTGGCACGTACAGCCGGTCGACGACATGGTTACGGCGCTGGGCGCCACTATCTTTGTCGTGCTGGCGCTGGCGTCGCCGAAGGCCTCAATCGTGCTCCCCACCGCTCTTCGCCGTCTGGGCAAGGGCGCCTACAGCTTTTACCTCTATCACTTTGTTGTCTTGCTCACGCTCGCGAATATCCTTTATGGTCACGCCCCCATCTGGCAGATTTGGCTGCTGGCGCTGGCTGCGACCCTACTCGTATCGCTGATCATGTACCGAGCGGTCGAGGTGCCGTTCATCGCCGCCGGCCACCACTTCGCTAACCGGCTCCAACCTGACAGCCACCATTCCGGCGCGCTCCGCACGGCCGCATAAGTTATCGTGGGTCACGTTGGCACAGCCGAGGCTGGTCACTCGGCTCGTATGGCTTCAGCGCAACAGGAGGAAGGGATGAGCGGGGTTCGGGTACTGGTTGGCACGCACAAGGGCGCCTTCGTCATGACATCGGACGCGAAACGCAAGCAATGGGATATCAGCGGCCCGCACTTCACCGGCTGGGAGGTTTACCACGTCAAGGGCTCACCGGCTGATCCGAACCGACTCTACGCGTCGCAAAACACGAGCTGGTTCGGTCAGGTGATCCAGCGTTCGAACGACGGCGGGAACACCTGGCAGGCGATGGAGGGCAAGTTTGCCTACGACGGCGAGCCCGGCACGCATAAGTGGTATGACGGATCCTCGCGCCCCTTTGAGTTCAAGCGAATCTGGCACCTCGAGCCGTCCCTCACAGACCCGGACACCGTCTACGCGGGCGCCGAAGACGCGGCCCTCTTCCGTTCTACCGACGGTGGCCAGACCTGGGGCGAGCTCCCCGCCCTGCGCCAGCACAGCACCGCGCCCGACTGGGCGCCGGGCGCCGGCGGCATGTGCCTCCATACGATCATCCTCGATCCCAAGCACAAGGATCGGATGTTCGTGGCGATCTCAGCGGCCGGCGCGTTCCGCAGTGACGATGCGGGCAAGAGCTGGCGGCCAATCAACCAGGGACTGCGGTCGGAAGGCATCCCTGATCCGAACGCCGAGGTCGGGCACTGCGTGCATCGAATCGCGATGAACCCCTCGCGCCCTGACACCCTCTTCATGCAGAAGCACTGGGACGTCATGCGCACCGACGATGCGGGCGACTCGTGGCGCGAGGTCAGCGGGAACCTCCCGTCGGACTTCGGATTCCCGATCGACATCCACCCGCACGAGCCCGAAACGATCTACGTGGTCCCGATCAAGAGCGACTCGGAGCACGTTCCGCCGGACGGAAAGCTGCGCGTTTACCGCAGTCGGACCGGCGGTAACGAGTGGGAGGCGCTGACCAACGGTCTGCCGCAGAGCAACTGCTACGTCAACATCTTGCGCGATGCGATGGCGGTCGACTCACTGGATGCTCCAGGGATCTACTTCGGGACGACGGGTGGGCAGGTGTATGCATCGGCCGATGCGGGCGACAGCTGGAATCCGATCGTGCGGGACCTTCCCGCGGTGCTGTCCGTCGAGGTGCAGACCCTGAAATGATCCGCGTCGTCCTCCCGCCGCACTTGCGGAATCTCGCCCAGGTCAAGGGTGAGGTTGAGCTTGAGGTCAAGGGACCGGCGACGCCGCAATCCGTGCTCGACGCTCTCGAGACCCGCTACCCGGTCCTCCGCGGAACGATCCGGGACCAGACCACGGGAGAGCGGCGCGCGCTGGTGCGGTTTTTCGCCTGCGAGCAGGATCTGTCGCTCGACCCACCCGATCGCCCGCTGCCCGAGGCGGTGGCAACCGGCGCCGAGCCGTTTCTGATCATCGGAGCGATGGCCGGCGGTTAGAGGTTAGCTCGGTGGGAGGGGAGCCGGTTCCCCGGCTGCATCGCGTTGAACGCTGCAGGAGTAGACCATCCGACGCTTGAAGCCCGACCCTGTTCCAAAACTCGGACGCGTCGAGATCGGCTGGCTCGGCGAGCTGGCCGTTGACGAGGCCATGGTCGTCGGAAGCGGCGGGCGCCTGATCCCTTGGGTCCCACTCGTCGACGCCCACGGAGTCGACCGAGCCTACAGCTGGAACGGGGTGGGGGCCCCGAGCTTCGCGCAAATCAAGACGAGCGGTTTTGCCGATGAGGAAGGGCGCTACCGCTGGGACCTGCGGGCCGGATCATTCGCCGC
>WNGI01001284.1_pt1 | contig 20608 bp, 20 predicted proteins | sample 5400621 | NCBI WGS metagenome assembly WNGI01 (sample SAMN13153374, study PRJNA577476) | soil metagenome | isolation source: 20 cm soil or saprolite under Garry oak tree replicate 1 | place: USA:California | collected 2016-06-15
GCCCAGGGATAGCGAACGTAGTAGAGCGAGTCCGTCCGCTCGATGTGCTTTACCTCGAGATCCGAATACGTCGTCTGGTCTTTGAGGCACCAGTGCACGATCCGATCGGCTCGGTAAAGATGCCCCTTCTTGTGCAGGCGGATGAAGTGCGCGCGGACGGCGCGCTGCTTCGAGGGCTCCATCGTGAAATTCGGTCGCGACCAGTCGAGCGAGCACCCGAGCATGCGCAGCTGCTTCTCGATCCGCGGCCGGTAGAGGTCCATCCATCGCCACATCTCTTCGAGGAACTTCTCGCGGCCGAGCTGCTGGCGGGTGATCCCTTCTTTTGCGAGCTCGTTCTCGACCACCACCTGCGCGATGATCCCGGCGTGGTCGGTGCCTGGCATGTAGAGCGTGGGTTCTCCCAGCATGCGGTGGTAGCGAGCCATCAGGTCCTCGTACCCGCCGAACCCGAGCGCGTGGCCAAGGTGCAGATCGCCGGTGATGTTCGGGAGCGGCAGCATCATCACGAAGGGCTTCTTGCTACTTGCTTCGTCGGGCGTGAAGAAGCCGTTCCGCTCCCACCACGCATAGAGGTCGGCCTCGACGGCGGCGGGGCGGAAGTTCTTTTCCGCGAGATCGAGCGCTGACTGCGGCGGTCGTTCGATCGTCATCGCCACCGATGACCTCCTCTCGTCGCAAACAAAAACGCCGCCTCGTCCAAGGACGAGCGGCGTCGTGGTACCACCCTGGCTTCGCGCGGAGTCTCCGCGCCTCAATGTCCGCTGTAACGGGCGGACCCAATCGGCTCGCGGGCGACCTTCTGGACCCTCTTGCCGCGGCGCACTTTCACCCGGTGGTGCGCCTTCGCTATCGGTGCGGGGTCCGTACTCCTCCCGGTCGCAGCCGGTTGCTGAAGAGGATAGCGAAGATCGTGAAGAAGACGAGTCCGGTGGCAAAGAGGACGAGCAGCGTGGCGCCGGTTGAAGCTGCCGCCGCGACCGGCGCGCGATCCGCGGTGACCGGGGCGGCTTGATACCCGGCAACCGCCGGCGCGACGCTTTCGACCGGCGCGCAGCTTGCCGTGCCATCGCTCGCCGAGAACGCGAGGGTGGCGTCGCATCGCGCGACGCTGTCGGACGCCGCCGCGGTCATCCCGATCGCAGCGCCCACGATGGACAGCGCAAAGCCGATCCGGAGCAGGAGGTTTCCCACCGCAATCACGTGGTGCAGGTATGGTGCCGTGAGCGATGACGGATTCGCCGGGTCCAAGCCAACGAGTGAATCGACGGTCGCTTCCCCGGTCGCGTGAGCACGCAGGATGACGCCACTCGTTCCCTTCGTCGCGCTCGTCGCGCTCGTCGGGACGGCGCTCGTCGCGATCGCCTTCCGCGACCGCGGCCTCAGGCCTGCTTAGCCGACCCGTCCGACCTCGACTTCGGCATATCCGTTCGCGGCGGTGCGAACACGTCGACGACCTGCGTCGCTTCCTCGAATACTCGCGCGCCATGCGCGGTGCCTGGGGGTACGCGGAAGCTGTCGCCCGGTGTCAGGATCCGCTGCTCGCCGGCGATGACCATGGCGAGCGACCCCTTCACGACGACACCGAACTGCTCCACGTCGTGCTTGTGGGTCTCGACGATCGTCTTCGGGGCGTAGTCGTACACGATCATCGTCGCCTGCTGTCCGTGGACGACACGCCCTTTCACGCCCGGATGCGGCTCGATCAAGGGCAAATCACGTGGGCTGGCGTAATAGAGCTTAGGCACCAGCGATCAAACCCTGCGGCACGAGCGAGATGCTATCCGCGGCTAGGAAGCGGTGGCCTCGTCTCCCTCGAGCGCGACCTGCTCGTTCTTCGAGAGGAGTAGCGGCTTCATGCGGCCGTCGATCGACTCCGCGGTGACAACGACCTTCCGTACGTCGGTCCGCGAGGGGATCTCGTACATCACGTCGAGGAGGACCTCCTCGATGATCGTGCGAAGCCCGCGGGCGCCGGTCTTGCGCTTCGCGGCGCCCTTTGCGGCGGCCTGCAGGGCATCCGGCGTCATCTGAAGCTCGACCTTGTCGAGCGCGAGGAACTTCTGGTACTGCTTCACGATCGCGTTCTTGGGCTCGGTGAGGATGCGCATGAGGTCGGCCTCGTCGAGCGCCTGCAGCGGGACGACGACCGGAAGGCGTCCGACGAACTCCGGGATGAGCCCGTACTTGAGGAGATCGTCGGGCATGACCTGCTCCAGGATGGCCGAGGTCTCTTTGGTGTTGTCGCGGAGCGTCGCGCCGAAGCCCATCGTCTTCTTGCCCACGCGGCCCTCGACGATCTTGTCGAGGCCCTCAAACGCCCCACCGCAGATGAAGAGGATGTTCGTCGTGTCGATCTGGATGAAGTCCTGGTGCGGGTGCTTCCGCCCGCCCTGCGGCGGGACGTTCGCAACGGTGCCCTCGAGGATCTTGAGGAGCGCCTGCTGGACGCCCTCGCCGGACACGTCGCGCGTGATCGAGGGGTTGTCGCCTTTGCGGGCGATCTTGTCGATCTCGTCGATGTAGATGATCCCGCGCTGCGCGCGGTTCAGATCGAAGTCAGCGGCCTGGATGAGTCGGAGCAGGATGTTCTCGACGTCCTCCCCGACATACCCGGCCTCGGTCAGGCTTGTCGCGTCGGCGATGGAGAAGGGGACATCGAGGATCCGTGCGAGCGTTTGGGCGAGGAGCGTCTTACCGCAGCCGGTCGGACCGATGAGCAACACGTTGGACTTGCCAAGCTCGACGTCATCGACCCGGTGCCCTGCCCCCACGCGCTTGTAGTGGTTGTAGACCGCGACCGACAGGACCCGCTTGGCTTTGTCCTGGCCGATGACGTATTGATCGAGGATCTCATTGATGCGCCGCGGGCTCGGCACCTTCGCGCCGAGGCTGCGCGCCTTGGGTGTCTCCATGAACTCTTCGTCGACGATCTCGCGACAAAGGGTGATGCACTCGTCGCAGATATAGACGCCCTGACCCGCGATGAGCTTGCGTACCTGATCCTGGCTCTTCCCGCAGAAGGAACAGCGATACGGCTTGCCGCCTTTCGCGGTCGTCGTCATGACCTAGCGGGCCGCCACCGGCTCGCGCGACTCCTCGCGCTCCTTGGCGATCGAGATGAGCGACTCACTGCTCACGAAGATCTCGTCGATGAGCCCGTAAGTCTTGGCCTCCTCGGCGCTCATGAAGCGATCGCGCTCGCTGTCGCGGCGGATCTTGTCGGGGTCCTGCTTGGTGTGATTCGAAAGGATCTTGTTGAGCTTGTCGACCAAGGTCTCGAGCTCCTTGACCTGAATGAGAACGTCCGGGGTGTTGCCGCGGAAGCCGCCCGACCCCTGGTGGATCATGATCCGCGAGTTCGGGAGCGCGTAGCGCTTCCCGGCACGGCCCGCCGCGAGAAGGACCGCCGCCATCGAGGCCGCCTGGCCAATGCAGATCGTGTTGATGGGGTGCTTCAGGTACTGCATGGTGTCGTAGATCGCCAGGCCCGCCGTGACCACTCCGCCGGGCGAGTTGATGTAAAGGAAGCTGTCGCGCTCGGGATCCTCCGATTCGAGGAACAGGAGCTGGGCGATGATCAGGTTCGCCATGTTGTCTTCGATCATGTCGCCGATGAAGATGATCCGTTCTTTCAGCAGCCGCGAGAAGATGTCGTAGGCACGCTCGCCCCGACCGGACTGCTCGATGACCATCGGCACGTAGTTCCGCGTCGTCAAACTGACCCTCCTCGCGGGCTCTGCCTGTTCAGAGAGTGTACGGCAGCCCATTGAGCGCGCCGCGCAATTTTGTTACCAGATCGCGTAGCCGTTCGGGATCAGACGCGGCCCGCTCTTGAAAAATGCGCTCGAGATCCTCGGCCATGCGCGATGCGTTGAGATAACCGAAAAAAGCGACCGCTCCGGCAAGCGCGTGGGCCTCACGTCGCGCGGTCTCACGTTCCGCCGGACCAAGCTTTCCTTCCGCGGCGAGACTCGCCGCGTGCTCGAGCGCCGCGACGCGCGCGAACGTCGCCGGGCGGTGTTCGTCCCAGATCGCTCTCAGCTCGGCCTCTTCATCCTCCGGGTCGTCAGCGGGCATGTCCAGAAGACAGGCTAGCCGGTACGATGTCGCGCCAGGGCAGGAAGATGCGCAAGCTGCCGCGCTCGCTGCGCTTCTACGTGGCGGCGTCCACCTTTTACGCCGCCATGGTTTTTCTTGTCGTCCAGTACATCTACACCGTTCAGCTCGCGGAGAGTGGGCTCATCGTCGCGCGTCACGACACCGGCGATCTGCTGGCGTCCATCCAGCTCGTCTCATTCGTCGTTTGGCTCGGCATCAGTCTCATCGCCGCCGCGATCATGCATCGGCTCGCGACCGCTCTGGCCGGCGCGCGGTCGGCCGAGGAGCAGAAGGAGCAGGAGCTCGGATCGATCTTCGGCCTTTCGGCCGCGCTCGCCGGGCCGCTCGAGCTGGAAGAGATCGGCCAGCACTTTCTCGCCGCGGTACGAAACGCGCTCGATCCGTCGGTCACTGCGGTCCTCATCGCGTATGACGACGTCCTGGAAGCTTTCCGCACCGTCGGTGCTGAAGGCCCGCAGGCCAATCGGCTGCGCGGACAGACCTACTCGACCGCCGGACTCGCGACGGCGATTCGAACGCGCGTCATCGACCACCGCCGGCCGTTCCTCGTGCCTGACACCGCCGCCGACGCCGAGACATGGACGAAGCTCGCGCAAGAGATGCCGCAAGTGGCCGGCGCGCGGTCGTTCGCGGCGCTGCCGCTCGTCTCGCGCGACCGGCTCGTCGGCGCGCTGCTGGTGATCTCCGATCGCGCCGGGGCGCTCGTCGCCGACCGCGTGCAGATGCCGATGATCATGGGTCAGTACGTAGCGGGCTCGATCCACAGCGCCCTCTCGGTCTCGGACGCGGAGTCGCGCGCCGAACGCGAGGCGCTGGTGAACCGCGTCGCGCAGCAAGCCCGCGCCAGTCTCGACCCTGACGAGATCCTCCGCGGAACGGTCGACGCGCTGGGTCGCGTGCTCGGCGTCTCGCGCGCGATCGTCAGTTCGGGCGTCTCGGAGGACGACCTGAACGTGTCCTACGAGTGGGACGCGCCAGGGGTGGAGCCCGTCGGGCGCGGTGCGCGGAGCATTCCCGTGGCGCAGTTCGCCGCGCGGCTCGGACGAACGGTGGTGGTGAACGACATCCGCCAGGATCGCCGCTTCGCCGAAGGAACGAAGGACGACCTGAAACAGCGCGGCGTCGTCGCCGTCGCCGCGACGCCGATACGCGTCGGCGGCCAGCTCAAAGGCGCGCTCGCGCTGTCACAGATCGACCGTCCCCGAGAGTGGAGCGCGAACGACGTGCGGCTCATCGAGGCCGTCGCTCACGAGCTCCGGGTTGCGATGACCTCGGCCGAGGCGTTCGAGCAGCAGCGCCGCGCGGTCGCGGAGCTCGAGCGGCTGAACCGCGCGAAGAGTGACTTCGTCTCGATCGTGAGCCACGAGTTCCGAACGCCACTCACCGGCATCCAGGGCTTTTCGGAGATGATGAGCAGCGAGGACCTGACGCTGGACGAGATGAAGGAGTACGCCGGCGACATCAACAAAGATGCGCAACGGCTCAACCGGATGATCAACGAGATGCTGGACCTCGACAAGATGGAGTCGGGGCGCATGCAGCTCCACGAGGAGGCGGTCGATCTGAACGCGATCGCCACCGAGTCGGCCGATCGGATCCGACCGAACGCGCCGGCGCATCCGGTGACCCTCCGCCTGGACCCGGCCCTCGGTACGATCATGGGCGACCGCGACAAGCTCACGCAGGTGCTCGCGAATCTGCTGAACAACGCCGTGAAGTACTCGCCCAAGGGCGGCGAGATCGTCGTCAGCACCCGTGTCGAAGGCGCGGCGGCGCACCTTGTGGTGCGCGATCACGGCATGGGCATCCCGAAAGAGGCTCTGGATTCGATCTTCGAGCGCTACGGTCGCGTCGAGTCGCGTGCGACACGGAACATTCGCGGCACCGGCCTGGGACTTCCCATCGTCCGTCAGATCGTGCAGCTCCACGGTGGCGTGGTCTGGGCCGAAAGCACGGTCGGCGAAGGGTCGGTCTTCCACGTGACGCTGCCACTCGCCGCCCGTTCAAGCGCCGTCGCGGAAGCCGCGTCGTGAGCAGGGTCGTGTTCTGCGAGGATGACCCGATGATCCGGAAGCTCGTTCAGACGGCGTTGCGAGCGACCACCCACGAGGTGCACCTCGCGGAGAACGGAGCCAAAGGCCTGGCGCTCATAGAACGCGTCCGGCCTGACGTAGTCTTCAGCGACGTGGCGATGCCCGAGATGGACGGTTTCGCGATGGCCGACGCACTGCGCGCGATGCCGGAGCTCGCGCACATCCCGATCGTTTTCATGACGGCGTCGGTACAGCGGGAGCAGATCGACGAGTGCTTCCGCCACGGGGCAGCCGGACATCTCGCGAAGCCGTTCACGATGAGCGAGCTTCGCGTGCGCGTTGCGCAGTTCGCGAAGAGCTAATGGCCGGCGAGCGGGTTCTTTTCGTTGACGATGAGGAGCAGATCCGAAAGCTGCTCTCGACCTGGCTCACTCGACAGGGCTACGAGGTGACCGTGGCCAACGACGGGTGGGAGGCGCTCAAAGCGATTCGTGCGAAGCCGCCGGACCTGGTGATCACGGACGTGAACATGCCGAACATGAACGGGTTCGAGCTCACGCGGCGCCTGCGCGCGGATCACCGCACGGCTCGGATCCCCGTCGTGATGCTATCGGCGCGGAAGCAGGCCGATGACGTCCTCACCGGGTACGCCGAGGGCGCGGACGAGTACATCCCCAAGCCGGTCGAGATGGCCGTGCTTTCCGCGAAGATCGACGTGTTGATCAAGCGGTTCCGGACGACTCAGGGCGCCGAGAGCGCGCCGAAGCGAGGCGGCAAGGTCATCCTCTTCCTTCACGGAAAGGGCGGAGTCGGCTGCACCACTCTCGCGGTGAACTCGGCGGTCGCGCTCGCGGCGACGACGATCTATCGCGTCACGCTGCTGGACCTCAACCTCGAGTTCGGGAATGCGCCGATGCTCCTCAACCTCACCCCCGAGCGGACGCTCGCCGATCTCGCCGAGGAGAATCACGAGGCGCTCGACGAGGCGGCGTTCTCGCGCTATCTCGTTCAGGACCGAAGCGGCGTGCGCGTGCTCGCGGGTTGCGACATCCCGGAGCGTGCCGAGCTCGTAACGGTGCCGGCCGTGCAGCAATCCATCGACAAGCTCCGGCAGCAATCGGATTACGTCCTGATCGACGCGCCCGCGACCTTTTCGCAGCAGGTATTGTCGGCGCTGGACATCGCCGACGCGGTGGTTATCGTCACCGCCGCGCACTTGCCGTCGCTCAAGGCGACGAAGGGGAGCCTGGAGGTCCTCGAAAAGCTCTCCTACCCCAAGGAACGGACCGTGCTCGTCGTCAACCGCACGAGCGAGGCCGGCGTCGAGATGGACCAGATCTCGCGGTTCTTCAATCGCAAGGCCGACCTCATCATCCCCTACACGCCGTCCTGCGACGACGCCGCCGATCGCGGACGTCCCCTCATGATGCTCCACCCCGACAGTGCGGCTGCGAAGGTGATGCGCGACCTCGCGGCGCAGATCGCGGTCGCGGCCCCCGCAGGCAGGTAGCCATTACATTCGAAAGCCGTTCGCGGTGGCGGCCTCTGAACCGCGGACCCACGCGGAACGTACACCAGACGAAACTGCGGGGAGGACGACCGATGGAACAACTGAACGAGACCCAGCGGTACTTCATCGAAGAGCACGTCGAGGACTTTCGCGATGGGTTCATCTCGCGCCGCGAGCTCATCCGGCGGGTGACGCTCATTGCCGGGAGCGCGGCGGTCGCGACCACCGTCCTCGCGGCCTGCGACCTCAGCCCGCGTCCGGCGAGCACGAGCGCGACCGCCCCTGCCGCGACCGCGGCAGCGACGCCGGCGCCGAGCCCGTCGCCGTTCGCGACGCCGCCAGCCTCGCCGGTGCCCGACGGTGTGACCGTCAGGGAGAACGACCCGCGGATCACCGTCTCCAAGCCGGAGGTGAAAGGCTCGGACGGCGCGAACCTCATGGCCTACATGGCCCGTCCCGCCGGCACCGCTCGCGTCCCCGGCGTCATCGTCATCCATGAGAACCGCGGCCAGACCGAACACATCCGCGACGTCGTGCGCCGCGTGGCGACCGCGGGCTTCGTCGGCATGAACATCGACCTGGTGGCTCGCGCCGGTGGCGCCGAGAAGCTCACCGACAGCGCGGGGTACAACGCGGAGCTCGCGAAGCGCAGTCTTACGGACAAGCTTGGCGACCACAACGCGACGCTCACGTTCCTCAAATCGCAGTCGACCGGCGCGATCGGGGTCGTCGGGTTCTGCTTCGGCGGCGGAGAGACCTGGAACCTGGTCGCGGCGGGTACGGACCTCAAGGCCGCCGTTCCCTTCTATGGGCCACAGCCGGCGAACTTCGCGGAGATCGCGAAGACGAAGTCCGCGGTCTCGGCGGTCTACGCGGAGCAGGACACCCGTATCACCGGCACCGCGCCGCAGATGGAGGAGCAGCTCAAGAAGGCGGCCGCCCCGTATCTGATCACGGTGTATCCCGGTGTCAACCACGCGTTCCACAACGACACGGGCGACCGCTACAACGCGGCGCAGGCGCAGAAGGCCTGGGTCGCCACGATCGAGTGGTTCCGCAAGTACCTGGCGTAGCGCTGTGACACGGCCGCACGGCAGAAGCCGTGCGGCCGCGCTCACTTCTCCTCGAGGAGCGCTCTGATCGCCTCGCGACCTTCAGTCGTCGCGTCGCTCGTCTCCGGGACGATGATCTCGGGTTTCTTGGGCTCCTCCTCGACATCGCCGCCGGCCTTCTTGATCGCTTCCTGTTCAGCTTCCGGCGACTCCAGGCCGACAAGCTTGTCGACGGTCTTGCGGTTGCGTATCGAGCGCGCCAGCGATGCGAGCACCGCCGGCGAGCGGAGGGACTGCGGGTCGACCTGCGCGAGCGGCGTGGCCGCCGCTGCGGCCGCAAGCTCCTGCCCGCTCACGGTCACCCCTTCCTTCCGGGCGATCGCATCCAGAACGAGGAGCGACTTCGCCCGCCGTTCCGCTATCGGCCGCCACTCCTTGCGGATCTCGTCTTCGGTCTTGCGCGCCTGGAGCAGGAACTTTTCGAAGGTCACGCCCTGTTCTTTCACGCGAGCCTTGAGATCGGCAACGAGGTGATCGAGCTCGTCTTCAACGAGCACCTCCGGGACCTCGACCCGGGAGGTCGCGAGCGCGTGTTCCACCGCGCGCTCCGCAGCCTCGTCGCGCGCTTCATGGAAGGCGGCGTGCGCGAGCTCGTTGCGGACGGCCTTGCGCAGACCCGCAAGATCGGCCACGCCGACGGTCTTGGCGAACTCGTCGTCGAGCGGCGGGAGGACCTTCTCCGCGACCTGTGACGGCCGGATGCTGAAGGTCCCAGTCTTTCCGGTGAGCTCACCTTCGCTCGCATCGTCAGGGAACGTGAGGTCGATCTTCTTCTCCTCGCCGGCCTTCATGCCGACGAGCGCCTCGCCGAGACCGGTGATCCCGAGATCCTTCCCCGCCTCGATGTGGGCATTCCTCGCGAACGGCGGCAAGGTCCGCTCGGGGAGGGACGCGTCGATGTCGACGGTCAGGATGTCGCCGCTCTGGGCGGGACGCTCTACCGGACGCAGCTGCGCGTGGGTCTCCCGCATGGCAGCGATGGTCCGTTCGATGGCTTCCTCCCCGGGCGGCTCGGGCGACACTGTCGCACCGTGCGCGAGGTAGTCGCCCAGCTCGACCTCGGGCCGAACCACGACGGTCGCGGTGTAGCGAAGCGGCTTGCCTTCCTCGAGCTGGGTGACCTTCGCGTCGGGCCGGTCGATCGGCTCGAACCCTTCCGCATCCACGATCTCGCGATACGTCTGGTCCATCAGTTCGTCGGCCGCGTCCTCCCAGAGGTGATTCTTTCCATAGGTGCGCTCGTACATCGCGCGCGGCGCCTTGCCTGGCCGGAAGCCGGGGATCTTGGCGTGCTGCACGTGCTTGGCGAACGCGGCGTCCGCGGCGCGCGCGAGCCGGTCCGCTTCGACCTCGACGTCGAGCGTCACACGCGAACCGGCCTCACGGCGGAGGGTGTGCTTCACGGATGAAGGGACGGCCTTCAGGGATTCCGGCATGGAGATGCTCTGAGTTTAATGGGGTACGCTCGACCGTCGGAGATGTTCTTCTACGAGATCCATGAAGGCGACGAGGAGCTCGGTACGGCCGTGCTGCTCGCGCATGAGCGCCGCTTCGAACCGGTCGAATTCTTCGCCCTGGTGAAGAAGGCACGGACGCTACTCGTCGGCTCGTTCGAGGAGGAGTCGCTCTCGGAGGCCATCGCGAACGAACTCGCGCGCACGCAGGGGTTCATCCATGTGACCGACGAGCTCCTGGTCGCCTCGGTGAATGTGGACGAGACCGAGAAGGGCACGTTCCTTCTGTCCGAAGAGAGCGGAGACCGCAGCGTGTTCCTCTCGGGCGACGACGACATCAAAAACAACTAGTCGGGTGATGGAGCGCGTCGGGTTCGTCGGCCTCGGGATCATGGGCGCCCCGATGGCGCGCAACGCTCTGAAGGCAGGATTCGCGGTCACGGTGACGAATCGCACGATCGATCGTGCGAAGCCGCTCGCGGATTCCGGCGCCACCGTCGTACGCACGCCCCGCGAGGTCGCCGCACGCAGCGACATCGTGGTGACGATGGTCACCAACACCCCCGACGTCGAGGCCGTCATGTTCGGCGCCGACGGGATCGCGAGCGGCGCGCACGAGGGACTCCTCGCGATCGACATGAGCACGATCAGCCCCGCGGCGACCCGCGATCTCGCGAAGCGGGCGGCCGCGAACCGGCCTCCCTTCCGCACGCTCGACGCGCCGGTATCGGGTGGCGAGGTCGGCGCGATCGAGGCCCGGCTTGCGATCATGATCGGCGGGGACGAGGCCGACGTGGCGCGGGCGATGCCGCTCTTCCAGGCGCTCGGCAAGACGATCGTCCACATCGGCGATCACGGCGCGGGCCAGGCCTGCAAGCTCGCGAACCAGATCGCCGTGGCCATCAACAACCTCGGCGTGTCCGAGGCGCTCGTCTTCGCGAAAGCCCAGGGCATCGATCTCGAACGCACACGTCAGGTCATTGCTGGGGGCGCCGGCTCGTCGTGGGCGATGCAGAACTACGCGCCCAAGATGCTCGCAGGCGACTTCCGTGCCGGTTTCATGGTCGATCTGCAGCAGAAGGATCTGCGCCTCGTACTCGACAACGCCTTCGTCGACCACGTCTCCCTGCCGGGCACCGCGCTCGTGCATGCGCTGTACAACGCCCTGCAGCAGGGCGGCGGCGGGCGGGAGGGAAACCACGCCCTGCTGAAGGTGATCGAACGCCTCTCCGGCGTGGAGGCCCGCCAGCGTTGACCTCTTGACCCGTTAACCGCCTGTTGACTTAGCGGTCGAGGAAGCGACCGATGGTCCGAGTACGCCTGTCCTATTGCGAGGGAAGCGAGCGGAGCCGACGCTCATTACATGTCGGGACGCGTTCTCGTCGTCGAGGACGACGAAGCGACCCGCGGTGCGGTGCGGGCCCTCCTCGAGGACGCGGGCTACGAGTGCTGCGAGGCGATCGACGGTGAAGCCGCGCTCGTCACGGTGAAGGCGGCTCACCCCGACCTGGTCTTGCTCGACCTGGGGCTGCCCGGAATGTCCGGGGCAGAGGTCCACCGGGCGCTTCGCCGCGATCCACGGACGCGCTTCCTACCGACGGTCTTCCTCTCCGCGCACAGCAGCAAGGATGAACGGCTCGCCGAGCTCGAGGCCGGCGCCGACGACTACATCACCAAGCCGTACGACGCGGATGAGCTTCTCGCGCGCGTCGGGGCCGCGGTCCGCAGGTCGAGCGGACTGCGTGCGGTCAACCCGCTTTCAGGACTCCCGGGCAACACGACGATCACCGAGGAGATCGAGGCACGCCTCGCGCGCCGCGAGTCGTTCGCGCTCCTCTACGTCGACATCGACCGCTTCAAGGAGTTCAACGACCACTACGGCTTCGCCCGCGGGGACCTCATGATCTCGAGCGTCGCCCAGCTCCTGGCCGAGGTCAGCTGGGGCAAGGAGGGCGAGCGATTCCTCGGCCACATCGGCGGCGACGACTTCGTCGTTCTCGCTCCTTCGGGTGAGGCCGAGACGCTCGCAGGGTGCATCACGCGGCGATTCGATGAGACCACGCCGTCGCTGTACGACGAGAAGGACCGCCAGCGCGGCTCGATCGAGGCACGCGACCGCAAAGGCGTCCTCCGCCGGATCCCACTCGCGTCGCTTTCGATCGGGATCGTGAACGTCGCACCGGGACGCTTCGACGGCGCGATCGCCGCGGCGCGCGCCGCGGCCGAGGTGAAGGCGGTCGCGAAGCGACAGCCCGGCTCGAGCTGGGCTGTCGACCGCCGCAAGAGCTAACGCCGCCGCTACGCTAGACGCGGGCGAGTGGCGAAACGGAAAACGCGAGAGTTTTAGGAGCTCTTGCTCGAAAGAGCCTGAGGGTTCGACTCCCTCCTCGCCCACGGTTCATTGTTTTCGCTTCGCCAGCGCCTTTGCGATCGAGCGCACGGTGAGAAGCGCGACGATCGCCACGAGCTGGCCCATCAAGATCGCGCGATTGAGGTCCAGGGCCGGCCGCCAGCGCGCCTCGCCGTCCTTGACGATCCACGCGCCCGCCGGGCGCGCCGCCACGCCGAAGCCGACGCCACCGTTGCCCGTGGTGTCACCGCCACCACCGCCTCCGCCCATCACGTTCGCGGCCGGAATGATCGTCACACCGTCCTGCTCGTAGGGCTCGCCGTAGACGCGGCGGACCGTGATCGCATCCTTCGCCTGGTTCACAACTTCGAGCGCGTTCATGGACATACCTCCCCAGAGTCGCGGGACTTCGCGCGACCCGGGACCAGCCTAGATCGTGAGCTCCATGCCCTCGCGCGCGACCACCACCTCGATCCCTTTCGCGCGCGCGTTGGTCTGCTTCTGCGCTTCGATCCCGATCCGGTCGAGCGCGTCGTCGGTGCGGTCCGGATCGTGGTGAAACAGGACCAGCCGCTTCACACCCGCCTTCACCGCGACGTCGATCGCGCTCGCGATCGTCGAGTGACCCCAGGTCGGCTTGAAGTCGTTCTCCGTGAACTGCGCGTCGTGGATGAGGGTGTCGGCTCCCATCGAGAGCGCGATGACCGGGTTCGGCTTGCCGGAGAAGGCATCTTCCGTGTCGGTCGCGTAGATCAGCGAACGGTCATCGGCCTCAAGCCGGAAGGCGAGCGCGGGCGCGGGATGGAAGATGCTCGCGGACCTCACGCGAAAGTGACCGATGCGCTCGTCGCTGCCGTCGTGGAGCTCGCCGACCTCGAGCCGCGCGGGAAGATCGTCGAGGTCCACCGGGAAGAAGGGGTCGTCCATGCCCAGGCCCAGGAGCTCGCGCAGCGAGCGCGACTGCTTCGGCCCGCGGATGCGCAGCGACGTCTTCGCCTCGAACGCGGGCCGGAAGAAGGGGATGCCCTGGATGTGATCCCAGTGGAGGTGTGAGAGGAGCAGATCCACCGAAAACGGCCGCGGCCCGCCTCCGTTCATCAGCGCGAGGCCGAGCTCGCGGAGCCCCGTGCCGGCGTCGAGGATCAGCAGCGAGTCCGAGCTGTCGCGGACCTCGACGCACGCCGTGTTACCCCCGTAGCGCACCGTGGAGGGACCAGGAGTCGGGATGGAACCACGCGTCCCCCAGAAACGGACCTTCATGAATCCTTCGCCTTCGGTCCTTCGTCGCGCTGGGATAGGCCGCCCGCGATGTTCTCGTCGCCCGGCTTGGGCCAGGTGTGCTTCAGCGATTCGAGCGCCCACTCGAGATCGTGGATGTTCTTGCGCAGCGCGGCGATCACCTGCGGATCGAGGTGATCGCCGGCCATCGTGTCCATGATCTCGAGGGTCTTCTCGAGCGTGTACGCCGGCTTGTAATAGCGGGGCGCGGTTAGGGCGTCGAAGACGTCCGCGACCGCGACGATCCGCGCGCCGAGCACGATGCGCTCGGCCGGTAGGCCGCGCGGATAGCCCTTCCCGTCCATACGCTCGTGGTGCTGCGCGGCCATGATCGGCACCTCGCGCATATCGTGCGGAAATTCCAGGTACGCGAGGAACTCCCCGGTCTTTTCGGCATGCGCCTTCATGTAGGCGAACTCGCCCTCGTCGAGCTTGCCCGGTTTCGTCAGGTACTGATCGCGCACGGCGATCTTGCCGTAGTCGTGGAGGAGGGCCGCCGCCCGAAGCTTCTCGAGCTCGATGCCGACCAGGCCCATCGCCCGTCCGATGACCTCCGCGTAGCGCGTCACGCGCTGGCTGTGGCCGGCCGTCTGCTGATCGCGGGCGTCGATGGTCACGGCCAGCGTCTCGATGAGCGTTTCCCAGAGCCGCTTCTGGCCGGCGAGCAGCTGCGCGTTCTCGACGGCGACCGCGGCCGACGCCCCGAGCGAGCTCAGCGTCTCTTCGTCGTCGGCGGTGAAGTGTCCTCCGCCCTTCTTATTCACGACCTGGAACACTCCGATGACGCGACCATTCTGTCCGGTCATCGGAAAAGTGAGCAGGCTCCTCGTGCGATAGCCGCTGCGCTTGTCGGGTTCCGGATTGAACCGGGGATCGGCGTACGCATCGGGGATGTTGACCGTCTCGCCGGTGGCAGCGACCGTCCCCGCGATGCCGACGCCCATCGCCAGGCGGATCTCGCCAACACCCGCACCGAGCGCGACGCGCGACCAGAGCTCGTTCTTGTCCCGATCGACGATGAAGATCGTCGCGCGATCCGCGTCGAGCAGCGTCGTCGTCGCTTGGGCCATGTCGCGCAGAAGCGCGTCGAGATCGGTGATCGACATGAGCCGGCGGGTGACGTCCAGGATGAGGTCGAGCTTCGACCCCGTCGTCACCTTCCGATCGGCTGTTCGGCGAGACTGCGCGCGCCGCTCCCGTTTGCGTCGCTCGTCCGGCATCAGCCCTCGATGGGGATGTGTTCGAGCACCGGGCCGACGGTCTCGGCGATCTGCTCGAGCAGCATCTGGTCCCGCCGCTCGAAGGCACCATTGCGCTTGTTCAGCGCCTGGATCACGCCGACGACCGTGCCTCCGTCGCCGCCCCACACCGGGACGACGAGCATGTTCAACGTTCGAAAGCCGGTGCGCAGGTCGACGTTCCGATCGAACCGTGCATCGGCATAGGCGTCGGGCACGTTGATCGTCTCGCCGGTCATCGCAGCCTGGCCGGCGAGGCCCTGTCCCATCGGCAGGCGGATCTCGGTCGCCGTTCGTTGCGCGACCCGCGCCCAGAGCTCCTTCTTCTTGTGATTGACGATGTAGACCGTGCACCGCTCGGCGTCGACCGCTTGCGAGCACAGGTCGACGAGCCCGCGCAGGTAGGCCTCGCGGTCCTTCTGCACCGCGAGGTGCCCGAGCTTCACGAGGACGAGCGCGACCTTGTCGTCGAGCACTAGCGGTACCCCGCGACGGCGGCGCGGCCGATCGGCACCTCGGGCGCGGGCGCCGGCTTCGGCGACTCGATCTGCCCAAGGCGGTTGATCTGCCAGCACGGCACAGGTTCGGCGCGCCCCTTCACGTGGATCGCGCCGAGGTCCACGGCCTCGACATCGTCGCCGAGCTCGCGGAGCGTCGCGGCGGAGCAGACGACCTGATCGCGCCGAGCGATGTCGCTCGACGTGAGCCGCGACGCGACGTTCGCGGCATCGCCGACGACCGTGTATTCCATGCGGCCTTTTGCTCCTAGGAAGCCGGCGACGACGCGCCCGGTGTTGATGCCGAAGCCGAACGACACGTCGGGCCCGCCCCGTTCGCGCTCGGTCACGATCCAGCGCTGCATCTCGAGCGCGCACTCGACAGCTTTTCTCGCCTGATCCTTCACGTCGAGCGGGGCACCCCAGAGCACCATGATGTTGTCACCGTTGTACTTGTTCACCGTGCCCTCGTAGCGGTTCACGATGTCCACCATACCGTCGAAGTACTGGTTGAGGTGATGGAGGAGGCTCGAAGGCTCCATGCCTTCCGACAGGGTCGTGAAACCGCGGATGTCCCCGAAGAGGACCGTCACCCGCTTCTCCTCGCCACCGAGCGCGAGCTTCCCGGCTTCTTCACGGTCCATGATCGTTCGAGCGACCGACGGCGTGACGAACCGGCCGAACGTGCTGCGGGTGCGGGCCACCGCGAATTGCTCTTCGAGGAGGAGGTAGCCGAGCAGGATGACCCACCAGAATCCGGCGGGCATGACGTAGGCGATCGAGGGGACCTCGACCGGGCCATCCCCGACCACGCCCTGCGTCTGAAGGCCGAACAGCACGTACGCGCCGAGAACGTAGGCGCCGAGCACTCCAAGCGCGCCGACGAAGCCGAAGAGCCGCCAGCGAAGCACCAGCAGGAGCCCAACCAGCGTCACGATGAGGAGCTGCGCCAGGGTCGCAAGGCCGTTCTGCTTCAGGACCGGGTAGCGGTTCGTGAAGATGGATTGCGTCGCATTGGCCCAGATCTCGACGCCGAACATCTTGTGCCCGCCCGAGTTCGGGACCGGGTAGTCGTCCGGTTGAGCCGAGATCGAGTGCGCCCCGATGAACACGGCCCTGCCCGTGATGAGGCTCGGGTCGATCGTCCCGTTGACGACGTCCTTCAACGAGACGACGCAAAACTCAAGAGAGTTCTTGCACGGATAGCTGTCGTTCTGGTACGTCGCCGGCGCGGGGGGCGCCGCGTAGTACACGGACATGCCGCCCCTCCGATCGATGGGCATGACCCGGTTGCCCAGAGGAGCGGGCACGATGAATCGGTCGTCCTCACGCCGCGCCTGCGAAAGGTCGGCTCGGAGCTTCTTGGCCGCGACAAGGAGCGGGAGGGTGTAGTAGGTCGTGCCGTCCGGTCCCTGGATTCGGAGCTGCGTGTCGCGGACGCGTCCATCCGGATCGGCGTGGATGTTCACCGAGCCGACTCCCGCGGCCGCGTCGCGGAGGACCGCGATGGGCTGATTGATGATTGGATAGCTTTCGGTGTAATCGCCGAGGGTGGCCTCGGGCCCGCCCTGCATCGCGAGGATCACGTTGCCGGCGTCACGGATCGCGGTCGCGAGGGCACGGTCCTCGTCGGGATTGGCCGAGGGATCATAGAAAGCGACGTCGAATGCGATCACGCTGGGCGTGAGGGTCTTGAGTTTCTGGAGCAGCTCGGTGTACGCCCGGCGCGGCAAGGGGTACGGTCCGTATTGCCTGATCGTCGGATCGTCGATCGCCACGATCGTGATCTGGTTCCGTACCTGGGCGGGTGAGACATCGATCGCCTTGTCGTAGAACGCCGACTGCAGCGTCGTGTCGAGCAGCTCGATGCGGATCATGCCGGCGCCGAGAAGGACCGCCACGAGCGTCAAGGCGGCGACGACGGCACGCTGGCGCGTGTGGCGCTTCGTCAGCAAGCTACCGCGCCTCCTTCTGCCGCGGCGCGGCAGGGTTGGCGTCAGATTATGCGGTCGCTCGCTCGGCTGAGCACCCCCTGAAGCACTGAGATCGCGCGTGCGTAGTCGGAAAGTGGCAGGCGCTCCATCGGGGTGTGGTCGTATCTGCTGTCACCCGGTCCGTACGCGACCATCGGACACCCCCAAACGGGGGACAGGATGTTCATGTCGCTCGTCCCGCTCTTCTCTTTGAACCTGGCCTGACCACTCGCTTCCGCGATACCACGCGTGAAAGCGCGCGCGAGCGGGCTCGTTCGCGCTGTGCGGACCGCGGGCTCGAACGAGATTCGCTCGATCGATACGCGCGTGTCACTTTCGAGCCGGGCGCGCGCGATCGCTTCACCCTCGAGATCGGCCGCATCAACGCCCAGGGGCAGGCGATAGCCCACCTGGAGCTCGGCGTTCTCGGTCAGCCCGTCACCGGTGCCGCCACTCATGCGCAGGAGGCGGCAGTCGAGGCGCGCGAAACCGCGGGCCTCGGAGGTGCGAGTCGCGGCCGCGGTCCGTATGCGATCCCAGATCACGAGAGCCTCCTCGGAGATGCTCGGCCCGGGTGCGGCGCCGTGGCGCCGATCGCGTGAAAGTGACACGCAGAGCTGAAGGCTTCCTTTGTAGCCGACGGTCACGGAATCCCAGCCCGATGGCTCGCCGATGACGCACCAGTCGGGCGCGGGCCCCGTCGCGCGGTGGCGAGCCCCGGCGCTTGTCGGCGACTCCTCCTCAACGGCACCCACGACGGTCACCCGCACATCCGGTACGCGCTTGGTCGCGGCGGCAACGAACGCGGCGAGCGGACCCTTCGCGTCGACGGCGCCACGTCCAACGAGCTCCTCGTCCTCGATGCGCACCGGTATCTCGCCCGGAACCGTGTCGATGTGACCGAGCAGCACGACATGTGTCGGCCCGCTTCCGATCTCGCCCACCGCGTTGCCCGCATCGTCAACGGTCGCACGGAAGCCGCGATCGATCATCTGCCCTACAAGCCACTCGACGGCGTCCCCTTCGCGACGGGAGATGCTCGGGATCTCCACCAGGCCCCGGAGGAGCGCGAGATCTTCGGCGGTCGGCCTCACGCGAGCGCTTTCGCGGAAGCCTCAAGGACGCGGTCGATCTCCTCGGCGGTGATGACGAGGGGCGGTAGGTAGCGCACGACCGTCGGTCCTGCTCCGAGAGCGAGCACCCCACGGTCCTGCAACCCGCGGAGCGCGGCGGCGGCGTTCTCTTTGAGCTCCACTCCGACCAGCAGTCCGAGCCCGCGCACTTCCCGGACGCGGTCGCTCCGGACCGCGCGCAGCCCATCCAGCAGCTGCCGCCCCCGCTCGCGCGCGTTCCGCGCCAGATCGCGGCGCACGATCTCGCCGATGGCCGCGACCGCGGCGGCGCACACCAGGGGATTCCCGCCGAAGGTCGCTGAGTGCGACCGCTTCGGAAGATCGCCCACCTTTCGCGAGAACGCGATCGCGCCCATCGGGAGGCCGCCCGCGATCGACTTCGCCAGGCACAGGAGGTCCGGCCTGACCCCGTACTGCTCCGAAGCGAACATCGTCCCGGTCCGGCCGAAGCCGGTCTGCACCTCGTCGACGATCAGGAGGGCGCCGCGCTCCTCGCAGAGACGCGCGGCCTCGGCCACGAACTCGGAGCTCGCCGGCCGTACGCCGCCTTCGCCCTGAACGAGCTCAACGATGAATGCGGCAGTCTCCTCGGTGATCGCGGCGTCGAGCGCGTCCGGCTTGTTGAAGGGGACGTGTGAGAAGCCCGGGACCAGCGGCCCGAAGAGATCGCGGTACTCCGGTCCCCAGGTCGCCGAGAGCGCTCCCATCGTCTTGCCGTGGAACCCGCGCATCGTCGCGACGACGCCGCTGCGTTTCGTCGCGGCACGCGCGAACTTGAGCGCGCCCTCGACCGCCTCGGTCCCGCTGTTGCAGAGGAAGACGCGGTCGAGCGAGGGCGGAAGGATCCCCGCGAGCACGTCGTACAGCTCCGCGCGGCGGTCGTTGTAGAAGAGCTCGGTGCAGGACGCGAGGGTGCGGGCCTGCTCCGCGATCGCCGTGGCGACGGCCTCGTTGCCGTGACCCAGATTCGCCGAGCCCTGACCGCCGACGCAATCGATGTACGCGCGACCCTCGCTGTCATAGACGGTCGCGCCCTCGCCACGCACGAGCACCAGGGGCCGCTTGGTGTAGAGGCCGGAGGTGTGCGCGTCTTCCGCGGCGATGAGCTCGGCGGTGGAGCGCAGGGTCGTCGCGGTCACGAGCGGATCACGGTGCGCACATTGAGGTCGGCCGAGGCCGAGCGGATGACGACCTCATCGACGCCGCCCTCGAGGGCCTCCCGTGCCGCGAGGATCTTCACCTTCATCCGGCCGTGTGCGAGCGACTCCGCCTCGGCAAGCGTGGTCTCGGGCACGAGCGTTCGCGGGTCGGCGAGGTCCCGAAGCAGCCCGGGGACGCTGGTCAGGATGATGAGCGCGTCAGCATCGATCGCCACGGCGATCGCGGCGGCGACGCGGTCGCCATCGACGTTCAAGGCCTCGTTCTCGGTCGAAAGCGCAAGAGGTGCCACCACCGGAACTCGGCCGGGACCGATGAACTGCGTGAGGAGCGGAAGGTTCACGGCCTCGACCTTGCCGGTGTAGTCGTCGCGCAGCAGCACCGTTTTCGAGCCTTGCACCGAGCGCACGTCCTTCTTCCTCGCAACGAGAAGCCGCCCGGAAATGCCGGAGAGCCCGACGGCATCGATGCCGCGCTGCTGAAGCTTCTCCACGTAAAGGAAATTCTCGACGCCGAGCGCCGCCATCGCGAAGATCTCGAGGGTCCGTCGGTCGGTGCGCCGGCTCTCGTGTCCGGACGGAGAGACGACCTTCTGTTGCGGATGGTCGAGCGCGGCGGCGAGCCGATCGGTCTCCGCCGACGCACCGTGCACCAGCACGATCTCATCTGAGCGCGCGACGTCGGCGACCAGATCGGCGACGGCGTCGCGATCGACGCCCGCGCTCCCGCCCGCTTTGATCACGGCACGGA
>WNGI01001285.1_pt1 | contig 20608 bp, 19 predicted proteins | sample 5400621 | NCBI WGS metagenome assembly WNGI01 (sample SAMN13153374, study PRJNA577476) | soil metagenome | isolation source: 20 cm soil or saprolite under Garry oak tree replicate 1 | place: USA:California | collected 2016-06-15
CCGTCTTGTTTTTTCCCCGCACCTCGACGACGTAGCCCCGTCCCCGCGGGCGGAGCCGGTTGCGCGTGATGTCACAGATCTCGGAGATGCGCGGCCCGTTGCCGAAGGTATGCAGCAGGGCCAGGTCCCGCAGCCCGAGCAGGCGGCTCACGTCTGGCTGCTCAGTGAGCAGGCGCATCTCCTGCGGGGTAATCCGCACGCGCGCGTTCGGCTTGAGGCGGTCTTTGAGCCCTTTGACGGAGACGCCGCGCACGCGGTTAAATTGCTCGAACGTGCCTGGGGGAATGAGCTTTTTCTCCTCGGCCTCCATCATCATGTGCCGGACGGCGGCGAGCATGCGGTTGATCGTGTTGGGGGAGAGCTGCTTCCCCAGCATCTCCCCGGGGCTTTCCCTATCGGGGACCAGGTAGATGCGCTCCACCAGGTCTGTGCGCCACTGCGAGAAGATCGCGGAATCGAGCGCCGTGTGGGCGTTCCTTGCGAAGCGCAGGTAATCGAAAAAATCCTCGGTGTACTGCTTGCGGGTCGAGTCGGCGACCTGGCCAGCCAGGATGCCGTCGTTCCAGCCGAGTAGTGTTCGCGTGTAGTGTCTTTTCTCCTCAAAACTCGTCACACGACCTCGCGCTATGATCACCGTCCGAGGCGCGTATTCCTGGGACGTTGCTTCAACGGAAGGAGCAGGGAGCTCTCTCTGCATGATTGCATCTCTCTTTCTTATAGTACTTTCAGTGCCGATTCTGCCTTTCGAAAATAGCGCCAAAATGGGTTAACAATATGAGCGTTTGGTAACCCTATTATAACCCGAAAATGCGACAGAATCAAGCACCCTTTGACCTACCCGAGCCAGCATTCGAAACGCTCAGTGAGAAGCACGTCTTTCCTATGACAGTTCAGGTGAACTGTCCCTAGCTTCTGACCGCCACGGCGCGTGCTTCGCGACTCGACGATTTTCCCGAGCACAGTGCCGCAATGCATATTCCTGCAAAAAGAAGAAGCACGGATTACCTACCCTCCCCTACTTCCTACGCATAGCCAATATTACAGTATTTATTGAGTGATTACTTTTTTAGAATACGAATTATATAACCCCTCACGGGTATACTTCACAACAGGCTCTGCGTTAAGGTAAGGGTCTAGTATCCGCAAATGTGACGTCCTACAAGTACCCTTAATCAAGGTTTTTGCAAAAATTATTAATCCATTCAAAATGAAAACCACCAGAGTCAGCCCCCGAAAGAGAATGGTCTCCAACAAAGTCACAGTCTGTTCCCAAAATCACACACGGTTCCGGCCTGAGCAGGATGGTGATTGACATGAGCTGAACTTCGTCGTAATTTGAGAACGGCCTGAGGTATGCGTTTACCATAGTGAAACGTCTGACTCTCACCATCGCTCTGCCTTGAAGGAGGAACATCTATGAGCGTGTCTGGGCTCATTTTCTTGCTCATCTGGGGACTCCTGATTGCCCTCATCCTCGTCCTGTTCTGGCATCCTCAGCGTTCCCAGAGAAAAGCGAACACACCCGCTGATCGTCAACCGACTTCCGCCATGTTCCGCGATGATGATCGGTACTGGTCTGGAGGTATCTTTTACAGCAATCCCGACGATCCTGCTCTGTTTGTCGAAAAGCGCTACGATCTCGGATGGACCCTGAATTTTGGCCATCCTCAGGCAAAGTTGGTCCTGATTGGATTGCTGTTTGGGACCCTTGCGCTGAGTATCCTGCCGGTCCTCATCTCTGGCACGGCACCCATTAGATGCCACCCGTCTGGATGCTACCCGTTTCCATAAAAATGGACCGAGAAGCCTCAGGAGGAATGACGACCATTCCATTTTGGGAGCTGACTCTGGTTACAACCCCTGTTATGAACATTGTGCGCTAGCAAAATAGGACAAGGCTATAAGAAATATAGATTGCCTACATCAATACACAACTGAGTCGTGCCTGTTGAAAAGTATTATGTTATACTGAACTTCATTAAAAGCTAAGGGTAAAAACATCCGAAAGGAGTTCATCAAATGCTCACAGTACCCAATCAAAAAGAGCCACCTCACTCTGATTCCAGCTCGACACGAAGCTGGAACAGGCGATTGATCATACTGCTTACCATTCTGGCAGCGATGGCACTGGTAGTGACGATACTCTGGGGCATTAGTCACATCACCACATCGGTGCTTGTAGTTGTCATCGCTGCCCTTATAGCGTATGCGATCGCTCCGGCAGTAGAGATATTACACAGAGTAATGCCACGTGCTCTGGCGATTCTACTTGCCTATTTGATAGTCATTGTTATTTTAGGAGTAATTTCCTATTATGTTGTGAGTACGGCAATTTTACAGATCGGGGTACTCGTACAAGGTATCAGTGGCTGGTTAAAGCCTGGCAACAGTGGACCTATTTCGCTACTGACATTGTTACTAAAATTGGGCTTGACACAGGCTCAAATCAATGCGCTTGGACAGCAGATTGCAGGTACATTATCGAACCTCGCGAGTTCGCTCGCAGGCGGGATTTTACCATTGCTCGGTGGGGTCGCTGGTGGTATGATCAACATCCTCTTAACAGTGGTAATCAGCATTTATTTGTTGATATATGGAGCGCGTGCCTTCAGTTGGATACGTAATGCGACTCCCAGGTCGCGCCGTGGGCAATTAGGTTCTACAATCGAGATACTCCAACGCGTTGTGGGTGGTTACATCCGTGGTCAGATATTGCTGTGTACGATCATCGGATTTCTTGTTGGGGTGGGCTTATTTATTATCGGCTTCCCTTTCGCCGTTTTGATGGGAGTTCTCACGTTCGTCACAGAGTTTATCCCGGTACTCGGCACGATTTTCGCCGGGTCTGTCGCTGTCCTGCTCGCATTGACACAAGGAGGATGGGTCATGGCCATCAAAGTGCTCATTTTTGTTGTGCTTGTACACATCTTCGAAGGCTACATTCTTTCCCCGCGTCTCATAGGCAATGCCGTCAAACTTAATCCCGCAATCATGCTGATCGCCTTAACTATTGGGTCAGAGCTTTTCGGAGTCTTTGGCGCCATCTTTGCTGCGCCCACAGCAGGTTTACTTCAGGCCTTATTTACTGCCATCTGGATTCAATACCGACAGACACACAAAGATGAGTTTTTGGATGGCGAAGGTGAAAAACTTGAGTTCGCTACTGAGAAATCAGAAGAACTTCCGGCGAAGACACCTCTTTCTACTCTGACAATGGTTGAGGATAATACAAAAGACACTTAATATACCAAAAAGCCCTGGATTTCCTTTGTCTGATAGATACCCTGGGCTTTTGCAAACTATTGAATACGAGAATACTTACTGTCCAGTGCGTTGCAAAAATTGCTGCACAGGGAGCCGTTCCTCTGGCCGTAATGGACGGAAGCCTCCCTGGTCATTTATGAAAACAATACGCGATGACTGGAAGTGAATGATCATGTCAGGTAGATGATCCCCATTCACGTCAGTAAAACTGAGCGTGACAGGTATCAAATCATCTCCTGTACCGTACAATTGAGGACCGAGATAGATGCGGGCTTTTGAGCCATCTCCACCAGGAAACTCAATGATCTCGATGCGACCATTTAGATTAATTGCTATAAAATGGCTAGGAGTACCTGATGTTTCGTTATGTCCCACAGAGGCATCCATCTGGAATGTGCGAGGACGGCCAAAATGCAAATCATCCCATGTAGTGTTCCACCAACTAACTGCTGAAGTGAGTAATGTCCATAAAGCCAGCATTGCAATCATACCAACTCCCAGGTAAAGCAATGGGTGCGCTCCATGCCAGAATTGTCGCTTGCTCCGTTTCCGCCCGGAGTTCGGAGCCTTAGGTAGCTTCTGAGACGTTGTATTCACGGGCCGTGGCATTGCTGATTTACGATCAGTCCTCGTCTCATCAGCTTCTCCACGCTGCCATTCACGCACATCTTCCGCAACATCAGTGCTCTTAGGACGAACTCGGGAGGCTCGCTGCGCAACGGGAGTTGTACTATTTGGGATGACTGACTCCGTTCCAGATTGGGCAGTTTTATCTCTAATTGGTCGATGGCGTAAAACACTGCGCGGAGTTATTTCATCGGTCGATTCTAAAACTGGCATTTTCAGGTTGCTCCTTTCCTCTAACTCAAAAAACAATGAAGAAATACCGACAGATGTCGGAGAAACCTGTAATCGGAACCCTGTAAATCAGAAGTGAAATAGTAAACCTGATGGTCAAAAACCAGGTTACAAGCGGTTAAAAACAAAGAACTGGGGAAAAATAGTACGATCAAATTCTGTTTGACTGACAATACTATTATACCTTAGAGGCAAAGATTTTACCAGAGGGCTACAGGAAACTTTTTCGGTCGAGTAAAGCTTGCAGGTCTTCAGGAAGTGGCGCCTCAAGATTTACGGCATTCCCTGTGGTTGGATGAGTGAACTTGAGCTGATATGCATGCAGAAATTGACGTTTGAGTGTTAAACCATGGTTGATACTGCCGGATCCGTAGACGGGATCACCTACGATAGGATGACCTATTGCTTTCAGATGTACTCGGATCTGGTGAGTACGTCCAGTTTCCAACTCCAAGAGCAGCAATGTATGCCGATCGAATCGTTCCTGAACGCGAAAGTGTGTCCGAGCCGCTCTACTTTTCACCACGGTGATCGCCATTTGTTGACGATGACGTGGATTCCGTCCGATAGGAGCATCGATGCTACCCTGGTCTAACGCTACAACACCTTCCACGAGAGCTAAATAGCGTTTGACTATTGCATGTCGCTTCATCTGATCCGCTAAGGCTGAATGGGTAGCCGCATTTCTAGCAACGATAATCAGACCTGAAGTATCCTTGTCGAGGCGGTGGATTATTCCTGGCCGCTGTTCTGAATTCTCTCTCTGGATATCAGGATAGAGAGCAATTAAAGCATTAACGAGCGTATCATCAACGTGCCCAGGTGCAGGATGAACTACCATTCCTGCGGCTTTGTTCACAACTAGCAAATCTTTGTCTTCGTATATGATGTCGAGGGGAAGTGATCGTGGCATGATGTTGGTGGCTTTACCAAGCATATTGAGGGACATTACCTGCACCTCGTCGCCGATCCTAAGAGTATATCCAGACTTGCCAGTATGCCCATTGACAAGTACTTCTCCACCTACAATCAATTGCTGAATTGTGGTACGTGAAAAGCCGGTCAGTACAAAAGTGAGATAGCGATCAAGACGTATACCTGCTTCGTCAGCTTGAATGCTCAATGTACGTATTTCTTGAGATGATTCGGGGCTAATTTTGTGCATCGTGTTCTTTCGAAGGCTGCAATACCTCACTGCCTGTTGCAACGGGAGATTTCAGTGTGGTTTCCTGCGCAGCTTGCGTTTTCTTAGAAGCCTCTTCTGGTTTAAGTATGCTTCCAAATACTAGAGTAAGAAAGAGCAATACTACTCCTATCGAAATGGCAGCATCAGCGAGATTAAAAATAGCGAAGTGGAAATTAAATTGTGGAATATTAAAAGAGATGAAGTCTACGACGTACCCACCGTGGCGCAATCTATCGATCAAATTACTCAACGCTCCACCAATTATCAAGCCGAAAATCAGCTTATACCACAAACTACCTGTATTGATGTTGCGCAGGTAGAGATACACGATCACTCCAATGGCCACTGCGATTAGGAGCACCAGTACAATACTGTTTGCGAATAGGCTAAACGCAGCCCCATTATTTCTAATGTAATACAAAGTGAGATAGTCGCCAATTAGAGAAACTCGAGGACCAAAGTAAGATGGGGAAAGGTTTGTAACAACCCAGGCCTTTGTCCATTGATCAAGGATCAGAACTAAAATAGCGGTAAGAAATGCAAGAGCATCGTAGACACGTGCACGCCTGTGTTTCACTTATGTATATCTCCCTTTTCTCGGCAGTAAGCATGTGTATTGTACCCCATCTTGCGCCTGTTGAAAAGGTTACATACTTACTTTTATGCTTATTCTAGTAGCTCTGTTGCTCGTAGATTTCTTCTCTGCTCAGGTTTCTTTGCTCCAAAGCTTGCTCGCATTTGATATCTCGAGCCGCCCACGGAATAGCTTCAAGCCTCTTCTCAGGAATAGGACTCCCACAAGCTATACATATGCCATACCTTCCATCGTCAATACGCTTCAAAGCCCTTTGCACTTCGGTCAAAAGAGCTTGCTCATTAACGAGAAGCGACTGCTCGTTCTGCATCTCTAAAAAGTCTACAGCTAGATCCTCAAAATCGTTAGGTCCTTCGTTTGCTTCAATAGGATCAGTTGGAACAGGATGCGCCTCTGTTAGTCCAGTGATATTCGTTCGCAGTTCATCGCGTTTAGCTTCAAGACGAGTCTTCATTGTAGTAAGGTCTAAAGTCAACTTCGTTCTCCTTTCGACTCCCAGCAATTCCCAATGGATACCACGTATTTTAACTCATTGTGGGGGCATTGTCATAGTTTTGATGTCGATCTACATAGAGATTAGAGAAGTTGTGTGAAACTTGTGATATTTGCATAAAATATAGTCTGCATCATCTTTGGAAGAGCCATTGATAGCTGATCTGATCGGAGCCGCATGAGTTGACCAGCTATCACTCAGCTTACAGAAGGCAAACAGCGTGGATGAGCATTCCTGGTTGTCTCCCTTCGAGATTAAATACGCTACTGAGTTACATTACGCTGGTCATATGAGTGCCCTGAGATAACATCGATGATCGGTGGGCAACTGGATGGTATTTCTTTTGCAAGGACGTCAAGTAAATGTTGTGATGAGCATAGGTATTCGGGGGTGTAGGGATTTGCTGTGAGAGCCAGAATCCGTATGGGGTTTGCCACACATATATCCAGACTTCGCTCAGAAAGCCTTTGCAATACAACTGAATGGCAGAAGATCCTGGTTGCATCTTCAACGACGAGCTCTCCTCCATGACCAGATGAAAACTTTTTAGGAAGTTCAGTCAGTAATGCCCGTGAAAGTTCCTCACTAAGGGCACCACGTAGAACGAATATAGGTTTTCGTGAAGTCTGAATGTGTTTCGCAACCCAGCGAGCTTCATGCAGTGGTTCGACAACGCCTTCAAAGTGCTCGATAGTATTATTGCCACCAGTGGCAGTGAACATAAATAGCCTAGCTTGCGAGATTTGCTTCCTATAGGCAACTAAGAATTGTGTTTGCCGTATAGAAAGGCGCAGTAGTAAATCGGCGGTGCGCCGGGCCACAAGTTCTGGCGTGGCTGCTGCGCTGGCTCCTGTACAAACAATGCAGGCATCAGTTATTCTTGGTGCTGCAGCACCAAGACGATTAATTGCGCCATCAACAATACTTAGATGTGCACCTAATCTCCCGAGTTGATCCATTGCATTGCGTAGATCGTGTAGTAAAGTTGGACCGGCAATAATAACTCGCCCTGGACGCAGGATACGGGCGAGTATTACAGATCCAAGCGCGGTTCTCCCTGGCAGTTGCAGCAAGCGTTCGACTTGAGTGCCTTCACTCTCAGCCTGGAGTAGTAGTTCAGCGGTAGTTGCTACAAGCAAACCAGCCTGGGGTACATAACGCGGCTTTGGGAGGCCAGTCAAAGCATCTATGGCTTCGCCGTCTAGCCCAAGAGAAGTTAGCGCTAATTCATCCGAACAATAGTGTTTCTCACCGACGAGTGTTTCCAATAAGTGATTCGTTGTGGTGGTTTTGCCTACGTTCTTTGAGAGACCAATAAGCGAGAGGCTATGAATTTTTGCCTCAGTTACAAGCTGAGCAAGAGATACAGACATATGCCCTTTTACCTGATTAACTAAAACGCCTGGTAAAGATTGTCCTCAATACCGGGTAATCTCGCAACAACTGCAATGAAACGGCTCCGTTGTCTGGCATATAACCATTTCCAATATGCATTTCGACCTGCCTTGCTACACCCTCCGCACCTAGCGCTGCTGCTGTGAAACTCGTTGCCATACTAAAGAAGAGGATACGTCCGCCAAGCTTTGTCAGAAGTATCGTCGCAAACTCGGTATTTGGTACATTGACGACATTGATCGCTAGATCAGCCAGGTATTCTCGCCCAGGACAGGCACCTTGCACTTTTTTAACTAGTTCTAGAGCCTGTGTAGCATTACCTTGTACAAGTACGTCCGCAACGTTTAGAGAGGCTATATCATGTAGGGCCTGTTCACTATACTCAACAGCGATAATCTCTCCCTGTGATCCAAGACGCTGCCGAATCGCACATAATGTAAGAAGTCCGGCTGTACCACCTGCTCCAAGAACTGTAATGCGTTGTCCAGTTTGTACTAACATAGCTGCGCGTGAGGGAGCGCCTGCTACATCTAGTGCTGCTACAACAATGTTGTGTGGGAGGTCGCCTGGTAGTTTTGCTAATGGATTACTGCGAAAGAATACTGCTTTACCTGTGACCTCTACCTCTGAACGATCTAGGTGAATTGCGTTAATATTTTCAAGATACAACGGAAGCCAGCTCAGGGATGTGAGACTGACGATGGTATCTCCTATAGTCAGTCTGTGTGTTTTTCCATATGTCTCATCGAGCTCATGGATGGTACCGATTAGAACGCCTCCTGAGCCTGTGGCCGGATTATGCATCTTGCCTCGTTGGGCAACGATATCCATAATATGTTTCTTCATTCGCTCAGAATCATGTTCGCAAATATTCGCAATCTGGGTAAAGCTAGCCGAATCGATATGCAATGCCTGTACCTCGACAAGAGTCTCGGAGAATTGTGCGACTGGCGTATTGTCAAGCTTCCATGCTGCCTGAGGAAGTAAACCCACGGGTTCAATCACACGGTGAATACCGAGATTGCGCGCAATGTCCCAGGCGCTGGAGGAAGGCATAGAATGATCTCCTTGCTTGTTATAACGCTCACTTAGATAGTATGACATAATAGGAGAAAGGTAAAGCTGATACACTTCCAGTGACAGAGAGCATGCTCCTTAGTATGATAGGAAAGTAAGTCACTTCACTCGGTTGCCATGTGAGTGAGCATCAAAGTTCTTCCCCCATCTGCTATGCTGGACGATGCGAAGCGTTCCTCGTATAATACGAAAAAGGATGCTGGTGATGAAAGAACCACAGTTTAATAAAGCTCAGGAAGGTAGCTCTACAAAAGAGTTGGAAATCCCATCCATATTTAGTGATGATGATCTTTACCTGTTTGGACAGGGAAAAGAGTATCGTATCTATGAGAAGATGGGCGCGCATGTACGGACTGTTAATAATGTGATGGGTACAAATTTCGCGACCTGGGCTCCCAATGCTTTGTCAGTCTCAGTAATTGGAGACTTCAATGATTGGAGACGCGATGCGCATCCAATGCACCTGAGGCATCACGAGTTAGGGGTGTGGGAGTGCTTTGTGCCAGGAGTTGAAATCGGTGCCCAATATAAATTCGCAATTTACTCACGAGTAAATAATTATGCCGTTGATAAAACGGATCCTTATGGCTTTGCCAGCGAGTTGCGCCCTAAAACTGCGAGTATAGTGACCGATATTCATCAACATACCTGGCAGGATAGCATATGGATTTCCGAGCGAGGACAGCGCCAACAATTGAATTCGCCTATCTCAATCTACGAGGTCCACTTAGGGTCCTGGCGACATGTACCTGAAAGACATAACGACGGTGCAGTTGAAGAAGATCGTTTCATGACCTACCGTGAATTGGCCGTTGCTTTAGCAGCATACGTGAAAGACATGGGATTTACTTACATCGAGTTGATGCCTGTTGCCGAGTATCCTTTTGATGGGTCCTGGGGATACCAGACAACGGGTTATTATGCCCCAACCAGCCGTTTTGGGGCGCCCGAAGACTTTCAGTATTTTGTTGATTATATACACCAGCAGGGCATTGGTATATTCCTGGACTGGGTACCATCTCACTTCCCGAGGGATAATCACGCTTTGAGATTCTTTGATGGTACCCATCTTTATGAATACAAAGATCCTCGCAAAGGAGAACATAAAGAATGGGGAACGCTCGTTTTTGATTACGGCCGCAGCGAGGTTCGCAATTTCTTAATTGCAAATGCTTTATTCTGGTTAAAGGAATACCATATCGATGGACTGCGCGTTGATGCTGTTGCTTCTATGCTCTACCTTGATTATTTGCGTAAGCCAGGGGAGTGGGTAGCTAACCGTTATGGAGGTCGGGAGCATCTGGAAGCTGTGGAGTTTATGAGGCAACTCAATGAAGCGGTGTATTCAGAGCAACCAGGGACTTTGACTATTGCTGAGGAATCAACTTCCTGGCCTCTCGTAACGAGGCCAACTTATGTTGGTGGACTAGGTTTCAGCTTAAAATGGAACATGGGTTGGATGCATGACATGTTGGACTATATGCACATGGATCCAATTCATAGACGATATCATCATAACAACATCACCTTTTCTCTCATGTATGCCTATTCCGAGAACTTTGTACTGCCACTTTCTCATGATGAGGTCGTACATGTTAAGGGATCATTGATTAATAAAATGCCAGGTGATCTCTGGCAACATTTTGCAAACCTGAGGGCATTCTTCGGATATATGTGGGGACATCCAGGTAAAAAGCTCCTTTTTATGGGGGGAGAATTTGGTCAGTGGAAAGAATGGAATTTTAAAGAGAGTCTAGATTGGCATCTGCTAGAGCCCCCGAGTGACCCGTTACATGCTCAATTACAAAGCTTTTTACGTGATCTAAATCAGTTCTATACGAAGGAACCAGCGTTCAGTGAGCAAGATAACGAGCCGGAGGGGTTCTCCTGGATTGATCCCCATGATTCTGATCAGAGCGTAGTATCCTTTATGAGATGTACTAAAAACGAAGAAGACACGCTAGTGTTCATCTGTAACTTTACTCCTGTGCCACGTCACGGCTATAGAGTTGGTGTCCCGTATGCGGGAGAATATTATGAATTGATTAATAGTGATGCTGCATATTATGGTGGGAGCGGGCTGGAAAATAAACAGCCTATGCCAAGCGGACCAATGTTCTGGCAATCATGCCCACACTCGATACTCTTAACTTTGCCGCCTCTTGCCACTATAATATTGAAACGGAAGCCTCGGGAATCGGAGGAAGAAGGGAATACAAACGATGAATCGTGATAATAATGCTGACAAGAAGAACCCTGCAATAGGATCAAATGGCAACAATCGGAAAAATGGTAGAACATCTCGCTACCGATTGCAAAAAGAGCGGCGTTCAATAACTGAGGATGAACGTTTACTGTATCGGCCAACTCGTCAACTCATTAGCCCTACAGAGCCAATACCGCAGGAGCAGGTTAAAGAAGAGGAGCACTCCCTTGATCGTGCCCTTCACTTTGATTTCACACTCACTGATCCCTGGCGTGTATTCCGTATTATGAGCGAGTTCGTTGAAGGCTTTGATGAGCTTTCACATATCCCACCATCGGTGGCTATCTTCGGCTCCGCGCGTACCAAACCCGAAGACCCTACTTATCAAGCTGCCGTTGAGACGGCGCGTCTCCTGGCAAAAGCAGGTTTTGGTGTCATCACCGGGGGTGGCCCTGGCATTATGGAAGCAGGTAACAAGGGAGCCCAGGATGGCGATAACTGTTCCATTGGCTGTAATATTGAATTACCGTTTGAGCAAGGGTCAAATCCCTATCTCGACATTTCGCTTGATTTCCGCTACTTCTTTGTGCGAAAGACGATGTTTGTCAAATATGCTGAGGCATTCATCATCTTTCCCGGCGGCTTTGGAACTATGGATGAACTATTCGAAGCTTTAACGCTCATTCAAACAAAGAAGGTCAGTCATTTTCCTGTCATTCTCTATGACTCAAAATACTGGAAGGGATTGATTGACTGGATTCGTGATACTATGTTAACAACCGAGAATATACATCCAGAGGATGCCAGGTTATTGCTCGTTTCAGATGACCCTGAGGAGATTTGTAAGATCGTAATCGATGCGTACGAGGAAGGCTACCGTCAGGAAAGGGAAAATCCGGCTCGCCATAGGGAGCAATCAATTCGTTAGTGGAACTTATGTTAGTTTGTAGCGAATGGCTATATGAAGTATTGAAATATTGTTCAGCCTAAACAATATTGTGTTCTTTCTGTATCTGCTTCTCGAAGAGACGGTCAATTCGTAAGGGATCAATATCGATAGCCTGCGCCTTTCCCAAGGCAATCTCTTCAGCAATCAGCCTTCCCACCATTGGGGCCTGTTGCACTCCATGTCCAGAAAAACCGGCTGCATTGATCCAGTTCTCCGCTGACGGGAGTCGACCAAGAATTGGATTGTGGTCAGGGGTTACTTCGTAATAACCCCACCAGCATGCCTGGTGATCCAGCCTAATTTCCGCCAGCCAGGGAAAACGTGCCACTCCAGCCTGTAGCGTTGGCTCAAGCCAATCCCAATCAACACCTTCTGTAAACCCAGGTGGTTCATCTTATCCTCGTTTGCTCATACGGAAAGCGCAGGAAGCGCCTATAATGCCTGCCCCAATAATTATAACGTCGGCTTTTAGGTCTTTTGACATTCTTATCATTCACACTCAACGCCTGCAGCTTTCAATATTTGAACGATTACATCTCCGCTAGTATATTGTCCTTCTATGATTAATGTCTCCTTTGCTCAAGGTTTCGAATAGTGTGCGATAGCCTATGACTATAAGAATTATATGATCACATGTGCACTTATACCACCAAAAACCCCCTCCCCAGCTCATCTCTTGAATCTATAACAAACTCATGTCGCCCTGTAATATAAGCAGTGCCGCTCACCTCTGGCAGGATAGCTTTGAATGGCCCGACTTGCGTTCGTCCTACAACTCGCCCACCGAATGTGCTTGCAGAACCCAGAATACTTTCGATTACAATCTGCTGGTCATCTACAATCTCGCCTTTGGCATGATGCAGCGCCAGACGAGCCGAGACCCCTGTACCTGTTGGTGAGCGATCTACTTCTGCATCAGCAAAAACACAAATATTGCGACTATGGTGAGATGGATTTTCAGGAGCATCAATCAAAATAGTGCCATATACAAAGCTCAAATCGGGTTCTATAGGGTGCTCGATTGAGATAGCAGCGTTGACAGCCACTTTAATGGCTTCAGCTACCGTAACCAGTTGTGTAGTATTTTCTAGTGTAACTTTTAAACCAACTTGCTTAGCACGTATAAAGGCATAGAATGCTCCTCCAAAGGCAACATCTACCATTACCTTTCCGTAGTTTGGCAATTCGAGTACTACGTCACGAGCATATAAAAATGAGGGTATGTTTAGGAATGATACTCGCTCGACATGACCATTATTATCGAGGTATGCGGTAGCCCGAACCAGGCCAGCAGGAGTATCAAGGTTTACCGGCGTTTGCCGTCCCCTTGCTGGGAATGCTCCTGTCTCTAGAAGGGCTGTCACCAAAGCTATGATCCCATGGCCACACATGGTGCTGTAACCCTCATTATGCATGAACAATACGCCTAGATCAGCTTCTGGACTGACAGGTTCAGTGATCACACACCCATACATATTGTAATGTCCCCTGGGCTCCCACATTAATACCTGACGAATATAGTCAAAGTGTTCTAGCATGTAACGTCGTCGTTCCAGAATAGTACTACCCTTTACTTCTGGCAATCCGCCTGTGATAATTCGTAATGGCTCGCCCGCAGCATGAACATCGATGGTGGTGATAACGGTAGATTCTTTAAGCGGGCTATACTTATTCCATGACAGTTTCATATTCTTGCTCCAGCTTAACAAATTAAACCATACTCGATAGAAGAGCTAAAGCCTCATCAACCACTTGTATTGCTTGCTCTGCTACTTCAAGATGATCCGACTGCATCGCCGATCGTAGTAGTGCAACCGTTTCCCTGTACAAATATAATGCAGCAACACCTCTCGTTTTGACAGCTAATTTATCACCCGGCACCAAATCGATCCCTGCTGCCAGTCGGTGATAGCGCGTCCACGCAGAGGCCAGTCCTATAGTTTCCTGGACCTGCCGGTAGTAGGTACTATCATTCTTCACCAGGACACCACGTTGTACTGCCACCGCCTCTGTCAAACTGGAAAGCAACTTCGAGATTGCATACGAGAGCGCCAAGTCATCGCGCTTGAGGATTTCACTCAGTATCTTATGCACATGTTCGGCATATATCATCATTCCAAAGCTAGCATAACTATCAGCAGCCTTCTGCAATGGTTCCCAGTCAAATATCTCGATCTCTCGCATCAATCTGCCGACGGATCCATCCTTGTCCAGGAGTAAACGACGAAAGCCGGATACAATAAAGATAGCTCTTTCTGGTCTCGCAAGCTCGCTGCGAATATCAGCAACAGTCTTTGTCCCGATGCTTAACAGGCGTCCGTCACGATAGATGAACCGCTTCGGAGTTGGCTTCAGCGAGTCTGGCACAAAACAAGCGATATCTACGTCGCTAAACGGGGTTGCTTCGTTGCGTGCATAACTTCCCCCAAGAATGATACCTACGATATTATCATTGTTCAGTTCGATAACAAGGGCATTGAGAAATTCCTCTGAAAGAGGTTCGGCAGTTCTAATAGGATACTGATCGGGCTTCTCCCGGTCAGGTAATGTATCGTAGTTCATATCTCTCTCTCAATTATTGTAATAGCTAATGGCTATAAGAAATGCTATTCTATTGGCTGAATCTCCTCTGACTTCTCATATTGCAGGATTGCAACCCCAAAAAGCACTAGCACGCAGCCTGCAATCTGCCATGCATCTAGACGTTGACCTAACCAGAAATAAGCAATGATTCCCGCTGCAGGCAATTCTAGCATGCTGACTATACCGACACGCATAGTATCAATACGCCGTAACGAGCCAAGAATAAGAGAAAATGGAATGGCCATACCGAAAATACCCACAAGAGCTATCAAGAAAAGATGATAGGGTGTCCAGGTATTGGTAGGAATCGCCCATGGAGGCTGAAAAATAAACCAGAAAAGGCAGGCTACTAGCGCTCCGTAACCGGTAGAGGTGACAGATGGTAAGTATTGACCAATACGACGTCCAAGCACGAGATAAGCAATATAGGCCACGAGACCAAGAAGGGCAAAAAATAATCCAAGCATATCCAGGCCGTTGAGATTTTCATGCCACACACCGGTCAAAAGAATGACGCCACCAAAGGTTAGACCCAATGCTACCAGCACGTGTTTCGAGGGCAAATGCCTATGCCAGATCGCCTCCCACAGGGCCATCCAGGCCGCTGCAGTGAAGATGATAATTAAAGCAACAGCTATCGGGAGGCGACTGATCGACAGGAAATAGGTGTATGTAGCCAACGCTAGAGAAATTCCAAATGCAACAATCCAACCCCAGTAACGGCGTTGCACCTTTAACCCCTTACGTTGCCCTATGATAAGTAAGGTCATCAAACACACTCCGCCGATAAGCATACGAAACTCAATCAACGTAAGAGGTGTTATACCATCGTCGAAGAGCAAACGCGAGATACTACCATTGAGACCAAATAAAACTGCCGCGGTCATTACCATAAGGTAGCCGACCAGGGTATAAGTAGTATTCCGCCTGGGTTTATTATGGATACGGCACCTCCGATGAGGCTACAAAATGGAGATCGGTTTAGCTTTATTTGCAGTAGGAGTGGCAGAAGGGACAACAAGATTAAACGTTGCATTAATACCCTGTGCGTCAGTTGCAACGTTAATCAAGCAAAACTCAATATTGCCTGGTAAGCTATTTTTAGGGATCAATTGTGCCAATTTTTGATTTATCTTATCCTCGAACAAGGATACCAGGCCCGTTACGGATATATTGGAGAAATTAGCCTGTAGGATATGTATTTGTACCTGACAATTCTCCACTAACAATTGGGCATTAAGTGAAAAAGGTTGTGTTACAGGCACACCTAATACAGATACCTGGTAATCACCAGTAATGTTCATCTGTGTCCCATTCGTAAATTGAACCTGCACATTGCTAACACTCCCATTTGCAGGTAAATCTATCTGCTGTACACTATTTTGTAGCAGAGGAGTAATGATAGATTGATCAGCATGAACAGTGACGTTCCCAGTTGCAACAGGCGTTGGAGCAACCGTAATGGGAGATTTACTACCCCCAATGGACAGTTGAAATAACAGCATGCCCACCGCTCCCAATACGAAACCGATAAATAGAAAGACCGCATACAATACTATACGACCCACATTCCGTTGACGAGTTGGGGATGAAGTGCTTCCTGTAACGAGTTGAGCTTCAACAGGTGCAGTAACGGTTTGAGCGGGTGAACTTTCACTTTCTTTGTCCGGGAATGCAGTTGCATCTGCCAGGTTTTCGTCTTCTACTGTTCTGTTGGGATCAAGCGTAGATTCGTCCGCAATCACGCTTCGTTCATCCTGTGTACTTTCATTATCCATAAAGAGCTAACATCCCCTTTTAAATTGTGTTCTTCATGATGTAGAGTATATCATAACCAACACTTCTTCAGAGCAAGAGTTCAGCAGTTTTATACATCCTAAGGAGCATACCATCATGATCTTTGTTGACAACCGGCTGAGCCGTATGGCGCAAGTCCTTGTTCATTATTCTTTGAATGTACAACCCGGTAACCTTGTTGCCATCCAGGGTGGAGCCGAGGCGATACCACTTTTACGCGAGGTTTACCGTGAAACAATGCGAGCAGGAGGGCATCCTGAACTCAATATAGGTTTGGAAGAAGCGCGTGAAATTTACTTAAAAGAGGCCAATGATGATCAACTGAACTTTGTTTCACCTGTCACACAGCTTATCAACGAACGTTTCGATTGCCTGCTCTACATTGACGCTGAAACCAACACGCGGCGCCTTTCGAGAGTAGACCCGCTTCGCGCTGCAAAATTGCGGAAAGCATATGATGCTATTGATACGCTCTGGTCACAACGTGCAGCGCAAGGACTGATGCGATGGTGTTATACACAATTCCCAACACATGCATATGCCCAAAATGCAAACATGTCTCTGGAAGATTATTGGGAATTTATTTGCAATGCCTGTATGATCAACGAACCAGATCCCGTGGAGCAATGGAAAGCGATGTCTTCACAGCAACAAAAACTGATCAACTGGTTAAATGGGCATAAAGAAGTATATATAGTAGGAGAAGATACTGACTTAATGCTCTCGATTGAGGAGCGTCCATTTCTCGCATGCGATGGGCATACCAATCTACCAGACGGAGAGATCTATTCCGGCCCTGTGGAAAGTAGCGCTCAGGGAACCATACGTTTCACCCTACCTACCAGCTACGATGGACATGACGTAGCTGACATCCGACTACGTTTTGAAGAGGGGCGAGTAGTTGAAGCTCATGCTGCTTCAAGCGAAGATTACTTGCTTAGCATGCTAAATATCGACGAAGGCGCAAAACGGATTGGTGAATTTGCATTCGGGATGAATTATGGCATACGTGAAGCTACCCGCAACATTCTCTATGACGAGAAAATAGGTGGCACTATTCATCTCGCACTGGGTCGTAGCTATCCAGAGTCCGGCGGACTCAATGTATCTGCACTTCACTGGGATATGGTGTGCGACTTGCGCATGCAAGGTGAAGTATTGGTTGATGGAGAGTCGTTCTTAAAAAACGGAAAATATGTATTACTTTAATGTAGCCCAAGTTATCTAAGGGGAAATGAGCTTCCCTCGACGAAGCTCATTTCCCTCAGGCCATTACCAGGCAACTGATTTAGCTATTGAGCGAGAGCGTAAGTGCAGGCGGTTGTATTTGATGTTCGGCTGAAATGGGTATAATTGCTGTACCAACAGCGAAGAACTCGATAACATGCGAACCCCAATCGCGGCTGTCCTCAACAATATTTACGCCGACGACGCCTTGCGCACCGAGACTAGCAGCTTCTGCTTGCATTCGCTCCATCGCTAGCTCGCGTGCATCGTAAATGGCCTGGGTAAAGTTAGCATACTCGACGTTCTGGCCGATTTGCCTCATCATCTGACCAAAACTCTGGTGAGCAACATGATAGACACAGTTACCCATTACCATGCCCACGGGACGGTATCCTGCCTTAAGCAATGTCCAGAAATCCTGTCCAGAAAGGTCCGAAGTAAATGGCTTACCAAGAGCATTGCGATAAGGCTGGCCACTACGCGAGCGGATCGCAGTGCCGATAGCCATAAATTCAGCCATTGACTCGCCCCACTCATATGATGTGATCACCAGTCGCACACCAACTATACCATCTGCGCCGAGTGCATTAGCCTCCTCTTCCATGCGTGTCATAGCTAGTCCACGGGCATGATACATTGCCTGAGTCAGAACATTCACTTCCATGTTCTGTCTCCAATTCGAAAACTGAAACCCGATATGATAGATAGAACTTCCTACTACCAGACCGACCGGATCAAAACCAGCTTCGCGCACTAATAAAAATTCGTTCACACTTAAATCGCTGGTGAAAAGCCCACGACGTGTCGCATCACCGCGCATTATGCTGAGTCGTTCGCGCGCATGTAATGGTAAATCACTGCCTTGCGGCGGAGGCATCTGGTTAGACATAAAAATACTCCTTCTTTTCTAAAATCCAATGGTTTGTATATCCTAATAGCAAATCAAGGAAATTACGTATGAGGTCATGGTGAATATTTCATTGAAGAAGAAATCGCTCTAGGGCAGCTCGAGATTGGGCACTATGACTTGCAAGCTGAGCTAAAGCCTCCGAAAGTTCATCAATCCATTGATCCACAGTAGTTTGCTCAGTTTTAAGTACGATGCCCCGTACCATATGCGCACGTACCGCTATTAGAGATCCCTGCTTCTCTCTGCCAATTCGATATTGATACTCACCTAAAGATACTACTATATCCTTCACAGATCGCTCATGTGAAAAGAAACTCCGCTGTCGGGTTACTCTAGTATAATCAGGCAACGATCCCTCCAACTTGATAGCAAGAGCATCTAGAAATGTCTTTAAATCGGCCTTGTCTGCACGTAACGATGCAGCAAAAAGCTCTGTCCGCATTGGCTGACTGATTTCATCACTCATACTTCTCTTCCTTCCAAATAAGTAGAAGAATTCATTACTGAATATATGATGCTATGATCTGCTTCGGCATTTGCGCTCTATAATAACACAGCTATCAAATAGCCAACTATATTTTCCACCAATTTTTATGCCACTTCCTTGCCACTGCTAGAGCATCCTGCGTCTCCTTTGTAAAAATGGTCTCGCAGCGTTCAACTTCAGCAGTACCAGCGTTCAGATCTATAATACCCAGGTCCACACCCAAAAGAGGCTCAATAGCAGCAACGGTACAGTAAGGTACATAGGCTGCGCTATATCCTCCTTCTTGCAGCATAACGAGTCGCCCTTCACAGACCTCCTCCGCAAGTCCAAGTACCAGTTGGGACATTCTGCGAAATCCTGATTGAGTAACCATCATCTCAGCGAGAGGATCGAGCCAGTTTGCATCCTGACCGGCCGAGATGATCACCAATTGCGGGCGATATCGTAATCCAATAGGGACTACCAGTTGTTCAATTGCCGCGCAATAACCCCTATCTCCTGTACCTGCCGGAAGTGGTATGTTGACAGTGAAGCCTGCACCTGCGCCAGTTCCTATCTGTTCCAATTCTCCGGAAAGTTTGGGGTACCAGTTTTGTTGGTGTAACGAGACAAATAACACGCCTGGATCGGTATAGAAAGCGTCCTGGGTTCCATTACCGTGATGTACGTCCCAGTCCACAACCATGATACGTTCGAGACCATAGACATTACGCGCATAATGCGCAGCTAATACCGCATTGTTGAAGATGCAGAACCCCATCGCGCGATTGCTTAAAGCATGGTGGCCTGGTGGACGTAAGAGTGCGTATGCATTCCGCACCTGACCATTCATTACAGCCTGTACTGCGTTCATTGCTCCACCTGCCGCAAATATAGCCGCGTCAAATGATCCTTGACTAAGAGGGGTATCACTCTCTATTTCGCCCCAATCACCTTTGATTGGACCACCCTCGCCATGTTTACGCACTTCAGCTATAAACTCGCGTGTGTGATATACAGCGAGTTCTTCTTCGGTCGCAGCTCGAGCCGAAATGTGTTCCATCTGTGCTGTTAAAGCCGAACCATCGAGAAACTGCTTAATGCGCTGTGTGATATAGACTGACGAGGGATGTGGTTCTGGCCCCAACTGGAACGAGCCATCGCGCATGAAAACAGTTGTTTGTACACCAGTATCATGGCCGAGGTAACGCTCATCGAAGATGAGGCCTGTTCGTTTGGTTGGCATAAAAGCATCCTTTCTGAAATAGGGATTGGGGTTATCAATACTAAAGAGTTTATCTTGCATTATATAAAAAAGGGTCAGTGAATTATTGCATACAGCGGCTTAAGATGGTACTATAAGCCAACCATGGATCAAAACACCAATAAAAATTCAATAGATGAAATCGACCAGAAAATTATAGATGCATTACAAATAGATGGGCGTCGTCCTTTTACCAAACTGGCTGCAGAACTTGGTATCTCAGAAGCAAGTGTCCGTCAACGTGTTGCTAACCTGATCAATACACGAGTGATGCAGATAGTGGCAATAACGAACCCAGTAAAATTAGGCTTTTCTCATGCCAGTATGATTGGCATACG
>WNGI01001288.1_pt1 | contig 20592 bp, 17 predicted proteins | sample 5400621 | NCBI WGS metagenome assembly WNGI01 (sample SAMN13153374, study PRJNA577476) | soil metagenome | isolation source: 20 cm soil or saprolite under Garry oak tree replicate 1 | place: USA:California | collected 2016-06-15
CTACTCCACGACAGTCGAGCCGTCGAACTCGGAGATCTTCGTCGCCAACGCCGACGGCAGCGGCGCACACAACGTGACGAACGCGCCCGGCTACGACGACGACTCGGCCGTGTGGTCGCCGGACGGGACGAAAATCGCGTGGGTGCGCTTCTACGGCGGTGCGGGCGAGATCTTCGTCATGAACGCCGACGGCAGCGGCCAGACCGACCTGACGAACAACCCCGCGAGCGACGCCGACCCCACCTGGTCGCCCGACGGCTCGAAGATCGCGTTCACGACGAACCGCGGGCCGACCGGCGACAACGAGATCTTCGTGATGAACGTCGACGGGAGCAATCCGGTCGACCTCACGAACAGCCCTGCGAACGAGTCCGATCCCGACTGGCAGCCGGTCCCCGGCACGCCCCCGGTGGCGCCAGGCCCCGATCGGCTCTGCCGGATCCCGAACCTGCTCGGCCAGAAGCTCACCCCGGCGCGCGCGAAGGTCCGCAAGGCGGGCTGCGTCTCGGGCACGGTCAGGTACGCCCGATCGAAGCGCCCTCGCGGCCGTGTCGTCCGCCAGACGCCGCGCAAGGGCCTCCGCCTCTGCCTCGGCGTCCGTGTGAACGTCGTGCTCAGCCGCGGCCTTCATCGGTAAGCACATCAGGCGCTTGGCCTAGCATTCCTCCTCGTGCGGAGGACCTGGCTCGCGGTTGCGCTCGTCCTCCTGCTCGGGGGTAGCGGCGCCTCGGCACAGTCGTCGAGCGGCTGGCTCGTCTACGGCAACGACCTGGCGCGAAGCTCGTCGACGGACACTTCGCTGTCGCCGCCCTCGGTACGGCCTGCATGGTTCACGCCGATCTCGGGGCGGGTCAGCGCGCAGGCGCTCGTCGCGCAGGACGTGCCTGGGCCGGGGCAGCGCACGGTCTATGTGGCGACGTCGAAGGGCGTCCTCTACGCGCTGGCCGAGAACGGCTACGTGCGCTGGCGGGTCGAGCTCGGACAGCTCGAGCGTGTCTGCCAGCAGATCGACGGCTACGGCGTGACCGGCACGCCGGCGATCGACCTCGGCACGCACGCGATCTACGCCGCCGACGCGTTCGGGCGGATCCATGCGCTCGACCTCGCGACGGGGGCCGAGCGAGCCGGCTGGCCGGTCACGGTCTACACGGACTTCCGGCGGGAGCTCGTCTGGGGCGCGTTGACCGCCGTGGACGGCTCGCTCTACTTCGGAACCGGCTCGTACTGCGATCGCAAGATGATCGCCAAGGTCTTCCGCGTCGACATCGCCACGGGCGGCGCCTCGCAATGGGAGGTCGTGCCGAAGCGCCTCGGGGGCGGCGGCGGCGTGTGGGGGTGGGGCGGGCTCGCCTACAGCGCGGCGCGCGACTCGTTGTACGTCGTCACCGGAAACGCGTTCGAGGGAGGCTCGAACCGCGGCAAGCGCTTCCGCGAGTACGCGGGCTACGGCGAGCGGATCGTCGAGCTCGGCCCCGACCTGCGTCCGCGCGGCTCGAGCCATCCGCGCGACATCCGTCAGGTCAACGACCTCGACTTCGTGGGCTCGCCCGTGCTCTTCCAGCACGGCTCGTGCGGCGAGCTTGCGGCAGCGCTGAACAAGAACGGCTCCCTCTACCTGTGGCGTACGCGGCGCCTGGCCGCCGGGCCGATCTCGTCGCTGCGGCTGTCCAACCCGACGCTCGCCGCGCCCCTGCTGTCGCAGGCCGCCTACTCGCCGCGTACGCGGGCGCTGTACATCGCGACTCCAGGCCGGCTCGTGCGCGTGAACGTGAACGGCAAATGCCGTGCCCGGATCGGTTGGAGCCGAAAGGTCGGGAGCGGGCTCTTCAACGGCTCGCCGACGATCGCCGGGGACACGGTATGGCTCGTGGAGAACGCGAACGCGGGCTCGGCGCTCGTCGCGTTCCGCGCGACGACCGGTCAGCTCCGCTACCAGGCGCGCCTGGCCGGGCCGGGGTACGTCGCGCCGACCGTCGCCGGCGACCGCATCTACGTCCCGCTGTACACGGGCGGCGTCCAGGGTTTCGCGCTCGGGTCCGTCCTCGCCCGGCAGACCGGTGGGAGCGGCAGCGGCCTGGAGGAGTACCGAAGCTTCGCGGACGGGATGCACGGCTGGGCGAGCCGTGAGGACGGCGTCTACGCGACCGATGACGGCGGCGCGACATGGCGCCGTGTATATCCGCGCAGCGCCGTGCGGGTGGCGCGGGTCTCGGCGTCGAGCGGGATGATCGCCGTGGGAGATCGCAGCTCGAACTGCGGCTGTCGCCAGGTGCGGCTCTGGACGGCGAACGGCGGGGCGACGTGGGCCCGGACGCCGCAGGCGGTCGGCTCCGGCTTCGCGGCCGCGGGCGGGACGCTCTGGTGGTGGCGCGGCGCGAGCCTCTACCGCGCGGCGGCGTGGCCGCCTGGGCCGAGCGGGCTCAAAGGGGTGCGGGTCGCCTCGGGGAAGGGCGCGATCGTCGACGTAGAGCCCGTTCCCGGCGGAGCTGCTGCCCTCGTCAGCCGCCGCCTAGGTGGGTTCGGTTTCGACCGTGCGCCCCTGCTCCGCTTCGTCCAGAACGGAGCGCTGCACGACCGCGTCCTGCCGCGGGTCGGCGGCGACGTTCTCGTGCGCTCGTTCGCCGTCGCATGGCCCGAGATCACGGTGCACGGCGCCGACGTCACCGCCTTCACACGACACGAAGAAGGCTCGGTTCTCTGGCGCTCTGTCGACGGCGGGGCGTCCTGGACGGTGTCCAGGAACTAGTCGTCACACGTCGAGCTTCGTGACGACGTCGGGGAGTGCGCGGCGCTCGTGGGCGAGGGCTCCCGAGGAGCGGCGGGCTAGCGTTCTTGCTGTTTCTGCTCGAGCTTGATGAACTCGAGGTCGTCTTTCGTGACGACGAGGCTCGGGCCGACGGTGCCGATGCCGTTCGACTTGAGCTGGTTCATCGCATCCTCGAGCGCCTTGCGCGCGTCGTCCTCGTCCTCGGCGACGTCGGCCCGGGTGGTCGAGCCGGAGCGGAATCTCACGTAGGCCTGCCACACGGTCGCGGGATCGTACCGGAGATCCCGCGACGTATCCGAGTGCCCGGCACTGGGACGCGTCTCGAGGGGACCCGCTTGCCTCGGACAGGTCCCAGTGCCTGGCACTTGGACGTGTCCCGCAGAGAGCCGTGGTCAGGCGACCTCGGCGTCGAAATCGTCGTCGCTGCCGATCTGCTTGTTCCACCACTCGGACTCGCGGCGCTGGAGCGCGCCCTGAGCCTGTGCGACGTACGTGGCGAGCTGGTCCTCCTTCACGCCGAGCTTCTCTTCGAGGTCGGCCACTGCCTGCTCACGCGCCTCGAGCTTGTCGAGCCGGATCTCGAAGTCGGTCTCGTATCGAGCCTCGCGCTGGTCGAGAACCTCCTCGCGCTCGTCGAGCTCCCGCTGGCGCTCGCGCATGCCCGATTCGGTGTCCGCCAGCCGCTTCTCGCGCTTGCCGACACGGGCGAGGGCCGTCTGGGAAATCTCGGCCTCCTCCATGAACGCGGCCTCGCGATCGTTGAGCTGCTGCTCGCGGGCCTCGAGCGTCTGTCGCAGAGCCTCGCGGGCCACGAGCTCTTGCTCGCGGGCCTCCAGCTGCTTTCGCAACCGGTCCAGCTCGTTGCTCTGCGTCGTCTCGAGATCCGCCTCGCGCTTGGCGACCTCGGCCTCCTTGGTGGCGAGCTCGTTCTCGCGCGCCTCGATCTCTCCGAGGCGCTGCTCGAACTCTTCGACCTCAGCGCCGGACGCAGCGAGCTTCTTCTCGAGCTCGGCGGTCTCCGCGCGGATCCTTTCCTGCCGGTCGTGGACGTCCGCCTCGCGGCGTCTGAGCGCGCCGTCCTCCGCGGCCGTCCTGGCGCTCTCCTTGGCGAGGCGCTGCTCGCCTTCGACGAGCCTCGTCTCGCGGCCGGCGAGATCCTTGTCGCGCCGCTTCAACTCGTTGTCGCGACCCTTCAGGCCGCGCTCTCGCGCCGTGAAGTCCTGCTCCGTCTTCACGAACTTCGCCTCACGCGCCGAAAGCTCCTGCTGCCCCTTGGCGAGCTTCTCCTCCCGCGTCGCGAGCTCGGTCGAGCGCTGGGCAAGCTCTGAGGAGCTCCGACCCGCGAGTCGCTCGGCCTCCGTCAGCTCGGCGTCGCGTGCGTGGAGCTCCTCCTCGAGCTCGGCGGCAGCAGACTGGGCTGCTGCGACCTCTTCCTGGAGCGCTGAGAGCCGCTTACGCTCGGCGAGGAGCTCCTGGCGCTCCTTTTCGAGGCGCTGCTCACGCTCCCGGATCTGGGATTCCGTGCCTGAGAGCCGCGCGCTGCGCTCGTCGAGCTTCGTCTGCTCGTGCGCGACCTCGTATTCCTCGGTCAACCTCCGCTCGTACGCCTCCACCTGCTCGGCGAAGGCACCGCGGAGCTCGACCTCGCGCTTCTGAGCAGCCTCGAGTTGTGACCGGAGATCCTCGACCTCCGGGTTGCTGCCGTTCAGCTCGACCGTGGCCGGCTGCTCGAAGTCGTAGCTCACGAACTCCGGCTCGGGCTCCTCAACGGGCTCGGGCGGGGTTTCTTCGACCGACTCCGGGTTCAGCCGCTTGCGCAGCTGTGCGCGCAGGCCGGTTCCGAAGCCGCCTTCGACGGTTTCGGGCTCGCCCTGCTTGGTGTCGTCGTCGGGGTTGTCGTTTTGACGGAGGGTCATCGAGGTTGGCTCCTAGCCGAGGATCTTCTTCCTTAGCCGAAGATCTTCTGGACGTTGAGGATTGCCGGCCCGAGGATGACGAGGAACATCGCCGGGAAGATGAAGAGCACGGTCGGGAACAGCATCTTGATCGGCGCCTTCATCGCCCGCTCCTCGGCCGCCGCCTGCCTGCGCAGACGGGCGTCGGCAGCCTGGACGCGGAGAATCCGGCCCAGGGTCGTACCGAGCTGGTCGGCCTGGATGATCGCGCGCGTGAATGCGGACAGCTCCGGAGCGTCGACGCGGTCGGACATGCGCTTGAGCGCTTCGGAGCGGCTCTCGCCGATCTTCATCTCGGAGAGAGTCAGCCCGAACTCGTCGGCCAGCGGGCCCTCCATGTGCTCGTTCAGCTTGGCGATCGAGGCGTCGAAGCCGAGGCCGGCTTCCACGCTGACGGCGAGGAGGTCGAGCGCGTCGGGCAGGTCTGCGCGCACCTTCTCCTTGCGGCCACGGGCCTTGAGTGTCAGGGCGTAGTCCGGGCCGAGGAAGCCCAGCGCACCGGCCATCAACGCTCCCAGAACGATGCCGCTGAACCCGCGGCTGGCTCCGAGCATCGAGCCGACGAAGACGCCGATCAGCGCGAGCAGCGCCTTCAGGGCGAGGTAACCGGTTGGCGAGATCTTGTAGCCAACGCCGGCCGCCATCAGCCGGCGGCCCACGGCATCCTTGCTCGTACGCGGGTTGAGCTTGAGCGCCCACCTCGCGAGGACGTCGCTCAGCGGTGCGACCAGACGCTCGCGCAGGCCCTCGTTCGGCGTGCCGGACGGTAGCTCCATCTTTCCGTAGGTGGCGGCACGACGCACAGACACGTACCGCTGGCGTGCAGGAGCGGTGACGATCTCGCCGATCAGAAAGGCCGCGCCGGCGAGGCAGAAGATAGCGAGGACGAGTAGAAGAGTCATGTGGTCGTTACCCCTTGAACGAGACGATCTTTTTGAGGACCAGGGAACCGAAGGCCATCATTCCGAGGCCCGTGTAGATGAGCATGTGGCCCGTCTTCGTGTGGTACAGGGGCTCCATGTACGTCGGGTTGATGAGCGTGATGATCGCCGCGATGAAGAACGGGAGCGCGACGAGCACGTAGGCGCCCGCCCGACCCATCGCCGTCAGGCCCTTCACCTTGCGGATGAACTGCTGCCGCTGGCGGACCGTGTCGGCGACCATGTCGACGAGCCCGGCGAGGCTGCCGCCGACCTGCTGCTGGATCTTGACGGCCGTGATCACGAAGTCGAAATTCTTCGAGCCGAGCCGCTCGGACATGTCCCAAAGAGCCGCCTCCAGCGGCTTCCCGAGGCGTGCCTCGGTAAGAACCCGGTGGAACTCCTTGCTCGCGGGCGCGCTGCCCTCGTCGACGATCGTCTGCAGGCCGGCCTTGAAGCTGTGGCCTGCCTTGAGCGCCGCGGCGAGCGTGATCAGGACGTCCGGCAGTTGGTTCTCGAAGGCGCTCAGCCGCCGGGTCGCCTTGAACCAGACGAACCCGACCGGCGCCATGGCGCCGGCGCCGAACGCGGCGAGCGTGATCAGCATCGACGGCGTGAACATCGTGGCCAGGAGGCCGCCCATCAGCGCGCCGCCGCACATGACGTAGAAGATCTCGACCGTGCGCACGGGCAGGTCGCTGCGCTCCACGAGGCGGTCGAGGCGCTTCCAGAGCTTCCAGCCCTCGAACGCGTTCTCCGTCGCGTTGAACAGCCCCGCGGCCGCTGCGAGCCGCTCCCGCTCCTGCTTGCGCTTCTTGGCGACGTCCGGCGCGAGGTGGGGCCCGATCCGCTTCTTCAGGCGTGCGCCCTTCACCGTCGTCATCGCGAGCGACGCGGCGAGGAGCACGATGAAGAACGAGACGATCGCCATCAACTGCGTGCCGAGCACGCTCTTGTAGAAGACGGCGGGGAGCAGGTGCGACGGCTTCGCGTCGTCCGAGCCGGGGCCGAGGCTCGCCGGCAGCGTGACGGACTTCGGAACCGAGTTCTCGCCTTTCCACGTCGCCTCGAGGAACGCAGTGTCCCCGGGGCGGGCCGTGGTCGCGTAGTCGAGCATCCACGTGCGCTTGAGCTCGGCCGCGATGGCCGCGTACTCGGCGCTTAGCGTGGCGCTCGAGGACGTGCCGTGGTACACGCCGCCCGTCTCCTCGGCGAGCTTGTGGAGCGGGGCGGGGTTGAACTTCGGGCTCTCGATGGCGACGACGTAGATCGACGCACCGGCCTTGCGTGCGGCCGCGATAGCGTTGTCAAGCGAGGCGGAGCTGCGCGTCTCGTTGCCGTCCGTCACGACGATCATCACGCGCGCCTCGAGCGGCTCGGTCGCGAGCACGTTCGAGGACTTGACGACGGCGTCGTAGAGCGTGGTCCCCTGGACGGCGTCGACCTGGATCGACCTCAGCGCGCCGACGGAGTCGCTGCGCTCGGTCGAGAAGTCGGTCAGGAGCTGGGGCCTCGTGGCGAAGCTCGCCACGGCAACCCGGTCCTCCGCCGGCTTCGAGTCGACGAAGCTGCGTGCCGCCGCGATCGCATGCGCGAGGGGTGCGCCCCGCATCGACTGCGAACGGTCGATTGCGAGGACGACGGACTTCTCCGCGCCGAGGTTCTCCGTCCGGTCGATCCGGACGGCCAGCCCGTTCTCGCGCAGCTTCGGGGCCTGCGAGCTCGGCTCCGACGTCAGGACCGTGACGCGCATGACCGGGTACTCGCCGGTTCCGACGCTGCGGACCGAGACGCCGGCGCTGGCGGCCGGCACGCCGAGCCCAATCGCTCCCGCAAGAGCGACTGCGATGAGGCGCTTCCGGCTCATGAGAACCCGCCGAAGCTCGCGACGGCCAGGTTCGCGCGGTAGCCGGACTGATCCTCGTCGAAGAAGTTCGGCTGGAGCGCGACGCCGTGCGCAGCCATCTTGTCGAGGAAGTGCGGCTTCAGGCCGGTGCATCCGAGCTGTGAAAGCAGTCTCGTCCCGCCGCCGAACGCGGTGTCCTCGTCCGGAGGCTTCGCCAGGAAGATGTCCTGGAGCGTGATCACCTCGGACTCCATGCGGAGCACCTCGGTGATGTGGGAGACCCGGCGCGAGCCGTCCACGAGGCGTGTGATCTGAACGAGCAGGTCGAACGCGCTCGAGATCTGCTCGCGGATCGCCCGGAGCGGAAGGTCGACGCCCGCCGTGAGGACGAGCGTCTCGAGCCTGGACAGGGCGTCTCGAGGCGAGTTTGCGTGAATCGTGGTCAGCGAGCCTTCGTGGCCCGTGTTCATGGCCTGGAGCATGTCGAGCGTCTCCGCTCCGCGGACCTCTCCGACGATGATCCGGTCGGGGCGCATACGGAGGGAGTTCCGGACGAGCTCGCGGATGCGGATCTCGCCCTGGCCCTCGATGTTCGGTGGCCGCGCCTCGAGCGTGATCACGTGCTCCTGCTGGAGCTGGAGCTCGGCGGCGTCCTCGATCGTGACGATTCGCTCGTCGCCCGGCACGAAGGCCGAGATCGCGTTCAGCGTCGTCGTCTTACCTGTACCGGTACCGCCGGTGATCAGCACGTTCAGCTTACCGCGCGTGCAGGCGGCGAGGAACTGAGCCGCCTTCGGGGTGACCGTCCCGAAGCTGATCAGGTCATCCATCGTGTACGGATCGCGGGAGAACTTCCGGATCGTCATTGTCGGCCCGCGCAGCGAGAGCGGCGGGATGATCGCGTTCACACGGCTTCCGTCGGGAAGACGTGCGTCGACCATCGGCGACGCCTCGTCGATTCGGCGGCCGACCTGGGACACGATCTTGTCGATGATCCTCAGCAGGTGGGCGTTGTCGGCGAACGTCGTCGCGCTGCGCACGAGCTTGCCGTCCCGCTCGATGAAGATCCGGTCGTAGTTGTTGACCATGATCTCGGTCACGGTGTCGTCGCGGAGCAGCGGCTCCAACGGCCCGTAGCCGAGGATGTCGTCGGTGATCTCGCGGACGATGCGCCGCCGCTCTTCGCGGGTCAGCGGAGTGCGGTCGAGCGCGAGCTGCTCCGTGACCTCTCGCAGCACGCGCTCGTTCAGGTTCTCGTTCGTCTCGGTCGTGAACAGGTGCGGGCCGAGCTTCGCGATGCACGCGTGGTGCACCCTGGTCTTCAGCTCCGCGTACGGATCGGCAGGCTGCTTGTCCGGGTTCGGCTGCTCGCCCATCGCCGGGTTCGTGTTGAGCGCGGTGGGCTGATCTTCGTTTCCAGCCTCGCCGTTATCGCCCTTGATGCGGTCGTGAAGGCCCATGATCTAGCTCCCGTTCTTTCCGAGGAACCGCCGCTTTCCGTTCTCGGCGGCCTTCGCCGGCAGAAGGGTCTTCGCCATCTCGCGGACAGCGCGGCCGAAGTCCGACTTGGGGTCGGAGAGCACGGCCGGGTTCGAGCGGTTGACCGCGAGAGGAACGACGCGGTCGCTCGGCACCTCGAAACGGATCTTCGTCTCGAGAGCGGCCTCGACCTCGCCCTTCTTCATGCCGACGTTCGAGTTCGCTCTGTTGAGGACGACCCGGACGCGCTCGATGGGGAACGAGAGGAGCTGCAGCGTCTGGAGGCTCAGCCGGACGTTCTTGATCGTCGGCACGTCGAGCCCGCAGACGAGGAGCAGGTCATCGGACTGGTCGAGCGTCGCCAGCATTGGCCCGTGGAAGAACGGGGACGTGTCGACGACGATCACCTCGTACGACTCCTTCGCGACCTCCATCAGCCGGACCAGCTTGGCCTCGGTGACGAGCTCGGCATCCTCGGGCCGGATCGGCGCCGGCAGGACGTCGAGGCCGGACGAGTGGCGCGTCGTGTAGCCCGCGAGCTTCTCGGGGTCGAGCTCACCCGGAGCGGTGACGAGGTCCTGAATCGTCTTCTCCGGCTCGATCCCGAGCATGATCGCCGCGTCCCCGAACTGCAGGTCGAGGTCGAGGAGCAGCGTCTTCTTGCCCGCGTTCTTCGCGAAGCAGACGGACAGGTTCGTCGCGGTGACGGTCTTGCCGGTCCCGCCCTTCGGCGAGAACACGGTGATCACTCGGCCTTCGCCGCGCGGGTGTCCCTTCTTGCTGCGTCGACCCGAATGGCTCGCCTTGCGGATTGCGAAGACGACGTTCTCGGTCAGCTGCGGAAGGAGAAGCACGTCTGCGACGTCGGCGTCGAGCGCCTCTTCGAGCAGGGCCGAGGCCTCGCCCGAGGCGACGAGGACGATCGGCGCCTGGGTGTACTCGCGGATTGCCGCGATGTCGTCGGCGGGCAGCGCCGAGCTGCGCGTAGCGTGCAGCACAGCCTGGAGGTGTCCGCCGGTCAGCGCGCCGGCTCCTGCACTCACGTGGTCGGCGTGGCCCACGAGCTCGAGCTCCGAGTGACGCCCGAGGGCGTCACTCAGCTCGGTCAGGCCTTCGCAGTTCCCCGTGATGAAGACGCGCGTCTTCTCTCGTGTCTGCGCTTCGACGGTGGTCATTGTCCGCTCCTTGCGCGGTTGCGCTGCCGGGCGTTGATGCCGTCGAAGGCATTGGTCTTGGAGTTGTTGACTTCCTCCGGGCTGTCCGACGGATCGGTGATCGGTCGGAGCTGGAGCGACCAGTCGCCGTTGTTCACGACCCACCAGAACTTCGTGGCCTGGGAGTCGGTCATCGCGAGCATGACCGTGAACCCTTCGTTCGGGTTGGCGCCCAGGTGGCTGGTGACTTCGTTCGTGTTCGGTGCCTGGAGGACGAGGATGTTGCGCAGCAGGACGCGGCTGATGTGGTTCGAGGCCGCCTCCGGCAGATTCCAGTTGCCGAGGATGTCGACGCGGTCGCCGTCCTTCAGCGTGCCGTTCAGGAGCTGCGCTCCGGCCCCGGGCACCTCGAGCGCGCGGAGGTTGCCCTTCAGCTGGGCCTGGACGCCCTGCTCCTGCACGGGGCGGAAGCGGTTGGTCGAGACCTGCTCGCCGGCATAGATCTTGTCGACGGCGACCAGCTTCTCGATCTGGTCGGGCTGCGAGATCGCGCCGGGCACGACACTGCGGCGCGGAACCTGTTGAACCCTGAGCATGCCGCCTCTTGCGACGTCCGACCCGGAGGTGCCGAGCTCGATGTCGTGGGAAGCAACGTAGACGGGGACCTTTGACTCGCCGTGCTGGACGCTCCGCTTGTAGTTCGTGACGTAGAACGTCGTGAGCAGCGCGGCGACGACCGCAAGTGCGATTGCGATCCCGATGTTCCGAAGTCGATATGTCATGGCGGCGGGTCTCTTTCTCCTTTAGTTAGTTGGTCAGCTCGATCTTGTGCACCCCAAGCCCGGGTGCCCCACCCCCGTTGCCGTTGCCGTTCTCTGCTGCAACTCCGTCGGTCGTGTACCGGGTGAAGTGACCGTTGATCACCCCGGTGCTGCCGCTGGTGCTGTACGAGTCGATGACGAAGCCGACCCAGCCGATGATGTCGTACATCGCGTTCGATCCCGGTCCCTTGAGCAGCCGGTAGACCGGGAACAGGAGCTCCTGTCCGAGCTTCTGGTCGAGCGCGCTCGTGAACTGCGAGTTGTTGAAGTCTGCTCCGGGGGCCGCGTCGTACTTGCCCACCTGGAGATCGTGGTCGTGGTAGCCGTTCAGCAGCCAGTCGGCGAGCGTGCCGGCGCCGATGTTCCCGCCCTGCACGCCGTTCAGGTTGATCAGCCCGAAGGAGCCGGCTGCGTCCTTTCCGCCCGAGGTGTGGATGTCCTCGAGAGTGAGCTGCGTGGGCGTCCCGAAGGTCGGGTTGCACGTCGGGTTGTTGCCGCGGGTGCAGTTCAGCAGCGGGTGCTTGTAGTTGACGGTGATCGGCGCGATGCCGTTCTGGATGCCCTGGACGTTGTAGGCGCGGGCGGTCGCGCTCCCGGACACGGTCACGTTCATGAACTTCGAGCCGAAGACGCGCGCGAAGAAGCCCGGCGAAGGGCGGGTGACCTTGACGGTGATCGTGTCCATCTCGTAGCCCGACTGCGTGAAGGTGATCTGCGGCGCACCGCCGGTGCCCGATCCGCCGTTCTTGGTGGCGCACTGGTTGGCGAGCGCCGAAGCGCCCGCCGTGTCGGGAAGCACCGCGGCACCGGCGAGAGCGGACGCATCCGCAGTCGCCTGGGCGGACCGATGGGCCCGGTACCAGGAGCCGACGTCGATGACCAGCGCGGCAAAGCCGAGCAGGACGACCATGAAAACGACGGTCAGCACCATCGACTGGCCGCGCTCGTTGTTCTTTCTCATTTCCGCATGCTCCATTTCTTGATGGGAGTCGTTTCGGTCAGGAGGAGAGATTTCTTTAGTCGACGAGCGAGATCGATCGAACGCCGAAGTCGTCCGGCGTGGCGCTCTCGCTCTGGATTCCGTCCCAGATGATCCGGGTGAAGGAGCCGAAGAGCTTGCCCTTGCCGCTGATCGAGTAGCCGGTCAGATGGAAGCCGACCCAGCCGATGACCTCGTAGTCGAAGCCGGCGCCCTGGGCGCGCAGGTGGCGATAGACGGGGAAAAGAAGATCGGTCCCGATCCGGTCGTCCAGCGCCTGGCGCACGGGGCCCGAGTTGAACTTCGAGCCCGGGTCGGAGTAGTACCAATTGAGCGGCATGTAGGCGTTGAGGCCGGTCTGGACCCAGGACGCGAGCGTCTGGGTGCCGGTGCCGCCGTGGCTGCCGTCGATGTTGATGATGTGGAAGGCGCCAGGCCCGACCTTGTCCAGGTCGAGCTCCGTCGCCTGGTTGAAGCACGGCAACGGCTCGCACTGGAGCATCGGGTGCATGACGTCGACCGCGAAAGGCGCCGCCCACTTCGGCTGTGCCGGCGGAGCGGCCAGCGCGGTGGCATGGGCGCGCACGTTCACTGAGTCGAGCCCGAAGAGCTTCGCGAACACGCCGGGCACCTGCTTGCGAGCGGTGACCTGGATCTGGTCGTTGCCGACTTCCTTCGAGGAGAAGGTGACGTCCGAGCTCGTGACGCCGCCGCCGTTCCGGTTGGCGTACGTGACGGCGAGGCTCGAGGCCTGGCCCGTGCTCTCAGGCAGGGCGGTCGCGCCGGCGAGGGCGGCGGCATCCGCGTTGTTCTGCATCTGGCGATGCGTCCGGTACCACGCACCGACGTCGACAACGGCAGCGGCCATCCCGAGGATGACCGTCATGAACACCAAAGTCAGGATCATTGCCTGGCCGCGCTTGCTTTTGATCTTGATTCTCATTCCACACGCTCCGTGGTTGTGCTCGAGAGGCGGCCGGATTTCGAGATGATCCCGAACAGGCTGATCGAATAGGGGTACGTGGCAACGACCGTGACATCGGCTCCCGGCTGCCAGGTCGAGGTGCAGACAGCGGTCAGATCGCTCGCCTTGAGGTTCGTGGCGGACGCGCGGACCGCTGAGGCGCACACGTTCTGCGGATTCGGCAGGTGGCGCGACACGGCACCCTTGCGGGCACCGGCGCGGGTCGCGTCGGTCAGCTGCACCCAGTTGTTGAAGACGATGCCGAACTGGATGACCGCGAACAACAGGAATGCCAGGATCGGAAGCACGAGAGCGAACTCGGTAACCGACTGGCCGTCCTGATTCTTAAGTGAAATCCGCTTCATCAAAATCTTTCGGTTTGGGGTCATGCCGTTTGCAGATGCCGCAGCTTTAAGACGGGTGGGCTCTTCGCGGGAAGAGCCCACCCTGATGCCTTGCCATTCAGGCCTTAGGTGATGTAACCGGCGACCCGGGAAATGGCGTTGACGATGTTTCCGGAGAGGAGTGCGAGTGCGCCAAAAACGGCGATCGTGATCACGGCCAGAACGACGCCGTACTCGGCCATCGTCTGCCCCTCCTCACGCTTGAACGCGTCAAAAAGCTTCAGCACCTGATTCACCTCCCTCCGTCGAATCAGACGAACCTTTCGGCGCGCCACCGCACTACGACTTGTGGAAAAAGCGATTGAGCGGTTCGACTGGCCGGCCGAGCCATATGTGAGCGGGGTGAGTTGTTCTGGCAAGGGACCTCCGAGGAAACGCATTGGTGCGCTGTTCGTGCACCCATTGGTTGGCTCAGTCGATCCCGTCATCGCCCTGTGCAGGCGCGCGCTAATCCCTCGCATTGGGGATCCCGCCCCCTGATCCCCCTTTCTGGTGAGTGGTGGCGCTCCAAGAGGCCGATAGCTGTCTCGATTCCGTAACGGCCGCGGATGTCAACTAGAGATCCGCGCCGATGTGGCGGCCCTCGGCGCTCAAATGGAACGGAGCAGGCACATGCCACAAGCGACACAGAGAACCGGGAGGAGCCTGGCCCACGTGCTCTTCCTCTCGGCTGCGCTTTCGCTCCTGAGCGCCCTGGTGCGAAGGGAGCGCAGGCAGCTGGTGCTGACGGCCCGCGACCGGCGGAAGAAGGTCCGCGTCGCCCCGAGAAGGATCGCCGTGAGCCTCGCGTTCGCGACGCTCTTCTTCGCTGGCGCCGCGTTGTCCGCGGGCGCGGGGAACGGAGTCGTTCAGCTGATCGACCCGGCGAGCGATTCTGCCGCCCCGGCGGACACGACCACCACCACCACCACCACGACCGCGTCGGTTTCGGGCGACCTCGCAACGGATCCGAACGACCAATCGCCGGCCGAGCAGCCGCCTGCGCCCGAGCAGCCTCCCGCCGCCGACCCGCAGTCGTCGCAGCTGGACTCGACGACGCAGGTCGCGCCTCCTGCCGCGCCCGTGAGCCAGTCTCCGGACGGCACCGCCTCGAACACGAACGTCGCCGGCGTCCGCTCGACGCTCAGGTCGCGGCTGCACGCCGGGCTCAGGAAGCCGGGCGTCGCGGCGACCGCGCACGCGCGGCCTGGCAGCGGCGAGATTGTTCCCGCCCGTCTCCTCCGCCCGCAGGTTCCGCCCGTGGTCAAGGCGATGAAGGTCGCTCCGCTCCGCAAAGCGGTCGAGCGCGAGCCCGAGGCGGACGAGCCGAACGTGGCCGCCACCGTGTGGCTGTACCGTGACCTACCGGATCCGACGCCGCCCTCGCGCCGTCTGAAGCCAGCCTTCGCCCACCAGCTTGCCCGTGTGTCCAAGCGGAATCACGTCGACTGGGCGCTGACCCTCGCCGTGCTCCGCGCGCGCGGGGACCGTGGTGCCGTGCCGGCCTCCGGGGCGCAGCTCCGGACGCTGACGACGCGTCTCGCCCGCCAGGGCGCGAAGCGCGACGCGTGGGGCTCGGTGCTCTCGCTCGAGGGCAGGACCTCGTTCGCCGACCGCACGATCGCGCTCAAGAACCTGTACCGCGCGGTGGGGCTCAAGGCGCTCGTCAAGGGCTTCGATTGGGACAAGCCCCGCCTCGAGAAGCAGATCCTGAACGACAAGCGGATCACCATCTATCCAGGTGGCCGGTCCGACGTCGAGAACCACCGCGTGAACGTTCGGGTGCTCGCGATGATCGCGTACCTCGCCGAGGCGCACGGTCAGGTCACGGTCTCGTGCCTGATCAGCGGCCATCGGCTGTACGCGCGCCCGGGCGTCATCTCGGCGCACATCTACGGGCTCGCCGCCGACATCTCCGAGCTCGGCGGGGTCCCGATCATGGGGCACCAGCAGCCGGACGGCTCGATCACCGAGCGTGGAGTGCGGAACATCCTGCTGCTCCCCGCCGAGATGCAGCCGCGACAGGTCATCTCCTTGCTAGGCCTCGGAGGACCGTCGTTCCCGCTGGCGAACCACTACGACCACATTCACGTCGGGTACTAGATAGATGAAGAGAACGACTCTCACGCGGGCTGACGGGACGGTTGTCTGCGAGCGGTGCTCGCTCGCGGACTCCCCGGTCGCCCGCATGAGGGGCCTGCTCGGACGAGACGGGCTGGAGCAGGGCGAAGGGCTCCTGCTCCGGCCCGCCTCGTCGATTCACACGTTCTTCATGCGCTTCCCGATCGACGCCGTCTTCCTCGATCGGGAGCTCGCGGTGGTCGGAATCGAGGACAGCATCGCTCCGTGGCGCGCGGCCTCACAGCGCGGAGCAAAGGCGGTGCTCGAGCTTCCGGCCGGCGAAAGCTCGCGTCGCGGGCTCGCGGTCGGTGACCGGCTGACCCTCGCCGCGTAGGCCGTTCCGGCGCCCAGAGGCTTGCGCCGCTCGGACGTTTGCTCTAGCTTCGACAGAAGTCATGGATGTGCCGCAAGACGGACCGGTGCGCCCCGACACGCCGTCTGAGAACGGCGCGGTCGTCACGGCGAGCGAAGTCACGCGCCGGTACGGCGAAGGCGACACGGCCGTCGACGCGCTGCGCGGAGTCACCCTCGAGGTGGCGCCCGCCAGGCTGACCGCGATCATGGGCCCGTCCGGCTCCGGCAAGTCGACGCTGATGCATATCCTCGCCGCGCTCGACCTGCCGACGTCCGGCTACGTGACGCTCGCCGGAACGCAGCTCGGGAACCTGAGCGATACCGAGATCACGAAGCTGCGGCGCAAGCACATCGGCTTCATCTTCCAGTTCTTCAACCTACTCCCGATGCTGACCGCGGAGGAGAACATCCTCCTGCCGCTCTCGATCGCCGGCGCGAAGCCCGACAAGGACGAGTTCGAGGAGCTGCTCGGTCGCGTCGGGCTCAAGGACCGCCGCTCCCACCGGCCGTCGGAGCTCTCGGGTGGCCAGCAACAGCGGGTCGCCGTCGCACGCGCGCTGGTCGCGAAGCCGACCGTCGTCTTCGCCGACGAGCCGACCGGAAACCTCGACTCGAAGACGAGCGACGAGATCCTCCAGCTGCTGCACGAGGCGGTTGAGAGCTACGACCAGACGATGGTCATGGTCACGCATGACGCTAAGGCGGCGACGATCGCCGACCGGGTCCTCTTCCTTGCCGACGGGCTCATCGTTCGAGATCTCGGACGCGCCGACGAGGAACAGATCATGGAGACGGTCAAGGAAGTCACCCTGACGTGATCCGGGTCGCGCTGCGCGGTCTCGCGGGCCGGAAGCTCCGCGCTTTCCTGACGGCGCTGGCAATCGTGCTCGGCGTGGCGATGGTGAGCGGCACGTTCGTGCTCACGGACATGATCGACCGCGCGTTCAACGACATCTTCACGCAGTCGTATGCGAACACCGACGCGTACGTCAGCGGCAAGTCACCGGGATTCAACTTCGAGGGTGACCAGGTAACGGCGCCGTCGGTCCCGGCCAATCTCCTGCCGACCGTGCGCAAGCTTCCTGACGTCCAGGCGGCTGCGGGGACAGTCGCCGACGAGTCGGCGACGAAGATCATCGACCGCAAGGGAAAGCCGATCACGACGGGCGGCGCGCCGACGTTCGGGTTCGGGATCGACTACTCGGAACCCAGGTTCAACCCGCTCAAGCTGACCGCAGGGCGGTGGCCGACGGCTCCGGACGAGGTCGCCATCGACAGCGGGACCGCCGGCGACCAGAACTACAAGGTTGGCGAGACGGTCAAGGTCGCGACGCTGAAGCCGGTGCGGCCGTTCAAGCTCGTCGGAATCGCTCAGTACGGCAGCGTCGGTTCGATTGGGAGCGCGACCTTCGCCACGTTCACGATTCCCGCCGCGCAGGAGCTTCTCGACCGCAAGGGCCAGCTCGACGCGATCTCGGTCTCGGCGAAGCCGGGTGTTTCCCAGGAGCAGCTCGTTTCGCAGATCAAACAGGTCGTCCCGCTGAACAAGGTCGAAGTGCGCACCCGGGCGCAGCAGGTAAAGGAGGCGAAGAAGTCGGCCTCGTTCACGAAGATCATCAAGTACTTCCTGCTCACGTTCGCGACGATCGCGCTCTTCGTCGGAGCGTTCGTCATCTTCAACACGCTTTCGATCACGGTCTCGCAGCGGATTCGTGAGTTCGCGACGCTGCGGACGATCGGTGCCTCCAGGCGCCAACTCTTGACCTCGGTGAGCATCGAAGCGTTCGTGATCGGCCTGCTCGGGGCGATCATCGGGCTGCTCGCGGGGATCGGTCTCGCCGTCGGGCTGAACGCGTTCTTCAAGGCCGTGAACAGCGACCTGCCGACGACCGGGCTGATCGTCGCGCCGCGGACGGTCATCATCTCGTTGCTGATCGGCGTCGTCGTCACGCTTGTGGCCGGGCTGGCGCCGGCGGTCAAGGCGACGAAGGTGCCGCCGATCGCCGCCGTGCGCGAGGGCGCGACGCTCCCGCCCGGGCGGCTCGCTCCGTTCCTGCCTTTCGTCGCGATCGCGCTCGTCGCGCTCGCGGTTGCGCTGCTCGCCTACGGCATGTTCACGAACACTCTTTCGACCGCCGTCCGGCTCATCGCGCTCGCGCTCGGGTGCCTCGTGCTCTTCATCGGCGTGGCGCTTCTCTCGCCGCGGCTCGTGCCCACGCTGTCACGCATCGTGCGCCCGATCGCGAAGTGGGTGATGCTCGGGGTCACCCTGATCGTCTATCCGACGCGGCTCGGCGCCTGGCTCTTCCGGCGCGGCCTCTATGCGCGCGGTATCACAGTGCTGCAGCGAATCGGTGTGCTCCTCGGCGGCCTGCTCATGCTCTTGGTCATCGGGCCGGGGCTGCTGTTCGCAGCGGCGTGGGCGATGCGCTACCTGAGCACTGCGATCGGCTGGGGATTCATCGTCGCAGTGGGCGTCACCGAAGTCGTGCTCGTCGTCTGGGTCGTGCTCTCGGTGATCCGCCGGCTCCGCGGGCGAGGGTTTGCGAGCGACCTGCCCGCGGTCCGCTTCGACCCGGCCACGGATCGTCTCTCCGGCGAGAACACCCGCAGGAACCCGGGCCGCACCGCTGCCACGGCTGCAGCGCTCATGATCGGGCTCGCGCTCGTGACCTTCATCGCAGTGCTTGCCAACGGCATGAAGCAGTCGAACCGCCGAGCGATCGAGAGGCAGGTGAAGTCGTCGTACATGCTCGTGTCGGCGAACGGGTTCGACTCGATCTCACCCAGCGCCGGCGATGCGATCGCCAAGGCGCCGGCAGTCGCGGTTGCCTCGAACGTCCGCTCCGGTGTCGGAAAGGCCTCGGGCTCGGTCCAGCAGATCACCGGCCTTGATCCAACGACCATCTCCCAGGTCTACAACTTCGAGTGGAAAGACGGGACGAACGCGTCGATCGACAACCTCGGCCCGTACGGGGCGATCATCGACCAGGCGTTCGCCGACAAGAAGGACCTTTCAGTGGGATCGCGTTTCAGCCTCCAGACGCCGAAGGGCGAGACGTTCCCGCTCGAGGTAAAGGGGATCTACAAGGCGCCGCCCTTCTACCCGCTGCTCGGAGAGGTGAGCATCTCGCTTCCGTTCTTCGACAAGCTCTACGAGCGCCCGCAGAACCTCTACACGTTCCTCGACGTGAAAGGTGGCGCAAGCGCTTCGACCCAGGCGGTGCTCGAAAGGGACCTTGCGAACTTCCCGGACGCGAAGGTGGAGACCCGCGGCGCATGGATCGACGCCCAGGACAAGGACTTCGACAACTTTCTTCTCCTGCTCTACGTGCTGCTCGCGCTGGCTGTGATCGTGAGCCTCGTCGGGATGATCAACACGCTCGTCCTGAGCGTCTTCGAGCGCACACGTGAGCTGGGGATGCTGCGCGCCGTGGGGATGACACGGAACCAGGTGTCGCGGATGGTGCGGCAGGAGAGCGTGATCACGGCGTTGATCGGGGCGGCGCTCGGACTGCCGCTCGGCGTCTTCCTCGCCGCGCTCGTGACGCGGGCGCTGGCGCAGTTCAACGTCGAGTTCGTGCCGCCGTGGAAGAACCTGATCGCGTTTGCGATCGTCGCGATGATCGCCGGCGTGCTCGCGGCGGTGGCGCCTGCACGACGCGCGAGCCGGTTGAACGTCCTCCGCGCACTTCAGTACGAGTAGGTCCGAACTGACCCGTGCGCCGGCGCCAAAAATGCGCATACTGGTCGCATGTCGGAGCGCGAGGAGCTCCAGGCGCACGTTGCGGCCCGCCGCGAGCTCGGCCCCGAGTACGAGCCTGAGCTCGTCGACTCCTTCCTCGAGCGGGTCGAAGGCAAGCTCGACCAGCGCCATCGCGGCAAGGCTGCTCGGCGCGACAAGGAGCACCATGCGATCACGCCGCTCGTGCTCGGTTCGCTGGCCCTTTCGATTCCGCTGATCGCGGTGGCGGGCGCCCAGGCGGGCCCGTTCGGCGTCGCGATGGTCTGCATCGCGATCGTGCTCGTCAACCTGTTCGTGGCTCGACGCTAGCTCCGTGGAGCTGACCGACTACCGCGAGCGCTTTCCGATCCTCGCGGAGACGACGTACCTGATCAGCCACTCGCTGGGGCCGATGCCCGCCGAGGCCGCGCACCGCCTGGCCCGGTACGCGGAGGCGTGGAACACGCGCGGCGTCCGGGCCTGGGGCGAAGGCTGGTGGGAGCTGCCGGTCACCGTCGGCGACCAGATCGCGCGCCTGATCGGGGCGCCGCCCGGCTCGACCGTGATGCACCAGAACGTGACGGTCGCCGAGGCGGTCGTCCTGTCGTGCTTCGACCTGCGCGGCGAGCGGCGGCGGATCGTGTACGAGGAGGAGAACTTCCCATCCGTCCGCTACCTCCAGCAGGCGCAGGAGGCGCGCGGCGCGGAGATCGTCGTCTGCCGGGATGAGGACGAGATCGTCGCGGCGATCGACGAGCGGACGCTGCTCGTCCCGATCAGCCACGTGATTTTCAAGACAGGGCGCATCCAGAACGTCGAACCGATCATCGAGCGTGCGCACGAGGTCGGCGCACACGTCGTGCTCGACGCCTACCAGTCGGTGGGCTCGGTGCCGCTCGATGTGACCGCGCTCAACGTCGACTTCGCGGTCGGCGGGAGCGTCAAGTGGCTCTGCGGCGGCCCGGGCGCCGGCTGGCTCTACGTCCGCCCCGACCTGGCCGAGACGCTCGAGCCGACGCTTGTCGGCTGGCAGGCTCACGCGAGACCGTTCGGCTTCGAGCCCGAGCTCGAGTACGCGGAGGGCGCGTGGCGCTTCCTGACCGGCACGCCGAATGTGCCCGCCCT